>WNGR01002793.1_pt1 | contig 19114 bp, 14 predicted proteins | sample 5407581 | NCBI WGS metagenome assembly WNGR01 (sample SAMN13153383, study PRJNA577476) | soil metagenome | isolation source: 80 cm soil or saprolite under Garry oak tree replicate 2 | place: USA:California | collected 2016-06-15 | reverse complement strand
GTGGAGATCGAGGAAGTAGCACCCTCTGTCCTGGAATTCCTCGATAGAGCCGCAAGGCGCTGAGAGACAGATTCGTCACGCGCTCTCTCGGTTGGATTTTTCGCTGTAAGCCATTGATCTGTAATGAGCGCAGATCTGTAATGAGCGCATTCTAGCTCAGTTGGAAAAATCCTGTTGAAATATCAAGGGAAACGGTATGTCTCTTAATCAGCGGGTCCCAGGTTCGCAAAGAACGCGGCGTGGCGGCACTGGACGAATTTCTACAGACTAAAAACATAATGATCGATTTTGCAAACGAAGAGCGTGATCCGTTTGCTCTCAAAATGTGAGGGTGGCTGGGCTAGACTTAGTCTAGCCTTAGCTTGCTTATTTTGGCTTTCCCTTGATGGATTGGAGCTAGAGTTCAGAATTTTCAATGTGTTACGGGGGGGCGGGTGCGCGACGTGCGCACCGGGAGATCGAGAAATATTCCGACGGCCAATATTAGCAGGCATTTCAACACATGCCGGCATCGGCACCATCGTCGATCAAGATGTTCTGCCCAGCGATATAGCCGGCGCATGTCGAGCACCGGAAAGCGTATGTCGCACCGAACTCGTCCGGATCAACTGAGACACTCCACCTCTTCAGAGGGAAAAATTCTCAAGATCGCGCGTGTCGAGCGCAGCAGGGCGGCTTAAGCGCGCGAATAGCTCCTGCGCCTCTGCGACCGGCAAGCTCGAGAAGCGTGCACAGTCGAGAAATTTGACCTTCCGCTCATCGGGGCTGAATGGAAGGCTGGCCTCTCCCTTCGCCGCCCGGCGCACCTCGTCGAGACGACGTCCGTCCTTCAATGTAATGATCACGCGATGAGGTAATCGACCCGTGGCGGTTCTCTCGACGGTCTGGTCGTAGATGGAAAGTTCGGTCAACGAGAGCAGGGCCCTCACATCGTCGCGTCGTACTGCTGCGCTGGTGAAATCGGAAAGCCCGAGCGAATCCTGCGACAATGCCAGTGCGAGCACGTATTGCATCGAGAAGCGCGCCTGCATCTCGTCGTCCGGGCGCGAATAGGCGAGGTTGCGGGCATGCGCCTCCGTCACCGTGACGTCGATGGAGGCGACGTCCTCGGCAAGGAAGCCATTGGTGCGCTTGAGATCGAGGACCGCGTCGATGGCTCGGTGTGTCGCGCCGCAGCACGGGTGCCGCTTCGCGGTCAGTCCAAAACGCTCGATCGCGAGCGTATCCGGATGCCGATCCTGCGACCAACCCTTCGGGTATTCGCCGCCATAAAGCGCCAGGAAGCCCTGCTTTGACTCCAGCACGTCCAGGCGTCCGGCCATTCCCGCGGCGCTCAATTGGGCGGCGTCGATCGCGTTCCGGGCTGCGAGACCGGAATGCAGCGGTTTGACCGGCGTTCCGAACTGTCCCTTGATGCCGGCGGACATGCTGACGGCGATGCTCATCGCCTGCGCGATCCGGTCGCGGTTCAGTCCCATCAGGCGCGCGACGCCCGCGGCCGTTCCGATGCAGCCGATCGTCGAGGTCGCGTGCCAGCCTGCTGTATAATGGGAGGGATTCATGCCACTTCCGATCCAGGCCTGCGCCTCCAGCCCGATGATATAGGCCTCGACCAACTGGCGGCCGTCGCGACCGAAGGCCTGGGCTGTCGCAAGCAGCGCGGGGACGAGGACCGCGGAGGCGTGGGTGCTGGCGCCATGGAAATTGTCGTCGAAATCGAGCGCATGGGCCGCTGCGCCATTGATCAGGGCGGCTATTGCGGGATCGGTGCGGGCACCCGTAACAACCGCGCAGTTCCCGCCACCGGAGCGCGTCTCGAATGCGCGGGCGACGGCAAGGGTCGCAGAATCTTTTCTGCCGGCGATGATGCACCCTATGGTGTCGCTGAAACCGTGCTCGGCGCGCTCGATGGCGGTTGGGCTGAACGATGTGGCGTTCGCGCACCAGTCGGCAATGGTCTCGATGACAGTCATGTCGCTTTCCTCACATTTGGCGGAGAGACGAGGGTGGGACGATCGGAAGCATGATCCGCGAGGGGCGCTCCGACGAGAGGTGCACGGTGTTCCGGGCGATATTGAAGGTTCGGCCCGTACCCTCGGCCTCACCAGTGTTAGGGTTGACGTCGAATTTCGGAAAATTGGACGAGGAGATGTCCAGCCTGATGCGGTGTCCGGCCTTGAAGAGATTTGCTGTAGCAAATGGCTCGATGACGATGCGGAAGATCTCGCCAGGCCCGATCTGCTGGGGCTTTTCCCAGGATGCGCGATACCGACAGCGGAAGATGCCGTCGGTCAAGTTCATGGCGAAGCCGGCCGGATAATCGACAGAGGGAGGATGCACATCGAGCAACTTGGCGGTGAAATCCGTGTCAGGGGCGTCCGAGGAAACCCAGAGTTCGACCTCGATCGGCCCGACCAGAGCCACATCTTCCGCAAGCGGTTCGGTTTCGAAGGCGAGGACGTCAGGCCGCGCAGACAACGGCAGGCCGGGCGTCGCGCAACCGAAGAAACGATCGTCCTCGCGTTGATCATAGGCTCCGCCCTCGAAGACTGGGCGGCCGCTGGTGAGCGCTCCGCCTATGGTGGGCACGGAATTGCGCGGGTCGAAATCGTAGGTGAGGTGAGCGTCCGGTGAAACGGGACGCTCCGTCGAAAGCCCGCCGTGATCATGCAGATAAAATGAGGTCGGGCGCGCGTCCGGCAACGGCCATTGCGCGGCGGTGATCCAGCACCCGCCCTGATCGAGATACCCGTCCGCAGTGCGCCGACCGGATCCGCCACCCATCAGAAAGAGGCGAATGGATGCATCGTCCGTCGGCGCATCCTCGCCCTTCAGCCAATGGTCGAAGCAGCCGATGCGGAAGGCGCTCCAGCTCTCTCCGACATGGCCGTCGAAGATGGCTTTGGGGCCGAAGTCGACGTCGCCGAAAATGCGCTGGGTCCGGTTGCCATGGGTCCATGGTCCCATGATGACCTGCGGCTGGTGATTGCCATGACTTAGGCCCGCCAGATTCTCGAACGTGGTCGGGACATAGACGTCGTACCAACTCGACATCAGCAGCACCGGGATGTCGGGAATCTTGTCATAGTATCCAGCGGCGTAGAGCCCTATCACCTTCCAATAGTCGTCGAAGTTTCCGTGCCGCCACTGATCGAGCAGATAGGCCTCGTATTCCGGTTCCCATCGCACCGGTGAGTTGCCTTTCGACCAGGGCATTCGCTTGAACCAGGCGACGACATCTTCAGCCGCCAGAGCTGCGCGCAATCCTGGATCGGCTTCGCAGGCACGGCTGTCCTGCGCATGGTTCCACGCCCAGGTCGCTTGCTTGAGCTCGAATGCCCCGCCCTGCCGAATGCCGCAACGATAAGCGTTCGAGAAGCCACCGGAATCCAGGATCATTCCGGCCAGTGCCGGCGGCGCCAGGCAGGCGGCTGCCATTTGGGTATGCGCCGCGTAGGATAGTCCCATCGTGCCGACCTTGCCGGAGCACCAGGGCTGAGCGGCGATCCAGCCGATGGTGTCGTATCCGTCCGGCCCTTCCGCGGTATACTTTGTGAACATCCCTTGGGAGCGATGCCGCCCACGGCAGTCCTGGAAGATGAGAGCGTAGCCGGCGGCGCAGAATGCTGCGGCGGTTTCCTCACGCGTCATCGGCGTGTCCGAGCCTGGAGCCAGTTCCGCGCGCGAAGGCAGATGCTTGCCATAGGGCGTCCGCTCCAGCACAACGTGGAACGGCCCCTCACTCTTGGCCTGCATGTAGATGTCGGTTGCCAGGCAAACGCCGTCGCGCATCGCGATCATGACGTCGCGGTAGCGCAGCAGTGTATCCGAGATGCGTTCGGGCTTGGGGAGGATAGCCACGTCTGCGGCGGGCCTATTATGTGAGATGGTGGACACGGTGTCTCCGGACGTGATGGGCTTGTTGCTCAAGGCGCGGGGCGGATCAGGGTCGCCATCGTGTAGCTGTCGCCGCGCGGAGAAAGCCGCAGTTTTGAGCTCACGCCCCAGCTGGATTTCAGGAAATAGATCGGAATCAGGCCTCCATCGGACACGGCGAGTGCTGTGGCCTGACGAACAAGCTTTTCACGCGCCTCTTCGTCGAAGGTCTCTTGCGCCTGTTCGATCAACCGATCGACCTGCGGGTTGGAATAGCGTCCGCGATTGTTGACCCCATGGTTCTTCTCCATGTCAAAACTCTCGACGATCGCGATCAGGGACTGGATCGGGTCTCCGCTGGAACTGCCGAAGATCGACATCGCAGCTGAGAATTCCGGCTCGCCTTTTCCAGCTGCGCGCCGGAAGAATATGCTCGCCGGCAGGGCCTCGATCTTCGACTTGATCCCGATCGCGGTCAGCATGGAGCCAATGGCTTGGCAGGTCTGGCTGTCGCCGGCGTAGCGGTCGTTTAGACAATGTAATGTGAGCTGAAAGCCGTTCGGCCAGCCGGCATCGTGAAGCAACTGCCGCGCCCGTTGCGGGTCGTAGGCGACCTGCTTCAGCGCCGGGTCATATCCGGCGAACCCTTCCGGCGCGATTTGCCCGGCCGGCGTTGCCGTACCGTCCATGATCCGATCGGTAAGTCCTGTCCGGTTGAGCGCAAGGCTGATCGCCTCGCGGACCCCGGCATCCTTTAGCGGATTGCGCGTCATCGGCTTGCCGTCGACATCCGTCACGAAGGGCGAATTGTCGCGAAACTGGTCGAGGGTCAGATAGAGGAGGAAGATCGAAGGCTCCGAGACGAGCTTGACCTGGGTCTGGTTTTGCAGCCGGGCCGCGAGATTGCCGGAAACCGCGTCGATGACATCGTCATCGCCTGCGAGAAGGCCGGCGACACGCGCGCCATCATTGGACACCGTGCGGAACGTCACTTTCGCCCAGGGCTCCTTGGCGCCCCAATAGGCGTCATTGCGCTCCAGCACCACGCGCTGGCCCGGAGTCCAACTCGCCCAGCGGTACGGGCCGGTGCCGATCGCTGCCTTGCCGGACTTGAAGTCCTCTGGACCTGCTGCTGCCGCGGCTTGTGCCGAAACCATTCCCAGCGTCGTCAAATTGATCGGCAGCAGCGGCGAGGGCACCGAGGTCACGATCCGCACGTGGAGATCATCGATTGGTTCGACCCTCAGAATATCCTTCAGATAGTGGCGATAGGTCCGCGGCCCCGTGATTTCCTGGGCGCGCTTGATCGAAAACACGACGTCGCGCGCCGTGAAATCCGATCCGTCGTGGAATTTCACGCCGGCACGGAGCGTGAACTCCCAATGCGTGTCGTCGAGGCGCTTCCAGCTTTCGGCCAATCCGGGGATTGGCTTCAGAAAGCGATCCTGGAAAACAAGTGGTTCGTAGACATGGATCTGGACATTGCGGTTTGTGGTGAACAGCAAATGCGGATCGGCACTGTCGACGGCGCCCTTCGTCGCGATCCGCAGGTCCTGCGCCCAGGCTGTCGCGCAGGGCAGCGCGATGGCGATAGCGAGGACGACGGCCTTGAGCGACGAGAGGCATTTCACGGTCACCGGAATGCTCCGCCGTCAAGATCGTCGACTAACGCAATCGCCTTGCAGAGGTCATGAACGAGACGGTTGCTGGCGCGAACGGCGTCGACCCTGGCGAATGGTTCATCGGCGTCGCCCGGATTCGTCTTTGCGAGCCGACGGATCGGTTCGATCACAGGCCAGGCCACGAGCGGCGTTGCCGGATCATGAGCGAAGCGGTTTCCCGTCGTGTAGTCGAGCGGGACCAGCAGGCGACTCAATTTCAGCGCCGCCCGGTTAAAAAATTCGGCGTCGTCGCCCGGCGGGTTCTGTGAGAGCCGTTTCAGCCTCTGGTCGAGCTGGCGGGTGGCCCCGCATGTGGCCACGAGATCGAACCGGTCTTTCAATCGCTCCGATAACCCGGACAGCTCTTCAAGAAGTCCGGCGATTTGTGGCGAGAAGTCGAGCGGCAGGCGTTCGCGCCCAAGCAGATCCCAGACCACGCGCAGCACGATACGTGTGTCGCGCTCGAGATGGGCGGGCTCGATCTTGTCGATCAAATCGTGCTCGGTGTGCCACCACCATCCCAGCTCGTTGCGCAGCTTGAGTGCGCCCGGCTCCTGCGTGCTCAGGCTGCCGAACACCGATGGGATGCCGATCCCGGGAAAGGAATCGTCGGCCGAGCGCGCCTTGCGCTTGCCGGCAAGCACTTGCCCGGTCTCAACGGCAATGGCCGACGCGGCGATGCCGAACAGCGCGCCCGCCGAGCCGGTCTGCCTCAGGTTTGTCGCTCCGACGGCACCGGGGCTGTCGAGGTTGACGTGCGCGACACAGCGCTCGTCGAGCTCGAGCCAGTGGTTGTCGGCATACCAGCTCGAGCCCGAGTACCGGCCTTGCGAATGCCCGGACCAGAAGCAGAGGCGCAAGCCGCGCCGCCAATGGTTGCGCAGTGCGACGCAGAGCCGCACCACCTCGAGCATGGCGATATTCGCCGAGCCGTTGTCCATCACGCCATGGAACCAGGTGTCGACATGGCAGGACAGCAGCACGAACGGCGCGGTCGCGCCGGCCGGGGACGGTATATCGGCGACCAGCAGCGGGGTCTTGCGCCAGCCGGTATCGACCGCCGCGTGCAAGGTCACCTGCGTCTGGCTTTCGGCAAGACGGCTGCGCAGGGCTGCGCCATCGTCGGCCGTGACGGTCAATACGACGACGTCGGGAAGCGCCGCGCGCGTCGTCAGGGATGGATTGCCCCAGACCGGCGAGATACACATCTCGTGCAGCAGCGCGTGCGGACTGACATGGACGATGCCCTTTGCACCCGTACGGGTGGCCCGCGCGGCAATCACGGGATTGGCGATGCCGTCGACAAGCACAATCCGGCCGTTCACATCCCGGCCGGAAAAAGCGCCTTCGGAACCATCCCCGAGATCGACGAGCACGCCGCTACAGCCTTCCGGCTGCGAAGATCGGGACATCGACTGGGTGATGGCGTTGATACGCGTTTCATCGCAAACCAGGTGGGCGGAGCCCGGCAGGCTGATATAGGCATCATGGGACAGCAGCGTTGCGGGCAGGCCGAGCGAGTCGAGCTGCGCTTTCAGCCAGGCGAAGCTCTCTGCTTCGCCCGCCGTGCCGGCGAGCTTGGTCCAGGCCGCGAACTGGCGCAGTTGCTCCATCATGCGTGCACCCGACACGGAATCGACGGGAGCTTCGCAGGTCGCGAGAGCCTGTTGTGGATCGGTTAGTCCAGACATGATGTCACGTCCTGTTGGTGTTGGCATGCATGTCACGACTGATCGTTCAGATGGCACGCGGATTTGTGCTGCGGCCCGATGGTCTTGAGTGCAGGCCGCTCGACCTTGCAGCGGTCGAAGGCATGCGGGCAGCGCGGATGGAAATGGCATCCGGTGGGCGGATGCAGCGGGCTCGGCAGCTCGCCCTTGAGCGAGGAGAAGGCGCGTTTTCGCGTCTCGATGCGCGGCACCTCTTCCAGCAGCGCTCTTGTGTAGGGATGATTGGGCCGTCCGAAGACTTCCTCGGTCGACGCCTCCTCGATGATGCGGCCGAGATACATGATGGCGACGCGGTCGGAGAGGTGTTCGACGACGCCGAGATCATGGCTGATGAAGAGGTAGGTCAGATCGAGCGTCGCGCGCAGGTCCATGAACAAATTGAGGATCTGTGCCTGAATCGAGACGTCGAGCGCCGCCACTGCCTCGTCGCAGACCAACATGTCGGGCTGCACGGCGAGCGCGCGTGCGATACCGATGCGCTGGCGCTGGCCGCCTGAGAACTGATGGGCGTAGCGCTGCTTCAGCGAAGGATCGAGGCCGGCGCGCCGCAATTGTTCGTCGACATAGGCCGCCTGCGCCGCCCGCCCGCCCTTGATCAGGCCGTGGACGCGCGGCGCCTCGCCGACGACCTCGGCGATCGGCAGACGCGGATTGATTGAGGCGAACGGATTCTGAAACACCATCTGTGTGCGCAACGCGCCGGCACGGCGCTCGGCCGCGGGCAAGGCGTCGATCGCACGGCCGTTCCAGAACACCTGGCCGGAGGAGGGCGGCAGGATGCCGGCGACGATGCGGCCGAGCGTGGATTTGCCGCAACCGGATTCGCCAACAAGTCCGACGACTTCGCCCTTGGCGATCGTGAGATCGACCTCGTCGACCGCGCGCACGATCGGTGGTGCCTTGGCCAGCCCGAGCGAAATGGCGGCGCGCTCGATCAGGGCGGGCGTCTTGCCGAAACGACGCGAGACGCCACGCAATTCTATGATGGGAGCGCTCGGCGAGGGTGTCACGGTCGGCTCCTTCGGAGGCATGGATGCAACGCTCGTAAGGATCATGCGGCCACCTCGTCCATGGGATGGAAGCAGCGATGCAGCCGGCCGGCCCGGGTAACCAGCGCCGGGGTCACCTCACAGGCTGCATCGGCGCGGGCGCAACGGGTGCGGAACGCGCAGCCTGCCGGCAGATCCAGCAGGGAAGGCGTCATGCCGGGAATCTGGGCGAGGCGGCTGCCGCGTTTGTTGCGGCTCGGGACCGAGCTGATCAGGCCCGCCGTGTAATGGTGCAAGGGCCTGTCGATGACGTCGGCGACCTTGCCGTATTCGACGATGCGTCCGGCATACATCACCGCGATGTCGTCGGCGAGGCGCGAGACCACGGAGAGATCGTGCGTGATCCAGATCAGCGCCATGCCGCGTTCGGAGGTCAGCTTCTGCACCTCGGCGAGGATCTGGGCCTGAATGGTCACGTCGAGCGCCGTGGTCGGCTCATCGGCCACGATCAGGTCGGGCTTGTTGATCAGCGCGATCGCGATTGCAACGCGCTGGCGCATGCCTCCGGAGAACTGATGGGGATAGGCATCGAGCCGCTCTTCGGGCGAGGGAATACCGACTTGGGCGAGCGCGTCGCGTGCCCGCGCGCGGGCTTCCGTGCGGGAGATTTTCTCATGCGCCGCGATGGCCTCGATCATCTGCGTGTCGATGCGCAGGACCGGGTTCAGCGTCATCATCGGATCCTGGAAGATCATCGCGATGCGGCGGCCACGCAGGCTGCGCATCGCCTCTTGCGATAGTTTCGCAAGGTCGATGCCGTCGAACAGGATCTGGCCGCCGCTGATCCGTCCGGGCGGCTCGATCAGGCCCATGATCGAGAAGCCGGTCACCGACTTGCCCGAGCCGGATTCGCCGACGAGGCCGAGCACCTTGCCGCGGTCCAGCGTGAAGGAGACGTCGTCAACGGCCTTGACCTCGCCGGCGCGCGTCGGAAAACCGGTCTTGAGCCCCCGCAGCTCGAGCAGATGGGAGCTCATGAGTGCCTCCTGGGGTTCAACACATCGCGCAGTTGGTCGCCGACGAGGTTGATCGCGACGATGGTGATGAGCAGCGCGATGCCCGGGTAGAAGCTGATCCAGAATTTGCCCGACAGCATGTATTGGTAGCCATTGGCGATCAGCAGCCCGAGCGACGGCTCCGTCACCGGTACGCCGAGGCCGAGGAAGGACAAGGTCGCTTCCAATGCGATGGCGCGGGCCACCTGCACTGTGGCGATGACGATCAGCGGCGGCAGGCAGTTCGGCAGCAGATGCTTGAACAGGATGCGCCAGCGTGGAATGACCAGGCACTCGGCAGCCTCGACATATTCCTTGCGCCGTTCGACCAGCGCGGTGCCGCGCGCCGTGCGGGCGTAGGTCGCCCATTCCACGATGATCAGCGCCAGCACCACGTTCATCACGCCTTTGCCGAGAAAAGCGAGGATCATCAGGGCGACGAGGATCGAAGGAAACGAGAGCTGGAGATCGACGATGCGCATGATCGTGCTCTCGGTGCGGCCACCTGCATAAGCCGCAACCAGTCCGAGCGATGCCCCGACAAGCGCTGCGATCAGCGCCGAGGAGATGCCGACGCCGAGCGAGATGCGCAGCCCGTAGAGAATGCCCGACAGCATGTCGCGACCCTGGTCGTCGGTGCCGAGCCAGAAGGTCATGCCGCTCATGGATTGCGAGCCCGGCGGCAGGCGTCCGTCCATGATGTCGAGCTGCATCAGGTCATAGGGGTTCTGCGGGGCGATCAGCGGCGAGGATGCCGCGAGCAGCACGATGAGTATCAACACGACGAGTCCGAGCAGCGCGAGACGGGAGTAGGTGAACTCGCGCAGCACGCGGCGAAGCGGCGTCTCGAGCGGGCTTGGTCGCGATGAGAGAGGCGTGGAAACGATATCGATGGGGGCCGGCAAAGTCATGGCTCAGCCTTCACTCTCAAGCCGAACGCGTGGGTCGAGCACCGTGTAGAGGAAGTCGACGACCAGGTTTATGGTGACGAACAGGGCGACGATGAGGATCAGGTAGGCGACGATCATGGGGCGATCGAGCATGTTGATGCTGTCGATGATCAGCTTGCCCATCCCGGGCCATGCGAAGATCGATTCGGTGACAACAGAGAATGCGATGGTCGAGCCGAATTCCAGCCCGATCACTGTGACGACCGGAATCATGATGTTCTTGAGCACGTGGACGAAAATGATCCGGCGCTCGCTCAGGCCTTTGGCGCGGGCGAACTTGATATATTCCTGCGGGAGTACTTCGCGCACGCCGGCGCGCACCAGCCGCATCACCAGAGAAACCTTGAACAATGCCAGATTGAATGCCGGCAGCACGAGATGGGCGAGTCCGTCCATGGTGAGGAAGGACCACTGGATGCCGAGCAGCGCGCGCGTCTCTCCGCGGCCGCTCGACGGCAGCCAGCCAAGCTGCACGGCGAAGACCATGATGAGGAGCAGCCCCACCCAGAAGCCCGGCAGCGAAAAGCCGAGGATCGAGCCCGCCATGGCAGTCTTGGCGAAGATCGAGTCTGGCTTCAGGCCGGCATAGAGACCAAGCGGAATGCCGATGACGATCGCCAGCAGCAACGCGCAGACCGCCAGTTCCAGCGTCGCCGGCATGCGCTGAAGGATGACCTGTAGCGCCGGCTCGCTGAAGACGAAGCTCTTGCCGAAATCCGCGTGCAGCGCTCCCGAGAGGAACGAGAGATATTGTTGCCAGAGCGGCTTGTCCAAGCCGAGCTGCGCGATCACGCGCAGGCGCTCGGCCTGGTCGGCATCGGGCGGGACCAGGATATCGACGGGATTGCCGATGACGTTGACGCCGGTGAACACGATCACGGTCATCGCCAGCACGACGAAGAGCGCCTGGAGGAGGCGGCGAGATAGCCAGCCGATCACGACTGTCGTCCCGAAGCGTTGGCACTGACTGGGATCGCCATGCCGTCTCGTTGCGGATCGGCACCGCCGCGGCAGCGGTCGCCGTCGATCATGATCCCATGCAGCGCCGCGAAGGCATAGCTCTGCCAGGAACGCTTCACGTTGTAGCCCATACTTGTCAGTTCGTCCGTGACACGGTGCGCGACGCGGTTCGAGACGTCGATGGCATCCGAGACCGCGACGATGCGCGGCGCGCTGACCGCCTCCAGCATCGACATGTCGAAATCGACGATGTTCATGATGCCTTGCGCAACAGCGGGGGCGATGTAGCTGCCGCCCGGCGCGCCGATGACGATAAACGGCTTGTCGTCCTTGAACACGATGGTGGGCGCTGCCGAGCTCGGCCGGCGCTTGCCGGGCGCGATCGATCCGGCGCGGCCCGGGCGAGGATCGAACCGGCTCATCAGGCCGTTGTACATGAAGCCCAGCCCGTCGCCGATAGCACCGGACGGGCTGCCGAGCGAATGGGTCAGCGCCACGGCATTGCCGTGTGCATCGACGACCGAGATATGCGTGGTGTCGCGCGAGGATCGGTCCAGCCGGGTAACCTTGGCGCGCTCGCCGCGCGTGATGCCGGCGGCGAGGTCTGCGGCATAGGCTTTCGAAACCAGCCGCTCGACCGGGACGTCGACATAGGCGGGGTCGCCCATGAATTGGTCTTTGTCGTTGGTCATGCGCTTCATCGCCTCTGCCAGGAGCCGCACATGTTCGGTCGAACCATGGGCCAGTCCGCCGAGATCGAAAGGCTCCAGTATGTTGAGGAGTTGCAGCATCGACATGCCGCTGCCGGGCGGCGGGCTGGTCGCGATGCGGTGGCCTCGATAGGAACCCCAGAGCGGTTCGATCACCGAGAGCTCGTAGCGGGCGAGATCCTCGCGCGAGATCATGCCGCCGTTGCGGGCCATGTCATCGGCGATCTCTTCGGAGAGTTCGCCGCGGTAGAACAGGTCGGCCCCCTCGCGGGACAAACGTTCTAGCGTCGTGGCGAGATCGGGATTGAGGACGTGGTCGCCCGGCCGCTTCAGCGTCCCATCCGGGCGGAAGTAGATGTCGCGACCGGTCTTGGAGGAGCGCAGCTTGTCGATCGTGTTGACCTGTCCGCTGCTCTTCTGGTCGAGGCCCCAGTACCAGGCGACATGCGGGCGCACCATGAAGCCGCGCCGCGCCTGCGCGATCGCCGGCGCCATCACGTCGCGCCAGTCCATGCTGCCGAAGGTCTTGAGGGCATAATCGTAGCCCTTGACGCTGCCAGGAGTGCAGACGGCCTGATAACCGATTTCGTTGATGTTGCCGTCGAGCAGGAAGGCGAAGCCGTCGCGCGACTGGCCGGCCAGTTTGTCGAGCCACATGTCCGGCGTCGCGGACAAGGCAGCCCGCCCATAGAACTCGACGATCTGATGGGCGCCGCGCGCAGGCATGTAGACCTGCATCGAGCCGAAGCCGCCGATGCCGCACATCTGCGGGTCGACGACGCCCTGAACGAATGCGGCTGCGATTGCCGCATCGACCGCGTTGCCGCCGCGTTCCAGCACGTGGGCGCCGGCTTCCGTTGCCTCCGGCTGCGGAGCGACGATCATACCGTTTTTCATCGCGCAGACCTCTTGGATCGCAGGGCGTCCGAAAGGAAATCCTTGACGCGGTCGAGCACCTTCAACCGGTCGTGCGAGACACCCGGCACGAGATCGAGGCGGACATCGACGCCGGCGTTCTCGAAAGAAGCTTTCAGGGCCTGGAGACGCTCGGGGCGTGTTGATCCAGCATCGTTGGCACCCTCCATCCAGTAGGTCCCGCCGGGCTTGTGGGTGATTTCCCAGGTTTCCAGATCGGCCTCGCCGACAATCATCTGGACGGGCACTCGCGCGAGGGCGGCAGTGTCGAAATCGATACCGAAGCGCTGCTTCACGTCGCGGATGCCGATCCACCAATCCTTTGCCGGGTCGAGCAGTGTCACCGAACCCGGCGCGCCGATGGAGGCCGCCCACAGCTTTGCGGGATGCAAGATGGCGAAGCGATGGGTGAAGTGCCCGCCGCCGGAGAAGCCGAACACGGCGAGGCGCGACCAGTCCTGGCGATATTTGGCGGCGACCTCGTCCACCATCTTCAGGACGATCTCGTCATAGCGGATGTCGCCCTCGGCGAGGTATTTGTAGCCGCTGCGATTGCCATCCCCGAGCACGCCGACCGGGAAGATCGGGCACAGCACCGCGCAATCGTTCCAGCGTCCGAATTCGGCAAAGCCGTCGCGAAAGTCGAGAAACGAGGTTCGGCCGGTGCCGTGCACCGCGACGAGCAGGTCGACTTTCGCTCCATCGCCGACCTTCGGCGGGACATAAAGACAGTAGTGGAAGCGCGGATCAGCCTTCGCGGCGAAGATCGCCGTGGGACCGAGGTCATAGATGGCGCGGGCGCGAGTGGTCGGGTCGGGAACGGAAAGCTTCATGATATGCCTTCGGAGCAGGATTGACATCGAGCGCTTGGCGCGCCCCGTGACCCCAGGGCAGCCTCAGCCGCTTGCGGTGACGCCCATGGCGAGCGTGTACTGGTCGGCTCTCGGCGTGTACTGGATGCTCTTCCTGGCCGCCCAGGTCAGGCCTTCATGATGCAGCGGCAGGATGGCGCGATCGGCGAACACGACTTCGCTGACCTCGGCCAGGAGCTTGGCGCGCCTGTCGTCGTCCATCGTGTGCGCGGCCTGCTTCACGAGGTCGTCGACTTTTGGATTGGAATAGCGACCGAAATTGCTCGCTCCGGTGCCGGCGTCTTTGTCGTAGGTGGCGTTGAGGGCCACGATAGGGTTGGAGGTTTCGCCGGTGTTCACGCCCCAGGATCCGAGGCTGAAGCTGAACTCAGCATTGCTGTTCCTGCCGCTATAGACGGCCCAGGGCATGACTTCGACCCTTGCCGTGATACCTATCCGCGGCAGCATCTGGGCGACGGCCTGCACGATCCTGGCATCGTTGACGTAGCGATCGTTGGGTCCGTGCACCGTCAGCCTGAATCCGTTGGGGTAACCTGCTTCGGCGAGCAGCGCCTTCGCCTTGGCGGGGTCGTAGGCGGGCGCCTTGATGTTGGGTGAGGTGCCGAAACCGCCGGGCGGCAGGTATTGCGTTGCGATCATCGCCGCGCCGTCCATCACCCGTTCCACGATCGCCTGCCGGTTGATGGCAAGGTCGATCGCTTCCCGGACCTTGCGATCCTTGAACGGATTGCGCTCGAGCGGCTTGCCCGTCGCATCGGTGGCGAACGGCGTGACGTCGCGCCCCTGGTCCATGCCGAAGTAGACGATGCGGCTCGATATGCCGCTCATCGTGTGGAGGCGGTCGTTCGACTTGACCCGTTCAAGCCCTTCGTGAGGCACGTCCTCGATCAGATCGAGGTCGCCCGACAGAAGGCCCGCGATGCGCGCGCCATTGTCCGCCACGATGCGCAGGATGACCTCGCTCCAAAGCGGCTTCGGCCCCCAGTGCGCGTCGTTTCTGACGAGCAGCACGTGGCTCCCGGGAACGTATTCCCTAAGGAGATAAGGGCCCGTTCCGATAGCGGCCTTGCCGGAGTTGAAGTCCGCGCTGGGCGCATCCTTGTACTTTGCGCTGATGATGCGGATGCGGCTCAGCGAATTGAGCAGAAGCGGATCAGGAGCCCTGGTCTCGACGACGAACGTGTTGGTAGCTCCGCTCGTGATCGTCTTGATTAAGCGCGTGTAGGTGCGGAACGAGGCTGTGCTGGGAATGGTCGTGGCCCGATCGATCGACGCCACAACGTCTTCCACGGTCAATGCCGATCCATCGGAGAAGCTGACATTCGGTTGGAAGGTGAATTCCCAATGTGTGTCGTCGAGCACGCGCCAGGACGCGGCAAGGCCGGGCTTCGGGTGCGAGGCTTCATCGTTCACGATGACGGAATCAAAGATGTGCGTCGTCACCGCATTGTTGGGCGCGTTGCTTTGAAGGTGCGGATCGAGCGTCGTGTTCGGCGCGGCCAGTCCGACGCGCAGGCGTGCTCCTGCCTGGGCGCGCGCCAAACTGGAAATCTCGAGGCATGGCGCCAGAAGAGCTGCGCCGAGCGCCGATCTCACAAGCCTGCGGCGGGTCAAATCCACTTGCAGCATGGCTCTTCTCTCCGTTCCCCGTCGTCCGGCGCATTCTCATTGACGCAGGCAGACGAAGATGTCAACTGTGGGAATACATCGGTTCGTCTGTCGAACCAGCGGAGATGTGAGATGACCAGGAGCAAAGGGGCCGTCGCGCGCGATGCAGGAGAAGAGGATGGGGGCGGCTACACCATCCAGGCTCTCGACACCGCGATCTCCCTTCTGATGCTGATCGCGGATCAGCCGGATCTCGGCCTGTCCGATCTGTCCCGCCGACTGAAGGCCGGCAAAGCGCGCGTCTATCGCCAGCTCAAGACTCTCGAGGAGCGAGGCCTCGTCGTTTGCGCCGAGCCCAACCGGACCTATCGCCTCGGTCCGTCCGCCTTGATGCTCGGTGCCAAGGCATCTCGCCAGATCGACCTGGTCGCAATCGCTCGGCCGTTCCTGGCTCGTCTGGGAGAGCAGGTCCAGGAGACGACGCAGCTGCGCGTGCTGGACGCAGATGAGACCGTGTGCGTCGCAAGCTGGGAGCCCGCCCGTGAACTTCGCGTACAAGCCTTTATCGGTCGCAGAAGACCGCTATATGCGGGGTCGAGCAAGGTCATCCTGGCGCATCTGCCGGAGCCCGAGAGGAGCAAAATTCTCTCGCGAAAGAGGACGCGCATTACCGACAATACCATCGTCGACCTTGATCGGCTCAAGGCGGCGCTCGACCGGATCACGCAGCAGGGCTTTGGCGTCAGTCATGGTGAGATCAATCCGGATCTCGTCTCTGTCACGGCCCCGATCTTCAAGCTCGGCGGGATCATTGCCGGCGCCGTCAACATCGCTGCTCCCGCAGGTAGGATGAAAAGCGAGCAGTTGGAGTTGGCAATCCGCTTGGTCAAGTCGGCAGCCGCAGACCTGACCGCCGCCATCGGCGGATCGATTCCTGGATCCAGCGCCAATTTGCAGTCGTGAATCTGGTCTCAAAGTTTCGCCGTAGATCAATCCAACGGAGAAACCATTGAGGGCGTTTAGCTACCCGAGAACGCCGCAACGAAATCGCAACGAATTGGGTGAAACGACCGTGAACAAAACGAGACGGAAACACGTGCCACAGCCAGAAAAATCAACAACTTGGAAGATGTTCAATGCGTTCGGGACGTCGACAGCGGCCTTAGCCGCCATCCTTGAACACCGCACTCAAATCACACCGGCCCATGTTTCACGCCGCCAATCAGCGCAGCAGAATGGCCGGCCGTGCTGCATGCCCGCGCAGACAAGGGCGCCGAAGCGCAGATCGCCATCGGTCGTCGGCACTACCTCGTGTCCATAGGTCGAAAGCCGCGCAAGACAGGCGTGTGAATTCTCAACCAGCAGCCTCGAATTTTCACTCCGCCAGCGCGGCCGCGCGATAGCCGTTGCCAGATCAACACCATCTACGAACAGGCCGACCAGCAGTTGCAGGAGGGTCTGGATCTGTCCGTCCGCTCCGGGCGTGGACATCGCGATGCAGGTGTTCGGCGTCTCGACAATAATGGGTGCCAGCGTATGGATCGGTCGCTTGCCGCCGGCAGCATCATTTGGCCCGCTGGTAAAGCCGGCGGCGCGATTGTTAAGCGTGAATCCGCCTTCCGGTACGAAGACGCCCGAGCCGAAACTATCGAATATGCTGACGAGCGAGGACACCGTCATCCCAGATGCATCTGACGCGGCGATACCAGCCGTATGCAGATAGGCTCGCGGCCCGCCTTTCCGACTGGCCTTGTCCAGGTCGACTTGCAGCGGATGGTCGAGAAGGCCAAGACCTTCTCCGCACCGATCACGATACGCAAAAGCGCTTTCAGTCAGCTCGACCGACGCGTGGTCGCGTTGATCGGGCTGCAAGGGAGCGAGCCGCTCCTCGCCTGCAAGCGCCATCGAAAGCAAGATGCCCTGCGACACCGGCGGTTGGACATGAACGCTGCATCCTCGCCAGCGCGTGGTTACAGGTTTCGTTACGACGGTCCGATGTTGCGCGAGATCCTCGATGTCCAGCATTCCTCCCGCCTGGCGCACGGCGGAGACGATTTTTTTGGCGTAATTCCCTTCGTAGAAGGCGGCCCTGCCGCGAATGCCGATATCCTGCAACAGCGTTGCAAGTGCTGGCTGGCGAAGGACGTCCCCGGGCGCCGCATCGAGCACGGCCCAATCTGATGCACCTCCCCGCAGCAGGCGCGCTGCATGCTGACCGGAAACGATGGGCAGTCGCGAACCGACACGAAAACCGTCGCGCGCAATGTCCAGCGCGGGCGCCAGAACGGTCGAGAGCGGAAGCCGCCCCCATGTCCGGTTCATCGTCTCCCACGCATCCACGACGGCCGGCACCGTGACGCTGTTGCCGCCATCATTGCTGACACCAGTCATCGCGCGTGGCGCCGCTCCGGTTCCGTTCACTGCGGTGACGGCTCCGTCAGGCGTCCGTACGAGGCACATCGCATCGCCACCGACACTGCAATCCTCCGGATCGAGCACGCACAGGACCGCTTGACCGGCGATGACTGCATCGACGGCGGAGCCTCCGGCGCTTAAAATCGCCTGACCGGCGGACACCGCGAGCGGGTGCGCGGCCGAGACGGCACCTTTGTTACCGAAGAGGGCGGGCCGGTGCGTCGAGGCGAAGGAATCGGTGATCAGCATTTTGCATGGCCATCGGCAACTGGGTGTGGGATCGCCAAGCAATTCCCCGACGAAAAGGAAGCACGCCATTATTTGACAAGCAAGATGAAATTTCGCAAAAGAAACATACTTTCCGATCAGGGATGTCGGCGCGTGCGATGTAATTTCGGCATGCAAGCTTCGAGAGCAACTTTGGTCGGTTCAAAGAATTGGCAACGCAGTATCTGCGCACAATGACGGGTTTATCGGGATAAGTAATGAAGCGCCTGAAATCCAAGCAAGCCCTGGCCTCGATCCCCGAAGCAGTGTCACCGCGTGGTGGTGAAATTGGCGAGCGGCTCAAGCGACTAAGGCAGGAACGCGGGCTCACACTGGCAGATGTGAGCCAGCAAACAGGTGTTTCCACATCGACTTTGTCGAAGATCGAGAATGCGCAAGTCTCGCCGTCCTTCGACGTGATCATGCGAATTTCAGAAGGTCTCGAGATTGCTCTTGAGGACTTCATCAGGCCGGGAAGAAAGGCCGAACTGTCCGGCCGCAAGACGATAACACGCTCGGAAGACGGTGTCTACATCAGCAGCGGGCAATACGATTACCGTGCTCACGCGACGGATATCGCTCACAAACACATGATCCCCCTGGAAATGCGAGTGCGCGCCCGCAAGACAGCAGAATTCGAGCATTGGAGCGAGCATCCAGGGGAGGAATATGTCTTCGTGCTGGCGGGCGAGATCGAGGTGCACACAGAACATTACGCGCCCTTCAAGCTGAAGACGGGTGAGAGCGCCTATTTCGACAGCAGCATGCGCCATGTCTATGTCACGGTTAGTCGCAATGACGCGCGTGTTCTGTCAATTAGCTACGATCCACTCCACATACGCGGCCCGGCGCGGACCGAATAGGCGTTGCGCCGTGTTTTCGACGACGCTCGGAAGGCACCTGGCGAGACAGAATCAGGCCTTCGATGCTCGCTGGCGCTTTGTCGCCTCCAGATCGAGCGATGGCGGCTGAGTCGCTGAAATGACGACGCCGTATTCGGTGAGAGCCATTTCGACGCAGACGTTTCCATCGAGCACATCGTCAAGCACGGCCATCGGGTCCCTCTCAAACGGGTCGCCGTAGCCGCCGCCTCCGGCCATCACGTG
>WNGR01002791.1_pt2 | contig 19121 bp, 13 predicted proteins | sample 5407581 | NCBI WGS metagenome assembly WNGR01 (sample SAMN13153383, study PRJNA577476) | soil metagenome | isolation source: 80 cm soil or saprolite under Garry oak tree replicate 2 | place: USA:California | collected 2016-06-15 | reverse complement strand
CAAGACCAGCATCTTCCTGGAAGTGGAAGGCGCAGCCCATTACTTGCCCGCTTATGCCGGCAATCTCGACATCATGACGTCAGCGGCGATGAAAACCGGCGAGCGAATCGCCATCCGCAAGTCGCAGGAGCAGGCAGCCTGACGATGTTCGATCCGAAAAAGGCGAGTTCTATATCGAGGATGTCAGTTTGAGGAACGGGATGAACGCTGCGCGCTGACAAAACAATACAGCCGGACGATCAAGGACAGACAAAAAAGTCCATTAAAAATGCAGGAGGGAGGTTCCAATGGCCACGCCAAAGAATCAGTCGGTCTTGAAGGCATTTGCCATGCTCAGGTCGTTCGACAGCGCCGATCAATGGATGACCAACTCGGAACTGAGCCGGCGCGCCAATCTTCCCGAAGCATCCGGCTATCGGCTCATTGAGACGCTGCTGGAAGTCGGCGCTGTCGTCCGGGGACCGCGGGGCCGCTACCGACCGGGCATGTTGCTGGTTTCCCTTTCCCAATACGTGGTCGTTCCTGAACTGCTGCACGATGCGAGCAAGAACGTTGCGGCAGAGCTTGCCAATCGTCTCGATGTTACCGTGCATCTGGGAATTCTGGAGGATGGGATGGTTTACTACGTGACGCGAGCAACGACTCCCACTTCCTTTTCGCCTCATACCCGACCGGGGTGCCAGCTGGAAGCCTATTGCACAGGACTGGGAAAGGTGCTGCTCGCCGCCCTGCCGCAGGATCAGTTGGAACGAATCATTCTTGACGGCGAATTGGTACCCCTGACGCGCTACACGATTGTGAATCGTTCACTGCTGCGATCAAAGCTCCAAGAGGTTCGAGAACGCGGCTTTGCTCTCGATGAAAGGGAGACGCGCGAAGATATGTGTTGCGTCGCCGTCCCTGTTTATGACCGTCAGGGGCGGACCATTGCCGCCCTGTCCGCATCCGAAAGCGCCGAACGCATGACGGAAAAACGACAGAGGAAACTCCGGCACGCGCTGGACGAAGCCTCGGCGGAGATTACCCGCAAGATCTATCCGGCCGCCTCGGCTATTGCCGGGCCGACCGATCAATTATCAATCGTCAATCACGGGTTTGAAACAGATGTCGACCAAGGCAGCATCCAGTGTTGAAGATATTGCTGAACGCCTGAACGCCGCTTGGCGGGCAAGAACACCGATAGCGCCCATCACGGAATCAGCCGGGATGGACGACATCGCCACCGCTTATGCGATCCAGACCCATTGGACGAATCTGCGGATTTCGCGCGGCGAAAAGATCGTCGGCCGCAAGATCGGGCTCACCAGCAAGGCGATCCAACAGCAACTGAATGTCAGCGAGCCGGATTATGGGACGCTTTGGCAGTCCAGCTTCTATGAGTCCAGGAATGGCAAGGTCGTGATCCCGGCAGATCATTTCCTGCAGCCCCGCATCGAAGGAGAGGTCGCCTTTCTGATCGGTGAACGCCTGGAGGGACCGGATGTGACGCCGGAGCGCGTGTTATCCACCGTGAAGGCCTATGCCCTTGGCGTGGAGATCGTGGATAGCCGCATTGCGGATTGGAAGATCAAGCTGGTGGATACGATCGCCGACAACGCCTCCTATGGCGGCTTTGCCCTGGGTCCCTGGGATGAGGCGGTCAGGGCGAACGACCTGAGTGCCCTGGTCATGAGCATCCGTCACAACGGCGCGCCGGCTGCGGAAGGTCCGGCATCCGCCGTGATGGGCCACCCCGCCAACTCGACTGCATGGCTCGCCAACAAGCTTTCGGAGTTCGGCGTGTCGCTCGAACCCGGAGACATTGTGATTTCGGGGGGCATTACCAAGATGCTGCCGGTAAAATCGGGCGATGAATTTGTCTTTGCACTCAGCGGACAGCCGGAATTGACGGTTTTGTTCAGCTAGAGCCATCATGGGAAGGCGCCGTATTTCTGATGCTCAGGCCAGTCATCGGTCTGTGACGGCATTTTGTCATCGTATGTGGTTTCTGCTAAGTCAGCGTTATAATGTAAACTGAAACCGGTCGAAGGCGGACATAATGTCGACCATACTCGAAGCATACCTCGAGAACGAGGTGGCGCTTAAGCGTTACCTGAGACGGTTTTTGAGGTCCCGCGAAGCGATCGACGATCTGGCGCAGGAGGCGTTCCTGCGGGCGTTCGCGGCTGAATCTGCGCGCCTGATCGAATCTCCAAAAGCCTTTTTATTCAAGGTGGCCAAGAACTTGGCGCTGAATGCACTCGCCAAGCAGTCCTCTGTGACAATCGAGCCTTTAGGGGATTTTGAGGGCCAGGAGGTCCTAGAAGATAGCAGTCAAGCCGCGGTGGACGATGCAGTTGATGGCCGGGAACGTATTCGCGTGCTCGCGCGGGCGATTGCCGCTCTGCCGCCGCAATGCGCGAAAGTATTCATCCTCCGCAAGATGCAGGGCCTGTCGCAAAAGGAAATTGCGGCGCGGCTTGATATATCCGTCCGGACCGTTGAAAACCACGTTGCGCTCGGATTGGTGCGATGCAAGGCCTATATGCGGGCTCATGGCTGCGCACCTGACCAAGGTGGCGGGGTCTCGCGGATCTCCGAACCGGCGCCAGAGGCTTTTGTTAAAGCCAAGGTGGCAGAGTAGCGCCATGCCAGGATTGAAAGTGCAATGAGCAATAACGGCAAAATCCTTGCCTTTCCTGATATGGCAGCGCTTGACGCCGAGGCGGCGGCATGGGTGGCGCGGTTCGACGCGGGCGATGTCTCGGCCAAGGATCAGGCGGCGTTCCAGGCATGGCTGAACCGCAGTGCGCTCCACCGGGAAGCCATTGCGGAGTATGGAAGCTTCTGGTCGGAATTCGACAAGCTTGGGCAACTTACAGATTCCATTGGAGCCGAGCGCGAGCCGGTCGCCCAAGCCGGGCGTCCGCTCCAGTTCTCGGGGGCGAAAGTTTGGCTCGCGGCTTGTGCGGCTTCTGTCCTTGTGATGGTCGCGGTCGGCGGGGTTATTCTGCGGGAAACCCCTGAGCGCCCATCAACGCAACAAGCTCCAGTCCGACACGCCGCTGCGCCTCATGCGTCCGTCCGGCAATCCTATGCGACAGCCATCGGCGCCCAGAAGACATTCACCTTGGCTGATGGTTCGGTCGTCGCCCTCAATACCAATAGCCGGATCGATGTGGAACTCCTTGGCGATCGCCGGGACGTTCATCTGGTGCGTGGAGAAGCCTTTTTTGACGTCGTTCACGACAAGACGCGTCCCTTTACGGTGTATGCGAACCGGTATGTGGTGCGCGACATCGGCACGGCGTTTGCCGTTCATCTCCTGGAAAAGTGCCTGGTGAACGTGCGCGTCACAAAAGGAAGCGTTGAGATTGCCGCGCCAAGGCGCGAAGGTAAAGCTTCCGATGAAGCGAAAAGCTTAGGCGTTGTTGTCGCGGGGCAGGATATTGTGTTCGGGCAGAAAATCGAGCACTCCGCGGTCGTCTCCGACGCCGAGTTGGGACGAAAGCTGGCCTGGCGGCAAGGTCAGTTGATCTATTCCGGACAGCCCCTGGCGGAAGTTCTCGACGATATCAGCCGGTATTCCAACATCGAGATCGAACTTGCAGATCCTGCGCTACGGAATCTGCCGGTCGGCGGCGCTTTCAGCGTCAATCAGACCGACGCCATATTCGCCGCGCTGGAGAACAACTTTGGAGTGCATGCAGAGTGGATAGATGCGCGCCACGTCCGCCTTACTTCGGCGGACGATAAAGACTCGTCCGGCAGGTAACATTTCCTTCGACCGTGGGCCGGCTGGTTACGCTGGGTTGCCGGTTGCGCGGCGATCCTCATCGAATGCCGGAAAAATCCATCACGATTTGCGCCAGACGCGCAGGCGTTTTATTGCTACTGCGCATCACACAAGACCAATAAAGTCACCGATGCCTTTCGAGCTGTAGGGGGCAGCTTGTTGTAAAATGGCAACAACCACGATCCTTTCCAATTTTGTTGCGCGGCCCACTAGGTGGATTGGCGCAGTCGCCGGTCTCACCCATCATAAGGCCGGTGTGAAGGCAAGGTTGTGCCAACCCACTGGGTCAGAAAATGAAGTTTAGGGGAGAGACGCTCGCGGCGGTCGCGCTTTGCGGATGTCTGGCAGTTTCAAGGCCAGCTTTCGCGGAACCAACCTACGCGCAGTCCACGAAATATAACGTAGATATTTCGGGGGCAGACTTGATGACCGCCCTGCCTGCCTTGTCACGGCAGACGGGGGTGGTGGTTCTTTACCCTTATCAACTGGCTCAGGTCCGGAGCAATCCGGTCAAAGGTTTGTACACGGTTCCTGAAGTGTTGCAGTTGATGCTTCAAGGAACAGGCTTCTCCGGCGATGTCACTGAGCGGGGAGCTGTTTCCATCTCCCGGCAGAAAAGAAACTGCGACACAGAGGGAGAAGCCATGCTTCGCGATTCAAAATCCACCGTTTCCGTCATTGCACTGCTCGCCAGCCTGTTCAGCGTGCCGGTCTGCGTCCCGCAGGCATCCGCGCAGGCGGTGGGCACGCAAGAAGGCTCCGTGGAAAGCGTGACCGTCACCGGTTCGCGCGTCATCTCGGACATTGCCAATTCGCCGACGCCGATAACCGCCGTCAGCACCGAGCAGTTGCTGGCCACCACCCCGAGCACCGTTGCGGACGGCTTGAACAAGCTGCCGATTTTCCAGAACAGCGGGTCGAGCCGTAACCTTAGCAGCGGCGGCGGCAACAGCAGCGGCGACTTCCTCAACCTGCGCAATTTCGGTCAGCAACGCACCCTGGTGCTGCTGGATGGCATGCGCTTGCAGCCCTCGAACCAGGCCGGCAGCGTCGATGTCAGCACCTTGCCGCAGATGCTGATGAGCCGCGTGGACGTGGTGACCGGCGGCGGGTCGGCGGTCTATGGTTCCGACGCCATCACCGGCGTGGTCAATTTCATCCTCGACAAGCATTTCACCGGCGTAAAATACGAAGCCAATGCCGGCATTTCGGGGTATGGCGACGGGGCCCGCTACAAGCTGAACCTGGCGGCCGGTACCGATCTGTTCGGTGGCCGCGGCCATATCGAAGGCGCCATCGGTTATATCAACTCCGACGGCGTGCTGCAGTCTGCCCGGAAGATATTTGCGAATCAATATTCGAGCTACAATACCGGCAATACCGCAGCCAATCCTGTGACCAATACTCTCAACGGCGGCCAGACGGGCTCGACGTTCAGCGGCCTTATTACCTGCAGCAACTGCTCGGTTAACGGCTACGAGTTCGGCCAGCCCGGCATTCCCACCCCTGCCAATTTGGGCTTTATCCCCGCGGGCCAGACCGCTATCGCAATCGGCGGCAATGGAGCCGCTGTAAGGTCTGAATCGGTCTACGGCAACACCCGCAACGCCACGGCGTTCGGCCGCTTCAGCTATGATATCACTGATGACACCACGTTCTTTGCCCAGGTCTCGGCCGCGCAATCCACTGAATTCAACTATTTCTTCCCGTCGCAGCAGGAGCCCAGCCGCCAGACCGTCACCTATTTCAAGAACAATGCCTTCCTTCCGCTGGCCACCCAGCAGTTGTTGGGCGATAACAGCGCCACCAACCCCAACTGGGCAACCGACGGCAGCAATACCTTCAAGGTGTCGGAATGGTATTCCGAACCGAACCGCACCCGCGCAACCAACAACGTCACGCGCAATATCTCCGGCACCATCGGTGTGAACGGTGTGGCGTTCAAGGATTTTGCCTGGGACGCGCATTACACCCATGGCGAAACCCGTCTCTCGACCACTGGCCTCCGCAACGGCAACAACCAGTTCCATGATGCGCAGCAGGACGCCGTGCTCGTGAACGGCAAGGCGGTGTGCTGGAACAACACGGCGGCGGCGATCGCGCAATTTGGCGATCTCTATCCCGGTTGCATCCCGATCAACACCTTCGGCAACAATGTGACGACGGACCCGCAATATAACTACTGGTCGAGATCGACGCATTTCGCCGAGACCAACACCATGGACGATCTCTCGGCGGACATTTCGGGCAGTCTCTTCGACCTGCCGGCCGGGCCGGTGAAGGTGGCGTTGGCGGGCGAAATGCGCTGGCTCGACTATGTGATCGCTTCCAACGCCTCGCCGACCGCGGTGGTCAATTGCACCGGCCTGCGCCTTTGCGGCAACGCCGCTGGCACGGGCTTCGTCGCCAATCAGGCCAGCGTGACCCAGACCTTGTGGGACAACAACACTCTGCCCTCTGTCCACGCCTCGGAAAATGTGTGGGAATTCTCAGGCGAAATTGGCATCCCGATCCTCAAGGATATTCCGCTGGTCCAGAGCTTGAACGCCGACCTGGCGGGCCGCTACACCGATTACAGTGTCTCCGGCTCGGTACAGACCTGGAAGGTCGGTCTGGACTGGCATGTGAACGACAGTGTCCGCTTCCGTGGCACGACGTCCGTCGACATTCGCGCCCCCACGCTGGACGATCTGTATTCACCCACGCTCTCCAGCAGCGGGCCCTTCCTGGATCCCCTGACCCAGTTCAATCCGGGCGGCATCCAGACCCTGTCCGGGGGCAATCCCAACCTGGTGCCGGAATCATCGCGCACCTATACGGGGGGCGTCGTGCTGACGCCGAGCTTCATTCCCGGCCTCACCATGTCGGTGGACTACTACAAAATCAAGCTGACCAACGCGATCACCACCATCAGCGGCAGCAATGCGGCGATTGCGAATATCTGCGTCGCGTCCGGCGGCACGTCGCCCTTCTGTTCCCTGTATGTGCGGCCTTTCGCCTACACCAACACCACCCCGGCCAACTATCCCACGCTGCTCAAGAGCCAGAAGCTCAACGCGGCGTTTAATGTGACCGAAGGCCAGGATTACGAGATCGACTATGGTTTCGATACGGCGGACGTGCTCTCCGACCTGGCGGGCCAGATCAATCTGCGCGCCTTGCTGAATGTGGCCCCGGTGAACACCGTCAGCAGTTTCGTCGGCGCCCCCGTCAACCACACCAACCAGCCCAAGGGCCATGCCACGCTGTTCGCCGATTACACGCTGGGTAATTGGAGTGTGGACGCCCAGTGGCACTGGTTCAGCGGCGGGACCAACATCCAAGTTTTCGGACCCGGGCAGACTTTCTTTGCTCAGCCCTTTTATGGTGACTTCAGCACAGCGGACTTCACCCTCTCCAAGCGGATCACCTTCGACAACGGCTCGGTCATGTCTGCATATGTCAACGTGCAGAATGCCTTCGCCGCCGTCCCCCCATATACCGTCGGATCGTCCGGAAACCCTGGGTCCATCTTTGGCGGAATCCCCCAGGGCGAAGACGTGATGGGCCGCTACTTCACGATCGGTATCCGCGGGAATCTTTAAGCGCGAGCCGCGCCGTTCTTCTTGTTTCGTGCGTATCTTCTCTTTGGGCCGCAGCTGAGTAGCTGCGGTCTTTTTTTTCCGAAGAGGGGAAAAGTGCCTGACGAAATCAAGCCGGAACAGGTGCCAGCTTTTTTGCGTGGACTTGATGGCGTTGCTGAGTAGGTGAGCAAGGTCTGGCGCATGCGGGCGGGAGCAATCCGATTTGAACCTGGTCTATGCTGAGCCCGACAATCGCTGGGATATGATGTTCTATGTCCGCAATCTGGAGAATAGCTGGCGCCTGATTTCGCCCAGCCGCTCCGGTCGGGAAAGCGTGGGAAAGATTTTCGGGGTTTTCTTGGGTTTTGCCAATCCCACGGAGAGCGTTCGAAAAGCTCTGGATAGGAATTGGCTGTGGAACCAGTGCTACGCGAACCGGTCTCTCAGTCGTTTTCCCCTGAAAATATGGAAAAATACAGGGAAAAATCGGAAAAAGGGGTTTCGCAGGTCACGTTGTGGTCCAAAAGGCCTGCATTTACGCACGTTTTTGCGACTTTTCCGAATAGCCCATAACAGGGAACGCATTCGGCCATAACAGGGAAAAGGAAGAAAATAGCAGGGAAGAACAAGATATGTATCCCGTGGGTAACGTCCGCTTTTGAACCCAAGCGGACAATCGGACCGGTGTCTTGCGGGCCGCTGTTTTCGTCGAAGTCTTGATCAAGCGGGCACGCCGTGCGGCGCGTCTCCTTCGAACTGAGCGATCAGATCGAGACCGTCGATCCTATCGTTCACAGGAAAGCAGCATCCGTGACCGACGATGTACCATCCGTCGCGCTTGTGAATGACTCGGTACTCGCCGTCTGTGTCGATCTTCATTCCGTCCGAGAACAGCAGCATGATCGGTGTCTCCTTATGTTGAGAATGCGAATGAGCCGCCAGCCGATGGCGCGAGATTGAACTGGCCAGTCTTCGCCGTGACCGATGACGTGCAGTCCGTCTAGCTCGCACTCGACGCGATACGTGCCGCGCGGAGATCCGTCGTATAGATGCATCATGACCTTTCCCCTCGGCTCCGATTGCGTCCGCCTGCATGATGGACGATCACGACCGACTTTGAGCGTTAGGCCCTGTTAGCTACCGTTTAAAATTGGCAGCCGATCACCGGCGGCCGAAGTCGAATTGATCAAGAAATAAGGGAGCCTTGCGCCGGTGCCGCCGCGAATTTGATGTGCCGCCTGGCAACGTGACCAGACTTCACAAACTTAAGTCTGACTTTTGAACGAACGTATTTTTTTGGCAACGCTCACGCTGAAATTTTCGGTACCAATGACAAATGCACCCTCATGATGAGAAGCATGAATTGGAAAATGTCGGGCATCCGTCGGTGAATGTTTTTTGCGCTTGCCAGCACGGCTTGAATCCGCTGCTTTCGACCAGCGTCCAACAATGGCGCGTCGACCGACTCAAGGACGCCGGTTATCGGCCCATTTCTGAAGGACTGCCGCATGCTCATCCTAATGACGTCTGTGAGCATGTGATCGGCACCGGCGCCGCGTTCCTCGGGGATCGAAAAGCTAGGGCGACGACTTGCAGCTTCGCCAGCTCATCCAAACTTGCCGAATGTCCGCTTTGGCGCAAAGCGGACATTGGGCCGATCGGGGATGACCCAAGGATTAGCGCCGCTGATGATGCAAATGGTCTTCATCCGCCGCAGATGGTCCGCAATGACCGAACCGGCGGTACGGAAAGCGCAGCTCTTGGCATTGCGAACATGTTGCAGACCCTCCGCCTTCGCTAAACGCTCATAGCTTTCCTGGACTACGTCACCAATTTCGAGGCCCTTGAGATAACGGCCACGTAGCGAGGCGCGAAGCGCCGGTTCGTGCGGCAATACATGCCGCTCCAGCCAAACGCCTCGTTCGCGCGGAGAAGACATGGTTCGAATTGAAGACCAAATGTGGCGATCTGACAAGATCGTAACTCTAGCGCCCCCTACCCGAAAGGGTGATGCGTGTCTGATCCATACGGGTAAGAGTCACGTGAGCAAACTTCGCTAGGCTAACATTGTGAGCACCTCTTCTTCCATATTTCCTGCGGGGCTTTCGGGCGCTGCCATTCTGATTCTTCGCGGTGCGGCGGCTCTGCTGATGGTGTTCACGTCCGTGCACTTCGACGGGTATTCGAAATTGACGCAGCTGGGATCAATGCTGGTTGCGATCTTGTTGGTTCTTGGGCTCTTCACACGCCCGGCCGCACTCGCCTGCGCCGTGCTGACAATGGCCGCGGCGGTTATGACAAGGGAAAACCAGGAAGCGATACTGAGTCTTCTTGCACTCAATGCGTTGGCGCTTGCGCTTCTTGGAGGGGGCGCCTACTCGGTCGACGCGCGCATGTTTGGTCGGCAGGTCATTACTATGCGTTAGTAAGATAGTTGCCCCTGAGGGTGAGGACCTCTCTTCCTTCGTTGCAGCCTCAACGACGCAATGCCGTATTGCCGTTTTTGCTCCCGCCAAACGCTGTCAAAGTTCGATGATGCCACGCTTGAGCGCCAGCGTAACGGCCTGCGTGCGATCGCCCACATTTAGCTTGGCAAAAATGCTCTTGAGGTGCGCCTTCACCGTATCCTCGGAAACGGAAAGCTCGCCGGCGATCTCTTTGTTGGCCTTGCCGAGGGCCACTAGCCGCAGTACACCAATCTCACGTTCGCTCAGGCTGTCCTCGCTGGAATGCAGGGCAATCTGCTGCGCGATTTCCGGTGAAAGATAGCGCCGTCCCCCATGCACTGCTCGAATGGCATCGAGAAGATCCCTGCGCAGCGCACCCTTTAAAAGATAGCCGGCGGCGCCCGCACGCATCGCACGAAGAGCCTGCACGTCCCCGGCATAAGTCGTCAGCACGATGATCCTCGCATCTGGAAAATCCCTGCGAATCCGGCCGATGGTTTCGACGCCGTTCAAAACCGGCATCTGCAGGTCCATAAGCGTCACATCCGGCCTCAATTCGCGGAAAATCTTGATCGCTTGCGCGCCATCCTCGGCCTCGCCGACCAGTTGCATGTCTGGCTGCAGCCCCAGAATTGCGGCGATCCCCTCGCGGAGAAGCGGGTGGTCATCGACCGTTAGGATACGAATAATATTCTTCGTCTGCTGCGACATGGCCTATTTCACGAATGCATAACGCCAAAACTGCCAACGGTGCGCGGATCGCTTGGCGTAGGCCAAAGCCGCCGGTACCGAGACTTCAATCTCTGTGCCCGTCCGAGCTCTGCTGGATAGCGTGAACTCGGCTTCAATTCTTGCGGCGCGCTCACGCATGCCGGCCAGGCCGAAGTGACCATGGCGGCCTCCCAGTTCAATCACTTTCTGGTCCATGCCGACACCGTCATCGCGAATACTCATTTGCAGCCGCGTACGATGGTATATAAGATTGACTTCGATATTCTTGGCTTGCGCGTGGCGAAATGCGTTGAGAATAGCCTCGCTCGAGAGACGGATCAGTTCATCGCATACCACAGGATGAAGCGTGCGTGGTGTTCCCTCGATGATCACCTGGAAATTGACGGGATCTCCGGACGTCGCGTTCTTTGCGACTTCGCGTAGTGCCTGCGGCAAATCATCGTTTGCTTCCCCGTAGCGCAGATCGCGGACGCGATCTCTTCCTTCGGCGAGCACTTCATCGGCTCGCGTCATCACTTCTTCGATCAGGTTCCGCGCGGGTTGTTCGGCGGGGATGGTATCCGCAACTGATTGAAAGCGCAGCATCAAGCCCTGAAAACCTTGAAGCAGTGTGTCGTGGAGTTCCCGGGCGATGCGTTCACGCTCTGATAGCCGCGCCTCCAATTGCGACATGATGCGCGCGGAAATCTGTTTCAGCCGGGCTTGATAGGCGATCCACAGTAGAGCGATGACGGCCCCCACGCACAGCGCTTGAAACAAACGCGACTGCAGGAACGTCGGCGGAATCGAGAAGAAGAGTGTTGCACCTTGATTGTTCCAAACGCCATCATTGTTGGCCGCCAAGACATGAAAGCGATATTGGCCGGGGGTGAGACCGGTGTAAAAGGCCTGTCGCCGATTGCCGGCATCCACCCAGCCGTCGTCGACGCCGTCGAGCTTGTAGCGAAAGCGCAAGCGATCCGGCATCGACAGGCTCAGGGCTGTATATTCTATCTCGGCCTTGGATGTTCCGGCGGCCAGCGGCAATGTACCGGGCGCCTCATAGCTATTGTCATTCGCGATCAGCGTGCGGATGACGACGGGTGGCGGAAGCGGATTGTGGTACAGGTTGTTGGGATCAATCCATACCAATCCGCCTCCGGTCGTGAACCACACGCGATCATCAGGGCCGGTTGCTGCCGTGCTTCCATAAATCGCTCCATAGGGCGCACCCGGAAGGCCATCGCGTGAATCAATCAATTCATAGTGAAACGCGCCGGGTTCCGAATGACGGATGGCATATTCGAAGGTTTTGGTGGCCATGCGCAAGACGCCGGCCTGGGTGAATATCCAGGTGCTGCCGTCTTTTGTCTCGGCTATTCCGGTCACGACCGATAGCGCCGGGATACTGGACGCGCGCAAATGATGGAATCCCTGTCCGTCGAAGATTGCGATACCGGAGTCCCCGCCGATGATCAGCCCATGCGATCCGCGTGTGATCAATGTGATGTCGCCTATGTCGGGGCCCCGGTCTGAAAAATCCTCAATTTTTGTCCCGGTCACGCGGAAAAGGGATCCGCCGGAATAGCGCACCCACATGCTGCCATCCGGATCGGCGATCAGCACCGCAGTCGCGGCAGTTTTCGGCCTAACGGCGACCTTCTGCCATGTGCCGCCTTCCTGCCGGAAGACCCCGGTATGAAAGGCGGAGATCCACAACACGTCGTTATTATCCTTGGCTGCCGAATAGACAAGATCGCTCTTAACCCCATTGGGCAGGGGCACCGGCGGGGCCAGTGTGTTGTCTTGGCGAAGTTGCCGCACACCCTTCGGCGTGATGAGCCACATTTCGCCACTGGCATCGGTTGCAATCCCGCGAAGGCGGCCAACATTGCGAATTACGACCTCAGGCGCGCGGTGCGGCAAAATGCGATACAGGGATTCCGTTCCGTCCGTGGCCCGGCTCTCCGAGTTTGACCAGCCGGTATAGGCATAGAGTCCACGCGGCGTGGATCGCACCAGACGGTCCATGAAACCAACGGGCACGCGGGGTTCCGTGACGACGTTAGCCGGGCTCAAGCGATCCAACCCCAAGCTGGTGCCGACCCAAATGTTGCCTTCCCGATCTTCGAACATTGCATGCACGAGGTTCGAGGACAGCCCTTCGCTTTTCGTGAAGAGGTCCAGCAGCGGGGCTTGCGTGTCGGATGCAGCCAAGTTGTCCGGTACATGAACCCGGCCCAAGCCGAGATGGTGCAAGCCTGTGTACCACAATGTTCCGTTGCGATCGAACAAGACCGGACCGGCCAATACGTCCGGCACGGGGATGCGTAGCGTTGGCGCCGGCACTGTGCTATCCGAAGCCCTGCTTAAATTCGGTAGCACGTAGAGACCACGGCTGGCCGTGTCCGCCGTCGCGAGCTGTCCATCCGGCGTGGTGATGAACTGTGCCGGACCTCCCGCATAGTTTTTAGCCTGAACGAACCTGGTTTGACCCGGCTTGAGATAGTACAGACCGTACCGGTTTTTCGACCAGGCAGTACCGTCGCGCGCCACGCCAAATGCCCATACACCGCCGCCCACTCGGCCGAGCGAGGAGCCCCAATCGCTGTCGATTGTCTTCCATTGCTTGCCGTCGAATTTAAGGACGTTGTCGGGTGTCGAAATCCAGACCGTACCGTCGGGACCCAGCACGATGTTGTGCACGCTGGTAGATGCCGGCGCGGTGATTGGATAATTCGTCACATGACCGTCCTTTAGAAAGGAAATCACACCGACAGGCCGTTCATATCCGATCCAAAGCCCACCGGACGGTGTCGCGGCAATTGCATGTATGCTGGGGCTTGGCAACAAGTCGGCCGCGACTCTTTGGATCTTGATCCCGTCAAATCGATAAAGGCCATTGACCGAGCCCAACCACAGATAGCCGTCGCGTGTCTGGGTGATTGCCCAGATATCGGCCGGCATTCCGTCTGCCGTGGTCCAAGACGCATGCTGAAATTGCGAAATACTGCGAGTGGGGTCGAGCGCCCACGCAGGCGCCGAAAACAACACGGCAATGAGGCCAATGAAGATCCGGTACAAGATTGGCAAAGCACACACCGTTCTGGCGTGAAAAGTGGCTCCCGGAGCAGAGCCAAACGTGGGGCATTTTGGCAGGTCCGGTAACTGTTGAATACCCCGAACGTGTAATTGCGATATCAACCGTTCGGGGCAGAGCTGAACTAGTCAGCCCGGGTGGCGGCGACTCGGCGGTCACAATTACTTGATTTTATTCATAGTTCTCAGAGCGGCCCCCAAGGGAAAATTCGCGACCGGAGCCCAGCACAGCAGTCCAATTCAGTAGAACGAATACGCGCAGCGCCCTCCGGCCACCAGCTATTGGCGCTCGGCACCAACATTGTTTCGCAATCCCATGCCGCTTCGCACTTGTGATCAATCTGAAGACACCCAAGAAGGTGCTTTCAATTCCCCCATTCGGGGGTTTTCCGCAAGCGCGGTCGGCGAGAAAATGCATCGCGTTGCGATTTTCGTGCATTTTTCCCAGCGGAGTGATCGCCATGGATTTGCAGCAATATTCGCCGACGGAAGAAGAGGTCGCTGCAGCAGATGTTGGCATGGGAACCAGCGGGGTTACCTCATTCGGACCGTACCACGTGAACCGCGCACGCAGGCTGGTGGAGCGGAACGGTGAAGTCGTCCGCCTCGGAAGCCGAGCATTCGACGTTCTTGTCTGTCTGTTGGAGCATGCCGGGCAGGTTGTTAGCCATCGCGCACTGTTGGAAGCCGTTTGGCCTGGTACACATGTGGAAGAAGGCAATCTGCGCTTCCAGATGGCAGTCCTACGCAAGGCGCTGAGCAACGGAGAAGTCAGTTGTATTATCAATGTGCCGGGACGCGGATATTGTTTCACGGCGCCGCTCTCGAAACAGAATTATGAAGTCAAGTATTCCCCACCTCGTCCAACTGATGCAATCGTCCAGCCAGGCTCTCGGGCGCCATCGCTAGCCAACGAACCCCTATCGGCAACCAACACATTACCCCATCCGGCGGCGCACCTGTTTATAGAGAAGGTCTGCGGGACCGTAAGCGCTGTATCTCCGGCCAGGGAGAGAAAATCCGTTGCGGAGATCTGCACCGAACTTGATGCTCTTGCATTCGCAATCGAATTGGTGGCTTCTCAAGTGAAGAGCCTGGGCATCGATAAGTTAAACGCGATACCGCCTTCTCGAAACGGCCATGAGTTACGCAAGCGAGCGGTTGTCTGAAGCCAACGAGATGCGCGAGGCGTGGCATCGACACGCCAATCCTCGGCAGTAGCAGCGAGCGAAGGCTAGCAAGATCTAACAACTCCTAACACATGCTGCCTCGCAATTGATGCATTCGCCATGGCATTTTCGCGATGGCGATGCTCGTCATGTGAAAGAGGCTGATAGCCATGCTGATCGTGAAGAATGGGAACCCTTCCCGAATCGGGCTTGGTTTATTTTCCGCACTGCTCTGCCTCGTTGGGGCTGTTCTGGCGATTGGCGGGATCTGGCTCGCCGCGCTTGGCGGGAGCTTGTACTATCTAGTGACAGGCAGTCTTGTGGCAGCTTCGGGAGTTCTTCTGTTCCGGGGAAGACCCCTCGGCTTCTACCTCTACACCGCAGCCTTCATCATTACTGCATTGTGGTCGTTGTGGGAGGTTGGACTGAATGGCTGGGCGTTGGTACCCCGTCTCGTGGGACCCGCCATCTTGATGGCTGGTGTCTTGGCAGTCCTTCCCACATTGCCGATTCCCAATCCAACGCGTATCCGAAATATAGGCCTCGCGAACTTGGTTGTTTTTGGTGTCGTCCTCTCTTTCGCTAGCTATACGCTCCACAATGCCGGGTCTGCCAAGCCGCTTCCCCAACTGGAAACCAACGCAATCTATGACGATCCGGACAATGCGCCCCATCACGGCGAATGGAGTTCATATGGTGCAGGACGAAGCACCCAGCGCTATGCGAATCTCACCCAGATAGATCCGGATAACGTCAAAAGCCTGAAAGTGGCCTGGACGTACCATACCGGCGATATTTCTGCGAAGTTCGGCTCCGAGCTTACACCTCTGAAAATCGGGGATCGGGTCTATGGCTGTTCGGGAATGAATGTCATGTTCGCGCTTGATGCTGCGACCGGACAACAGATCTGGAAATTTGATCCGGGCGTCACGAAGGAATGGGTTCCTTATACCGCAGCTTGCCGCGGCGTGACCTTCTACCAGGTGCCGAACGCCGATCCCCGAATCGCCTGTGCCAATCGCATCATCGAAGGTACCTTGGACATGCGATTGATTGCCGTCGACGCAGCCACCGGCAAGCCGTGCGCCGACTTCGGCACGCATGGCGAGGCCAATCTGCGTATCGGCCTGGGGCAGAAGGACTCCATCAACGGCAAGATCACTCCGGTTATCCCAAGTACGGCCGCCATCACCGCTCCTCCCGTGATTGTTCAGGGCACAATCGTCACTGGCCAAGAAGTCCTGGACGGGCAGCGGAGATGGGCCGCTTCCGGCGTCATCCGCGGTTACGACGCAGTCACCGGGCAGCTCAAATTTGCCTGGGACGTAAATCAGCCCGGCATTACGAAAGAACCGCCCGCGGGCGGTTATTATTCCGTCGGTACGCCCAACAGTTGGACGGCCGCCGTTGGGGATGAGAAGCTGGGTCTGGCCTATATTCCGACGGGAAATTCGGCCGGAGACTATTACACCAGCCTCCGGTCCGCGGAAGAAAAGAAGGTGAATTCCGCAATTGTCGCGCTGGATGTTCACACCGGCAAACCGCGTTGGGTCTTTCAGACGGTTCATGCCGATGTCTGGGACTATGACATCGGTTCGCAGCCAAGCCTGATCGAATTTCCGACGCCGCATGGCAAGGTTCCGGCGTTGCTTGTTCCAACCAAGCAGGGCGACATCTATATTCTGGACAGGGCGACCGGAAAGCCGCTGCACGGAGTTCAGGAGCGAACTGTGCCGCAGGGTGGCGCGGAACCCGATCAACGGTCCCCGACACAGCCTTTCTCGCTTTACCATACTCTGCGCCAGGCCAATCTGACCGAAAAGGACATGTGGGGCCTGTCTCCCATCGATCAGATGATTTGCCGTATCAATTTTCGGCGGGCCCGTTATGAAGGACCCTATACCCCGCCGGAATTGGGACGCAGTAACATCGAATGGCCAGGCTATAACGGAGGATCGGACTGGGGCAGCGTCGCGGTCGATTCCCGCCGCGGTGTTATAGTAGCCAACTACAACGATACGGCGAACTACAACAGGCTGATTGACCGCGACGAGGCGAATAAACTCGGCCTCTTTCCTGCCGGCGACCCTCGCGCGGCGGGAAGTTCCTCCAGTGCTGAAGGTGCAGGCGCCATGACAGGCACGCCTTTCGCCATCTTGGTCAATGCCGGTTGGCAAATGCCGACGGGAGTCCTTTGCACGCAGCCGCCCTACGGGGGCATCCGGGCCATCGATCTTGCCACCGGCAAGACGCTGTGGGATGAGCCTTTCGGCAGTGCTCGCAGAAATGGGCCCTTCGGCATTCCTTCCTTCATGCCCTTCGAGATTGGTACGCCCAACAATGGCGGGCCCGTGGTCACGGCATCCGGGCTCATTTTTGCCGCGGCAGCAACCGATGATCTGATCAGGGCCATCGATATGCGCACGGGAAAAACGGTGTGGAGTGACGTTCTGCCGGCGGGCGGTCAGGCATCGCCTATGGCGTATGAGCAGAACGGAAAGGAATACCTGCTCGTCATGGCCGGAGGGCATCATTTCATGATGACGCCGCCGGGAGATACGCTTGTTGCCTATGCACTTCCTGATCGATAGCGGTAATTGCGACAGGATCAGGAAATCCACCAACAGAATTTTGCCGTGCAATTGCGATGAAACCTTGTGCATCAATGATGTTAACGCTCGCCCTGAGCCTGCTCCTAGGTGCCTGCAGCACCCCCAGTGCGGATTCGCTGGCCCAGAATGATCCCTGGGAAAAGACCAATCGTGACATCTTCGACTTCGACGTGCGGGTGGACCATGCTGTGGCCCGCCCCATTGCCAGGGGGTATCGCTCGGTCGTGCCGGAGCCGGTGCGGGACGGCATCCACAATGCCCTGAACAACCTGAACGCGCCGGTGGTTCTTGCCAATGACGTGCTGCAAGGCGACGGCGGCAAGGCCGCAAATACTGCCGGCCGCATTCTGATCAACTCCACCGTCGGCATTGGCGGGCTTATCGATGTCGCCAGCAAGATTGGCATTCCGGGCCACGACAATGATTTCGGCATCACCCTGGGCAAGAACGGCATCGCGGAAGGCTCCTATCTGGTGCTGCCCCTTGCCGGTCCCATGCCGCCGCGCGACCTGTTGGGCACCGGGGCGGATCTGGCTTTCGATCCCCTCAACTATGTGCGCTTCCACGGCAAGGACACCTGGATGGCGGTGCGCTTCGGCATCGGCATCCTGGACGGTCGCGCTTCGATGCTGGACGAGGTGGAGACGATTGAGCGCTCCTCCATCGACTTTTACGCCACGACCCGCAACCTCTATCGCCAGAGTCGCAACGCCAAGATTAATGACGGCAGGACAACGCCTGCGGACGATCTCCCAAATCTATAGCGTTCCAGGAACAATGTGCTTGACGTCAGGTGCGGCAATCGCCTGTCAGGACAACCATGTCGAAATCAACAACATTGAGCCATCGCCTTGGTAGCTATGTAAGCATCCGCCATGCAGTGCTCAGAGATATGGTTCGAGATTGTCTGAACGACCGCGTGCGCTTCGCCCGCTCCAGAGCGAAAGAACATCGCAAATTTTTTCAAGTCAGGGGATTCCCATCAAATACACGTTGGTTCCTTCCGCATAGGGTCGTCGCAATCCCAGATGCCGTTCGGTCGGCACGCGGGGTATCGCGAAACCCAAGCTGGAGACACCGAAATGACGCCTTCCCCGGCGGCATCCAAGCCGGATACCAAGCAGTCAAAGCCGCTTCCCTCGCCAAACAGCGACTTCTACCTACATGCAGAGACGCTCGATGCCGAAGAGCTGACTCTCTTGAAGCAAGTTCGTGCGTTCATGGAAGAAAAGGTCGCTCCCGTTATCGACAAATACTGGGCAGAGGATGCTTTTCCGTTTGAGCTGCTGCCGGCATTCAAGGAATTGAATATCGGCGGCCTCGGTCTGGAGGGCTATGGCTGTCGGGGTGGTACGCAGAAACTCTTCGGGCTGATTGCGATGGAGTTGGCCCGCACCGACGCTTCGTTTTGCACCTTCTTTGGCGTTCACGTTGGCCTTGCCATGGGCTCTATCTATCTGGCCGGTTCGGAAGAACAGAAGCAAAAGTGGCTGCCCCCTATGGCACGGTCGGAGAAGATCGGATGTTTCGGACTGACAGAACCCGAGGTTGGATCCGGATCAGGGGGAGGCCTGACCACCACTGCCGAACGTGATGGCGACGGTTGGGTCCTGAACGGCCAAAAGAAATGGATCGGCAACTCAACCTGGTGCGATGTTTCTATCATTTGGGCGAAGGACGTGTCCGACAATCAGGTCAAGGGATTCATTGTCGAAAACAAGACCACGCCCGGATTCAGTGTCGAA
>WNGR01021933.1_pt1 | contig 19122 bp, 21 predicted proteins | sample 5407581 | NCBI WGS metagenome assembly WNGR01 (sample SAMN13153383, study PRJNA577476) | soil metagenome | isolation source: 80 cm soil or saprolite under Garry oak tree replicate 2 | place: USA:California | collected 2016-06-15 | reverse complement strand
CGCCCAGAATTGCATTCGGAATTTCCAGGCCGGCGCCGACGGCCGCACCGACGGTGCCACCGACCATCGCGCCGACCGGGCCGCCGATGTCGCCGCCCGCACGCGCGCCATTCGCGGCACCCTCGGCGGTCGTCGACTGGGCAAAGGCTGCGCTCGACGCGAGCAGCGACGCGGCAGCCAACGAAATCGCAAGACGGGTTTTCATATCTACACCCTCCAGTGTTTGTCGTGCACTTTCAACCGCGGGGCCCGGTCATTGTTCCGGTTCCGCCGCGGCGTAAGACGCGTCAACACACTGAAAACTGTTACTGCGTAACACTCACACCGCGGCGATCTCGTGCCCCGCCATCAGTTCCAGCGCACGCACCATCGCTGAATGGTCCCAGCTCTTGCCGCCATGCGCGGTGCAGGCCGAGAACAGTTGCTGCGCCAACGCCGTGCTCGGCAATGACAGGCCGAGCGCACGGGCACCTTCGAGCGCGAGGTTGAGATCCTTCTGGTGCAGCTCGATGCGGAAGCCCGGATCGAAATTGCGCTTCACCATGCGCTCGCCATGCACTTCGAGAATGCGCGAGGACGCAAAGCCACCCATCAGGGCCTGCCGCACCAACGCCGGATCGGCGCCGGCTTTGGAGGCGAATAACAGAGCCTCGCTCACTGCCTCGATTGTCAGGGCGACGATGATCTGGTTCGCGACCTTCGTGGTCTGGCCGTCGCCATTGGCGCCGACACGCGTGACGTTCTTGCCCATTTTGTCGAAGATCGGCTTCATGGTGTTGAAGGCACGCTCGGGGCCGCCGACCATGATGGTGAGGCTTGCGGCCTTGGCGCCGACCTCGCCGCCCGACACCGGCGCATCGAGATAGTCCGCGCCGAGCGCCTCGATCTTCTTCGCGAACTCTTTCGTGGCCAGCGGCGAGATCGAGCTCATGTCGACGACGATCTTGCCCCTGGAGATGCCGGCTGCGACACCATCCTTGCCGAACAGCACGGCCTCCACATGCGGCGTATCCGGCACCATGATGATGACGGCATCCGCCTCCTCTGCGATCTCCTTGCCCGACTTGCAGGCGACGCCGCCGGCGGCGATCAGCTCGGGCGCGACAGGCGCGACGTCATGCAGGAGAACATGATGGCCCGCCGCCAGGAGATGGGTGGCCATCGGCCGTCCCATGGTGCCAAGTCCGATGAAACCGATGTCGATCATGATTTGATTTCTCTCAGTTGCATTAGCGAAATTTCATCCACACGCTCGGTGCACCTCGCCCGCTTGCGGGAGAGGTCGGCGCGTAGCGCCGGGTGAGGGCTCTATCCGCGTTGGGATTCCCTCTGCACATCGCAACGAATCCCATCCTGGAGACACCCTCACCCCAGCCCTCTCCCGCAAGCGGGAGAGGGAGCGCATCGTCGCTATGGCCACGCTCTCAGGTCTCGAACGTCTGCGCCGCGTGCCAGGACAGGCCTTCCAGCGTCGTGGTGCGGGGCTTGTATTCACAGCCGACCCAGCCGCGATAGCCTATGGCGTCGAGGTGGCGGAACAGGAAGGGATAGTTGATCTCGCCGGTGCCGGGCTCATGCCGGCCCGGATTGTCGGCGAGCTGGATGTGCGCGATCTGGGGGAGATATTCCTGCATGGTGCGGGCGAGATCGCCCTCCATGATCTGCATGTGATAGATGTCGTACTGGATGAACAGATTGTTCGACCGCACCTCGGAGATCAACTCCAACGCCTGCTCGGTGCCGTGGAGGAAGAAGCCGGGAATGTCGAGCGTGTTGATCGGCTCGACCAGCAGCTTGATGTTCTCCCGCGCCAGCGTCGAGGCCGCAAAGCGCAGATTGCCGACCAATGTCTCGTTGAGCTCGCGCGGATCAGCATCGACAGGCGCAATGCCGACCAGGCAGTTGAGCTGCTCGCAGTCGAGCGCCTTGGCATAGTCGATGGCGCGGAAGACGCCGTCGCGAAATTCGGCGACGCGATCGGGCATGATCGCGATGCCGCGCTCGCCCGCCGCCCAGTTGCCGGCGGGCAGATTGTGCAGCACCTGCGTCAGCCCATGGGCTTCGAGCTGCTCGCGCAAGAGCGCCTTCTCGAAATCATAGGGGAAGAGATATTCGACCCCGCTGAAGCCCGCCGCTTTCGCCGCGGCAAAGCGGTCGGAAAACGGCATCTCGTTGAAGAGCATGGTCAGGTTGGCGGCAAATTTCGGCATGATGCTGTCCCCTATTCCGCCGGCTGAAGCACGCCGGACCGCGCGGTCCCGACCTCGTCGAGCGGCAGGTCCAGCACCTCCTCGAACTCAACGATGTTGTCGATCTCGGTGCCCATCGCGATGTTGGTGACGCGTTCGAGGATGAACTCGACCACCACGGGCACGCGGTGCTTCGCCATCAACTCGCGCGCGGTCGCGAATGCTGCCTGCGAGTCCTTGGCGTCGGTGACGCGGATCGCCTTGCAGCCGAGGCCTTCGGCGACCGCAACGTGGTCGACGCCATAGCCACCGAGCTCGGGCGCATTGATGTTCTCGAAGGAGAGCTGGACGTGATAGTCCATGTCGAAGCCGCGCTGGGCCTGGCGGATCAAGCCGAGATAGGAATTGTTCACGACGACGTGGATGTAGGGCAGGTTGAACTGCGCGCCGACCGCGAGCTCCTCGATCAGGAACTGGAAGTCGTAGTCACCCGACAGCGCGACGATGTCGCGATCGGGGCACGCCGCACGCACGCCGAGGGCTGCCGGCAAGGTCCATCCGAGCGGCCCCGCCTGCCCGGCATTGATCCAGTTGCGCGGCTTGTAGACGCCTAAAAACTGCGCGCCGGCGATTTGCGACAGGCCGATCACGGTGACATAGGTGGTGTCGCTGCGGCTTGATCGGGACATTGTCGAAATGGCTCTTGCGCAGCATCGAGCGCTTGCGATCGCGGCAGGCCGCGGGCCACGCCTGGCGCTCGCGCAACCTGCCTGACCGGCGCCACTCCCTGGCGACGGTGACGAAGAGCTCGAGCGCGGCCTTCGCGTCCGAGGCGATGCCGAGATCGGGATTGAACACGCGCCCGATCTGGGTCGGCTCGATGTCGACATGCACGAAGGTGCGGCCCTTGGTGTAGGTCTCGACCGAGCCGGTGTGGCGATTGGCCCAGCGATTGCCGATGCCAAGCACGAAATCCGACTCCAGCATCGTGGCGTTGCCGTAGCGATGGCTGGTCTGAAGGCCGACCATGCCGGCCATCAGCACGTGATCGTCGGGGATCGCGCCCCAGCCCATCAGCGTCGGCACGACGGGCACGTTGGTGATCTCGGCAAACGCCACCAGCAGATCCGAGGCGTCCGCGTTGATGACGCCGCCGCCCGCGACGATCAGCGGCCGCTCGGCCGCGTTGAGCATCTCAAGCGCCTTCTCGACCTGTTTTCGCGTCGCCGTCGGCTTGTAGACCGGCAGCGGCTCATAGGTCTCGTCGTCGAACTCGATCTCGGCGAGTTGCACATCGAGCGGCATGTCGATCAGCACCGGTCCCGGCCGGCCCGACCGCATGACGTGAAACGCCTGGCTGAACACGCGCGGCACCAGCGCCGGCTCGCGCACCGTCACCGCCCATTTGGTCACCGGCTTTGCAATCGACTCGATGTCGACCGCCTGAAAATCCTCCTTGTAGAGCCGCGCCCGCGGCGCCTGGCCGGTGATGCAGAGGATCGGAATGGAATCGGCAATCGCCGAATAGAGCCCGGTGATCATGTCGGTGCCGGCCGGCCCCGAGGTGCCGATGCAGACGCCGATATTGCCGGCCTTGGCCCGTGTGTAGCCCTCGGCCATGTGCGAGGCACCCTCGACATGCCGCGCCAAGATATGGCGGATCGAGCCGCGCTTCTTCAGCGCCGAGTAGAATACGGACGGCTGCATCGATGGCTCGCATCTTCGCCATGTCGGACCTCGCTCGGTTGCGTCAACGAGCGAGATCATCGGGCGCGCGGGAGTTGCGCTCAACGAGATCGATTTTATTTTCCACGATGCGGCAGCCGCGGAGAAAACGCGGCTGTCTCAATCGGTTAGGCCGAGATATCCGTGAAAGCAATCATTCGAACAGCGGCGCCAGCTCCATTTGCGGCACCAGCACGAGGCCCTTGTCGGTGATGCGAATTTCCGGAATGACCGATAGCGGGATCAGATTGAAGCCCATGTAGGGAATGCTGCAGCCGGCCTCTGCCCATTCCTTCTTCAGCACCTTGACCTCTTCCGCCACCTCCGTGACGCGCTTGTCGGACAAGAGCCCCGCGATCGGCAGCGGCACAAGCGCCCTCACCTTGCCGTCGGCGACAACGCAGACGGCGCCCTGTTGCTCCTTGATCGCTGCGATCGCCACTTGCATGTCACCTTCATTGGTGCCGGCAACGATAATGTTGTGGCTGTCGTGCCCAACGCTGGAGGCCACCGCGCCGCGCTTCAGACCAAAATCCTTCAGCAGACCGTAGGCGACATTGCCGGCCGATTTACCGTGGCGCTCGACCACCGTGACGAAGCAGAGGCCATAGCGCGCGAACAGCTCCAGCCAATCCTTTGCCGGCTCGATCGCGACCTTCTCGTGGACGAGCGTGATACCCGGCAGCGCCGTCTTGATCGCATTAACCGTGCAGGCCTTCGTCGGCAGCTCCGGCGTCAGCTTCAGCTTCTCCGGCAGCTTCACGGTCACATAAGCGGCCTTCGGATATTGATAGCGCTGCGACAATGCCTGATCGAGCCGCGGCGTGATCTTGCGGTTTTCTACCACCAGCTCGCCGCCATACCAGGTCGATTGCGGCTTCAGATTGTCATCCATCAGCACGAGATCGGCGCGGCGGCCGCCGCCGAGCCCGCCGATGTCGCCCTCCATGCCGAACCGCGTCGCGCCATGCAGCGACCCCATCGACCAGGCCTGCTCCGGCGACATTCCGGCCCTCACTGCCTCGCGCACGACCCAGTCGAGGCCGAACAACAGAAGATCGTCGGCGTCGCGGTCGTCGGTGCACACGGCGGTGCGCTTGTGCGAGGCGCCGAGCTCGGTGATGGTGCGGATCGCCTGCGGTAGCGAGTGCCAGGGTGTCGTCGGCGGGCCGCCGCGCAGGAAGACCCAGACGCCGGCATCGAGCAAATCGTCGGCAATGTCGCGATCAATCGCTTCGTGTGTGTCGGTGACACCGCTCGCCGCATAGGCTGCGACGAATTCACGGCCGTAGACATGGCCGGACACCGGCCGGCCGCGCTTCAGGGCGGCGGCGAGGATCGCGTGGCTGCGCTCGTCGCCCATGGTGACCGGCACAAAATCCATCTTCTCGCCGAGCCCGACCGCTTCCGGCCAGCGGTCGAACAGGCCGGCGATCTTGTCCGGCGTGAGATCACCACCGGCAGTCTCCAGCTCGGCCGAGGTTGCCGGCACCGTCGACGGCACCGTCAAAAAGATCGAGAGCGGCGCCTCGCGCGCGTCCTCCAGCATCGCCTCGACGCCGGCAACGTCCATGACATTGCCGATCTCGTGGCTGTCGCAGAAGATCGTGGTGGTGCCGTTGAGGAGCGCGGCCTCCGCATAGGCGCAGGCCGTCACCATCGAGGATTCGATGTGAATGTGCGGATCGACCAGCCCAGGCGCGATAATGCCACCGGCCGCGTCATAAACCGCAACGTCGCTCCACGCTTTCCTGGCCGCGCCTGCCGGCTTCACCGCGGCAATGCGGCCGCCGGTGATCCAGACCTCCCGACCGGGATGGATGCGTTCCGAATAGGTCGAGAGCACCGCCGCGCCCGTAATGACGAGGTCTGGCACGACACGTCCCGAGGCGACGTCGGCCAAGCGCCGCGTCATCGCATGCAGCGGCGCGACGGCAAAGCGGGTGAGTTTGGTCATCGGCAAACCTCGCTGGACGTTACGGTCGCGCGATGGTTACGCCTCGCGCCAAAGCGGGCAAGCTCAAATATAACGGCACGCCCTGCTTACGCCTTAGGCGGCGAACCGCCCGCCGTCCCTGATTTCGCGGGTCTGCGCGAGTTCCGTGTTCTCGGCGGCGGTGAGGCAGCGGGCTTCACCCGAATCCGCATCGACCGGCCATTTGCCTCATCAATCTCGAATGAATTTGTCTTTCTCACAAGATCACTCAGCTTGCGGAAGCCGAACGTCCTCGGATCGAAATCCGAAGCCAAATTGGCGAGCTGCCGGCCGACTTCGCCAAGCGTCACCCAGCCGTCTTCGCTTTCCATCTGGGTGATGACCTTCTTGATGATGGGCGTAGCGGCATCGGAGGGCTGGAGCGGCGCGGACTTCGAGCCGGCGTCCTGGGTGTTCGCCGTGCCGGCAAGCAGGTTCTCTGTATAGACGAACCTTCGGCAGGCCTGCCTGAAGCTTTCCGGAGTCTTGTGTTCGCCGAACCCAAAGAGAAGCAGGTCCATCGCATCAATGACCAGGGTTATGTCGGAGGCATTCTTTCCCGTCGTATAGGCGAACTGCTGCTGCGGGATGATGGCGTGTTTCGACAGGATGTCAGCCCAGGCCCTGGATCGCGCATTGGAGAAGTCCCCATAGATGCGGCGAACGCTGGCCTCGCCGATCTTGGCAATCTCCTCGAACAGTCCATCCGCGATCTTTGCGGAGGCGTTGTCGGCATCGATCAGGACAGCGAGACGGGGCGAACGAAGCTCGGAAGGCATGGCATTCCCCAAAAAGGACGCGACAACGGTGGATGGATATACCGATGTCGGGGCCCTTGCCGCCAGACCTGACTTCTCTCTGCGGGTCACGACCGACCGCAACTCGGCTCAGGCCGGTTTCACCACCGAGGTCACGCCCCCGAGCGCCGCTGTCAGTTCCGCCGCCACATCCCGCACCACGCGGCCGATCTCCGGCAGCCGGGCGTCGGTGACGCGGCTGGTCAGGCCGGACACCGAGATCGCGGCGAGCGGTTCGGCGAGCGCGTTGTAGACCACGGCGGCGACGCAGCGCAGGCCGATCTCGGCTTCTTCGTCATCCACCGCGAAACCCAGCTTCCGGATCGTCGCGAGTTCCCGGAACAGGTCGCTCGGCCGCACGATGGACTTCTCTGTCAGGCGGGGCATGCCGTGATGGCGGACGATCGCACCGACGTCTTCGTCCGAATAGGTCGCGAGCACCGCCTTGCCGACGCCCGACGTGACCATGGGAACGCGGCCGCCGACCTTGGTCAGCGAGCGCATGATCTCGCGGCTTTCCATGCGGGTCAGCACGATGATGAACTCGTCGTCGACCACGGCGAGGTTAGCGGTTTCCCGGGTGAGATCGCGCAGCTTGCGCAGGTATGGAATCGCCTGTGCGGTGAAGTTGCGTCGCCGCGCGAAGCTGGCACCCACGGTAAAGCTGCGTACGCCGACATGCCATTTGGATTCGGCGCGGTCGAACTGCACGAAGCGGCGGCTTTCGAGCGTGGCGAGCAGGCGATGCACGGTGGAGGCCGACAGACCGGTGCGAACGGCGAGATCGCTGAGGCGATAGCCTTCGTCGTCCTCGGCCAGCGTCTCGAGGATCGACAGCGCGCGGTCGACGGACTGCACGCCGCCGTCACGATCGGCCTCCGATGCCGATCGTGTTTCGAGCGATTTGCGCCGGATCACGTTCTTGCCCATCGCGACCTGACCGTTCTCCCTCGCCCCGCTTGCGGGGAGAGGGTCGGGGTGAGGGGGAGCTTCCACAGGGTTGGTGACAAAGAGACTCGCGGAGAGTCCCCCTCACCCGAATTCGATCTGCGATCGAATTCGACCTCTCCCCGCGAGCGGGGAGAGGTGAGTAGCCATTGCCAACTCAGAGCAGCCCTGCCCCGCGTGCCCATTTGTACTTGGCACCGAGCACCTCGACCGGCAACTCGGTCGAATAGGCGTAGGCCGGGATGCCGTTCTGATAGAGATATTCGGCGGCTTCCTCGACCTCGACGTCGCCGGCGAGCGAGGCGACGATCGGCTTCACGAAGCCCTTGGCCTCCATCTCCTTCTTCACCTCGACCATGTTGCGGGCGAACACCATCGGTGGCGTGACGATGGTGTGCCAGTAGCCGAGGATCAGCGAATGGATGCGTTCGTCCGACAGACCGAGCTTCACCGTGTTGACGTAGGTGATCGGCGGCTCGCCGCCGGTGATATCCACAGGATTTCCGGCCGCGCCAAACGGCGGAATGAACTTGCGGAAGGCAGCATCGAGATCCGGCGGCATCGACATCAGCGACAGGCCGTTGTCGACGCAGGAGTCCGACAGCAGCACGCCCGAGCCGCCGGCGCCGGTGATGATCAGCACGTTCTCGCCCTTCGGCGTCGGCAGCACCGGCACGCCGCGGGCAAATTCGAGCAATTGCCGCAAGCTGCGCGCCCGGATCACGCCGGACTGCGCCAACACATCCTCGTAGATCTTGTCGTTGCCGGCGAGCGCGCCGGTGTGCGACGAGGCTGCCTTGGCGCCGGCCGAGGTGCGGCCGGCCTTAAGCACGATGACGGGCTTCTTCTTGGAGACACGCTTGGCGGCTTCCGCAAATGCGCGGCCGTCCTTGAGGTCTTCGCAGTGCTGCGCGATCAGTTTCGTGTTCGGATCCTGCTCGAAGAAGGCGAGCAGATCGTCCTCATCGATGTCAGACTTGTTGCCGAGGCCGACGATGGCGGAGACGCCCATCTTGGCCGAGCGCGAGAAGCCGATGATGGCCATGCCGATGCCGCCCGACTGCGATGACAGCGCCGCGTGGCCCTTGACGTCATAGGCGGTGCAGAAGGTCGCGCAGAGATTGGCCGGCGTGTAGTAGAAGCCGTAGATGTTCGGCCCCATCAGTCGGATGTCGTACTTCTTGCCGACCTCGACGATCTCGGCCTGGAGCTCGGGCGCGCCGGCTTCGGCAAAACCCGACGGGATCAGAACCGCGCCCGGGATTTTCTTCTCGCCGCATTCGACGAGCGCCGCGGTGACGAACTTCGCGGGGATCGCGAACACCGCAGTATCGATCACGCCCGGCACGTCCTTGACACTCTTATAGGCCTTGTGGCCCAGAATCTCCGGCGCCTTCGGGTGGATCGGATAGATCTCGCCCTTGTAGCCGCCGTTGATGAGGTTCTTCATCACGGAGTTGCCGATCTTGCCGTCCTCGGCCGAGGCGCCGATCACGGCGACGCCCTTGGGCTGCATGATGCGGCTCATGGCCGCGACGATTTCCTCGGTCGGGCGCGGCTTCGGCTTGGGCTTGTAGGCGAAGTCGACGACGATGCGCACGTCGGCGGCGATCGCATCCTTGGCGGTCGCAAAGACAGGATTGAGGTCGAGCTCGACCATCTCCGGGAAATCGGTGACGAGTTGCGAGACCTTGACGATGATTTCGGCGAGCGCCGTGCGGTTCACCGGCTCGCCGCCGCGCACGCCCTTCAAAATCTCATGCGCCTGGATGCCGTCGAGCATCGACAGCGCGTCTTCCTTGGTCGCCGGCGCGAGGCGGAAGGTGATGTCTTTCAAGACTTCGACCAGCACGCCGCCGAGGCCGAAGGCGACGAGCTTGCCGAAGGAGCCGTCGGTGATCGAGCCGACAATCACCTCGGTGCCGCCGGCCAGCATCTGTTGCACCTGGATGCCCTCGATCTTGGCATCGGCCTTGTACTTCTTGGCGTTGGAGAGAATGGTCTCGTAGGCCTTCTCGGCATCCTGCGCCGTCTTGACGCCGACGATGACGCCGCCGGCCTCGGTCTTGTGGAGAATGTCCGGCGAGACGATCTTCATCACCACGGGGAAGCCCATGGAAGAGGCGATCTTGCCGGCCTCGCCGGCCGACTTCACCACGCCCTCCTTCGGCACCGGAATACCGTAGGCGTCGCAGACCAGCTTGCCTTCCGGCGCCGTCAGGCTGGTGCGGTTGTCCGCCTTGACCTGGTCAAGGACCTTGCGGACGGCGTCTTTGGAATTGGACATTAGCTTCTCCCTTGACCTTCAGTTCTTGCTTAGGCGCGTGTATTGCGGCTGCCCGTGACACTTGCCATCGCCGCGCTCTGTTCCACGCCGCCGAACGGAGTGGCAGAAATGCCTAGATTACCCCGCCGGCTTGGATCAAAGATGGCTAGCGATGGCATTTGGTATGCCAGAAGCCAACTTGTCAAGGCAAGTCATAGGTTAGAACGCTGCAAAAAATAGGCGGCTTGACATTCTGGTATTTGGTATGCCAAAAACTTTCCGGTTAATATTCCTGTAAAAGACGACTCCCACTGGAGGAGAATCGTCGTGTCACTGCGGAAACCAACCAAGGTGTTGCCGAACATGGCCGAGGCAGACATCGCAATCGTTCGTATTGCCCCGGAGAGCAGCTTCAAGAACAAGGCGTATGACGCCTTGAAGGAAGCCATCCTCAAAATGGACATCTACTCGACGCCCGAGCCGGTGATGCTGGACGAGCGCGCATTGTCCGAACGCCTGGGTGTCAGCCGCACGCCGATCCGCGAAGCGATCGCGATGCTCGAGCAGGACGGTTTCGTGAAGACCGTGCCGCGCCGCGGCATCATGGTGGTACGCCGGACCAAGAGCGAGATCGTCGACATGATCCGCGCCTGGGCGGCGCTGGAGAGCATGGCCGCGCGCCTCATCACCACCACCGCACGCAAGAAAGACATCACGGCGCTGCGCGACTACTTCAAAGACTTCAACAAGGACCGCCTGCCGCAGGATCACGTCGAGGAATATTCGCGCGCCAACATCGCCTTCCACCAGGCGCTGATCTCGCTGTCGGAATCCCCGGTGCTGGTCGACCTCACCAACGACCTGCTGCTGCACGTGCGCGGCTACCGGCAACTGACGATCGGACGCAAGGACCGCACCGCGACCTCGCTGCCCGAGCATCTCGGCATGATCGAAGCACTCGAAGCGCGCGACACCGAACTCGCCGAGAAGCGCGCCCGCGACCACACCCTTGGCCTTGCTGCTTACGTCGAAGCGCACGGGCAGGAGCTCTTCTAACTAGCAACGTTCACCAGAAGGGCGAACCATTCGCCCCAACGACCTTGAGATCAGGGAGACAAGGCCCATGCTGAATACCGCGACCAAGTCCGAAGCACCGGGCACCGAGCAGGAACTGACGGATGGTTTTCATCTCGTCATCGACGCGCTCAAGCTGAACGGCATCAACACCATCTATAATGTGCCGGGCATCCCGATCACGGATTTGGGCCGCATGGCGCAGGCCGCCGGCATTCGCGTGATCTCCTTCCGCCACGAGCAGAACGCCGGTTACGCCGCGGGCATCGCCGGCTACCTGACCAAGAAGCCCGGCGTTTGCCTCACGGTCTCGGCGCCCGGCTTCCTCAACGGCCTCACCGCGCTCGCGCATGCCACCACCAACTGCTATCCGATGATCCTGGTCTCGGGCTCGTCTGAGCGCGAGATTGTCGACCTCCAGCAGGGCGACTACGAAGAGATGGACCAACTCGCGATTGCCAAGCCGCTGTGCAAGGCGGCCTATCGCGTGCTGCACGCGCAGGACATCGGCATCGGTTTTGCCCGCGCGATCCGCGCCGCGGTTTCGGGGCGTCCGGGCGGTGTCTATCTCGACCTGCCGGCAAAGCTGTTCGGCCAGGTCATGAACGCCGAAGCCGGCCAGAAGTCGCTGGTCAAGGTGATCGACGCAGCTCCGGCCCAGATCCCCTCGCCCGCTTCGATCAAGCGCGCGCTCGACGTGCTCAAGAATGCAAAACGTCCGCTGATCATCCTCGGCAAGGGCGCGGCCTACGCGCAGGCCGATGAAGAGATCAAGACCTTCGTCGAGAAGAGCGGCGTGCCGTTCCTGCCGATGAGCATGGCCAAGGGCCTCCTCGCCGACACGCATCCGCAGTGCGCCGGCGCCGCCCGCTCGACGGTGCTGAAGGAATCCGACGTCGTGCTGCTGATCGGCGCGCGGCTGAACTGGCTGCTCTCGCACGGCAAGGGCAAGAGCTGGGGCCAAGCGCCCAAGAAGTTCATCCAGGTCGACATCGAGCCAAGGGAAATGGACTCCAACGTCGAGATCGTCGCGCCCGTCGTCGGTGACATCGGCTCGGTCGTCGCGGCCTTCAACCAGGCGATAGGTTCGGGTTGGACCGCGCCGCCGGCCGAATGGACCAAGGCCATCGTGTCCAAGCGCGACGAGAACGTCGCCAAGATGGCGCCGAAGCTCATGAACAACAAGTCGCCGATGGACTATCACGGCGCGCTCGGCGTGCTGAAGAACGTGATCAAGGATCATCCCGAGGCGATCCTGGTCAATGAAGGCGCCAACACGCTCGACCTCGCCCGCGGCGTCATCGACATGTACAAGCCGCGCAAGCGTCTCGACGTCGGCACCTGGGGCGTGATGGGCATCGGCATGGGCCAGGCGATTGCGGCTGCGCTCGAGACCGGCCACCCCGTGCTCGCGGTGGAAGGCGACTCGGCTTTCGGCTTCTCCGGCATGGAGGTCGAGACCATCTGCCGCTACAACCTTCCGATCTGCATCGTCATCTTCAACAATGACGGCATCTATCGCGGCACCGACGCGGGCTCGGAGAGCGGCCGCATCGGCAACCTCAATCCGCAGAGCGTCTTGCAGAAGAAGAAGTAAGCACTCCCCCTTCAACCCATTATTCCCTGCGGGTGCAGGGGCAGACAGAGTACGGAGCAACACGATGACCAAAGCGCTCGCGGGCGTTCGCATTCTCGACTTCACCCACGTCCAATCCGGACCGACCTGCACGCAGCTGCTCGCATGGTTCGGCGCCGACGTGATCAAGGTGGAACGGCCGGGTGTCGGCGACATCACCCGCGGCCAGTTGCAGGACATCCCGAACGTGGACAGCCTGTACTTCACCATGCTCAACCACAACAAGCGCTCGATTACGCTCGACACCAAGAACCCCAAGGGCAAGGAAGTCCTCACCGAGCTGATCAAGAAGTGCGACGTGCTGGTGGAGAATTTCGGCCCCGGCGTGCTCGACCGCATGGGCTTTCCTTGGGAGAAGATCCAGGCGATCAACCCGAAGATGATCGTCGCCTCGATCAAGGGCTTTGGCCCCGGGCCGTACGAGGACTGCAAAGTCTATGAGAACGTCGCGCAGTGCACCGGCGGCGCCGCTTCCACCACCGGCTTCCGCGATGGTCTTCCGCTCGTCACCGGCGCACAGATCGGCGACAGCGGCACCGGCCTGCATCTCGCGCTCGGCATCGTCACCGCGCTCTATCAGCGCACCGTCACCGGCAAGGGCCAGAAGGTTACGGCTGCGATGCAGGACGGCGTGCTCAACCTCGCGCGCGTAAAACTGCGCGACCAGCAGCGCCTCGCCCATGGCCCGCTGAAGGAATATAGCCAGTATGGCGAAGGCATTCCGTTCGGCGAAGCCGTGCCGCGCGCCGGCAATGATTCCGGCGGCGGCCAGCCCGGCCGCATCGTCAAGTGCAAGGGCTGGGAGACCGATCCCAACGCCTACCTCTATTTCATCACCCAGGCGCCGGTCTGGGAGAAGATTTGCGACGTGATCGGCGAACCCGGCTGGAAGACCCATCCCGACTACGCCAAGCCGCCGGCCCGGCTGTCGCGCCTCAACGAGATCTTCGCACGCGTCGAGCAGTGGACCATGACCAAGACCAAGTTCGAGGCGATGGAAATCCTCAACAAGGACGACATCCCCTGCGGTCCGATCCTGTCGATGAAGGAGATCATCGAGGACCAGTCGTTGCGCGCGACTGGCACCGTGGTCGAAATCGACCATCCCACCCGCGGCAAGTACATCTCGGTTGGCAACCCGATCAAGCTGTCGGACTCTCCGAGCGACGTCGAGCGCTCGCCCCTGCTCGGCGAGCACACCGACGAGATCCTGCGCAGCGTGCTCGGCTTCAGCGATCACCAGGTCGCCGATATCCACAAGTCCGGCGCGCTCGATCCGCCGCAGAAGCAGGCCGCGGAGTAAGCGAATTCACCAGATGAGACGAAAGGCCGCCGGCTTCGACGGCCTTTTTCGTTGGCGCCGGGAAGGACTGCGCCCTGCAATCGGCACGCTCCCTGCGCTGAACCAGCCGCACTGAATTAAAGACTGATCCCGAGGAACATATCTGGCGGCCGGCCGTTATTCTTTGGAGCGGTGTGCCCTCAGAAATGCGAGCATGCCGCCCCCACAGCGAGTGACTGAACGCCTCGCAAAAGACCTGCCCAAAGCTGAAGAATTGTTCGCCTTCTCGTCCTGAGGGGGACGAGTTGATATATATCGGCTTGCGAGCGGGAAGCGACGCCTCCGGCATTTGCCGAGACCCGCTCGTTGATCAAATGGAGGTCGAAATGTTGAAAGATCACCCCTCTGATCGAGCCAAGCGTGAAGCCAACAAGGCGTTCAAGCCTGCCAAAACGCAAAAGCCGATGAACGACTACGCGAAGGACCAGAACTCCTTCAACGAAAACCGCGAGCGGCTGAAGGCGGAGCGATTGGCCCGCGAGACCAAGCCGACAGGACACTCCGAATAGGAAGCGACTCGCGAACTAGAGCATCGAGAGCACGACGATCCCGTCTTCGAGCTCCCCCGAAGCCAGCCGCGTCCGCGCGATGCGCTCGAACTCCGTCCGGTATTTCTGAAGATAGCTGAAGGCCTGCTTCTGGGTCGCAAACGTGGTCGCAAGTCGGCACATCTGTCGGCCTGCGCCAAGCGCGAGAAAGAAGGTGATTGTGCCACCGCCGTCCGATTTGACTCTAGGCACGACCCGCACTCTTTGGCATGTGACCGGCCCTCTCCAGATCTTCGTCAGCGCTATTGAAGTCGGCTATTGCGGCTGCTTCTTCTTGCGCTTCGTCGGGGTGGGCGCCGGCAACGATGCTTGAAGGGTTGCGTCGGCCACTTCCTTGGCTTCGCGCAGCTCTCGAAGCCGCGCCATGTTCTTGCGAACATCGACGGCTTGCTTTTCGGCATCCGCCATCGCTTTTGCACCTTCTTCAGCGGCTAAGCGCTGACGATTGGAACGCGCGATGCCTTCGGGTGACGGTTCTGCCGATCTCTTGGCGCTCATCTTTCACCCTGTTCAACAGACAAAACCCGCTCAATCCAGGGATCGAGCGGGCAGCGTTGCCGTTTCAGTACATCCGTGAAACGGCGCAGATAGCTCAAGCCAGCGAGAGGTTCTCAGCGCTGACCTTGCCCCGCATCTTGTCGGTCTTGGCCTCGAAGTTGACCTTTTGGCCCTCGGCGAGACCCGCGTGAACGAACACATCGTTGCCGCCGTCGTCGGGCTGAATGAATCCAAAGCCCTTCTGGCCGTTGAACCACTTCACAGTACCTGTCGTCATTTTTCTTCTCCAAAGAGCACATATGTGCATTCCGCGTGACGCTCACGCGAAACCGTTTCAATTCGTCGATGTCGATGGAAAAGGAGCCCGCGGGCACATTCAACAAGGCACAGCGGCTGAACGAACAACTTTAGGGTATACCTCATCATCGTTCCGCGCAAGGCTTGGCAAGGGTTAATTGAGCCCAGGACGCCCGGCGGGAGCCCAGGACGCCCGGCGGGACGTTTTTGCAGGTTTGAGGCAGCCAAAACGAGGCGGGGCTTCCTGGAGAGTTCCGGGCCAGTAACGCATCCTTGTGGACATACACACCGCGGATTCATGCTAAAGTTCCCCATCACCGCCCGGTACGTGGCCTTTATCGGTGATGAGAACGCCAATTGCGCTCCCGCCTCATCCGCAAGGGAGGTGCACCATGGAACGGCGTCGCTTCAAGCAGACCCAATCTCTCAAGCAACGGCTCACCGAGGAAGTCGAACGATTGCGCGAAGAGGTGCACTCGCTTCCTGCGGGTCATCGCCGTGAGGTTTTGCTGCAAAAGGTACAGCAGGACGAGACAGCTATCCAGATCGATGCATGGATCAGCTCCCCAGGCCTGAGGGCGCCGACGTGACGTAGCCCGGTTTCGGCCGAGCGCTCAGCGATCGCCGCTCGCGAGTTGCGCGCGGAAGAACTGCACCACAGCCGCGTTGAACTCGCGGTGAAAGGCAGCCCGGTCGAACTCCGCCGGGACGTCCGTGCAGATACGCGGGACGGCCACCGCAAGCTCCGGCGAGCACGGAGCGAGGAATGCGAAGTGGCCGGCCGGAACGACGTGAACCTCAGGCTTGCCCGGCAGGCTGTCCGCGACGCGGGCTGTGCCCGAACCGTCGCCCACCCCGGGGCCTCCGAACTGCGACCGCCAGAACTGGAAAGGGATTTTGATCGCGGTGAGATTCTCCCGCGTCAGAACGACAGGCGCGGGATCGACGATCACAGCGGTGCGGATACGCACATCCTGCGGTGGGTCGGAAGTCCCCTCTGTTTCTGCGCAAGAGTGGATCGAGGAACGATAGCGGAATTGTGGCTTCAACCAATCTAGAACCGCGCGCGCGGCACGATCCGGGCGAGCAGAGGTACGTTTGAGTGCCACAGCATGGAGTCGCGCGCCCGTGTCGTTTGGCCGGCCGCAAGCTCGGAAAGCTGTTCCCGTGAGAACACATGCCGTTCGCAAAAGAACGGCCGAAGAGGTGTGTGCGAGAAGAAATTGTAGAAAAGCGCGCAGCGGTCGCGCGCGATCGCCGGGCGCCCACGATGGTAGTGGCTTGCGACATCCGTGAAGATCACGATCCTGACGTGGTCGAGCGCGCGGTGGCCGGTCAGCTCAAATCGTCTGCGCTTTGTGCCGAGGGCGCACGCGACAATCCGACGATCGGCCGCTATCGGCCGGCATTCACGATGACGCCGCAGGATGTCGCGGCGGTCTAGCCGTTCTGGCCAGACGATCCGCCGCAGGCGCTGCCAACAAAAAGCCTGCAAGAAAATCCGAGATGCCGTGTCGGATAGGCGACGTCTCGTTCGTCCTCGGAACATGAATGGGCAACAGGCGTCAACGTCGGGCCCGTCAATTCATGAGGAAGACGATTATGCCCAGCACTGTACACCTGCACCGCGTTCTGACGACCAGCCCGGAGAAGATCTATCGCGCTTTTCTCGAGGCTGACGCGCTCGCGAAATGGCTTCCGCCTAATGGCTTTGCCTGCACCGTGCATCATCTGGAGCCCAAGGTCGGCGGCACATTCCAAATGTCCTTCCGCAACTTCACGACGGGTAACAGCCACGCATTCGGCGGCGAATATATCGAGCTCGTCCCGGGCGAACGGCTGCGCTACACCGACAAATTCGACGACCCCAACCTGCCCGGCGAAATTCAGGTGACCGTGACGCTGAAGAAAGTATCTGTTGGCACCGAGGTGGACATCACGCAGGCGGGCATACCGGACGTCATTCCACAGGAAGCCTGCTATCTCGGCTGGCAGGAGTCGCTGCGAAACCTGGCAAGGCTCGTCGAGCCCGAGATCAACCAGTAGAGCCACAACGGGCTGCCGCGTGACCCTGTGGCTACGCGCCCGCCCTCGACTTGAGCCCGCCGTCCGCCGTCCAGCGGTCCGGGTCGGGACTGTGCCCAATCAAAGCGAGGCCGTAGGCGATCGACTCGAACTGGTCCCCCGACATCAGCCGTTCGTTGCCGAACCGCTCGGCGAACAGCTTCCGGACGGCGGGCACGAAGGAGGTCCCGCCGGTCAAAAACACCTTCTCAACTTCGCGCGCGGTGATGCCGGCCTCACCCAGCACCTTGTCGACGGTCGCGCTAAGCCGGGCAACATCGTCTGCAATCCAGGCGTCGAAGTTCTTCCGCGTGATGGTCGAGCCGATGTCGACCCCGCCGCTCTTGAAGCGGAAGTCCACCTCATCCCGGGCCGACAGCGCGACCTTGGCGTCGGACACCGCGCGATACAGCGAAAAGCCGAGGTCGAAGTCGACGATGGTGATGAAATCCTCAAGCAGCGCTGGCTTCAGCGCGGTGCGCGACAGCTCCCGGAGCTCGCGCAAATCGCCGTTGCTCTTCATCAGCGCGAGTTGATGCCAGCGCGCGAGGTTGGTGTAGTGGCTGTTCGGGATCGGCAGCACCTTGTCGAACGAGCGGAAGCTGGAGCCCTTGCCCAGCCGCGGCGAGACGACGTGGTCGACGATGCGGTAGTCGAACGTGTCGCCCGCAATCCCGATGCCGGCATGGCCGAGCGGCTCGGCGCGCAAGCTGCCGCCTGCGCGCGAGAAACGCATCACCGAGAAATCGCTGGTGCCGCCGCCGAAATCCGCAACCAGCACGGTGGCATCGCGCTCCAGCCGGCGGGCAAAGGAGAACGCCGCTCCCACCGGCTCGTAGACATAGCGCGCGTGGCCGGCGCCGAGGCGTTCGAACGCGGCCCGATAGCGCGCCATCGCCAGCACCTCGTCGGGATTGCCACCGGCGAAGCGCACCGGGCGGCCGACCGTGATGTTTGCCGCCTCGAAGCCGAATTTCTCGCCGCCATGGCGCGCCAGCGTCCGCAGGAACGCGGCCAAAATATCCTCGAACTTGTAGCGCTGCCGGAACACCTGGGTGGTGTTGAAACTGCTGCTCGCCGCGAAGGTCTTGAATGACTGGAGGAAGCGGTAGATGTGGCGTCCCTCGAGAAACTGCTCGATCGCCCACGGGCCGCCTTCGGCCTGGGCTCCGGCTCCCGGCCGGTCCTCCCAGAAGCACAGGGCCGACACATAGACGCTGTGCCGTTGCCCGCCATGGTCGAAGCGGATGGCCTCGACCCGGCGATCGTCCGCCGCGATCGCGACGACCGTATTGCTGGTCCCAAAATCGATGCCGATCGAGACGGCGGGCGAGGCGCTCGACATGAACCACTCTGTGAGATGATTGAAAAAGGGGGCAGACCACTAGCGGTTTTGCACTGCGGTGCCAAGACCCCGGTCCCATGGTGTTTCGGCCGGATTCCGCATCCATTTAGGCCCAAAACGGCCGTTTTAACGCATCGTTATGCTGCAATGCGGGAGGTTGAATGCTGCCATGCACTGGAATGCATAGACATTGGCATCTGGTATACATAGATTGCCATCCGAAATGAGACAGTAATACTGACTGTCTCGAGAAAGGAATTTCCGATGTCCAAGACCGCTACCGTCGCCCTCGCGCCCTCCACCTCGCTGTTCGCCCGTTTCATGGCCGCGGTCGATCGCTTCCTGATGGCGAGCGCCGAGATCTCGAGCCACAACGGCGACCTGCCTCGCTTCGGCCTGTAAGCACCAAGCGCGTCGA
>WNGR01009182.1_pt1 | contig 19126 bp, 18 predicted proteins | sample 5407581 | NCBI WGS metagenome assembly WNGR01 (sample SAMN13153383, study PRJNA577476) | soil metagenome | isolation source: 80 cm soil or saprolite under Garry oak tree replicate 2 | place: USA:California | collected 2016-06-15 | reverse complement strand
CCCCATCTGCAGAACATTCATGTTCACAGGCGTGATGTCGTGAATGAAGGGCAGTACGAATGCGCCGCCATCGATCACCACGCGCTCGCCGAAGAGGCCGGTCCGAACGAAGGAAACCTCCTTTGAGGATCGCCGGTACAGCCAATTCACGAGATAGACGACAATCGCAATGACGATTATGGCCAGGATCAGCCATAGGATCAGGCTGCCGATCAATTGACCAGTCATGAATGCTTACTCCTCACGTGGCGGGTGATGGCTTTGAATCGGCGTGTCGCCTCGGTCAGGGCCTCTTCCGCCGGAAGCCTTTCCATGGACGACGCGCCGTAAAAGCCATGGCAATTTTGCGAATTGTCGAGAACGTATTGGGCGTGTTCCGGCAGTGCGACCGGGCCGCCATGCACCAGAACGATCGCGTTCCTGTTGATGCTAAAGGCGGCTTCGGCCCAGGCATCGACCAAGGCGGGGCACTCCTCGAGTTTGAGCGCAGTCTCGGCGCCGATGGAGCCTCCGGCCGTCAAGCCCAGATGGCAGACGATGATATCCGCGCCAGCCTTCGCCATGGCGGCAGCATCTTCGACGCTGAAGACATACGGCGTCGTGAGCATGTCTTTGACGTGGGCCTTGGCAATCATGTCGACCTCCAGGCCATAGGACATTCCGGTCTCTTCCAGGTTCGCCCGAAAGGTCCCGTCAATCAGGCCGACGGTCGGAAAGTTCTGTACACCGGCAAATCCGATTGCTTTGAGTTGTTCGAGAAATCGATCCATATCCCTGAACGGATCGGTACCGTTGACGCCGGCAAGCACGGGCGTCCTCGTGACGACCGGAAGGACTTCCGCCGCCATCTCGACGACAATCTGGTTGGCATCTCCATAGGCGAGAAGTCCGGCCAGCGAGCCGCGCCCGGCCATTCGATAGCGGCCGGAATTGTAGATAACGATGAGATCGATACCGCCCGCTTCCTCGCATTTGGCGGAAAGGCCCGTGCCGGCGCCGCCGCCAATGATAGGCTCGCGCCGCTCGACCATGCCGCGGTATTTTTCAATCAGCTTTTGCCGTTCGAATCTGGGTATGCAGTGTCCCATTCCTGGTCCGGACATCCGGTCTCCTATCGCGCGCGACGGCGTTGAATGCGCCCGCCGTGCAGCAGCCGGAAGGCTTGAACTACGGTCGCAGAGAATTGCGGATCATTGATATTGTATGGCAGTCGGATGACCTGCCGTTGCGCCGTCTGACGCACGGTTTCCTCGATCGCCTTGAAGAGAGCTTCTCGCGCGGCCGGATCGTTGAAGTCCCGACCGGGTGTGTCGAGTGCCGAAACTCCACCCTCAGGCAGGAAGAAACGAACCGGCGCTTCCATACGATTGAGCCGTTCGCCGAGCCAACGGCCCATTTGCCGGCTCTCCTCGGCCGTCGTGCGCATCAGCGTGACGTTTGGATTGTGCCGATGGAGATTGCGCCGCTTGTAACGTTCCGGCACGGTATCGAACGCACCGAAATTGACCATGTCGAGCGCGCCGACCGAACCGACATAGGGCATCCGCGCACGGATGATTGCGCCGAGCCGATCGTCGGTCGCTTGAAAGACGCCGCCGAACAGAAGATCGCACAGTTCGGTCGTCGTGATATCGATCACTCCGGTCAGAAGCCCGGAGTCGACCAGCTTTTCCATCGATTGGCCGCCGATGCCGGTGGCGTGAAAGACCAGGCAATCGTAATCGCCCTTGAGCGCAGCCGTGATCTGCTGAACGCAGGGCGTGGTGACACCGAACATCGTGAGTCCGATAGCAGGCAGATCCGGCGCAGCGCGACTGTGCTCCGGCGCCCTCCTGGCGTCCGCCAGGCGGCCCGAGACCATCCCAATGATGGAGTCTGCGGCATTGGCCAGCACCTGGCGCGAAATCGAGTTCAACCCCTGCACGTCGGTCACGGAGTGCAGCATCATGATGTCGGCGGGGCCGACATAACGGGAGACGTCACCCGAAGCGACCGTCGAAACGATCACTTTCGGTATCCCGATGGAAAGCGTGCGCATCGCCGGCGCCACCATTGCCGTGCCGCCGGAACCGCCGGCCCCGATCATGCCGGCAATGGTCGACCCATTCCGGCGCGACCAAAGCTCGAAGGCTTCGGCCATGGCCGCGACGGACTTGCCGCGATCATCGGTAAAAACCTCGGCCGATCCCCGTGGGTGATGCAGCGCCACCTCGATCGGCGGCACTTCCGCACCCGATGGCTTTCCGCTGGTGGAAAGGTCAACCATGCGCACGCGCAAGCCGGCTTCCTTGATGCGGTCACGGATGAAGCGCAGTTCCTCGCCCTTGGTGTCGAGCGTGCCCGCGACGATGATGGCGGACTCACCGAGCGTCTGCCCGGTCGTGGCAGAGCGCCAGTTTTCGGACCGATCGGTTCGGTCGACGTTGGCAGCCGAAACGGTACGGGCGGCCGCCTCGATCTGCGCAACCGGGACAGGTTGCGACCATCGATTCGGAATCTTCGGATTCGAAATGTAAATCCGCATCGGTCCCGTCCGCGCCGTTGGCGCCGCGGGCGTCGGCGTCACATCGGGCGCGTCCTGATCGTGGCCGTGGCGGCCGACCCCGAGGAGCCGTTGCTGCAATTCCCGGTCGGCCGCGATGGTACGTGATGCGATCGTGCGGTTGATCTGACCGTTGACCATAATGGCCACATTTTCGGATATCTCGGTCGCGACGCCGATGTTCTGCTCGATGATAAGGATGGACATGTCGCCGTCCTCAGCAAGCTTAATCAACATGTCCTCGACCTGAGCCACGATCACTGGAGCGAGACCCTCGGTCGGCTCGTCCATGACGAGCAGGCCTGGATTGAGCAAGAGCGCCCGAGAGATCGCGAGCATCTGTTGCTCGCCGCCGGAAAGTTGCCCGCCACCATTGTTCTTGCGCTCGGCGAGCCGGGGAAATGTCGAGTAGATGCGATCTATACTCCACGCACCGCGGCCGGACGCCACGAGCCTGAGATGTTCATCGACGGTCAACGATCGCCAAAGACGTCGACCCTGCGGCACATACCCGATGCCCAGCCGGCCTATTTCAGTCGGCGAACGGCCAACGAGCTCCTCGCCGGCATACCGGACCGAGCCACTCGAAGCGCGCACCAACCCCATGACGGTCTTGCACAGCGTCGTCTTGCCCATCCCATTGCGGCCGACGACGGAGAGAACCCCTCGATGGAGCGTAAGATCGACTCCCTGCAGCACATGAGAGGCGCCATAGAATACGTTGAGGCCGCTAATCTCGAGGACCGGGGTGCCTGCCATACGCGGGTGCCGGTTGTCAGCCGTGGGCATGGGCGCCTCCGAGGTAAAGATCTTGAACCTCGGGATCGTCTTCAATTTCTTCGGGACGGCCCTCCTTGAAGACGCGACCATTGTGCATCATCGTGACGCTTTCGACGACGCGAAGCGCCACGTCCATGTCGTGCTCGATCAAGATGAACCCGATGTGTCCCGGCATCGACGTCAGAATCTCGACGAGTTCCGAGCGTTCGGTCGGCGACAAGCCGGCCGCCGGTTCGTCGAACAGGATGAAACGCGGAGCGCCGGCCAGCGCCAATGCGATTTCGAGCTGGCGCTGCTGGCCATAACTCAACTCGGCGACGATGCAGTCGCGCACATCGGTCAAGTGAACAGCTTCAATGAGGTTTTCAGCCGACGCTACCAGCGCGTCATTGCGGCCCGGCCGCAGCAGCGAGAATCGTCCGCGGGAGACGCCCCGGCAACCAAGGTACACATTGTCGAATACCGAGAGACCGCCGAAGAATGACGATATCTGATAGGTCCGGCGCAGCCCGCGGCGTATGCGCTCGTAGGCCGGAAATGCGGTGATGTCCTCGCCGAAGAATCGAATGGTGCCAGATGTCACCGGGAAATCGCCGGTGATGCAATTAAAGAGCGTGGTCTTGCCGGCTCCGTTCGAGCCAAGAACGGCCCTTCGTTCACCCGGCCTGATGCTGATCGTTATATCCGTAAGGGCGGCCAGTTGACCGAACAGCCGCGTTACGCCGCGGAGCTCGAGCGCGTTCGCTGCACTTGCTGCGTTCAACCGATCAGCGACTGACGGCATCACGCCCCCCTCTCGGGCTCAAATCGCGTCCGCCTTGCGTCCATCGCGCCCGGTACCGCTGCCAGAGTCCCAATATGCCGTCAGGTGAAAACAGCACGATGGCCAGGAAGCAAAGCCCCACCAGAAGCTGGAAGCGCTTCCCATCGAGGCCCACGATCTCGAGCGCATCCACGGCGAACGTCCGCAACAGCACAAAGATCAGGGCACCTATGAACGGACCAATCGGCCGGTTCATGCCGCCGACGACCGCCATGATCAGAATGTCGATCGAGGGGCCGACACCGGCCGTCCCCGGTGAGATCTGCCGTTGATGCCAAACCAGAAGAACGCCCGCTATCGCTGCGATCAACGATGCAAATGCATAGGCTGCGATTCGATGCGCGGTCACATCGAACCCGAGCGCGGCCATCCGGCGGGCATTGTCGCGGGTGCCCTGCAACGCGAGTCCAAAAGGCGATCGAGCTACATAGGTAACGGCTGCAAAGGACGTCGCGGCCCAAAACAACAGGACGTAATAGAACAGTCCCGTACCCCGCCAATCAACGCCAAAAACCTCCGGCATCCGAACCGAATTGAAGCCGCTGAAGCCGTTGAATATCGTGTAGTTCTGCAGTGTGAAATAGAAGAAGGCGGACGCGATCGCGAGCGTAATCATGATCGTGTAGATGCCTTCGGTCCTGATCGAGAGTGCGCCGCTGACGGTTCCGAAGATCACCGCGATCACGATCGCAATTGGTATGTTCACAAACCATGGCCATCCGAGGCTGATCGCCTGCATCGCACTGGTTCCGAAAATGGCGATCATGTAACCCGCACAACCGGCGACACTCATCTGGACCAGGCTGACCATGCCGCCATAGCCGCCGAGAAACATCAGGCTGAGGCCGACCATCCCGTAGATGTAAGTCCAGCCAAGGACTTCGTTCAGAACGAAATTGCTGCAGAACAACGGCGCCAGCACCAACATGACACCAAGCGCCCATGTCGATGGGTGCACCGACGCGAAAATGCGGAAAATCCAGCCGCTCTCGGCGCTGCGAACGCCGGTGCGGTCGAACAGCGATGTCTCAGCCATCGCCACCCTCAACTCCTTCTGAGCAGGCCTTGCGGCCTGACCGCGAGGACCACAACCATGATCACGAACGTCAGCACGACGGCATAGGTCGGCATGTAGACGGAGCCGAATTGCTCGGCGAGGCCGATCAGAAGGGCACCTAGCGCTGCGCCCGGTATCGACCCAACACCGCCCACGATGACGACCACCAGAGACGCAAGGAGGATCTTGATATCCTCGCCCGGTTGCAGCGATTGAAACGTGCCGCCAACCACGCCGCCCAGTCCGGCAAGTCCCGCGCCGAACGCGAAAACGAGCAGGAAGACCAGCTGGATTCGTGTTCCAGTCGCCGCAAGCATGTCGCGGTCATCGACGCCGGCGCGGATCATCATTCCGATTTTCGTGCGATTGAGCACAAGCCAGACGAGAACGCCGATCACAACCGACGCAGCGAGTATGGCGAGGCGCACCTTGGGATAAGTCAGCCAGACGACTTCACCGTCCGAGCGCATCGCTGAAAGCACAGGCAATGTCATCGGACCGGCCAGCCAGGATGGCGTTTCCACCTGGTATGTATCGCCGCCAAAAACCCAGAGCAGCAGATCGGCGACTACGATCGACAACCCGATGGTTACGAGCGTCTGCCGCAGATCTTGACCTTCCATCCAGCGGAAGATCAGCACTTGCATCGCGATACCGACAGCCCCGACAACGATGAAGGCCGCTAGCGGCGCCAGCAGCCACCAGCCTGTCGCATCGGCGACGACCCAGCCGACATAGCCGCCAAAAAGATAAAGCGATCCGTGCGCCAGATTGACGTTTCGCATCAAGCCAAAGATCAGTGTAAAACCGCTGGCGACGAGGAAATAGAGCCCGCCAAGCGTGATGCCGTTCAGCAAGGCGTTGAGGAAGACGCGCTTGCGTCCGAACACCTCCTCGAAGCCCGGCGACCATTGACCGAAAATCAGCACGAGCAGGGCCGCAGCCGTCACAAGGATGACCAGCGACCAGACCGGATGATACTCAACGAACCTACCCATGAAGCCGAACGTGCCTCGGCGTCCCATCGGGGTCCATGACGTGGAGTATGTTTCTGGCGGCAGACGCGATTAGTTCAGCACTTCACCCCGTCCGGTGATCAGCTGTTCATGACCCGCGCAACACGCCGGTAGTCGCTTGGCGGCATCCCGACATGGGAGGTGAAGAAGCGGGTAAACACGCTTTGACAGGAGAATCCGAGGTTATCGCTAATGTCTGTAATCGACTTTTCCGCGGCCGCCACCATCACCACGGCACGCTCCATCCGCAGCGTATTGAGGTAGATCGAGGGCGTGACCCCGACCTGTTCCTTGAACAGCTTGTAGAAATGCGGCCGAGAAAGGCCGGAATCGCGTGCGACAAGGTCGAGTTCCAGATCATCGGAGAAGCGCTCCGACAAGAGCCGGACAGACTTACGCACGCGGAAATCGACATGGTCCGACCTCGGGAGCGCCGCCAGCATCATTTGCTCGGCCGTCTGGCTTGATTGTATCCGGCACAATTCGGTCAGCTCGAACAACATGGTGTCGAACACCGGAGTTACACGCTGCGCAAGCAGGATATTGGTGACCTTGTCGACCGCACGTTCGATTGAAGGCGTGATCTCGATCCTCGGTGAATAGAACTGCAAATTTCGGCCATGCCGCGATGAAATCTCCCGAAACCACGACGGGCAGACATAGAGCACAAGGAACAGGCCGCCCACCATCGGCGAAATGGGCATGAAGCCGTGACACTCCCAGGGGTTGATCGCAGCGGCAATTCGCGGAGTGGTGACAACGGGCTGCTTCGAAACATGCACACAACCGGGCGATCCGCCGAGAAAAAAGATCAAATGTCCCTCGCGATGCGCATGCGGCGTGAAAGGACGATCCAATTCGTACAGCGTTGCTCTTCCAAAGCGCCCGTGAAACACGGACAGTGCTCGGCTCATTTCCCGCCCTCCACATCCATTGTTTCTTATTTTTTTCGATTGTTCACGACCTTTTCAGGTCGCACAAGAGACTTACCGCACCTTCGCTTCCGAACAGAGGGCGGCGCAAACTGCGCCGCCCTCCTGGGGGATTGAGTAGCAGGCCCAATTCTCCGCGATTAGCTGCCGCATGGCGGATTTGTCCGGCTTGGCAGGCCCGCTTTGGCAAATTCTTCCGGGCTCATCCCCAGGGTCTGGGAAACGTTCGGAATGACTTTCACGACCTTGGTGACGAGGGTGTCGTTGGGACCTTCGGCCACTTCGCTGACGAAATTGGTGCCTATCGCCTGGCGGTTAGCGTCGAGCTTGATCTTGCCGTTCGGAGCGTCGAGCTCCATCGAGGAAAGTTCGGCCCGAAGTTTTGCATGCCCGTTGGAGAGGTCACCGTTCACCTTGTTGAGCGCCTGGATCAGTGCGTTAGCGGCGTTGTAATAGCCTGTGGCGCCGAGCGAAGGACCGCCAAAACGCTTGTCCGGCGGAAAGCCATCCTGGTACATCTTGACCCAGGCCTTCCACTTCGGATCATCCCAGGAATCTGCCTGCGCGACCGCGGATGGCGTACCGATCAACAGCTTCTTTGCGCTGCCCTTCGAACTCAGCACCGTCTGGTCGATCATGATCGAACCGCCGATGAATTTGTGCTTGCCTCCGGCCTGAGCGTACTGGTTCAGAAAATTCACGGCATCGCCGCCCCCAAGCCCGAGGAACACGGCATCGACGTCGTCAGGAATTTTGGCAATGATTGAACCGAAATCCTTGGTGCCGAGCGGCACCCAATAGCGCTCGACGATCTTGCCACCGAGTTTGCAATACTCGTTGGCGAGGCCGAATATCTGCGTATAAGGAAACGAGTAATCTTCTGCGATCGTCGCGACTTTCTTGAATTTCTTGTCGTTGAAGATGTAGCTGCCAAGGCCGGCCATCCACTGCGACCCATCAAGGTTGAAGCGGAAGAAATTCGGCGCAGGCGTCACATAGGTCGTCTCGAGCGCGCCCGAAAGACCATTGACGATAGTGACGTTCGGGACGGTCTTGGCGTAATCGCGGATGGCGATGCCTTCGGAGCCCGAAAGGGGTCCGATGATCAGCTCAACCTTATCCTGTTCGACGAGCTTCTTGGCTGCGCGCAAAGCCGAGTCAGGGCTGGCGTTGGTTGGCATGATGATCGTCTCGATCTCGCGCCCGCCGGCCTTGCCGCCAGCCTGCTTGACCGCAAGCTGCAGGCCGCGAACACCGTCCTCGCCCAGTGCCGTGAGCGCACCTTCAAGCGTGGAAAGCACGCCGATCTTCAATTTTTCTTGCGCCGCACCCAAGCCGGGAAAGGCCAGGCTCACCAGGGCCGCGGTCGCCAATATTCGCTTAAACATCCTGAATTTCCTCCATTTTTTGCCTCTCGTTGTCACCGCATCTCCGGTTGAATTCCAGAGTTATTGAGACTGGGATCGTCCGCAGGCTTGGAATGACCGGAGGCTTCAGCTCGATCTTTCCGCGGAACTGCCGATAAAATTCCAGGGCGACTTATCGAGTTTGGTAGCGTTGACAGGACCCATAGGCCATGACGGCCAGTCTTTTTATTGGTCCCGGTCAAAATCCTGCCGGCCGAGACATTGGTCAGTCGTCCCATCGTGGCAGGTCGGTCCGGCGCAGACCCGCAGCGTAATTCCACTCGCGTTCAGCTTCGTGAAAGACATGGCTTCGCGGTCTCGCGGCGCGATGCGCCCGAGTCTTGGTAGGCGTCACCCTCGAAAAAGAGGGCGCAGGGAATGCCGGGGGCGCGCTGCACCCGCGGTCTCGTGTGCAAATTTGTGCGAAAGAAGCGCACACGAGCATACAGGTTCAGCGGAGGCACTCCGGCATTCCCTGCGTGATGGCTTTACGGCTTATGCCACGCTCTCCTCGGCGACGAATTCGTCTTGTCACCGTCGTCGGCGGATTTGATTAGCTGCTCAATCCCGGTCGGGTCAGAGTTAGCCACCGCCGACTTGGCACCAGCAACGGGTGTCAGGACCACATGGTTTTGCCGTACGCGACAACCCGTCTTCGCCAAAAGGCTTCGCCGGGCTTTGACGTCGTTCGTCTTGCGCGCCTGCCAATCGCTCACGAGGTTCAACCCGCCCTGCGACATCAATGGCGCGCCGACGCTCTCGCGTCCACCACATCCCGCCCCGCGTTCGTGACGACGCGCGACCGCCCCTCTTCTCGGAACGGGATGACCAGAGTTAAATCACTGATTTGGGGGTGCGGTGAAGCGCGAGATTGCCCGTCGGGTTAATCTGTCGCATTCCGACGGGCAAGTGCTTGGCGATCTCGCGTCGCCCCTAGTTGGCGATGAGAGTCAGCACGGCCACAGCAAGCAGCATCGTATGAATGCAAAAAGCCGTAACGTTCACGTCCCACTTTTCGCCAAACAGAGGTATCGGTGCAGGAAAAGGTAAATAACCGTTGTCATCATAGGTCCCTCCTCCATAGGATTGCATTGCAAAGAAGGCCACGAAGAACCCGATATAGACGATCGTTGCTATCACAGCAGCCAGATACAGCCGCTCTACAGCGAGCGGCCCAGGCCACCAGATCAGAGACAGCGCAAGCAAACCGAGGCCGAAATAACTGGAAATCTGCCAAACCAAGTGGAAACGCGCATGGGCGGTCCATTTCGGATTGGTCGCGTGGGTCGCATTGAAGTCAACGATGACGGTGACGACGGAATAGCCCAAGGTGGTTAGGGTAAGCAGGATCCGCGCGAGAAGAAGGTAATTGAGTTCAATGCTCATAACGCCTCTTTCTGGGTGCGTTCCCATGTTCCGAGCGGCCGGAGCATTCGGTTAATGCGGGCGTGACTTTACGTCAACTCGACGCGCCTGAACCGCCAACAGATGATTTGAGCAAAAAAATCGAGGCGTTCGGACCGCCATCGCGATTGACAGACAGCGTTCTCCGGCAACGCGAGCGCGCCGGATCGATAGCGGCGAGACGCGTCAGGACGCTCGGTCAAACACCAGCAACCCAGGCTTTGGAAGTGAGCACATAGCCAGTCCCGACGGAGGTCGGGTCAGGCGGCACGTCCAGCTTTCGGATCCCGTGCGCGGTCAGGGCGAGGACATATCGATGGCTTCGCCGGAAGACGGACAAGGACCGCCATGCCGGACCTACCGCGCGGCTTCCAATCCAGGAAACAAGCCGAGGCCGCCGCCGTGTGACAGAAAGAGCGCCTCACTGTAACATCTGCTCCTCTTAAGCAGCGAAGGTACGAAGCAACGCGACATCAGCCTTCCGGGAAAGCAGCTCTCGCTGAGGTCGCTATGCCCATGTCCGGCCCACGACCTGCGCCGGACATGGGCACGATCGTTCGCGCGTCGTGCAAAGCTATTGAGCTGCGAGTGGCCTGAACAGAGGGGTTTGCCCCTGCAGGGTCTGCTGAATCGCTTCCCGCAGACGTCCGTGTTCATTTTCCGGCCAGTCGGACACTCGAATATCTGCCAGCAGCCGCGCCGGCCGGGCGAAGACCAAAATCCGGTCTCCAACCGTGATTGCCTCCTCAAGCTGGTGGGTGATCAGCAGCGCGGTGCTACCGCATTCGCGAGCCAGCTTCACGAAGGTCTCCCTCAACTCCGCCGCCGTGACTTCGTCCAGATGCCCGAACGCTTCGTCAGCGAGAAGGATCTTGGGCTTCAGCACAAAGGCCCGCGCGATAGCCGCGCGCTGGCGCATGCCGCCCGACAGTTCGTGAGGATAGGCATCGACGAACTTGGAAAGGCCCAGACGTTCAAGCCATTCCAGCGACCTGGCACGCTGCTCCTTCTCGGGAATTCGGAGCAATTCGAGCGGCAGCTTGACGTTCTCCAGACAGCTACGCCAAGGCAACAGCCGGTCTTGCTGGAACACCGTCGCGATGCTGCCGCGAAAGTGGTCGAAATCACCATAAGGCGTCTTGCCGCCGATGGAGATCATGCCTTCGGTCGGATGGTCGAGACCGATCATGATATCGAAGAACGTCGACTTGCCGCAGCCGGTCTGTCCGACAATTGCGACGATTTCTCCTTCCGCAATCTTGAAGTCCAGCCGGCCGATGGCGGTAACGTTCTGCCCACTCGTGGTCTGCCGGAACGATTTGCTCAGATTGGAAACGTCGATCGCAGTTGAAGTCGTCATTGGCGCCACCTCAGAACATGAGTTTCAAAGCGGCTGAGAAGCGCCTCGAAAACAAAAAGAGCGATCACCAGGACGAGTGTCCAGGCAAAGACATCGGCCACCGAAAACAGCTCCTGGGCAACGGCAAGCTGATGACCAATACCGGTCACTGCGCCGACCAGTTCAGCGATGGTGACAACCCGGATCGCGAGGCTGAGATTGATTTTCCAGCTCGTGATGACGCTCGGCATCGACGCCGGCAGCATCAGTTTCGTAAAGAACTGCCAGCCGGTCGGCCGAAACGACTTCATCATGTCGCGCAGCTCCTTCGACGTACTGTGCATGCTGTCGAGCGCGTCGACCAGGAATATCGGCGCGCAGGTGATGACCAGCACGAACAGAATCCTGAACTCAACGGACCGAAACCAGAGAATCGCGAACAGAATCCACGAAATCACCGGAACCGCCATCAACAAGCGAACAATCGGCGTGAGGTACCGGTCGGCCGTTTTTGACAGGTAGAACATCACCGCAAAGGCAATACCCAGAACGAACGATACCACCAACGCCACCAACACACGGAGCAACGTCAGCCCCACGTCTGCCAGCGTAATGTGAAGCAAGCTTCTGCCTATTTTCGTAAAATCGGGAAACGCAAGTTGCGGTATCCCGATCGCCGGCGCCACGTACGACAGCAGTTGCCAGATCGCGGCCATTACCAGCAGCGACGTGATGGCCTCTCGCGGAATACGTGGAGGCAGAGGAGCAGCGCGCTGCTGTACTGCTATTGGCTCAAACATTGTTTCTTCCCGATTAGTTTCGTCAGTCGGTTACGGCGCGTAGAAAATATTCGGATCCGGTCTCTTGTCGAAAAATCCAGACGCGGCCGCGAGATCCAGCAATTCCCAAATGCTGTCGTGCTGAGCACCCCAAGCTGGGTTGATCTCGAACTCCATTTTCTTGTTTAGCGTCGCGGTCTTGAAGACGCCGGGAGCCAACTTGACCGTTTCGACCACGATCTTGTCGGCCTCATCGAGATTGGCCTTGATGAAGTCGACGGTGTCCTTCATCGCCCCCATCAAGCGAGCCACGGAATCCGGCGAGCGCTTCAGGAATTCCTCGCGCCCCGCGATCACCGTCTCCCAACCTTCACGGCCGGTCATGGCCTTCCATCCCTCGCTGCCATTGAAGACGATGCGAAGGTTCGGGTTTTCCATAGCTGTCGCGGTGGCGAGCGGCTCGGCGATCATCGCGGCATCGACCCGGTCCGCGAGCAGTTGGGCTTTCGACAGCGCGAAATTGGCGCTGACGAGCGTCATGTCCTTGTTGAGCGTGATGCCCAGACTGCGCGCATAGATCGAAACGACCTGATACTGCGAACCTCCCATATCGATCGCGAGGGTCTTGCCTTTCAGATCGGCGAGAGTCTTCACATCGGGATTCCTGCTGAAGATCGACAGATCGGAAAGCTTGAGGCCCGTCGCGAAGATTTTGAGCGGCACGCCTTCGCTGCGAAGTTTCTGCAAATTCGTCGGGCCGCCCATGATGACGTCCACCTCAGCCGTGGTGAAGCCACCATAGAACGCCGCAATTGAGGGATAGAGATGAATATCAAGATCGAAGTCGTGCTTGGCGTCGAACTTGTTGGCCTTCAGGATATTCCACATGATCGGGTTGGACAGCGGACCTGAAATGCTGCCGACCGAAATTTTCGGTAGCGCCTGCGTCCATGCGGCAGACGATCCACCGCAGATTGCTGCAACGATTGTCCAGAATGCCAGTGCGAATTGTGCTGATTTTTTCATTGATTTCCCCCTCTAGTGATCTGACCTAGGTCATGCTGCTCAAACGGATCACGCTTGATCCGACTGTCTCCCGTTTTTCCATTCTACGGTGCGCTTCCGCGACCTGGTTCAGATCAAACGACTGGCCGACGACCACACGAAGACCGTTTCGCAAATTCGAGAAATAACTCTCGGCGTAACGCAACAGGCTTTGACGCGACTGCGCGTAATGCACGAACCGGGGCCGCGTCAGATAAAGCGATCCTTTGGCGCCGAGCACATTTACATCCAGCGGTGGCGGATCACCCGAAGCCGACCCGAAGCTCACCAGCGTCCCGCGAAAAGCCAGGCTGTCCAACGACGCCTGGCACGTTGATAGACCGACGGAATCATAGACCACGGAGACCCCCTTCCCGTCGGTTAGAGACCGAACGTGCTCAGAGATATTCTCGCGCGTATAGTTGATCACATGGTCGTAGCCGTGCGCGCGGGCATGCTCCGCCTTCGCGCCACTGCCCACTGTTCCGATCGCTTGTCCGCGCCGGACCGGAAAAACTTCGGTGAGGAGAAAACAAGCAGTGATGCCCTGCTGCAGCGTCGCAGCGGCGATCGTGTCATTGACGTCATCCGGTAGCGGAACCAGGCGGTCAGCCGCCACCAGACGGTAGTGCCCGTAACTTCCAGGATCAATTCCCGCATAGGCCACACGTTGACCGACGGTCAGCGTCTGAACGCCCTTTCCGAGCGCTTCGACGATGCCGGCGCCGGCGACGCCGAGACCGGTCGGCAGCGGCAAGGGATAGTGGCCTTGCCGCTGGTAGATATCGAGATAATTCAGGCCGACCGCCGTATGGCGAACGAGCACCGTTCCCGGCTCCGGAGCCGGGATTTGTTCGTCATGCAGCCGCATGACGTCCGGCTCCCCAAAGCGCTCGATGCGCACGATGCGGTTCATTGCACAATCACCTAATGACAGCGATCAGCCGTTCCGATCAAATCGGATAATGACGCGGTTCAGTCTGGATGGTCAGCCAACGAAGCTCCGTGAACTCGTTGATGCCGGCGCGACCACCAAATCGCCCCCAGCCGCTGTCCTTCACGCCACCGAACGGAACCTGCGGCTCGTCGTGAACCGTCGGCCCATTAATGTGGCAAATGCCGGTCTCGAGCTGCTGCGCGACACGCAGGGCACGCGCCGTATCACGCCCGAACACGGCAGCGGAGAGCCCGTACCGGGTATCGTTGGCGATCCGTACCGCCTCCTCCTCCGTGTCCACTTCGACCACTGCCGCGATCGGCCCGAAGATTTCCTCCTGATAGATCCGCATCTTCGGTGTGACGCCGGTCACCACGGTGGGCTTGAAGATCGCGCCGTCGGCATTGCCGCCTGCATTGACGACCGCTCCCTTGGACACCGCATCGGCGACCATGTCGCTCATGCGTCGCACCGCGTCCTGACTGATCAGCGCACCGATCTGGGTATCGGGCAGGCCGGGATTTCCGACACGAAGCTTGCTTGCCCGCGCCGCGAGTTTTTCAACAAACGCCTTCGCAACCGAACGATCGACAATGATGCGATCGGTAGACATGCAGATCTGTCCCTGATTCATGAAGGCGCCGAAGCTTGCGGCGTGCGCCGCCTCTTCCAGATCGGCATCCGGCAACACGATAAACGGCGCCTTGCCGCCGAGTTCGAGTAACGCCGGCTTGAGATGGCGTCCCGCGACTTCGGCGATCGCCCGGCCGACATGGCTCGACCCGGTGAAATTGACGCGACGAACACTAGCGTGGGCGACCAGCGCTTCGGTCACGGTGGCGGCATCCTCCCGCGCACACGACACGATGTTCAGCACACCGGGCGGCAAACCGGCTTCCTCGAAAATTTCGCCAAGCAGGTATTGCGCCTGGGGCGCCATCTCCGAGGCCTTGAGGACGACGGTGTTGCCGCAGACCAAGGGCACCGCGATCGAGCGTACCGCAAGAATAACCGGTGCGTTCCACGGCGCGATCGCCAGGATCACGCCAACCGGCTGGCGCACCGCCATCGAGAGCGAGCCCGGAACGTCGGAAGGGATGGTTTCACCGACCGACGAGTACGCCAACGCCGCAGCCTCGCGCAGCATCCCGGCGGCCAGCCTGCAGTTGAAATCGCCCCACGGCTTCGGCGAGCCGATTTCGGTCGCGACCATTCCCGACAGAGTCTGGGCGCGAGCGGCAACTAGATCCGCCGCCTTGGCGAGAATCGCGCGACGGTCCGCCGGCTTGGTGGCGGCCCATCCGGGAAAAGCCGCGGCAGCAGCATCGGCCGCGGCAATCGCGTCGTTGGCGCTCGCTGCGGGAACGTCACAAAGCTTTTCGCCGGTATAGGGATCAAGCTTTGCGAACTTGCGGGAGCCTTCCGCAGATCGCCGCCTACCCCCGATGAACAACTGCAATTCCTTCATGGTCCCTCCTTTTAATCGATAATCGATTATTATGCACGCCGTAACAATCCGCCCTGCATCAATTGTTTCCGTAACAAAGGACCGGCGCTACGTGTCGCGCCTGCCCGTTGAATTCGCACCGGCCCGAACGCCCGCACCTTCTTCCGCCAACGCGAGAGCGTCATGGTCGGGCGGACGGTCGTACTCCAAAACGAATAGCTCGATCACGGCCGGCGCGCGGCAGCGGTGATGTCCCTGCTCGTGTTCGATAATCATGCGTCTTTCCCGCGGTAGCCCTCTCACAATAATCGATTATTTGTCAATCAGCGATTTTGGCTTTGGCGTCCATTTACCCCTGATCTGCGCGAAATAAGACAAAATAACTCAATAAAAACAAACGATTGCGCGCTGTAAATTAAATCCCGCCATTCCTGCGCGCTTTCAGATAATCGTTTATTATCGAAGAATCGATGCTATGATCCCGATCTCGATGGCTCACGATACTGCTCTCGCGGAGCCATCCGGCCGCGGCCGAGATGGACCGATTATCTGATGCTGCTTTCCCCTCTGGATGCCTTTGACGAAACTAAAAACACCCTCGCGTCCCACCTCGTCGACCGGTTGCGCGAACAAATCCTGTCCGGGCACCTCGCCCCCGGCGCGAAGATCAACGTCGAAAGTATTCGAAGGCACCTAGGTGTCAGCCTCAGCCCGCTTCGGGAGGCACTCGCCCGCCTGATAGCTGTTGGCCTGGTGGAATTGCACGATAACAAAGGGTATTCCGTCGCCCCCATTTCGTTGGCGAACCTTTCGGAAATTACCCAGTTGCGCGTCGAGTTCGAAAGCCTCGCGCTTGGATTTGCGATCAAAAGCGGCGATCTCAATTGGGAGAGCGCCGTCATGCGCGCGGTTTACAAGGTCAACAAGACGACACGCGTCGAGAACGACGTCGAAACCCTGGATGCCTGGGAGCGCGCGCATCGACAATTCCATCTGACTCTGATCGCGGGCTGCGGCATGCCGATGCTGCTGAACTTTTGCGACGTTCTACATAACCTCAATGATCGCTATCGACGGATCTTTCTGGTCGAACGCGGTATCGATCGCAACATCGTGGCCGAGCACAGCGAAATAGCGCAAGCCGCAGTCGCGCGCGATCAACCGGTCGCTTGCGAAAAACTCCGCGAGCACATTTTGCGCACGGGAAACAATCTCAAGGAAATTTTGTCGACTCAAATTCCGGCCTAGCGTGCTTGGCCACCACGTTTGTCGAAGGAATAAACCGAAGTGGCAAACCGCTTATCGATGAAGTGGCAAACACCACGACGAGGCCTTAGAAATCAATAGCTTGATTGCTAGGCTGGCGCGCCATTCAGAATAAAACTGCGAACTAATCGCGTAGAGCGAACGCCGAATGCCACGACAGTTTGCGGTAGAAGATTGGAAGTCAGACCAGAATCGCGAGGCCCGCGTAGATCGCTCCCAGCAGAAAGAATGGCCGGAGGCCCTACGACAACAAGGCCGGTCCTTCATACGCGCGCAGCCGCGGCACGGGAATCCTTGTGGCCATCGTGGCCTCCGACATGATTGTGCTTGGAAAGGCCAATACAGCGCCGGCCGGAGGGGCTACATCTTCTTTCCGTCCGCGTCGAACTGCTTGAGGAACGCGACCAGATCGTTGGTCTTCTGCTCATCCTTCAATCCGGCGTAGATCATCTTGGTGCCCGGAACCTTCGCCTTTGGGTCCTTGATGTACTCACGGAAGGTCGGCTCGTCCCAAGTGATGCCGGAATCCTTATTGGCGGCCGAATATGCGTAGCCGGGCACGCTGCCTGCTTTGCGGCCGATGATGCCATTCAGAGCCGGCCCGACGGCGTTCTTCGCATTCTCCCCTATCTGGTGACATGCCTTGCAAACACCGAACACCTTCTCGCCTGCAGCGGCATCCTGGGCCCAAGCTTCACCTGAATATGTAACTGCCAGCATACCAAACGCCACGAATACAGATCCTCGCATCATACTCTCCTTCTCCACGTCCGCATTCCAGGAGCGGACCTCCCAATAGTATCCGACGACATGCAATTCGGGTCGTCAACCGATCGGTGCCTCTCAAGCATCGCATACGATTAAGGTTCCTGCCGAATCGGTGATACGCGCCTGCACGTTTGGACGGCTAGCCACGACGTTCCTGATCCGCGACAGCGGCATCAGGCTGAATGCGGTCGAAAGTGCATCGACCTCGGTGGCGGTCGGCGCAACGACGCTCACGCAGCGGTACAGCGAGGGGCTGCGTCCTGTCGACGGATCGAACAGATGTGTAAACCGACCACCGGAGTCGAACCGGAATCCGGCGCCTGCCGATGTCGAGACCAAACGATGCCTGGCCACTCAAATCGCCGAAGTCGAAGCAAGGCTGCAGGACGTTCCGCGCAGCCGTGCACGCGAGCTCCGCGAGGAGGCGACACGTATGTCGATCCAGGCCGCCGGCCTCGTTTCCTTTCCCGCCGCTTTGGAAAAGTCCGATGCGGAAAGCATCGCAGAGGCCTTGACCGACGGCTATCTCGAAGCGGCCGAACGCTCGGACGACCCTGGACGGCTCGGATCCTTGCAGTGGCTTGCGGAACGAGCGATCGCGCGGCTTGCCTGGTTGCGATCGCTTGCCCGTCCGGCGAACACCTATCCCGATTGACCGACCTGCGCTCTCGCATTACCTGCACCGACAATCGCCGGGACCGCGACTGCTCGTATTTCGTTCTCCTCTCTTGGATCCGCCCGAATGACACGGCTTCAGGGTCACTCTTGGCCAATCGCGGGCTGCCGTTCGGTCGAAAGACGTAAGACGTTCGCCGCGACCTGCTCGCGGAACCTATCGATCATATGGCTGGTGGTCGCACCGCACGCCAGCCTCATGCTGGTATCAAAAACCGCGACAATCTTTTCGTTCACCAACAGATGAGCTTCGTTACGCGCATCGACGCCTCCACGCGCCAGTTTCGCGACACGGAGGCCAATTACCTCACTCGATTCCAGCGCCAGCAATGAAACAGTGATCCACTGTCCGAACATTAGCATCTCCTGTTGCTGCAAATTCGCACGAAGATCCCGCACCAGATTCCCGGCGCGGAGCAAACCATGCAAGGCTTGGTTATCTCGGCTACTCCAAGGTCAGGCGAACGCTGAGAGCACCTCCGCGAGTTCTTCGGTCACGATATCAACCGGCTGCAACCCGTCGACAATATGGAGCAGTCCTCGTGACCGGTAGTAATCGGTGACGGGGGCGGTTTGCGCTCGGTATGCTGTCAGCCGGGTCTTGAAGACGTCTGGATTGTCGTCACGGCGCACGGGCTGGCCTTGCTTTGCTGCATCGTCGGCGCGCCCTTTGATACGAACCAGAAGCACGCCTTCATCGACCTCCAGTTCAAGGACTGCGTCGAGCCGGATTCCCCTGGCTGCCAGTTCCCGATCAAGGGCCTCCGCTTGCGCCACGGTCCGGGGAAACCCATCGAGGACAAAGCCGTTGGCCGCGTCCGAATGGTCCATTCGATCGGCCACAACTGCAACGACCACATCATCAGGCACGAGATCCCCACGCTCCATGATATCTTTGACACGCGCCCCGA
>WNGR01002912.1_pt1 | contig 19128 bp, 17 predicted proteins | sample 5407581 | NCBI WGS metagenome assembly WNGR01 (sample SAMN13153383, study PRJNA577476) | soil metagenome | isolation source: 80 cm soil or saprolite under Garry oak tree replicate 2 | place: USA:California | collected 2016-06-15 | reverse complement strand
TGGTGAATTCAAGGTCCAGCGTCTGTGTGCCACAGATCGCTGTGGCAAGGGATACCCCTGTTCTCCTGCAATCCACAACCTCCGGGTCCAAATGGGCATCGTGAACTGCCTGATGGGTCGCCGCAAGGGCGAACTGAATGAAACGATCCATAGCATGGTAAGCAGCGGGAACGCTTTGCTCATCTGGATGAAAATCTACCACTTCACAGACAACCTGAGCTCCAAATTCGTGCTGGCCGAATAGATCGCAGCATGTCACACGATCAAGTGTGGTAGCTCCCGAAACCCCATTGAGCAAATTCTTCCAGAATGTCTCTTTGCCGATGCCAACTGGTGAAATGACACCTAAGCCAGTGATGACAACTCGGCGCATTATACGTCTTCTCCTTTCTGTGCGGTAATAATTGGGAAAGGTCCCACGCCATCAAAGCGTCGGATCTGCGAGAGTCCACTGTCTTTCAACCACACTGAAACCTCGCTACACGTCCGTATACACCCCTGAGCGGTATTGACGAGCATAGAGAGATCGAGCGTGAGGGCTGCTGCGGGACCGCGACGATCATCCGAGAAAAAGACATCGGCGAGGAGCAGCGTTCCGCCAAGACGCAGACTCTGTAGAAGCTTTCTGAGCAGGGCTTTCGCACGCTCTTCACCAATGAAACGACATACATGCGCTAAGATTACGAGATCATATGAGCGAGAGGGATACTCTATCGTATCCATGTCTGCTTCTATCCAGGTGTAGCGATCCCTTAATCCCATCTCGGCTACCTGCTGCCGTCCCTGTTCCACTACACTGGGCAGATCAAGAGCGGTGACAAGAGCAGAGGGATAGCGGAGAGCAAAAGCAGCACTCCATGGAGCACTGCCTGCTCCAACATCAAGTACATGCAAGGGAGATTGTTCACGAGCTTCTAGAGGTACGATGGCTGCTGTACGTTTTGCTACGGGATGCACGAGAGGAAAAAGATCGCGTACACGTGGGGCAAAGAATGCCTCGGCTGTCGAGGCATCACCCAAATCCCGATAAGGCTGGCTTGTGCGTACTGTACGATCAAGTTCAAACCAAGCTGGGAGATAGTCGAGCATTGCCAGCGTATCGCCTCCCAGATATCCTGGTTTTCCTTCTACCAAAAAGTGGTCGGAGAGAGAAGTTAAACGATAGGCGTCACCTTCTCTTTCGACAAGTCCTAGTCCTTCCAGACCTTTTAAGAGGCGTTCTGTCGCCTCAGGCGTAGTGTGAGCCAGCGCAGCGAGAGCTGCTGGGGTAAGTGCTTGATGGGCCAAATAGGTGAAGAGGCGCAGCCGCACGGCTGCCACCAACATAGCTGTACTCGCGAATGCATAATTCATGTCCAAAATACGCCGAGGATCAAGTACTGAAGAAGTCGGGACCTGTGAACGTGGGAGTTGTGATGCCATTAATGGGCAAATCCTTTCTACACTTCGTTACCATATACGCATACAGAGAACATCCAAATCGCGAACTCTCCCTAGCACATACGACCACCATGAACACCTTTGTCCAGAGTTGAAAGGTAAAGCTCATCACCATAGGCAAAGTCCAAATGAGCTTGACACTCTTAAGAGTTACACAAGGCAAACACTGTCAAGCAAGGTTGCCTCTCTTTGAACCTTGCCATAGTAAAGAAGTCCCCTTTGCCTTCTTTACCCAAACTGTCATATTTAAGAAGCTCATATGCTTATGCAACTGTGCAGTTCCCGAAATAAATTGTACCATATTACTTTACGATATATCAATACCTTTCAGAGAATATCAGCAAGTTCCAGCACGAATTTCCCCACTTACCTAAAAGTGAGAATTACTTGCTAAGTTTGAGCTTTCACCTCTATAATGAGTACGAAGTTTTAACAGGGCAAGGAGACGAATGCAATGGCACAGCAAGAACACATATATCTTCTTAAAAGAGGTGCAGTTTACTGGAACCAGTGGAGAAAAGAACATCCACAGGTACCCGTTGATCTTAGCAAAGCCACACTTAGCGGAATCGATCTTAGTGGTATCAACCTCAGTAAAGCCGATCTCGCTATGGCTAACCTCAGTGCCGCTACATTGAAAATGGCAAATTTTAAAGAGGCCAATCTCACCATGGCTAACCTCAGTGCCACAGACCTTAGAATGGCTAACCTTCATGCCGCCAATCTTCATGCCGCCAACCTTAGAGAGGCCGATCTCAGAGAGGCCATTCTTAGTGCCGCCAATCTCAAAGTAGCCGATCTCAGTTGGGCCGATATACGAGGGGCCATCCTTGATGGGGCTATCTTCGATATGACCATCCTCGATAAAACAAAGAAACGAGGCGGCTTGTGGGGCTTCTTTTCTTAAATATTTACCCTGTTGCTCAATACTGTTCGCAGTTGTCGTGGACAAGAGGACAATGTCCTAAGGCGCATTCTTTGATACGCTTTTTCCACTTGTTCACTCCTTTTTACCTTCCTTCAAAAGGATATCTCTGCAAAAACTCATAAACCCTCCCTCAAGCATTGACACACAGCCTCATCGGGAATAAGATACATATGGTAAGCTATTTAAGTGGAGGTCAGGCTTAAACCTCATAAGGCAACTAAGGGGTATTACATCATGCCACAGATGCATACAGGCTCTTCTGCCAACTCCGATGACAGCAATATAGAAGAGATCGAGCGCTTGCTGGAGCAAGGGGTTAGTCTTACTCAGAGCCAGCATACCATCTCGCCTGCATTAAGTCGTCCTCTTTCTGAGGATGATGAGGAGAACGAAGAAGCTCCCACAGGCAGCGATGTGCAGGGAGCCATAGGCTTATATGCCGAGGCCGCCCAGGATATGGCGACGGCGGGTTTGGAGCTGGGACTGGGACGACACTTCGCCTGCGCCGATTTTTGTAACCAAGCTGTCGAAAAAGCTGCGCAGGCGGTTGGTCTGCTACGCTTCGGTCGGAAAACGATGTACGACCACAATCTGGAGACATTGGGGGCGGCAGTAGGTGCCCCACCAGCTATTCAAACCGAGATGGCCACCTTGACACCATTTCATCCAGAAGCCTTTTATGCCGACACACCGCCAGAGGAGGCCGATCAGGTGATCAGTGCCGAGCAGGCTGCTATCTATGTACAACGCGCCCGTCGGATATTGCGTTGGGCCAAAAGCATTGTCCTGGAGATGTAGTCAAAACGTACTTGTAAGCGTGAGTTCCATGGAAAATTTCTCAAAAGCAGGTTTGGGAGGATATTTTGACACAACAAACGACACATTCAGAATTAGAAGATGTAGTAAAAAACTCGCCACGCAAATGGGTCTATCTCTTTAGTGAGGGCAACGCCAGCATGCGCGAGTTGCTTGGTGGCAAAGGCGCAGGCGTGTCCGAGATGACCAACGCCGGACTCCCAGTTCCGCCAGGATTTACAATTACGACCGAGGCTTGTAACGCTTATTATGAGTCAGGCAAGCATTTTCCATCTGGTTTGTGGGAGCAGGTACAGGCAGGCTTGAAAATTGTCGAGGAGCAGACAGGTAAAGGCTTCGGTGACAAGCGTAATCCCTTGTTGGTATCGGTACGCTCAGGAGCGAAGTTCTCCATGCCTGGTATGATGGATACGGTGCTGAACCTGGGTATCAACGACGACACTGTCCAGGGATTGGTAAAGCTAACCGGCAATGAGCGTTTTGCCTATGACGCCTACCGCCGCTTCATTCAGATGTTCAGCAAGATCGTGCTGGACACCGACCCGCATGACTTTGAACACGTGCTGGATCAACACAAAGAACAGGCCGGTGTCAAGACGGATGCCGAGCTTTCCGCCGATGACCTTAAGCAAATCGTGACCGAGTTCAAGCAGATTGCCGAACGCCAGTCCGGCCAGCCTTTCCCCACGGACGTCTATCAGCAGTTACAGAAGGCTATCGAAGCCGTCTTCGCTTCGTGGAATAACAAGCGTGCCATCGATTATCGTAACTTCAACAAGATTTCGCACAATCTGGGTACCGCCGTGAACGTCCAGAGCATGGTTTTCGGCAATATGGGTAACGATAGTGGCACCGGCGTCGCCTTCACCCGCGATCCCGCCACGGGCGAAAAGCAGCTCTACGGTGAATATTTGCTCAATGCCCAGGGCGAGGACGTGGTGGCCGGTATCCGCACCCCTTCTAAGATCAGTCGCCTGCAACAGGATTTGCCCCAGGTCTACCAGCAGTTCCAGGATATCGCCAACCGCCTGGAACAGCATTACCGCGATATGCAAGACCTGGAATTTACCGTTGAAAAAGGTCGCCTGTATATGCTGCAAACACGCTCAGCCAAGCGTAGTGCAGCCGCCAGCATCAAAGTACTGGCCGATATGGTACACGAGGGCTTGATCACTGAACAAGAAGCAGTCAAGCGTGCCGATCCCAACCAGGTCTATCAACTGCTCTTGCCGCGTTTCGATGAAAATGAGAAGAAAAAGGCCCAGCAAGAGGGTCGCTTACTCGCCAAGGGACTGAATGCTTCCCCCGGTGCCGCCAGCGGTAAGGCCGTCTTTGATGCCGATCGTGCCGAAGAGATGGGCAAAGCAGGCATAGCAGTCGTCCTCGTACGTCCTGAGACCAGTCCCGATGATGTTCATGGGATGCTGGTCGCCAAAGGCATTCTGACAGCGCGTGGTGGTGCGACGAGTCACGCTGCCGTGGTAGCACGTGGTCTTGGCCTACCCTGTGTGGCCGGTTGTGAAGGTATTCGCGTCCACGAGGCTGAGCACTTGTTCCGCGTAGTTGGCTCTGACATGGTCATCAAAGAAGGCGATGACATTTCGATTGACGGCGCGACCGGTGAGGTCTTCGCAGGCATTATCAAAACCGTTGACCCTGATTATGACAAAGAGGTTGACCTGAAACAAGTACTCTCGTGGGCTGACCAGTACCGTCGCCTGGGCGTCTGGGCCAACGCTGACTATCCCCGCGATGCCAAGCGTGCCGTAACCTTTGGTGCTCAGGGTATTGGCCTCTGCCGTACCGAGCACATGTTCATGGAGCAAGAACGTCTGCCCATTGTACAGAGGATGATTCTTGCCAAGAGTACGCAGGAACGAGAGACCGCACTTGCCCAACTGTTGCCCTTCCAGCGTGCCGACTTCAAGGGTATCTTTGAGTCCATGGTCGATCCCCAGACTGGCGAGGGCTACCCTGTCGTCATTCGCCTGATCGATCCACCTCTGCACGAGTTCTTGCCCTCTTACGAGGAACTCCTGGTCGAGGTTACACGCCTGGAGACCAAAGGTGGTCACAAACAGGAGCTTCAGGAGAAACGCCAGATGCTTGAGGCTGTGGGAGCCATGCGTGAGATGAATCCCATGCTTGGTCTGCGTGGCTGCCGCCTGGGCCTGCTCTTCCCTGAGATCAACGTCATGCAGACCCGCGCCATTCTCGAAGCCGCAACTGAACTGGAAAAAGAAGGCAAGACCCTGCATCCCAAGATCATGATCCCGCTGGTCGGCCACGTCAACGAACTCAAGGAAGTGCGCCGCCAGCTTGAGGCCGTAGCTAAGCAGATTACGTCCGAAAGCGGCGTGACCGTCGATTACAAGTTTGGTACCATGATCGAACTGCCGCGTGCCGCCCTGACCGCCGATCAGATCGCCCCCGTCGCCGACTTCTTCAGCTTCGGCACCAACGATCTGACCCAGACCACCTTTGGCTTTAGCCGCGACGACGCTGAGGGCAAGTTCCTGCTCAAGTACGTCGACGGCCTGACCGAACCTGGCATCGAGGGCAAAGTCAAGATTCTGCCGACCAACCCCTTCCAGACGCTTGACCGCGACGGGGTTGGCCAATTGGTACGCATGGCCGTTGAGAAAGGGCGCAAGGCCAATCCAAATCTGGAACTGGGCATCTGCGGTGAACACGGCGGCGACCCCGATAGCATCGAGTTCTGCCACATGGTCGGGCTGGATTATGTGAGTTGCTCCCCCTATCGTGTCCCTGTGGCACGCTTAGCTGCGGCGCAAGCTGCACTGACCAGAGGGGAACGGGATAAATAACTTGTCGAAATAGCCATACAACCAAAAAGGCGTCCGTTGCGGGCGCCTTTTTGGTTGTATGGCTATAATGCTGGCACGACCTGCTGGGCCAGGGGTTGAAGAGTTTCCACATCATTGGGCCATACACCAATAATGAAGTATTGGATGCGAGCTTGAACCAGGGCATGGTAATGCGCAATAGCCTCACGAGGCGTCAGGGCAACCGTTGGGCGTATGTGATGCTCGACATACGTCGCAAGCTTGTTGACCTACACGCTACCAGCGCATAGAGACGCTTGTCGCCCTGCGCTGGTAGCGTGTAGACGATGACACTTGGAGACTGATCGCATGGCATCTCTCCGGTTAATGGTTAAAACTACATGCCAGGGATATGCGAGAAATTATACGCTTTTTGTGAGGGCACGTAGATAGCTGCGATTTTACCCTTCATTAGGCACTGCCTGTGAGGCATATTGTGGCAGCAGCTCTAGACCAGAAGCCAGTTGAAAGCAAGCACCCTATGTATGGTCTGTCAACGATTTGTGGAATATTGTGGCAGTGCTTCTGATTTGCGCGGCATATCGTGGCAATGAGTCGTTTCGTGCTCCTTTTCTCGCAAACCCATCATCATGATCCTCATTTTTTCGCCAAGATATGCCTCACAGTGCCACAATATCCTTCATAGGGTTGTGTTTCTCTCCAAAATACGCTATGCTTGTGGTGTATCTACTCACGTTTTCAGATGTGTCCACTTCGTAGGCCGAACCCTGTACCTTGCCCCAGACGTAACGCGAAATGGTGTTTGACAGGCCAAGGAGAGAGGCACCGTTGACCCACCATCAGCAGACCACGAGGATGACGCCGGAAGCTTACGCGCAGTGGTGTCGTGCGCTCGCACTTCCACCAGCCACCCGCGACTATCTCGCCACCATTCGTGGCAGACTTCCTGTTCGTCGTGTCAGTTCGCGCGCAGGCAATGTGAGCGGTACCTATCCGTCTCGAAAAATGGGGGTGACCATTCAATTTGAGAGCCACAAAGTGGAGTTGTGGGCGATCCTTGTCATGGATCATGACCCGGAGGTCCTCGAATTTTTTGACCAGCCAGACACCTTCAAACTGCGCTATCCAGGCACACGTGCCGGGAAGATGCAGGGGCACTACTACACGCCCGATTTTCTGGTCTTACGCAAGGGGTCCGTCTGTTTCGAGGAATGGAAAAGCGAGTCCGAGTTGCACCGACTTGCCCAGCGCTCTCCCACGCGCTATCAACCGATGGAAGGGGGAGGATGGTGCTGTCCTCCAGCAGAAGAGGCCATCGCACCTCTGGGACTCCCCTTTCAGGTGCGATCTTCAGCGGAGCTGGACCCGACCTACATTGATAACCTTGTCTTTTTAGAGGACTACTTTGGCGTTCCCCTCACCATCCCCGCACAAGTGCACACGTACGTCTTGCAACGTATCCAGGAGATCCCAGGACTGCCTCTCTCGGTCCTGGTGAGTGATGGCTCCGGCGTGCGTCCCAACGATGTCTATGCCATGCTGGCTAAGTCAGCCCTATATGCTGATTTGTATGCGGCTCCCTTGATTGAGCATAGGCGTGTCCATCTCTATCTCTCGGCTGATCAGGCACGCGCCTACGCCCATCGATTACCCACCAGGCTGACTTCCCGTGTGGGCAGTCCCTTGCCAGAAGTGACAGCCCCCTTGGCCCCGAACACCCCGCTCTTGTGGGATGGACTGTGCTGGACACTCATCAATCCAGGCGAAACCACCACGACCCTGTTGTCAGAAAAAGGGCAGCCAGCCCGGATTCCTTCTTCCCTCTTTTTCCATGCACTCGATGCAGGAGAGATCAGGCCCTTGGGACGCACCGAAGAGCTTCCTACCACGTCTCCCGAAGTAGATCGCCGCTTGTCTTTAGCTAGCCCTGAAGATCTCCGCCAGGCCAACGAGCGATACTCGCAGGTCGTCGCCTACCTGCAAGGGGAGAAGGAGACCTATGCAAAGACGCCGCCTCGCACCTTGCACCGTTGGGTGGCACGCTTTCGAGAGGCAGAAGCAACGCTGGGATGTGGGTATGTCGGCTTGCTCTCGCGCAAGGCTGCCCAGGGCAATCGAACTCCCAAAGCTCCCCAGGCCCCAAGTGATCTGATGGAGACCTTCATTACCCAGCTCTTTGAGACGCCTCGGAAGGCTCCTGCTGCCACCGTGTATCGCGCCTACGAGCAGGAGTGCAAAAAGCGCAACCTCACGGCGCTCTCCGCTCGTGTCTTCTACGAGCGGATCAAAGAGCGCTCAGGTCCAAACCAGACAGAGGCCAGAGAGGGAGCGCGAGCGGCGTATCGCGAGCAGCCCTGGTATTGGGAACTCCAGCACGATACGCCCCGGCATGGCCGTCGCCCGTTCGAGATTGTCCATATCGATCATACCGAATTAGATATTGAAGTCCGTTCTTCCTCCACCGACCAGCTTCTGGGCAAGCCCTGGGTCACGTTCATGATGGACGCCTACTCCCGGCGAGTGCTGGCGGCCTATCTGACTTTCGATCCTCCCTCCTATCGCTCCGTGATGATGGTGCTGCGCATTTGTGTGCAGCGCTTTGAGCGCTTTCCTCAGTCGATCATCGTTGACGGGGGGAAGGAATTCCACAGCGTCTACTTTGAGAGCTTGCTGGCGCAGCATCGTTGTACCAAGAAGTACCGCCCCTGGGCGCAACCGCACTTTGGGTCCGTGATTGAAAGACTGTTCAACACGACCAACGAACAATTCATCTACACGCTGCTTGGCAACACGCAAGCGGCCAAACGCGCCCGCCTCATGACGAAGGCCGTTGACCCACGCGAACACGCTCTCTGGACGTTGCCGGATCTCTACACCTATCTGGTTGAATACCTCTATGTGATCTATGACCAGAATGAGCACAGCAGTCTAGGGATGTCTCCCCAGGCGGCGTACCTGTGGGGCATGCGCCAGGGTGGTGAGCGAGAGCATGTCCGCGTGGCCTACACTGATCGCTTTTTGAAAGAAACCTGTCCCACGACGGCCAAAGGGACGGCTGTGGTCCAGAAGGGCTGCGGGATCAAGGTGAACCATTTTTATTACTGGAACAACGCGTTTCGCAGTGGAGAAGTCGTCAAAACCGCTGTTCCGATCAGATTCGACCCCTTTGACATCAGTACGGTCTACGCGCAGGTCCAGGGCCAGTGGATTACCTGTCGCTCGTCCTACGTGACACTAGAAGGACACACGGAGCGAGAACTCTTCCTTGCCACGCAAGAACTGCGTCAAAGTGCCAGACGAGATGGCAAACGCGTAGAAATTTCTGCTGCTCGCCTGGCGGACCATATGAGCAAAGCGGGGGCTCATGAGGAATTGCTCCGGCAGCGCTGGCGCGATTTGGAAGGGAAAAAGGTGTTCGCTATCATTGCCGGTCAATCCGGGCATCCACAAACGCTCGGAGGAGCGGTCCCGCTGCCATCAGGGCCGCCAGAAGCGGTCAAAGAGGCCGCCAAACTTGCCGCCCTCTCCAAACCCGTTGATGTGTCACGTCTGAAACGTCTGGGGGAGTATGGCTAATGGACCCACGCGACATCAGCCATCTCTCCATTGAAGAGAAGAAAGCCCGGTTCCGGCAGGCCACCATCACGCATCGGAGGCTTCAACAGACGCATCGCAAGATTATGCAGGTGGTGCGTGAGCCAGCCGGGTTTACCTTCGTGCTGGCATATGGCCCGACCGGGGTAGGAAAAAGCAAGATGATTGAAACCGTGGTCCGGCACCTCAATGAGGTGCTGCGGGTCCCGTCCACCTCTGCGCTTTTCCGCCCCTTGCCACCTGTGCCTACTCCTGTGCTGGTAATCGAAGCGGACCCGCCGGATGGATCTGTCTTCAATCGCGGCTATTATTACCGCACAGCCCTGACCCTCATGGGAGAGCCAACCCATCAGCAGCACTTGCATATGGATATTCATGGCGAGGCACAGCCCTCGAAACGACGACCTCTGCGCGGCAAAGCGGCGGAGTCCAACGACCTTCCTGAACTGAAAGCGGCCACCAAAGAGGCCATGCCCCGGCATGGCGTTCAGGTGGTGATGATCGATGAAGCGCATCACATGCTCTATGGAGGCAATGGGATGGGAGGTTCTACGCTCCAGGAGCAGTTAGAGTGGCTCAAATCGCTCTCATCTACCACCCTCCATATCCTCGTGGGAACCTACGATTTGCTCAACTTTGGGCAACTCAATGGGCAAATCGGCAGGCGCTGCTTGCCCGTCCATTTTTCGCGCTATCTGTTGCAACGGGAAGCGGATTGTCTGGAGTTTCAGTCTGCCCTGGTTTCGTTGCTGGAACAGGTGCCGCTACGCTGTGATGTGGAAACGCTTGTCGGATCATATTGGGTGTATTTCTACGAGGGATGTATTGGCACTATCGGGGTCTTGAAGGACTGGTTGACGCGTGCGGTCTCTGCTGCCCTCGATGCAGGCCAAGAGACCTTGACGCTGGATTGCCTGCAAGATCATATCTTGCCAACGGGCATTTTACGGCAAATGGCCCTCGATGCCTCTGAAGGAGAGCAGAAACTCGAACACACGGAAAGCAATCGGGAGCATCTGTGGCGGATCTTGCAAGGAGGTGAGCTGATTGCTCCTATCCCACCCCTTCCCCCACGCGAAACCTCGCCACTCGCAAATGGTTCGCCTGTGCCTGCCCCCGTCGCTCCTGAAACGAGCAACGGGTCTACAAATGTCAGGGAAGTCGCATCTCTCCCAGATGCAGAGCAGCCGAAGGTCAAAAAGACCAGATCACGCAAGAAGGTGGAAGCGACGCCGCCTGAACAGGAACCGGCAAGCGTGATCCAGGCATCTGATCCCACACCAGAAGTCGCCCCAAAACCTGCACGCGGACGGAGGAAGAAGACTGCCGAGCCAGCAGTAGAAGTGGCTGGCGCACAGGGAGCGTCGAATGGCAATGCGCCATCCACGCCGACTGATCCTGAAACGGAGGCAAAGCCTCTCAAACCGAAACGAACCAGGCGTGTTGGAGAACCGAAGCCGAAACGATATCCAGTCGGTGAGTAAGAAACACAACAAGGCTCCTGAGCTTGCCTCTCGTCCCTGTTCCTACAGAACAGGTGTTATCGCAGGAAACGCTCTTGTGCCTCATCTCCCAAGAACGTGTGCTCATCGCGCGACACGTCCTCGCTCCCCAATCCGTGATATTTGTCATGGTCAAATCTGGAGGAATTTCACTTCCCCTTCTCTTCGGATGTGGGTACACTCCTGCATAGGATCAGATGCGAGCATCGAAATAGAGCAATGCAAAGGAGGCGCGAAGCATGATCGATGGTTTTCCCCTCTCCTTCTTCCTTCCGCTCGTCGTGCATGTCCTTGCGGGACTCATGACGGGAGTCACTGGCATCATGGCGTTCTGTGCGCCCAAACGCCCCAGTCGTCATCATCGGTGGGGAACCGACTATGTGTGGGCCTATACCGTCGTCTTTCTCACGGCGACCATGCTCTCTGTCCAGAGGTGGCAAGCTGATGCGTACCTCTTCTTCCTGGCCGTGATCGGCTATGGTCTCGCTCTTTGTGGGTATGGAGCACGACGCTTCTGGCAGGAACCACGGGTTGGCTACATGCCTGGAAAGCAGTGGGGCGTCGTCCACGTCGTGGGCATGATTGGCTCCTACGTTGTCCTGTGGACAGCCTTTCTTGTGGATAACGCCCAGCGGATTCCAGGGTTGAATCAGCTTCCACCGCTCACGTTCTGGGTGCTTCCCAGCCTGATCGGCCTTCCGTTCCTCATCGTGTCCCTCTCCCGCTTTGCTCCGCAACGGATGGTACCAGCCAGAAGGCCAGGCCTGGAAAGGAAGGAGGAAAACGATATGAGGGGGCAGAACCAGGGCTTGCCGTCGCACGATGAGAGCCAGCCAGATTCCGGCACGCTCGTTGTCCCTCTGGAGAAGGTGGACCGAACATCGCTCCCGCTTGCAAGGGGAAAGGCTGACAAAACAATCAAGTTATAGAGATTACAAGGAGGTTTATGGCCATCATGATTGCACGTATTCTCCAGATCGTCGTTGGTCTTGCCGGGCTGTGCGCCCTGGTGCTGGGCCTGCTCATCTGGATCGCAAATATCGATCTCACTGACATCCATATGCTCTTCGGCCTGCTTGTCACCCTGGGGCTCCTGGTGATGAGCACCATTGCACTCACCACCAGGGGACTGCGCATCTGGGGCACAGTCGGGATCGTCTACGCCATCATCGTGCTGATCTTTGGCGTGTCGCAATCCACGATGCTCATCGGGAATCTGCACTGGCTGATCCAGACGCTGCACACGCTGGTCGGCATTGGCGCTATGGTGCTGACAGGCACACTCGGCGCACGCTACATGACGCTCAAGCGCGGCGAGGCGAAGCCCGAAGCTTCATCTCAAGCGTTGCGCTAGGGGGTTTCCGTTTTCGCCACACGTATGTACAGCATGCAAAGCACAGAGAAGCACGAAAGGAAAGACGATGCAACATATTCTGGTGACAGGCGGTGCGGGAAGACTGGGCCGCCGGGTGGTGAAGCACTTGAGTGCGGCAGGCTATCCCGTGCGTGGGATGAGTCGCCGGGCCAGCCCTGGAGAGGATTGGCCCGGCGCTGAGTGGAAGCAGGCTGATCTGGTGACCGGCGCGGGTCTCCCTCGGGCCGTCCAGGGCATGGATGTGGTGGTCCATACCGCAGGCAATGGAACCTGGCAGGTCGATTTCGAGGGCACGCGCCGCCTGCTGGACGCTGCCCGCAAGGCGAATGTCTCGCATATGGTCTATATTTCGATTGTGGGAATTGATAGGGTCCCGTATGCCTATGGCAAAGCCAAGCTCGCCTGCGAAGACCTCATCGAGCACAGCGGTATTCCCTGGTCCATCCTGAGAGCGACCCAGTTTCATTTCCTCATCGATCGCGTGCTGCACAGGCTAGCCAGGCTCCCGCTGGTGATGCTTACGCCGACTGACCTGCTGCTTCAACCTGTGGCCGAGGAGGAAGTGGCAGAGCGTCTCTGTGAGATCGTCCAGGCTGGCCCCTCCGGTCGCCTGCCGGACATGGGTGGCCCGCAGGTCTACACCTCTGGAGAGCTGGTGCGGACCTGGCTCAAGCAGCGTGGGAAGCACCGTGTCATTCTCCCGATCTTTCTGCCTGGCAAAACAGCTCGCGCCCTGCGTCAGGGTGGCAATACCTGCCCACAACAAGCGACTGGTACAATCAGCTGGGAAGCATGGCTCCAGCACCACTAAGTCCATAAACTCTACAAGAGGAGGAAAGAGATGCGTATTTCCCGCGAGGGTCAGCTGGTGACGTTGATCAATGTCTTTGAGACGAAACCTGAACAGCAGCAGGAACTGATCGATCAGTGGATTCGCTTCGTCGAGTCCGTCAAGGAGGAGCCAGGTCTGATTGGGACGGCGCTGCACAGAAGCACAGACGGTCCCCGCGTCGTCAACTATGCTCAGTGGAGATCGAAGGAGGACCTTGAAAGGTTTGGGAAGAAGTACCGCGAGCAAATGGAGGCCCGTCGCCCGCTCGCCGAGCGTGTTGACCCCCATCTTTACGAAGTCGTCTATCTCTTTGAGCAGAGAGACAGTTGATTGCCTGAGCGGCAGCCGCCGGGTGGCAAGAGAATGGATGTCCTCTCCTGCTCCCCCGCGTATCGAGCCGATGGAAGGGCGGCAAGCAAAAAGGAGCAAGGATCGTATGGCAAAGCCCTATCGCGTCAATGCTTTCGTGCGCATCAACAACACCGTGATCTCATCGTTGTTGCGCCTGGGCATCAAGGTATGGAGTTTCTCCCTGCTCACGGTTCGCGGACGCAAAAGTGGCAAGCCCATCGTCACCCCGGTCGCCATTTTTGTTCAGGATCAGAAACGCTACCTGATCGCCCCGTATGGGGTCGTGAACTGGGTGCGCAACCTCCGCACGGCGGGAGGAGAGGCGGCGCTTACCTGGGACGGCACTGCGAAAAGATTCATGCCATCGAGCTTTCGCCAGAGGCTGCAGCACCCGTTTTTCGAGAAGCTTTGCGTTCTGGCCCTCCGGGCGTTCCCGCTGTGATCTTTCGCGTGTACCGCTCTCTGCAGGTCCTCCCTTACCTCAACGTCACCGAGAACTCTTCGCTTGCGGAATTTGAGCGTGAAGTGCTGGCCCATCCGGTTTTTCTCGTACAACCTGTGCTGTGAGGAAGATCAGTCTGGACAACGGTGGTGGTAAAATGGAAGCAAATGCCTGGCCAACATCATTCACGGCACCGGAAAGAGGGAGCTCTGCTATGCGAACACGAGACGATCACCTATTGCGAACAAAGGGAGACACAGGTCAGGAGAGAGTCGAGACGAACGATGAAGTGATTAGGGAGAGTGGTGTCAACTTCTCCCTCTGGCAGCTCTACCAGCACTTCTGGCTGCTTATTTGTCTGTTCTTTCCTCTGGCTTCTTTGGTGAGCAAACCGGATGCCTGGCTTCGTCTCGCTGTGGGCAGCACGGCCCTACTCTTTTTTGCGATCAGTTATACCTGGATCATGTGGCCACATCCAGCGAGCTGGGGAGCGCGAACACGTGGCCGATCCCACCTGTCGGTGCTCCTGTTGGTCGCTCTCGGCCTCCAGATCACCGTGTTCAGCCTCCTTGATGATCCTGCTTGGCTGTGGTCCTTTCTTGGGGTGAGTGCCATGTCTGGAGTAGTACTTCCCATGCGCCGGGCGGGGGTCGTCGTTGTGCTCTTGACTGCTCTTCCGCTTCTCATCACCCTCTTCGCACACAGAGGCGTGGCGGGGATCGATTGGTGGTGGCTCATCGCGTTGATGCTGCTGGTGCGAGGACTGGGCCTGGATATGATTGGCGTGGCCCGCATGGGCAGCGCCATTCGAGAACTGCATACGGCGCGCCGAGCACTCGCTCGCATGAAAGTGGAGGAAGAGCGTCTGCGACTGGCACGGGATTTGCATGATCTGCTGGGACAAACCCTCTCGGTGATCACCCTCAAGAGTGAACTGGCCCGTGGCCTGATCACGGAAGATCCCGCACGCTGTGCCCAGGAACTCTCTGAGATTGAACAGGTCGGGCGGATGACGCTACGCGAAGTCCGCAAGACCGTCGCGGGCTACCGACAACCGCGACTGTCGAGCGAGTTGGACGGTGCGCGAGAACTGCTCGAAGCAGCGGGGATCGAGTATTCCATCGAGAAGCTTCATGGAGAGCTTCCCCAGCCGCTCGATGCGGTCCTAGCGTGGACGGTGAGGGAAGGGGTCACCAACGTCATCCGTCACAGTCGGGCACGACACTGTCTGCTGCGATTCACACGGGATCAGGGATGGATTGGTGTGGAGATGCTCAACGACGGGGAAGAGACAGAGGATGCGAGCACACAACGCCTCGGCCAGGGGAGTGGGCTGCTTGGCCTGCGGGAACGAGTGAGTGGACTGGGAGGAACGATGGAGGCTGGTCCACTTCTGCTGGAAGGCGAGCCACATTTTCGCTTACACGTGGAACTGCCGATGCAGCCCCAGGTGGAAGCGACAGCGATGCCGGAGGAACGATCATGATCCGTGTGCTCTTGGCAGAAGACCAGGCGATGGTGCGTGGAGCACTCGCGGCGTTACTGAGTCGAGAAGCCGATATCGAGGTTGTCGCGGAAGTGGCGCGAGGCGATACGGTCGTCGAAGCAGCACTGACTTCTCGCCCGGACGTGGCACTGCTGGATATCGAAATGCCTGGGGGAGGCGGACTCGAAGCTTCCCACGCGTTGCGCACGGCGTTACCCTCATGCCGTGTGGTGATCCTGACCACCTTTGGGCGCAGCGGCTATCTGCGCCGAGCGATGGAGAGCGGAGCGGTCGGCTTTCTGCTCAAAGATGCCCCAGCCTCAGAACTCGCTTCCGCACTGCGGCGTGTGATGCAGGGGGGGCGAGTGGTTGATCCTGAACTGGCCTTACTGGCACTCTCTGAGGGAAACAATCCCCTGACCCCTCGGGAGCGGGAGGTGCTCGCTGCAGCCCTTCCTGGTCTCAGTTATGCAGAGATCGCTGCACGCCTTTCTTTATCCGAAGGAACGGTGCGCAATCACCTTTCCGCAGCCATGCAGAAATTGGGGGCGCACAATCGGATGGAGGCGGCACGTCTGGCCGAACAAAAGGGATGGTTGTGATCACGCCGTTCTTCTGCTCTCGCTCTTCTGAACGGGACGTGATGGGCCAGCGCACCATGATTCTGACCCATCGCATGTTTTTCCCTCACATCTGTTTGTCGCCAATGATATGAGATGAATGTCATACGACTCGCCTGTCCTCTCTGAAGGATATGTTGGCCGGAGCAGCTCAGGCAAGAGAAATATTGATCAGACGAAAGGTTGCCCATCAAGACGCTCGAAGGAATGAGACAAGAGAGAAAGTGTGAGAATGCGGCTATGCTTGAGAAGCCAGTCGAGAAACCAGCAGTCCCTCCATTTCAACTCAATCTGTCATTGTGAAGGAATTCTCGCCGTTCCATGCCTGAAGCATATTGCGCCGGATTTTGCCACAATATGCCGCAGGTAGCAATAGCACTCCCATGAAAAACGCCGGGAAGAGACGTTAAACGTTCTCATGTGAATTGCCTCAATACTTCCATGTTGAGCTTGCGGAATTACTCTCTCGTAGCACGCCTGTCATCCGGTTCCCAGTCATGAAGAGTAATGCTCATTCCGCAACTATTCACTGGAAGCATGGAGTTCGTTACCCGCTCGTAGCCACGGTCGTTGTTTGATTGACAGCAAGGATGGTTCCGTCCATGGCGTAGACCGTCCCTTGACCAAAGGCAGTATAGCTGGTCCCATCGGCAGAGAGGGTGGCCTGCTGCTGCACATCCACATAGCAGATCTGGATCCCCTGATTGTTATAGATTTGTTCCTCGAACTGGTACTGGAACTGATTTGAGCTGGTCATACTCCAGGTCCCTGTTCCAGGTCCAGGCGTGTAGTTAATCGTGGTCTCATCTGGATTGAATCTCAGGGATGACGGACTCTGGGAACCGTCGGGAAAGGTCACGGTCAGATTCCACGGACCAACTGGGGCGGAGTTTTTTGCATGGGCCTGAGAAATAGGCTGTGTACTCCCCTGATGAACCACCACACCAAAACCGATGCCGAAGAGGGCAATACCTGTAACGAGGCTGAACGCAAGCAAACGAACAAGGCGAGAACGCATGAGACTCCCTTCCTTTCTGGGAACATTCTAAGAGAAGAACATGAAGGTCCTTAGATGGAACTACTTCTTGCAAGCTCTCAGTGTTAACCCATACCATCCTCTGAAAGGATGTATCTAGAATTATATTAGGAACTCATTGTAGTTCTTCGATATTGTAGCTGGGTTATGATTGAGTTAGCATCTTCTGTGTTTTCTTGCATGAAGGTTGAGAAAATACAACTACTCCTCATGGAATTTCTGATGCCATCCCGAATATCGTGTAAAGAGGAACTCCCCAAAGAGGTAGCAGAGAGCAGATAATACAGACATAAGTTGTCCCTTTCAATCAAAATCTTCAATTTTAACTCAGATTGACGTCTTCACGACGGAGACCAGTTGTCTCGCGATCGTCTGGGCCACGATCCAGGACATCCGCTTGCACAAAATCTCCGTGTGATGCACTGGACTCCTTAGGGTTCTTCTGGCCTCTTTCCGGGGCTGGAGCCATGCCTGCAAGACGAAGATTTTCGGAGGAATCGATATAGCATCAAATATTCTGGAAGTCATGCAACTTATCTTGGAGCAGGAAGGATACCAAGTACAGACGAGCCTGAATGGGGCATGTTTCCACGAGATGAAGAGCGACCTACCCGCTCTGATTCTGCTGGATGTTTTACTCTACGGTGGTAATCTTTCCTTGCTGAGCTTTTCTTCCAGAGCCGTAAGGTAGCTTTCAGGAGCGGTACGGAAGCGACGTTGCATGCGCCGTGCTTCGTGGCGCTGATTCAGTTCGTTCCGCAAGGCACGCCATCGGGTGAGATCCTGTGGACACAACTCAGGTCCGGCAAAGGGATACAGACGGGAAGCAACGGAAGCAACGATCCGCACGGCTCCACGGACGACTAATCCAGGTGATGCCTGTTTACGCCCAGTTGTTCGTCGTTCATGGTAGCGCGCTGAACCAAAATACTGCTCTAAGTCGTTGTTGGTACGTGGGAGATCAGGAAGGTCGTAGCAATGAAACAGGCCAGGCCAATAGCTGGTCGTCACTTTTCGGAATGTTGAGAGCATGGCAGCAAGAGATTCAGATGGGGTTGGCGCTTGCTCCATTTCAGTCAGGAGATCTTCATACGCCTGACGCACTTCTGCTGCCGTTTGCTTCTGGTCATTGCTGAGCAGATGTGCAGCCCGATGGGCCCATGCGTATCCTTGTTCCACATCGGCCCACAGGGAGGCTGTTTGGGTGAGTCCTTTGGTTAGGAAAGCGAGCATGCGTTCTAACTCACGCGGCAAGCCCCTTTTTCAGAGACCCGCGCGAGTGAGGTAGCAATGGCAGACATGCGTTCATGGAGTTTGAGGCCAGGAGCCTCTAACGGTGGTCTGCGTGCAGTTTGAGGCCAGGTGCTGCTAACGATGGTTTGCCATCGTCGGTTAAGGCACTGCGCACTGCCAGGCAATAGCCACAGATCGCTTCCGCTTCGGCGTCCTTCCGTTTTTCAACCGCGCGTTCAATGGGCCGAACACCACGCAGGTGCTTTTTCAGTTCCTTTTTCGCATGTTTGTCGGCTTCGTATACTGGTTTGGCTGCTTCTTTCAGATAATGGAAGTGGCACAGTTGATGCGGAATATCCGGCAGCACTGTCTGGACAGCATTGCGCAAAGAGCGTTGTCCATCCGAGATCACGCCACAGATGGGTACGTCAATCACTTGTTTGACCTCGCGCAAGAGGCTTGCCAGATCTGCCTCACACGCACTGAGTAAACTCCGCGCCAGAAGCACTTCCCCAGAGAGACAGTCGCGGAGGACCCAGAGGACCTCGTGACCGACATCTGGTTGTAAGCCATCAATGGCAAGCACAATCTGACCTTGCTCTTTGAAACGGTCACGTAATCGGCGCTGATCCGCGAGATGCAAGGTCACCAGTTCCTCATACCTCT
>WNGR01002786.1_pt1 | contig 19137 bp, 15 predicted proteins | sample 5407581 | NCBI WGS metagenome assembly WNGR01 (sample SAMN13153383, study PRJNA577476) | soil metagenome | isolation source: 80 cm soil or saprolite under Garry oak tree replicate 2 | place: USA:California | collected 2016-06-15 | reverse complement strand
AACTGCGTCACTGCATGGAGGCGCCGTTCTACACGCTGGGGCCGCTGGTGACCGACATCGCGCCGGGCTATGACCACATCACCAGCGCTATCGGAGCAGCACAGATCGGCTGGTATGGCACGGCAATGCTTTGCTACGTCACACCCAAAGAGCATCTGGGATTGCCGAACAAAGAGGATGTACGCGTCGGCATCGTCTCTTACAAAATCGCCGCTCACGCCGCCGACCTGGCAAAGGGGTGGCCGGGGGCGCAACTGCACGACAACGCTCTGTCGAAGGCACGGTTCGAGTTCCGCTGGGAAGATCAGTTCAACCTGAGCCTCGATCCGGAGCGAGCCCGCGAATACCACGACGCTACACTTCCCCACGAAGCAGCCAAGACCGCGCACTTCTGTTCGATGTGCGGCCCGAAGTTCTGCTCAATGAAGATTACCCAGGAAATCCGCGACACTTACGGCCAGGAGGATATCGAAGCAGCCTTGGCTGAAAAGGCGCGCGAATTCAGGGAATTAAACGGAGAGGTGTACCAATCATGAAAACCGATGTTGCAATCGTGGGCGGCGGACTGCTGGGCCGATTATTGGCCTGGCGCGCCGCCTTGGGCGGTCTTCGCGTAACAGTGTACGACGCCAACGACCGACTTGGAAACGAAGCGACTGCGTGGGTCGCCGGAGGTATGGTGACGCCGCAGGCTGAAGCCGTAGATGCAGAACCGGAACTGGTGGCCATGGGCCGACGTAGCCTGGCGCTCTGGCCCGAGTGGCTGCATGCGCTGCCGACGCCCGTGCACTACTGCAACAGTGGTTCCCTGCTGCTTTGGCAACGAGCCGACGCCGGCGAAGCCCGAAGATTCGAATCGCTGCTAAAGGCCCGCGATCCGCAAGCGAGCTATAGCCGCCTTGATGGACAACAACTCGCGGCACAAGAACCCGCGCTCGGCCACCGCTTTCCAGAGGCACTCTACCTCCCGGGCGAAGCGCATGTCGACAACCGCCAGCTTTTGCCAGCCTTGGCCGATGCCCTCGATGCGCTTGGGGTGGAGTGCCATTGGAACCGGCGTGTAGAAGACTCCGAACTTTTAGACGCGCGCATCGTGATCGACTGTCGCGGCAAGAGTGCGAAGAGCCGCTGGAAGGAATTGCGCGGAGTGCGCGGCGAATTGGTGCGGCTGCATGCGCCGGGAGTCGAGCTGAAGCATATGGTTCGTCTGCTGCATCCTCGCTACTCGATCTATCTGATCTCGCGTCCCGGCGGTAATCTCGTGGTCGGAGCTACGTCGATCGAGAGCGATGACTGCACTCCGGTTTCCGTGCGAGGCGCTCTCGAACTTCTCTCTGCGGCGTATGCTGTGTTGCCGGAACTTGGCGAAGCGAGAATCCTTGAACTCGATTGCGATTGCCGGCCTGCGCTTCCAGATAATCGGCCCGCCGTTCGATACACACCCGGCACTCGCCTCATGGAAGTGAACGGGCTCTATCGGCACGGCTTTCTGCTGTCGCCCGCCGTCGTTGAAGAAGTGCTCGCGATTCTGCCGCGTCTGCTTGAACACCCAGAATCCGAGTTGGGAGCATCACCACGTTGGCCCTCACTCGGAGCGCGCGAGGAGATACTCGCATGTCACTGACGGTAAATGGACAAGCGGCAGCGATTCCCGATCCGCCGACGCTGCAAACATTACTGGCGGTATTGCATCTACAACGGCCTTACGCGGTGGCCCGGAATGAGGAGTTCGTTCCGGCATCTGCGTATCAGAATTGCGAATTGACCGATGGGGATCGTATTGAGATTGTGCACCCGTCGGCAGGAGGTTAGAGCATGCAAGATACCTTCATGTTGTACGGGCGCAGTTTCCAGACGCGCATTCTGTTGGGGACCGCGCGGTATGAATCACCGGCACAGCTTCTTGAGTCGATCGAAGCGGCAGACCCTGCCTTACTGACCGTGGCGCTCCGCAAGCAAGTGCAGAGCAGCGCACAGGGGGGGCAGTCCTTCTGGAACATTCTTCGAAAGTGCAACCGCGCTTTGCTTCCCAACACAGCAGGGTGCAATACCGTGAAAGAAGCGGTGAATACGGCGTTGATGGCCCGCGAAGTCTTCGAGACGGACTTCATTAAACTTGAGGTCATCGGGGACGACGTGAACCTGCAGCCGGATCCGTTCGGTCTCCTAGAAGCCGCCATCGAACTGGTCAAACAGGGCTTTCGCGTTCTGCCGTATTGTACGGACGATCTTGTCCTGTGCCGCCGCCTGCTCGATGCAGGATGCGAAGTGCTGATGCCTTGGGCCGCGCCTATTGGAACGGGACAGGGCCCCCGCAATCCCAAAGCATTGCGCGAATTGCGCGAGCGTCTCACTGAGGTGCCGCTGATCGTCGATGCCGGCCTGGGTCTGCCTTCGCACGCCTGCCAGGTGATGGAGTGGGGCTTCGATGGCGTGCTCGTCAACACTGCTGTCTCGCGCGCAATTGATCCGGTGCGCATGGCGAAAGCCTTTGCAGGCGCGGTACTGGCCGGACGTTCCGGATATCTTGCAGGCCCCATGCCGGTGCAGGAACTCGCGGTCGCCAGCACGCCGGAGATAGGCAAGCCCTTCTGGGATCAGGCATCCCGTTTCGCAGCCCAGGAGACGGCATGAGCGTTACCATTTACGTCGACGGTCAGCCAGCCGGGCACTTCGCGCAATATCTCGATGTACTCGGCCAGCTTGGTCCAATCCCGGATGAGTCGGAGTGCAGCTTCGAGATCTGGACCGGCCAGCCACAAAACCGCGCCACACCGCGATCCGTCTGGCTGAATCCGCCAACAGAAGCTGTCCGCGCCAATTGGCTCCGAGACGGCGGCGCCATCATTACTGCGCGCATCGTTCCTGGCGGGATTGAAGATCGCCTGCTCCAGGGCAGCACCGTGGTCAAAGTCCGCAGCTCTGCTGATGCACCCGTCGATACGCCGGTCCTGGCGGCCTTCCTGTCGCATGATTTTCCTCTGGTTGATGCGCTGATGCTTGCGCGCACTTACCGCGGGGTTGGCTGGCCGAACGATCTCGCCGATTATCCGGTCCCGGTTGGCAAACCCGCTTCGGATATGCCTTTTGCGCCGTTTCACCGCAATGCTGGTCTGTATGCCGTTGTGCCCACAAGCGAATGGGTAAATCGGCTCGCCGAAGCTGGAGTTCCGGTTCTTCAACTACGCGACAAACACAGTCACGATGCGCAGCGAGCGATCGAGATTCGCAAGGCCATCGATGCGGTTGGGGGTTCCGACACCCTGTTATTCATCAACGATGACTGGCAGCTTGCCATTGAACATGGTGCGTATGGCGTGCACCTCGGGCAGGAGGATATAGAAACAGCGGATCTGTCAGCCATACAGCGAGCAGGGCTGCGACTCGGCATCTCCACCCATGGGATTTATGAGATGCTGCGTGCGCACGCCTGCAAGCCGAGCTACATGGCTCTCGGCGCAATCTTTGCCACCGCAACCAAGGACATGCCCACAGCTCCGCAGGGATTGCGTCGCCTTCAACATTACGTGCGCCTCATGTCGCCGCATTATCCGCTGGTCGCGATTGGTGGAATTGATCTCTCGCGCATCTCCTGCATCTGGGCCACGGGAGTCGATTGCGCGGCCGTTCTGCGCGCGATCGTCGACGCGCTAGACTATCGAAAGGCCACCGCGGACCTTCTCGCGACAATGCCGAAGGTGATCTGCACAAGCGGAGCCGCGTGATGGACCGCGCTGAGCTGCCCCGTCTGCTCACGATCGGGGGATCGGACTCGTGTGGCGGCGCCGGTATCCAGGCTGACATCAAGACCGGCGCTGCCTTGGGTGTGGACGTCTCGACAGCCATTACCGCCATCACTGCTCAGAACAGCCTGGGCGTGCAATCGGTTGAGCCGGTTTCTATCGAAATGCTCCGCGCACAGATCGCGAGCGTATGTTCGGATCTACCTCCGCACGCAGTCAAGCTGGGTATGCTCTACGATGCGGCTCGGGTCGAGGTTGTGGCCCAGGCAATCAGGACCCACGAACTGCGCAACGTCGTCTGCGACCCGGTGTTGGTCTCGACAAGCGGCACCACGTTGCTTGAGCCACGCACCGGCGAGCTTCTCCTCTCGATGTTGCCCCTCTTCACCCTCTTCACACCCAACGCGATGGAGGCCGCTGCGCTCACGGGATTGACCGTACACAACTCCTCTGACCTGCTGGCCGCCGGACGCCTCTTGCTCGATAAAGGCGCCAACGCAGTTCTCCTCAAGGGAGGCCACCTTGGTGGGAGCGACTCTACAGACGTTCTCCTTCAGGCACCATCACCCAAACCTATATTTTTGCGTTTTTCGCGCATCGACACGCGCAATGATCACGGTACCGGATGCGTCCTTGCAAGCGCCATCGCGGCCGCACTAGCCCGGGGCACTGAACTCGTCGAAGCTGTTAGATCGGGTTGCGCGTTCGTCCATGCTGCATTGCAGCGGTCCGAGCACCTCAGCAGCGGTGCCGGTAGAGGCTCAATGAACTTGCTGCCATGAGGTACGTTGTCCAGGCCACCTGAATGCATATTACTCGCAGCAAGTCCTTGAGCTTCAACTACGGCGGAGCCCGATCCGCTGCACGTTTATTCGGGTGGAAGTTCGCGCTTTAAAAGCAGCGGTTTCGTTCAAGACGGCTTCTGTCCGGATGAGACCGCACCGTGGACACTGAAGCCGCGAAGTCCTCCGTCTGCAATCCGTTTTGTTCCAGCCCACTTCCCGTTGCACATAGTTTCATATTGAAGGAATTGTTCTCCACGACCATGACCCGAAGCAGAAAGCGGAGAACTACACGGCAATGAAATACCAGAAAGGCTTTGTCTACCCTCGTGGGAAGAAGGTGAAGACGTGGTACGGCAAGTACCTGGTCCATGGACAGGACAAGGATGGAAAGGTCTGAAGCTCGCAACGTCACGATCTGCCCCAAGGCGGGTAATCCAAAATGGGAGGCTGAGTAGTTGTTGCGGGAGATGTTTCTGAAGGAACGCGGGGTGAAAATACCTAGCGTTCCTCGGAAGGACCGCTGACGTTCCGATGGTTTTTGAAGGAGCGTTACATTCCGATGCGAAAGGGCAAATGGAGTCCCGGCGTATCGAACACCTATCAGTTAGTTCTATTGGGAATGGGTAAGGGCGAGCGATGATTCCCGCATCGACGAACCTCGGCAGAATTGGGGTAGATTTTGGGGTAAGTTTATTCACGAGCAATCACATTTCCCCAATAAATACGGGAATAACACGACGATGTGGTAGCGTCCCTGACTACCATCCTTTCGGCAATGTACGAATTACATTAGACGACGGAGTCGGTTCGACTCCCCTCGCAGCGGAGTTGGGATTCGGATGACTGAACTGCCCGAGTAGCCTTCTGGACTCACCCAAGGATTCACCCAAAACTGAGGCGGCTTACACGTAAATACAGGTGCTTAGGCGGTATTCCGTGTGCGGTTAAGTTGTTGAAAGTAAAGGTTAGATGCAGATTGACACGGAAGAGGTCGCTGGTTCGAATCCAGTCGTGCCTACCATATTTATCAATAACTTATGGCAGACCATCGAAAAGCACGATGCGCTTTTGATACGCTAAAGAACGATAAAGTACTGAAAAAAAGCCACTTAATTTACTGTGCTCTTACACAATCCCATCCGGCGTCAATACCGGATGGAGGAGGCCCATTCAGGTAGGCACGGTGAAGCCGAGCCGGCCACGGCGTATGTCAGCGGTCTGGGCGTCCCTGGTGGAGTGGCTGGCTCAGGAAATACGGATTGTTGCTGTCGATCCGAGTGGGATCAGTCGCATGCATGCCGAGTGTTCCCATGAATGAATGCCGAGGGCCGAATCATTTGTCAGTATTCATCAATCAGCTACAAGCACCGATGCGGCCGAGCCTCCACATGTGCTGGTAAGATGATCAGCGGAGATTTCGCCTGACTACGATGCGCGCTGGCGGTTCCGGGGACTCGCCGAATGGCTCCTCGAATCCTTCCGGGAAACCCGTGGCTAATCCGAACGAAATACGCGAACAAGCTGAGCGTGTGATCGGCGATCCTTTATTCCGCCACAGCAAGAGGTATAGCAATCTCCTGAGATATATCGTCAATCGGACCCTAGAGGGGCGTCACGATGAATTAAAGGAGCGGATCATCGGGATTGAAGTATTTGGACGGGCGCCGGACTACGATACGAGTCTGGATCCGACCGTCCGGGTGGCAGCCAACGAAGTCCGCAAGCGGCTTGTACTCTATTACGCGGAAGCGGGCCATAAACGAGAAATTCGCATCGACGTGCCGGTTCGTTCGTATGTGGCGGATTTCCATCTTGCTCCAAGTCAACATGTTCCTCAGGCGGATGTCTCGCAAGAGCCATTACGAGAGGAGTTCTTAGCGCCTACAAAGTCGAGAACGATCAAGCACAAGTATGTCGCTGTGCCGATTGTCGCGGTAGTGGTGGCGCTGGCCGTGTGGGGTATACAGCGGCTTTTGACTCCCGTCCCGATGATCGATCGATTCTGGGCTCCAGTGCTGAAAGGTTCCGGGCCGATTCTGATCTGCATCGGCTCACCGCCCAGTGAAGCTTCAAGTTCTGCCCAATCTTCAGTCCCAAATGATTTCGCTAAACCTGGAATGCCCTTCTTCGAGTTCTCGCAGAAACGCGTCAACGTTTCCATGACGGATGTGACCACAGCAAACGCGGTGGCTACTCTTCTGCGGCTGAAGGGGAAAGATTCAGTCGTCCGGGCCGCCCAAGGTACCAACCTGTCGGACTTGCGGGCAAACCCCTCGGTCCTTGTCGGCAGTTTTCACAATGAGTGGGCGGTGCGGCTCGGGGCCGATCTTCATTTTCGATTTGAGAAGGAATCCGATATTGGGCTTCGATGGATAGAAGACAAGAGCAATCCGAACGATAAGAAGTGGGCGGTAGACCTCTCTGCTCCCTATGATCAAGTTCATAGCGATTACGCCCTCATATCACGGATTCAGGACCCGGCCACTGGACAATGGTGGATTGGTGTTGCCGGCCTGACTGGCCTTGGCACTCTCGCAGCACATCAGATGGTCATAGATCCAAAGGCGATGACTATGCTCGCTTCAAGCCTGCCGAAAGACTGGGAACATAAGAACCTTCAGGTCGTGCTGGCCGTCACGATGATTCAGGGCAGCCCCGGAGGTTCCCGGGTGGTTACAACGTACGCCTGGTAGTTTATTCGAATTTTCCTGCCGCCCATGAGCGCGCTGTAGAAATTCCCTGTGTTGTCGTGCGGCATCCAAAGACAATCTACAGAGCTTTCGACTTTACGCCGCAATTCTGGAACCGAGCGCGCCCGGGTACCGGAATTGGGGATGAAATTCAAATCCGGACGCGAGGACCTAAAGCCTCACGAGCCTATTGTTTGCTATGCGCAAGTTCTGCGCCGTCGACATAGAACGAGATTCGGATGAAACTCGTCATGACCCAGCCATTCCTGCTTCCATGCCGAACGGTCAACCCGTTCCAATTCATCGGACTCAGCAGCGGAGAAGTCCATGCCGGCCCAATTCATATCTTCGAAGCGGGGTGTCCATTCGCCGAATCTGTCAGTTGCTGCACTCCGATTTGTGAGAGCGGCGAACCGACTGGCCCCATGGAGAACGGCAGAACGTACATGGTGCGTCCGCGCATTGAGCCTCTGAAGAGTTCTTTCAGCCGCTTGCGCATTGCGAATGGGTTCTCCCAGTCATTTCGTTGGACCGGCGTTGTCCTTCGAAAGCGAACAAATAAAAGTACGATCCTCCACGCGAGCAACATCGTTCGGGGTACTGCGGGCATAATAACAACCCGGCCAGAGGTTCTCATCAGGTTTGACGAACGTGCCGGCGGCGACGAGTTGGGCGCACAACCGTTCGTTCTCCTCGTCGGAACCATCGACCCAATGAACAGATGCCGATTGCGTGAGATCCGCCATCTTCTCCACCCAGCGAAGCAGGTGCTTGTTGGCCGTCATCGGGCGCGCACTTTCCAGGACACGGGTTCCTGCAGCCATCTGTTGCTCCTTTGAGATGCATAGGCTCACACCTCTCGGTAATAGGCCTCATTTATTCTTGAAGAGACTGACGCGGTGAAGGACGTCCGGTGGCATCCCAGTACCTCAGACTGTGGTGAACGTTTCAAACGCCTGACCACTTTCGCACGCCAAATCTCACTTGCAGGTCGATCTGTACATCCCTGCCGATTTGGCGTGGCTCCGTCAACAATCGGCGCCAGCATGGCCTTGCGGCATGCGGGATCCAATTAGCGCAAGTCTACTTTCTATTTCACATGTTAACAATATCCTCAAGGAACGCGACTAATAAATAGTCCGATCGTGGCCTCGAATTCCTATTAGCCACATCGGTCTTAACCACTCTTAACATTGGTTGAACCGCTTCATTTGGAAGTGGCTTAACCCGGCGCCGCCGTAGATAACCGTTATGTACTGGAAGCTCCGCGCAACGTTGAAATAGGATTCCAGTGCTCGTAAAAGCCGTTCTGATCCGCCGCTCAATTCAAGAGTGATGTTCCGGGTCGAGCGTAAAGTGAGGATTGATTGATGACTAATTGCGCGTTCAAGCTCTTCGCATTTCTTTTGGTAACAGCGTTTTGCTCCGCCCAAACTCTCTCGCCAAAGTGGGAAGAATTGACGTCTCCGGATTTCGTCAAGGCCATCCAAAAGGCCGATGGTGTGTGCCTGTTGCCTATGGGGAGCATTGAGAAGTTCGGACCATCCGGCCCCCTCGGCACCAATCTCCTGGTCGACCGCATTGTCGCACTGGAAGCCGTGAAGCAGGAATACGCGGTGGTATTCCCGGAGTACATCGTCGCGGGAACGAACGACGTCAGCAATCTTGCAGGAGCAGTCGCATACAGCGCACACCTGCAGTACGAGATGCTGGACGAGACAACGAGCGAGATGGCGCGCAACGGGTGTAAGAAGATTTTGATTGTCAACGGACATAGCGGAAATGGCGGCCTGCTCAGCGATTTTCTGAGTAGTGGACTCGCGAAGCCGCACGACTACGTGATCTACACGATTTATGGTCCGGAGTTCAAGGTGGTTCCGGGAATGCCGGATGCCGACAAAATGCCTGCTGCCGCGCGGGAGTCAAAGCCAGGCGCCGACGGCCACGGAGGAGAAGAGAGGATTGCCGCGCTCCTTGCTTTCAGGGCAGACCTCGTGCATCTTGACCGGGCCCATGACGAATCCGGGTCGGCCGGCAAACGGTTGAATCTTCCTCGAGGAGTGCAGGTAGGTGTTGCTAGAAAAGCTGAGTTGCCTACCGGTTACCAAGGGGATGCATCGGGAGCAACGGTGGCCCGCGGCAAGGCTCTGGTTGATTTTGCCACGACTCGCGTGGTGGTTGCGATCAGAGCGATCAAGGCCGACGATCAAGTCCCCCGGCTGCAGGAAGAGTTTTTCAAAGAGAGACAGAACCCGATCAAATGAGTGCGTTCATTGCCGCGTTTGAGAAAACGAATCGAGGATTACGCTTCGCCTCTGAAAAAAAGGGCTGCAGGGAATCGACGGTCGTTAACGGGCTCCTGGACATGATGAGGCAATACTAAACGCGGATTCATACCTACTTGCAATGATGAGGATCGTGCGTACGGCGTAGCAGCGGAATGTAGTGTGTGCGAAAACAGGTCTCACACTGAACGGCGTAATCACAGGAGGGATGGATGGGCAAACGATTCGGGTTTCTGAGTACTGCAAACTACACCAATATTGACCTGGGACTTCTCGTGATTCGCGTCGTTACTGCGGGTACGCTGGTTCTCAAACATGGGTGGGAGAAAGCCTTCGACTTCCATACGATGGCGACCAACACGACTCTTCCCTTTCCTGATCCGTTTCACATGGGAGTTACCACAAGCCTGACGATCGCCTTGATCTCGGATTTCTATTGCGGAATCCTCGTGGTCCTGGGCCTGGGAACCCGATTTGCGACCGCATTCTCATGTGTGAGTATTACGGTTGCATTCATCACCGTTCACCATATGCAATTCTTCGGTCGCGACGCTGACCACGGAGAGATCATCGTCCTGATGTTGGGTACTCTGGCGGGCCTCATTGCCTCCGGGCCAGGGCGCTATAGCATCGATTATCTCCTCGCGGACAGGAAGAGCGAATGACGTGGCCCTTGAGCTGCCCCCTTCGCCTATCATGTCGACGTCAAGCATTTGATGTTCTGATCCGAAGCATTCTAGGCTGTGAGCATCGCCATCATCTCCAGGCCTAGCTGAACTTCATCTAAGGAGCCCTAAAAGGAGTTTCTCGAGCGCTCATAGCCAACGTTGGACGGATTCATCTTCCGGTCGTTCGAATCTAGAGGAAATCTAGACCCAGAACAATTGCTTGCGACCACTACGCCGGCGTCTGCGCAAAAGATCCAGATACATGACGAGGCCCGAGGCTGAAAGGAAAACCAGCGAGAATCCCGCAAACAAATCCATCAGGCGGCCAGGGATGCCGAGAGCGTCGCCACGATGGATCTTCTTGACCAGTTCGTGCTCTTCCCAGCCGAATGGAAAGCCGGTATACGGGTAGCCCGGTTCTGTCGTGCTCGCGCGCTTACCAGTATCGGCGTTGAACACCAATTGACGGGTGTCACCACCAGTGACGATCACGCCTTGGGGCATACCCGCGAAATATCGCAGCCGCAGCACCTTGATGGGGGCAGCGCGATCGCCAGCACGATAGGCGGAAAGCGTCGTCCCGAGCATCTCGGGGAGTTTTGTATCCGGCAGAGGTGTTGAAAAATCCCCATCCATGCCGATAGGAAATGGCAAGTGGCTCAAGGAGCTGCCCGGTGGCGCATGCACATACCTGTAGACCCACAGTGCGAGAGAGTCGATCGAGAGCAGCGTTCCAGTGATCGAGACAACCATGAGAAACAGCGCAGCGACAACCGAAACCCACCGGTGAAGGGATCTCCACCATCCCCCGGCTGACCACAACACTGCGTTAAGTCCCGCGCGCCTGCGGGCACGAAGAAGCTGGAAATACATCACGACACCGGTCACGATCATGACAAAGAGGCCGATCCCGACGAGCGCATTCAACCATACATTGGGGTCGCCGAAAGCATTCAGCCGATGCCACGCTTTAGCCTTGCCACGGAATGACGGGACGGGACGGCCGCTGGAAAGCTCTGGGGGACTGGGTATCAATTTATCGGTCGCTTGATCGAAACAAAGGGTACGATCGCCGTTGCCCACCAAATTGGCTGCCCTTACGATGCCGACTGGCTTACCATCAAGCACGCGCAGTTCCACGAACCTCAACGGCGTGCCGACGCCGACGGATTGCCGCGCGTACGCGAGCACCTTGGACAGAGCCTTGTTGAAATCGAAGCCTTCGGGCAATGCAGTGGCGGTATAGTCTGTTGGTTCGATCACCGCGTAGTTCGGCGTTCCGTCGAGGCTTTCCCTGATCGCCATCATATCGGGGTCAGTCGCTGCGGCATGTGATGCAATGGTACGCAGATCAATCATCTGAACGATCGATCCGGTCACGCCGAAATACAGCGTAAATGCGATGATAATCGTACTCACGATCCGGTGGATTGGCCGCGTGCCTTTACCGCTGAACAGATTGGAACGAATGTCCATACGTGAGCTTCACCCAACCTAAATCAACGGGGCACCCTGGGGCGCCCCGTCATGTTTGATAAAGCGCGACCGCGCCTTATGCGGGAACGATTAAAAATTGACCCGCATGCTGAGCTGAATCTGTCGGGGCCTGTTCGCCTGATAAAGAACCGCTCCGAAGTTCCCTGCACCCAGCGTGCTTACAGGAGGAGAAAACTGCACACGGTTAAACAGGTTGAAGAACTCGGCACGGAACTCGAGATTGGCTGACTCATGCAGCGTTGTGGACTTCTGGAACGCGAAATCGAAGTTCTTGACGCCGTCCGCACGGATGTCGGGGTCGGCACGGGGTTCGTTGCCGAATGTAACCAAACCCGAAGGATCGGCAGCTGACGTGGGATAAACGAAGCAAGAGGTGTTAAACCAGCCGCCGGCATTCGCGCGGCTCAGCCCAGAGCCACCGATTAATTTGTTGCAACCAGGTACCACGTTCGGACGAAGCAACCCAGCGCCGAAGCTCGATGTAATGAGATTCGGGCTTGCTGTGGCGAAGAAAACTGGGAACCCGGTCTGGAAGGTCGTGATTCCGTTGACGGCCCATCCGGTGACGAGTGCATTTGCCGGTCCGCTGAGGCTGTTCGCAAACTTCTGTCCCTTGCCGAATGGCAGGTTGAGTACGTAGTTGATGACTGCTCGTCCCGTGACGTTATAGCTGAGCAGCGAGTATTCTCCCTTGACGTTGTTATAGTCCTGAATCTGTCCAGTTCCATTGCCGCCCTGCAGTGTTGCCTTGTTTTCCAGGTAATCGTTTTGGGTGTCGGTATTCCCCTGATTTCTCGACCATGTGTAATTGGCCATCACCACGCCGGCACGGCCGAAGCGCTTTTCCGCCTTAGCCTGTACTGCTTTGTAATTGCTCCAGGCGTACCACTGAGCTGTATCTTGCACGTCATTGTAATAAGGGAAAGGTCTGTCACACTGGCCTACCGTCATAATCTCGCCGTTCGCGCTCGCGCAGGGCTGGACGGTCAGCAGCCCTTCACCGAGAGAGTAGAACTGGCTGGATAGCTGGTCCAACTTACGGCCGCTACCGAATTGGCTCATTCCGGGCAGGTTGGTTCCCTTCAAACCGGAATAGCCAATCTCCGCCATCCAGTCGCCCTTGAATTGGTGGCTGAAGGTGAGGTTCCATTGTTGTACGTACGGGTAATTCTGATATGGAACCGGCCCGCTGATGCTCTGACCCAGGTAAGTAGACTTGCTCCCATATTGGGTCATGAAATTCGGGTTACTGCGCCCGACGGGTGGATTGAGTCCAGTTGCGACAAGACCTTGCAAAGCCGTCTGTAGAGGCGTTGGCAGCGCTCCGGTGATGTTCACCTGGGTGCTCGCGGCATTGACCAGAGCATTATAGGGCATCACGCCGACAGATATGTCATTGGGCAGGTAGGAGATACCGTAGCCGCCGCGGACCACAGTACCGGCACCAGCGCGATACGCAAAGCCCACACGCGGCGCAAACAGGTTGTGCACCGGAAGAACTGAGTTCCTGTTGCTGTATAGCGATGAGGCCGTCAGAGCCAGTGTGCCGGTGATTCCCGTGTTCGGATCCACGGCATTGGGCAGCAGCACGGCATTCCGGTTCTTGCGTTCCGCGACCCCGCCGGGCAGTTCGTAGCGCAAGCCGAGGTTCAGTGTCAGATTTCGAGTCGCCTGCCAGGTGTCGGTGACGTAATAGGCCTGGTAGTAGTTGTATCCGGCGACGCTGTTGATCGTTTTGAATTGGATTTGAGTAGGGTAGCCCATCAGGAACGACGCCCATTCGTCCCCGGTGTATTTTGTGCTGTATTGATATTGGCCCGCACCCTGATTATCGAAGTACGTACCGCTTGAATCCATCAGCCGGAGTTCAGCCCCGATCTTCAGGCTATGAGCGCCCACGATCTTGATCAGGTTTACGTTGGTCCCGTAGGTGTTGTACCAATTGACGGAGTAGCCGGTGAAGTTCCCCATGTTGTACAAGTTGTGGACGCCGCTCGCATTAAATGCGGGAAGCACATGGATGCTCATCTGCTTGGAGAGATCGGCATACGCAGATCCGAATTGCGATTCATCAACCGAGATGCTATCGGGATAGTTGGGAAAGTACTCCCTGACATAATTGACGCGAACGTCCAGCGCCGTGGTCGGGTTGAACGCATAGGTGTCTCCCAGCACAACCTGGTGTGTGTCATTGATGACGTGGCCATCGGCGGTTGGCCATTTAGCGCCGCCTAGCCCAACATCGCCGAATTCCGAGTGACCGGTATCGTGCAGTGTCCAGTACGTGTAGCGTCCAAAGAATCGTTGCTTGGGGCTGATCGTGTAATCAACGCGCCCGTTGTATTGGTTCTGATGGTTGGTGATGGGCGAAGTCTTAAAGTAATTGGACGACCCTGACGAGTTGGGCAGAGGGTAATAGGTCTTGAGGATCTTGTTCAGTGGGTCGCCGCAACTTCCCTGGTAAAGATTGGCGATGGTCCAGGTTCCTGCGCTCGGGTCGTGCACGATGTTGCAATTGCCCAATGGATCGGTGATCGCAGTGGTGAAGACGCCGTTTTGCAAGTCAGCAGTAGGCACGTTGGTGGGCGTGGTTTGGCCAGTGATCGCCGCGAATCCCTCCCAGGTGAAGACGAAGAACGCTTTGTCTCTCTTGATGGGGCCGCCGGCCAAAACGCCATACTGATTTTGGTTCCACTTTGCCCGAGCACTGCCGATCTGATTGCTGAAGAAGTCGTTGGCATTCAAATCCGCATTTCTGAGGTATTCCCAGGCTGACCCGTGAAACGCGTTCGTGCCGCTCTTGGTGGTCATGTTGACCACGCCGCCTGCAAACCGCCCGAAATCGGCCCCGGCGTCACTGGTGGCGACGCTGAACTCCTGAATGACATCTTGCGTCGGGACGAGAGCAACGGGGTTTCCGCCCAGCACATTGTTCGGGACGCCATCAATATATTGCGCGCTCTGACCCTGAATGGCGCCCCCGATCTGGTAGTTACCCCATCCTGGACCGCCTGCGGTGCGTGTCCCCTGATTGAGGCCAGTGCCTCCCTGCGACGAGCCTCCGGGGATCACGCCTGGGGCAAGAGCAATCAGGTTCATCACGTTGCGCCCATTGAGCGGCATCTGCTGCACTTGGTCCCCTGTGATGACCTGGCTCATGGTGCTGGTATCGGTTTGCAGGAGCGGTGCTTCCGTTGTGACTTGCACGGTCTGGCTAGCGGCGCCGACTTCCAGCGCCGAGTCGACGCGGAGCACCGCTCCGACCTCCACAGCCAGCGGCTCGCGCAAGAACCGCTTGAAACCATCTTTGGTCACTTCCAACCTGTACCTGGCCGGGACCAGGTTTACAAAGCTGAACTTGCCTCCTGAATCCGATTGAGCGGTTTGTTTCTCGTCGGTCCCGATGTTCGTCACCGTCACAGTTGCGTCTGGCACTAGGGCACCAGAGGTATCCGTCACAATTCCGACCATCGATCCGTAGAAGCTTTGTGCTTTCAAAGCGGAAGAGACAGTCAGCATCATCACCAGGCAGAGCAGTTTGATCGCAAACACAATCATTCTGTTACCGCTAATCACATTCATACGGGCCTCCACAAGGTTGGATCGGGATTCATTGCGCAGTACGTCCCGCTCACTTGCGAGGCAATACGCTTTTGGCTTCATGAGACTTGTCATCGGATTTTTCCTCACACCTTCTCCCGCGTTAGCGCGGTGAACTATCACTTTCGTTGCGACTAAAGCGGAATCATGGGCCGTTCTGAATTCCATATTTCTTAAACAACAAAACAACTACACATGTTAAGTAATAACTGTCAAGTGGATTCATAAAAACTTCAGAGCCCTTTAGAACAGGCCGCGAAACTTGAGTCACAGGGGGCGCCGCTATGAACGGATCGACCTCATAGCATGTTAATGATCCATGGTTCACTGCCATACAGCCTCGTCATCAGCCCGTTTAGCCTTGGTGGATCGGGACGGTGCGAACATTGGTCATTCAACAAAGTCAGCGAGGGCCGTTCCGCAGGGATCGCAGCCGTCGGGCCGCGGTCATTCTCTCAACTTCGGCACCACGGCGAGATGCAGCATTTTGAGCGGAGACAACCCTACCCGGCGGACAATTGGAAGGCTAGCTCATAACGGTTATACTCATCCGAAATGAGGCATTAAGCATTTAGAATCATTTAGATGATTGCGATGTTAAGGATTGTTAAGAGCGCGCCACACGCAGTAGTCGCGAAAGGTCCTCAGTCTGCGCCATTATTTTTTGGGAAAGCAGATAAGAGGGGCTCCCCAGATTCGGGAATTCCCGGTACAAGCTATGTTCATTCCTCTGTGCCCATCGATCGACCCACAATCAGAAAGAGATACTGGGCATTCGCACGGCATCCCCGCGGTTCCGCCCCGGATCCGTTTCCAAAGCGGACGGATACCTAACCGTCCTGATCATCTCCGCCGGGACTTTCAGCCTCGGCGACAGCGATCAGGTCGTCCAGAACGCGGTAAAGCTCGGCCAGTCGCTTTGCGCCGATGTCTGACTCCAGGTTTGCATAAATCTCGGCTGACTCTGCCGACATCGTCCTGAACAGCGCCCGCCCTTGAGCCGAAAGGCTCACGATGGTTCGGCGTTGGTCACCACTGTGGCTGCTGCGGAGCACAAAACCACGTTCTTCCAGAAGTGGGATCGTGCGTGACAGGCTCGGCGGCTGAATACAGCAGCGAACAGAGAGATCGAGCATGTCCGCAGTCTTCTGCTCCGCGAGTACGCGCAGTATGCGCCACTGCTGTTCCGTCACGTCATGCTTCCGCAGGTGCGGACGGAAACGCTGCATGACAGATTCGCGAGCACGCATCAACAACATCGGCAAAGATCTTCGGAAAGCCCGAATCTCCAAATTGTTGCTCGCCGACTTCGAACTCAATGGAACATTCCTGGGACGTTTAGAAATAGCTGCCATTGATCCTCTCGCATACAGGCCGAGCAACAATTGTCTCGGCAATAACCAGTTGGTCGAACTTATTTTAGACCAACTCTACAGGGGTGAGACTTTGCCTGTCCAGCCATTGGAACCCCACTGAACGAAGCCCCGCAGTCAATTTGGATTTTCCGCTCCCGCCTATCTCGACGTTTATGCGATGAACGCGCCCTTGAGGTCGCGTCCTCACGCCAAAAAGTACGCTCGTCATCTCATTGACCGGATTGTAAACACAAATAACACGCGAAAGCCCTAGCCTACGGTTGTGAGCTGGGACGTGATGCGAAACAGCCTGCCCCTTCAAAATTGATCTGGTCTTACCGGAGTTCTCCGCAACACAACGCAATCATTACAGCCTTTTTCTACAAAGCGAAGATCTCATGGAGGAAGCCACGCATGGCCGCCCAGGAGCGTTTCGCACTCTGTTCGTTATAGGCGATAACCTGCGGCTTATTAGCCCGGTCGGAGTCCGGTCGAGTGAAGCCGTGCTTGGTATGCCCGTATGTGTTTACCTGCCAATCCACACCTGCTCTTGTCATATTGTTCTCGAGATCGAGGAGAACAGAACTCTTTGCCATCGGGTCTTCAAATCCTGTCAGGATCAGGGCCTTTCCATTTGGAGGCGCAGTGGTCCAATCGCCGCCAACGAGTTCGAGGCCGCCATGTACGCTAACAACACCTGCTACACCCCCGACAGTCCTCGCATATTCCAAAGCCGAGGCTCCGCCAAAGCAATAGCCAACCATGGCTATCTTTGAGGGTTCTACTTCGGACTCCGCCACCAGAGCCTGCTTTGCTGCTTCCAGCCTTCCCATCCACGTCTTCCGATCACTTGCAAACCGTCCGATCATAGGGCCGACGGCGCTCTCATCGCGCAGTTGTTGTCCGTCTCCCCACACATCGGCAGCCAGTACGGCAAAGCCCAAATCAGCCAAACTTTCGGCGGTGCGCTTCATATGCTCACTTACGCCACACGCATCATGGACAATCACAACTCCGGGTCGAGGAGTTGCCGCGGATTCATCTGCGCAGAAATAGCCAACTAATCGCGCCGAATCATAAAAATACTCAACTTCTTTGCTGATGGTCTTCGACACGCTGTTCCTCCGGAATGATGTGCAGTATCGAACATATGGCTTCGACACGCGAATATTTTCCCGCAGCCTTTGAAGCAGAACGATCAAAACTGGTGTGGCAGTGCGGGGCACGATCGCAAAGGTTCATGATTCCGTCTTTGCGCTCATCCTCAGATGCCGCCGATGCACATGTACTTCAAAACGATGTAGTCGTCGAGTCCGTAGTGCGAACCCTCGCGTCCGAGGCCCGATTGCTTTACTCCGCCGAACGGAGCGACCTCATTCGAAATAAGTCCGGCGTTGATGCCGACCATGCCGTACTCCAGCTCCTCCGCAATACGCCAGACGCGGTTCACATCCCGGCTATAGAAGTAAGCGGCGAGGCCAAATTCCGTGTCGTTCGCTAAGCGCACCACCTCTTCATCCGTGGCAAACTTGAACAGCGGCGCAACCGGTCCGAATGTTTCTTCCTGCGCGAAACGCATTCCTGCGGTCACTCCGGTCATGACGGTTGGCTCAAAAAAGAAGCCGCCGAGCGGGTGTCGTCTTCCCCCGGTCGCGATCTTCGCACCCTTCGCGAGAGCGTCCTCGATGTGCAATTCCACCTTGTGCACGGCGGCTTCGCTGATGAGAGGTCCCTGCATGACACCGGCTTCAGTTCCGCGACCCACTTTCAGTCGCTCCACTGCGGCACATAGTTTTTCGGAAAATGCCTCGTAGACGCGCTCGTGCACGTAGAACCGGTTGGCGCAGACACATGTCTGACCGCTGTTGCGGTACTTCGATGCAATTGCGCCCTCCACAGCAGCGTCGATATCCGCATCGTCGAAGACGATGAACGGCGCGTTGCCGCCGAGTTCCAGCGAAAGCTTCTTCACCGTGGGCGCGCATTGCGCCATTAATTGCCTGCCGATTGCCGTTGATCCTGTGAACGAAACCTTCCGTACCAGCGGATTACTTGTGATCTCGGCGCCAATGGACTTCGGTTCACCGGTGATAACGCTGAGTACTCCACCGGGCACCCCAGACCGTGATGCCAACTCTGCAAGCGCAAGCGCTGTCAGTGGCGTAGCTTCCGCCGGCTTGACGACGATCGGGCACCCGGCGGCGAGTGCGGGACCAACTTTGCGGGTGATCATCGCGGCCGGAAAGTTCCACGGCGTGATCGCCGCGCACACGCCCACCGGCTCCTTGACAACCAGAAGGCGCTTGTCCGCCGACGGGCTTGGAATCGTGTCGCCGTAGGCACGCTTGGCCTCTTCACCGAACCACTCGAGGAACGATGCCGCATACTGGATCTCGCCCTTTGCTTCCGCAAGAGGCTTGCCCTGCTCGGCCGTCACGATCCGGGCCAGGTCATCGGCGCTCTCGAGCATCAGATCCGCCCACTTGCGAAGCACGGCGGCGCGCATCCTTGCCG
>WNGR01008437.1_pt1 | contig 19141 bp, 14 predicted proteins | sample 5407581 | NCBI WGS metagenome assembly WNGR01 (sample SAMN13153383, study PRJNA577476) | soil metagenome | isolation source: 80 cm soil or saprolite under Garry oak tree replicate 2 | place: USA:California | collected 2016-06-15 | reverse complement strand
CGAGGCGCCCCGTGAGCAGCGCGTGGGCGACGCGCCGCAGCAGCGCGAGCCACGGGGCAGGGCGGTGCACCACGAGCAGTGCCATGACGAGCACCGCCCCGAATAGCGCCGCGCCGCCCCGGGCGATCGCCGCGAGCGAAGTGCCGCCGATGGTGGCCGCGTGCGGGAACGATGGCGCGGCCAGCGCCACCGCGAGGAGCCCGACGAGCATCAGTCCGTCGAACACGCGCTCCACGCCCACCGACGCCAGGGCCGTCGTGAAGCGCACCGGCAGCGCCTGCTTCGCGGCGTAGGCCCGGGCGAACTCGCCGGCGCGCACCGGGAGCAGGTTGTTGGCCATGAACCCGATGGCCGTGGCGTGCCACAGCGGCAACAGGGGAAAGCGGCTGCCCCCGACGTCGCGCAGGATGAGCCGCCAGCGGAGCGCGCGGAGCGGGAATGTCAGCGTCGCGAGCGCTATCGTCGCCAGCATGAGCCAGAGATTGGCACGCCGCAGGTGCCCCACGAGCTCGCGCGCATCGACACCGTGCAGCGCCCAGGCGAGGAGCCCGAGCGTGACCACGAGCCCCACGACCCACGCCCAGCGCGACGCTGGACCGCTAGGAGTTGGGGGGGGGCTCGACGGCGAGGGCAACGAGGTCGCAGACCTCTTCGACGAGCGCCCGGAGCGTTTCCCCCGAAGCCAGCTTGGCAGCTTCACGCAGCTCCTGCGCGCGTTGCAACGCGCGCTCGCCGCGATACAGCAGGAGGCGAACGTCGACGACGGGCAGTTCAGCCCCGGCGCCGGGAGGGGCATACCGGGGGCCGGGGGGGGGCCGGGAGGTGTCGAGCGACGGCGCGCGGGGCCGGGTCACCTGGGCCGCCGCGGCGATCAGCTCCTCGAGCGACGCCGGGCCCACGCCGCCCAGCACGAGGCGCTGGTACACCGCCCAGGACCCCACGAGGTCGGCCGACTCGGGCACCGCTTCTTCGGCGGCGCCCCGCGCTCGGGGCCGGGGGGGCGGGGCGGGGGCCAGGGACTCGATGGGAACCACGGGCGGGGGCGCCCCAGGCTGGAGCGCGCGGACGCCCGCGATCAGGCCGTCGAGCTCGGCGGCGAGCGCCTCTTCGTCGCCCGCGCTGGAGCGCGCCAGCAGGTCGCCGACGCGGCGCAGCTCGGCGGCGAACCCGGCCGGGTTGTTGACGGCCAGCCCCGAGGCAACGGCCTCGCGCGCGGCGATGGCGAACTGGGCGACGCGGTCCGCGAGCACGCCGCCGCCCGCGTTCGCGAGCGCGCGGAACGTCGTGCCGAGGGTGTGCGCGCGCAGCTCGCGCTGTGTGGCGGAGGGGGCCCGTTCGAGCGAGTCCGCGGCCTGGCGCAAGTGCTCGCCGTGGCTCACGAGCTCGAGCCGGCCCAACGTCGACGGGCGCGCCACGGGCACGCCACGCGACACGATGTGCGGGCCGGAGTCGCTGTAGTAGAGCGCGCCGACGGAGACGACGTCGGGCTCGCTCTCGATGAGCTTGACGAGCAGGTCGGCGAACCTCCGGAACTCGGGTCCGTCCGGATCGGGGCGCCCCCGCTCGGCGACGTCGCGCGCGGAGCGGGCGATCGCCGTAGCCGCCGCCTGGAACAGCTCCGCCACGTTGGCCGGCGGCTCGAGCCCCGAGCGCGACAGCTCCGCGATGGCGCGCTCGATGCCCTCGAGCAGGTCGGGGAGGGGCGGCAGGTCGTTCACGGCGGCCAGGCCCCGCAGCGGCTGGAGCGCGCGCAGCACCTGCTGCAGCGGGTCGTGTGCCAGGGGGTTGCCGCGCAGCGCCTGCGCGGCGCGGTCGAGCGCGCTCGCGATCGCGGCTCCCTCGCGCGCCACGAACGCGCGGGCGCCCGCGTCGAGCCCGAGGGCCTCGACCGCCCGCACCTGCGCGGAGGGGCGGCCCGCCTGCTGCTCGAGCTCGTGGGCCAGGCCTTCGGCCTTCGCGGTGTCGGCGTCGGTCCAGCTCGCGGCGCGGCGCACGAAGACCTTCAGGTCGTCCACGCCGCGCACGGCGAGGTGCCGCGTGGCGGCGTCCCAGGCGCGACGCCCTTCGCGCACCGCGCGGCCCAGCGCCTCCAGTCCCGCCGCCGCGCGCGCGATCGCGGGCTGGTTCGCCATCAGGGCGCTGCCGCGCAGCGCGCGCGCCAGCCGCACGAGCTCGTCGGCGCTCGGCCTCTCGCCCTTCGCGAGCAGGCCGTCCAGGCGCTCGAGATACTCCCCCGCCTCGAGGGCGAAGAAGTCGGACATGCCGAGGGGCTTCGAGGAACCGGTCATGGCGACTTCAAGCTAACAAGGGCCCTGCGCCCTTGCTTCATCGACCAGCAGTCTCATCCTCCGCACCGCCTCCTCCAGTCCCCAGAATACCGCGTTGGAAACGATGGAGTGCCCGATGTTAAGCTCCTCGATCTCGCGGATGCGGGCGACGGGCTGGACGTTGTCATAGGTGAGGCCGTGACCGGCGTGCACGGCGAGCCCGCGCGCCCGCGCGTGGGCGGCGGCGCGCGCCAGCGCGCGCAGCGCCACGTCGCTGCGCCGCCACGTGTGCGCGTACCGGCCGGTGTGCAGCTCGACGGCGGGCACGCCCAGCTCGGCGGCGCGATCGATGGTCCGCGGGTCGGGGTCGATGAACAGGCTCACGCGGATGGCGGCGTCCGTCAGTCGCCGGATCGCGTCCGCAACCTTGCGGTTGGCGCCCTGCAGGGCGAGACCGCCTTCCGTCGTGATCTCCTGGCGGCGCTCCGGGACGACCGTCGCCTGGAACGGCTTCAGGCGGCGCGCGATCGCAACGATCTCGGGCGCCGCACCGAGCTCGAGGTTCAAGACGGTGCGCACCGACGACCGGAGCGCGTGCACGTCGGCATCCTGGATGTGCCGCCGGTCCTCGCGCAGGTGCACCGTAATGCCGTCCGCGCCGCCCCGCTCGGCGGCCTCGGCGGCGCGCACCGGGTCGGGCTCGTCGGTCCGACGCGCCTCACGCAGCGTCGCGACGTGATCAATGTTGACGTAGAGCCGCATGCCGTCTTACCTTCGGGTCACACCCCGCCCGCACTCGAGGCTTTCGCCCGTGAGACCACGACCGGCCGTGCTCGTCGCGTTGGGCCTCCTCGCGTGCGCGGGGGGGGGCCCGCAGACGCCCGCGCCGCAGTCGCCCCAGCAGGCGCTCGAGCAATTCATGACGGCCGTGAAGGCAAGGGACCTCGACCGCATGGGCGATCTCTGGGGCAGCGAGCGCGGGCCGGCCGCGAGCTGGATGAAGCCCGACGACCTGAAGAAACGGCTCACCGTGTTCCAGATCTACCTCAATCATGTCGGCTATCGCGTGCTCGAGGGCCCGACCGCCGTGACCGGCGAGAACCGGATGCAGCAGTTCCGCGTCGAGCTGCAGCGTCCCAACTCGTGCACGGTCGTGTTCCCGATCGTGCTGGTGCACGCGCGGAACGGCGCCTGGCTCGTGAACGCCGTGGATCTCGCGAGCCTCCCCAACCCGGCGGACGCCTGCAAGCGCTGAGGGAGGGGGGGGAACGTTCGCGTCACAGCGGGCGTTTGCTACTCGGTCAGCTCCAAGAGGATCCCGGCCGTCGCCTTGGGATGCACGAAGGCGATGCGCCGACCACCGGCCCCGGGGCGCGGCACGTCGTCGACGAGGCGATAGCCCGCCGCCCGACAGCGCTCCAACGCCCGATCGAGGTCCGGCACGCGGTAGCAGATGTGATGGATCCCCGGCCCGCGCCTGGCGAGAAACTTCGCCACCGGGCCGTGCGGGTCGCGCGGCTCGAGGAGCTCGACTTGGACGTCGCCGAAGGCGAGCCCGACGATCGTGGCGCCGTCGGCCGTTTCGGCACGTCCCGGCTCGAGGCCGAAGACGTCGCGGTAGAACGCGACGGCGGCCGCGATCGACGGAACGGCGATACCGACGTGGGCGACGCGGGCGTGTGAATCCGCCATATCGCCCGTCAACATAACGATTGCACCCGAGGGAGTGGAGAGGTCATGGCAGTCAACAGTCATCCGGTGGCGGTCACCGACGCCACCTTCGGACAGGAAGTCGAGCAGCATCGCGGGCTCACCATCGTGGACTTCTGGGCCACCTGGTGCGGTCCGTGCCACATGGTGGCGCCCATCCTGGAACAGCTGGCGGGCGAGTATGAGGGCCAGCTCAAGGTGACCAAGCTGGACGTGGACGCGAACCAGAAGACGGCGATGCGCTTCAACGTGCGCTCGATTCCGAGTATTCTATTCTTTAAGGACGGCCGGCACGTGGACACCCTGGTGGGCGCGTACCCGAAGCCGGTGTTCGAGCAGAAGATCCAACAGCACCTGTCGTAGCATCCTCCCCGGAGGACCATGCGCGCGAGCACCGCTCGCCTGATGAACTCGCCGGTTCGCCTCGCGGAGTTGATGTTCCCGCAGGTGAGCCGGCTGATTCATCGCACGCGGCTCGCGTTCATCCATCTCGACAACCTGCTCGCCTGGGGCAAGCGGGACCGTGACGGCCGCGTGGACGGCTACATCACGGCCTACCTCCCCGACGAGTGCCTCCTGCTCTTCTTCCGCAAGGGTGAGGCGGTGAACGCGGCGTCGCTGCACACCAGCGGGCGCCAGGTCGTCACCATCACGGAAGCGCTGAAGCGCATGCGCGCCGAAGTGGAGCGGGGCGAGCTGGCGTATTCGGCCGCCCCGATGGAGCAGCTCGCGTGGATGTACCAATCCTGCGCCGTCCCCTCGACGATGCGGTTCGTGGATGCCGCGGACCCCGGCGGCTTCTTCCCGGCGCTCGCCCAGGAGCAGGTCAGCGGCGTGCTCGAGCTGATCTCGAACGGGCGGGTATCGTACCTGCGCTTCGCGGACGGCCGCTTCGGGGGCGGCTACCTGTGCGACAAGCCGGAGGCGCTGCCGGTCCCCAAGTTCCTCGAGTCGCTGTTCCATCCGGGGGCCGACGGGCAGGCCCCCGCGATCACGGCGACGGTGTTCCCGCCGGCCGCCGAGCTGCCGCAGCAGGCGCCGAACGCGCTGATCAACACGTACCGCGAGCTGTACTGGCGCATCGTGGACGAGGTGGAGAAGGAGTTCCCCGGCGAGGCGAAGCGGCGCGCGCAGAAGGTGAGCACCGGCATTAGGGAAGGGCACAGAGCCATCGCCGTCCTCTCGGTGCCGCGCGGCGCCGAGACCCCGGACGCCGTGGTGCAGCCGGAAGAGCTGTCCAACGCGCTCACCGATTGGTCGCTGCAGCTGCTCGAGGGCGTGGAGGTGATGATGCCGGGGACCGCACCCAAGATCCTGCGCGAGGCGACGCGGGAGCACCGCTACGTGCTGCAGTCCTCGGGCTTCTACGGACGCCTGCCGTGGCAGGTGTCGTGGTGAGATGGCCGGGACCCTGTACGTCGTCGCGACCCCGCTCGGCAACCTCGACGACCTCTCCCCCCGCGCGGCGGCCACGTTGCGGCAGGTCGCCGCCGTCGTGGCCGAAGATACCCGCCACACGAAACCGCTCCTGGCGCACGCGGGTGCGCGCGGCGAGCTGGTGAGCTTTCACGCCCACTCGAGCGCGGCCGCGCTGCGCCGCATCCTGGATCTGCTGGGCACCGGAAAGGACGTGGCGCTCGTGACCGACGCGGGCACGCCCGCGGTGAGCGACCCGGGCGCGGAGCTGGTCGCGGCCGCGCGCGCGCGCGACGTCAACGTCGTGACCGTCCCCGGGCCGACCGCGGTCGCCGCGGCCCTCTCCGTCTCGGGGCTCGCCGCCGATCGCTACCTGTTCCTCGGCTTCCTGCCGCGCAAGGGCGGCGAGCGCCGGCGCTTGCTCGACCTCGTCGCGCAGAGCGAGTGGACCGTGGTGCTGTTCGAAGCGCCGCCGCGCGTGGCGGCGCTGCTCGAGGACCTGGCCGCAGCGTGCGGCGGCGAGCGCTGCGCCGCCGTGGCGCGCGAACTGACCAAAGTGTTCGAGGAGACGCGCGCCGGGACCCTGGAAGAGCTCGCCGGTTACTACGCCGCAGCGCCGCCGCGCGGCGAGGTCACCGTCCTGGTCGCGGGGGCGGGCAAGCGGGTGCGGGAGGAGGAGCCGCCCCCCGACGCGGAGGCGCGCGCCCGCGCGCTGCTCGCGCAGGGCATGACCCGCCGCGACGTAGCCGATCAACTGGCGGCGGAGACGGGGATCACGCGAAACACGGCGTACCGGTTGGTCAACGAGCTGTGAGAGCCCTGGCGGTCGTTCTGTGGATGCTGTGGCTTCCCATCGCCGACGGGCTGCCGAAACGCGGAACGGGAAAGTCGGAACGCGGAACAGCGCCAACCAACGCCCGTGCGTCTGTTCCGCGTTCCGCGTTCCGCGTTCCGCGTTTAGCGACTCTCACCATCGGTCGCTTGCATTACGACGGCGGCGGCGACTGGTACGCCGGCCCTTCCGCGCTCCCGAACCTCCTCGCCGCGATCCGCCAGCGCACCGCGCTGCCGGTCGCCGAGCGCGAGCGCGTCGTGACGCTCACGGGACCGGAGCTGTGGGACGTCCCCTACCTCTATGTCACCGGGCACGGCAACGTGCGCTTCTCGGACGACGAGGTGCGGATCCTGCGCCGCTGGCTCGAGCAGGGCGGGTTTCTCCACGCCGATGACGACTACGGCATGGACAAGTCGTTCCGGCGCGAGATCGCGCGCGTCTTCCCCGACCATCCCCTGGTGGAAGTGCCCCTGAGTCATCCCATCTACCACGTGGTCTACGATCTGCCGCAGGGGACCCCCAAGATCGAAGAGCACGACGGGCTGCCGGCGCAGGGCTTCGGTATCTTTCTCGGGAACCGGTTGGTGGTGTACTATGACTACCAGGCGGACCTCAACGACGGGTGGGAGGACCCTGATGTCAACCACTTGCCTCCGAACCTGCGCGAAGCGGCGCTGCGCATGGGCGTGAACCTCTTCACCTACGCCGTGAGCACGACCCGGTGACCGACACCGCGGCCCGGGTGCGGCGGCTGGGGCTGCCGCACGCCCGCGCCCGCGCCGGAGCGGTCCTGCTCGCGAGCGCGGGCGTCGCCTTTGGCAGTGCGGCAGCCGGGCTGGCGCTCGCACCGCGCGTGGCGGCGGTGCTGGGGGCGTGGCTGTTCATCGCGGCGGCCGCGGGCGTTGCGGCGTGGCTCGTGCGCCGGGCGCGCCGCCGGGCGGCGCCGCCCGTCGTGGGACGGCTCGTCGAGGCGATGGCGGGGATCCGCGCCGGTAGCGTCGTGGGGCTGCTCGCGCCCCCCACCCGGACGGCCGGCGCGAGTGCGGACCTGCTCAGGCTCGCGGACCGCCGCGCCGCCGCGCTGGTCGAGGGGGCGGCCCCGGCCGTGGGCCGGTTCCTGTGGCGCGGCACGCGGGCGTCGCTCGGCGCTGGGGCGTGCGCGGCCGCGGTCGGCGCGGCGCTCTTCGTCGCGGCCTCGCCCGGCGGTGCCCCGGCGGCCGCGTTCTGGCATCCGCTCCGCGCCCTCGCCGACGCCCGCGCGCCCGTGCGCCTCTCCCTCGACCGGGCGGCCGTGCGGCGCGGTGACACGGTCACCGCCACCATCGAAGTCCCCGCGGGAGCGCGCGCCGTCCTGTGGACGCGCGGGCCGGGGGAGCCGTGGCGGCCCGCCCCCGTCGCGCTCGATTCGCTGGGCCGCGCCGTCCGGCGCCTCGGGCCCCTGGACGCCGACCTCTATCTCCGCGCGACGAGCGGCGGCCGGCGCAGCGCCGAGCGTAAGGTCACGGTCGCGTTGCCCGCGTTCCTCGCGGGGCTCGAGCTGATCGCCCGCTATCCCGCCTATCTCGCGCGCCCCGACGAACCGCTCGTCGGGGGCCCGGACACGATCCCGCTGCCCGAGGGCACCGCGATCCTCACGAGCGGGACGGCGAGCGTGCCGCTCAAGAGCGCGGCGTGGCGCCACGGGGCAAGGCGAGCGCCGCTCGCCGTCGCGGGCAGCGGGTTCTCGGGCCGCCTCGCACCGCTCGTCGGGGCAGGGATATGGGTGCTCGATCTCGCGACGGCGGACGGCAGTCTGCTCGAAGGCGATGTGCCCGAGCTGCGGCTGCGGGTGGTCCCCGACTCGGCGCCGGTGGTCGCGGTGCCGATCCCGGGGCGCGACACGACGCTGCCGTTGTCGCTGCGCCAGCCGCTCGTGGTGGACGCGCGGGACGACCACGGGTTGACGCGGCTCGAGGTGGTGAGCTGGCGCGTGAGCCGGACGGGGAAAGTGGGGCAGGCCGTGCGCGAGTCGCTCGACGTGACCGTGCGTGCGGCGACCCGCCAAGCCACGGCGGCGCTCGCGGCGGCGGGCGACTCACTGGCGGAGGCGCAGCGCGAGCTGGGCGCGCGCACCAGCGATCTCGCCGAGCAGCGCTCGCGCGACGCGTCGGCGTCGCGGCGCCCTCCGCCCGGGGAGAGCGGGCGCGAGGGCACGCTCCCCTTCCAGGCGACCGAGCGCGCCCAGGCGGTGGCGCGCGAGCAGGCGGCGTTGCAGCAGCGTGTCGAGCAGTTGTCACGGGCGGTCGAGGAGATCGCGCGCGCCGCACGCGCGGCCGGGATCGACGACACCGCGTTCCAGGCGCGGCTGCGCGAGGTGCAGGAGCTGCTGCAGCGCGCCGTGACGCCGCAGCTCGAGCAGCGGCTGCGCGAACTCCAGGACGCGCTAGCGAAGCTCGATCCCGAGGCCGCGCGCCAAGCGCTCGAGCGGCTCGCCGAGGCGCAGCAGCAGCTCAAGGCCGAGCTGGAGCGCAGCCAGGAGCTGTTCCGCCGCGCGGCGGTGGAGGGGGCGCTCGCCTCCCTCGCCGCCGACGCGGAGGACCTGAAGCGCCGGCAAGGCGAGTGGAACCGCGACGACGCGGCGCGACCCGACAGCGTCGCGGCGGCGCGCCAGCGCGCCCTGGCGGAGCGCGCCGACTCGCTTGCGGCGGGGATCGACCAGGTCGCGAAGGATCTCGGCGCGCCCCGGCCATCCCTGGCGCGGCCCGCGCAGGCGGCGCGCAACGCGCGCGCCGCCATGCAGCGCGCCGCGCGGGCAGCGGACGACCGGCAAGCGGGCGAGGCGCAGCAGGCCGGTCAGCAGGCCGAGCAACAGCTCGAGGACGTGCCCGACCAGCTGCGCGGCCAGCGGGACTCGCTCGCCCAGCAGTGGCGCGCGGAGGCGCTCGCGGCGCTCGACCGCGCGCTGTCCGAGACGGCCGCGCTGGCGGAGCGCCAGGAGCGAGTGGCCGAGGCGCTGCGCACCGGCGAGGCGGGCGCGGCGACCCGCTCGCAGCAGGCGTCGATCGAGGAGGGCACCGACGCCGTGGGCCGCCAGGTCCGCGAGGCCGCAGGGAAGCACGCGCTCGTTTCCCCTCAGCTCGAAGGGGCGCTCGGCTTCGCGAAACGGCAGATGGCGGCGGCGCAGGCGCAGCTCGAGGAGGCGGACGTGAATCCCGGAGAGGCCGCGGGGCTGGCGGAGCAGGCGGTGGACGCCTTGAATGCCACGGCGCTCGCGCTGGCCCGCAGCCGCAGTCAGGTGAGCGGCGCGCAATCGGGGAGCGGGTTCGCCGAAGCCGTGGAGCAGCTCGCGCGGCTGGCGCGCGATCAGCAGGGGCTGAACGGCCAGGCGCAGGGGCTGCTCCCGCTGATCGGCCCGAGCGGTCAGGCGGTGCTCGAGCAGCTGCGGGCCCTCGCCGCCCGCCAGCGCGCCCTCGCCGAGCAACTCGAGCGCCTCAAGGCGGAGGGGACGAGCCCCGCGGCTGCGGCGCTCGCGCAGGAAGCCCGTGAGCTGGCGCGCCAGCTCGAGGGCGGACGCCTCGATCAGCAGACCATCCGGCGCCAGCAGCAGCTGTACCGCCGGCTGCTGGACGCGGGCCGGACCCTGCAGGGCGAGGAGCCCGACGAGAAGCAGGAGCGCGTGAGCCGCGCCGCGACCGGCGACAGCGTCCACATTCCCGAAGTCCTGAAGCCGGGCGCCACCGGCGCGGGCCCGAAGCTCCGCTATCCCACGTGGGAGGAGCTCGCGGGGCTCACCCCCGAGCAACGGCGGCTCGTGCTGGAGTACTTCCGCAGGCTCAATGCGCCCGCACCGCGGTGAATGCGTGGTCGCACCCGCCCGCGATTCCCACCCTGAAGGGTGGGCTCGGCGAATCGTTGCCCTAAAGGGCAGTGCCCTTCAGGGCAGCGCCGGGCCGAGCCCAGGCTTCAGCCTGGGAATAACCGGACTCGCGCTGTCGTTGCTGTTGCCCCTTCGGTCCCTCCCCGCCCAGGCCATCGGCCAGGGTGTCGAGCTCGAGCGCGCCGGCCAATACGACCGGGCGGCGAGCCTTTACTTCGCGACGCTGCGCGCTGATCCGACGAACCTCGCGGCGCTGCTCGGCCTCGAGCGTGTCCTGCCGCCTCTCAACCGGCTTGAGGAGCTCCTGCCCGTGGCACGGCGCGCCGCGGCCGCCGGCCCGCAACGCGCCGCGCTGCGGGGCGTGCTGCTTCGGACCTACGTGGCGTTGAGCGAGACGGACAGCGCGCGGTCCGTGGCGCTCGCGTGGGCGGCCGACGCCCCGCGCGACGAGGCCCCGTACCGCGAGTGGGCGATCGCGCTCGAGGACTACCACCACCACGATGCGGCGCGCGAGGTGCTGCTGCTCGGCCGGCGCGCCGTCGGTCGCCCCGCTGCGTTCGCCATCGAGCTCGCCGAGCTCGACCAGCGCACCGGAGACTGGGAGAGCGCGGCGCGCGAGTGGGCGGCAGCCATCACGGAGTCGCCGGCGCAGCTTCCCAATGCCGCGAGCGACCTGTCGGAAGCTCCCGAGGTGCAACGCGAGCGCGTGACGCGCGTCCTCACGAGCGGCGATCCGCCCGCCGTCACGCGCCGGCTCGCGGGCGAATTGCTGCTCGGATGGGGTCAACCTCAGCGCGCGTGGGACGTGTTCGCGCCGAGCGTGGCCACGCCGTCAGCCGATGCGGCGTACGCGCTGCGGCGCTTCGCCGATCTCGCTGCGGCGTCGAACACGCCTGCCGCGCGCCGGGTGCGGGCGCTCGCGCTCGCCCGGTTCGCGGAGATGGTCCCGGAACCCCTCGCCGTGCGCGCCCGGGCCGACGCGGCCCGGGCGTTCCTCGAGGCCGGCGACCGCGCCGCGGCGCGTGACGTGCTCGAGCGCGTCGCGCGGGACTCGGCGGCGCCGGCCGACGCGCAGGCGCTCGCGCAGAGCGCGGTGATCGAAGCGTTGATCGACGGGGGGCAGCTCGACGAAGCGGGACGGCGGCTGGACGCCGAAGGCCGGCTCACCGCGGAGGGCCGCGCGGCGCTCCGCCTCCGGCTCGCGGAGGCATGGGTCAGGCGCGGCGACCTCGACCGCGCCGCCCAAGCCCTCGCGCGCGATTCCAGCGTCGACGCGCTGGCGCAGCGAGGCTGGATCGCCCTGTACCGCGGTCGCGTGCAGGAGGCGCAGCAGCTGTTCAAGGCGGCGGGACCGTACGCCGGGGACCGGCGCGACGCCACCGAGCGGAGCGCCATGCTCGCGTTGCTGCAAGAGATCCGGACCGCGACGTTCCCCGAGCTGGGCGCGGCCCTGCTGACGCTCGCCCGGGGCGACTCGGTGCCCGCGGTGGCGGCCCTGCGGCTCGCGGCGGCGGAGCTGGAAACGGGGCGGAGCGGTGGAGGGCGGCCGGACATTCTCCTGCTCGCGGGGCGCGTGGCCGCGCGGCTCGGGCCCGACGAGCGGCGCGTCGCGCTCGCGCTGTTTGCCGAGGTCGTGAGCACCGGCGGGTCCGGCGCGGCCGCGCCCGCGGCGGAGCTCGAGTGGGCACGCCTGCTCGAGCGCGACCAGCGCACTGCCGAGGCGATCCAGCATCTCGAGCACTTGATCCTCAGCTATCCCGGGAGCGCGGTCGTGCCCGAGGCGCGCCGCGAGCTCGAGCGCGCGAAGGGAGCGATTCCCAAGTCGTGAAGCGGAGAGAGTTTGTTCAGGCGGTTAGCCGGTTAGGCGGTTGGGCGGTTAGTGCTCGTTGGCTTGCTGCCTATCCGCCTATCCCCCTATCCGCTTATCCGTCGCTGCTCATTCCCATGGACGACGGGCAATCCGACCACCTGAAGGCGTACGGCGTCACCTATCGCGTCGTGCAGGCGGGGATCAAGGCCGAGTGGCTGCTCAACTACCGCGGGGGGTCGTTCCTCGTGCCGGACGGGCCGGCGATCCGGCGCGACGCGATGCTCGCGGGGGTAGGCTTCGAGGCGGTGGACGACGGCCAGGTGGCCGCGATCCGCGGCGAGATAGAGGCGAACAACATGGACGCCGTGCCGCTCGAGAAGGCGCCCAAGGTCGCCGTGTACGTGCCGCCCAACGCCCCGCCGTGGGACGACGCCGTCACGATGGCGCTCCAGTACGCGGGCATCCCGTTCGAGAAGGTGTGGGACTTCGAGGTGGTCGCGGGCAAGCTGCCCACCTACGACTGGCTGCACCTGCATCACGAGGATTTCACCGGCCAGTACTCGAAGTTCTACTTGATCTACGCGGGCGCGCCCTGGCTCGCCGAGATGGTGCGGTTCAACGGCGACGCGGCGCGGCGGCTCGGGTTCGAGACCGTGCCGGACCTGAAGAAGGCGGTCGCGCGGAAGATCCGCGACTTCGTGGAGAACGGCGGGTTCCTGTTCGCCATGTGCACCGCGACCGAGACGATTGACTTGGCGCTCGCGGCGGAGCGTGTGGACATCGCCGCCGCCTTCGCGGACGGCACACCGATGGACCCCCAGGCGGACAGAAAGCTCGACTGGACGCGGGCGCTGGCGTTCACCGGGGCGCACGTCGAGCCGAACCCGCAGATCGCGAGCTTCTCCGACGTCGACGGCCATCAAGTGAATGCGGGGCCGCGCCGCCAACCGCTCGGCGCGTTCAAGCTGTTCAACTTCAGCGCCAAGATCGACCCCGTGCCCACGATGCTGGTACAGAGCCACCGCCAGGTGATTCCGGACTTCTACGGCCTCACCACGTCGTTCGTGCGCGATCGCCTGAAGCCGAGCGACCTGGTGCTGGCCGACGAGGAAGGCGCGCCCTGGGTCAAGTACATCCACGGCGATCACGGCAAGGGAACGTGGACGTTCTTCGGCGGGCACGATCCCGAAGACCAGCAGCACCAGATCGGCGACCCGCCGACCGACCTGTCGCTCCACCCGCATTCGCCGGGCTACCGGCTGATCCTCAACAACGTGCTCTTCCCGGCGGCGAAGAAGCGCGAGCTGAAGACGTGAGCGCCGAGCGGCTGGTGCCCGCCGTCCGCGACCTGATTCGCGCCGAGATCTCGTCGGCCCACGGGCGGGAGGTGTCCTTCGTGGCTCGCCCCGACGCGAACGGGCTGATCGTCGAGGCGCGGGTCGTCGCGCGGGGGACGGTGGACGCGGTGCTCGCGCTCCCCGGGATCGCGGTGCGCGGCGAGATGCTGCTCCACAACCATCCGAGCGGGGTGCTCGAGCCGTCGGGGGCCGATCTCGCCGTCGCCGCCCGGCTGCACGACGGCGGCGTCGGGTTTGCGATCGTGGACAACGCGGTCACCGACTGTTACGTGGTAGTCGAGTGCCCGCGCCCCCGGGCCACCGCGCGGATCGATCCCATCGACGTCGCGGCCTTGCTCGCCCCCAGCGGGCCGATCGCCCGCGCGCTCGGCAGCTTCGAAGACCGGCCCAGCCAGCGGGACATGGCCGCCTACGTCGCCGATCTCCTCAACGACGGGGGTGTGGGGTTGCTCGAGGCCGGGACCGGGGTGGGAAAGTCGTTCGCGTATCTCGTCCCGGCGCTGGTGTGGGCCCGCGAGAACGGCGAGCGGACCGTCGTCTCGACCAACACCATCAACCTGCAGGAACAGCTCGTCGGCAAGGACCTGCCGGTCCTCGCCCGCGCGCTCGGGACGGCCGAGCATTCCCCGACGTTCGCGCTCCTGAAGGGCTGGCGGAATTACGTCTGCCTGTCGCGCCTCGAGCAGGCGCGCGGGGCGGAGGGCTCGCTGTTCGAGGACGAGCGCCGGGCGGAGCTCGACGGGCTCGCGGCCTGGGCGGCGCGGACGAGCGACGGCTCGCTCGCCGACCTCCCAGACGAGCCGAGCGCCGAGCTGTGGGACGCGGTGGCGGCCGAGTCGGATCTTTGCACGCGGCTCAAGTGCCCCCACTTCGAGCGCTGCTTCCTGTTTCAAGCGCGGCGCCGGGCGGCCGAGGCGGACGTGGTCGTCGTGAACCACCATCTGCTCGCGAGTGATCTCGCCGTGCGGATGGCGTCGGACAACTGGCAGGAGGCCGCGGTGTTGCCACCCTACCGGCGGCTGGTGCTCGACGAGGCGCATCACCTGGAGGACGTAGCGGCGATGCACCTCGGCGCCCAGGTGAGCCGCCTCGGCGTGGACCGGCTGCTGTCGCGGCTCGAGAAGAACGGCCGCGGGCTGCTGCCGACGCTGCGCTCGCTGCTGTTCGGCCGGGACGACCTGCTCTCCACGGCGAGCCGCGACCTGGTGCAGCAGAGCCTCGCGGACGCGCTCGGCGCGGCGCGGCGCGGGGCAGAGGAGGTGTTCGCGTTGCTGGCGCGCCGGCTCGAGGCCGAGCCGGGGACGACGGCGCCACCGGTGCTGCGGCTACGCGACGACTTCGCGGCGGATCCGGTCTGGGCCGCCGGACTGGGCGTCGCGCTCGACAACCTGCTGCTCGCGTTCTCGCGGTTGCGCGACGGCGTGGAGACCATCGCCGACCGGCTGGCGCTCGACGATCCCTCGGAGCGGCGTGCCCAGCTCCTGGGCGAACTGCGCGGCGTCGTGCGGCGGCTCGACGCGGTGGCCGCTGGGCTCACGGCGGCCCTGCGGCCGCCACCGGGCGGGCCCCCCGCGGTGCGCTGGCTCGAGCGGCGCGGGCGCAAGGTCGCGAACCTGTCCCTCGCGGCCGTGCCGCTCGACCTCGCGCCGATTCTCAAGGACAACCTGTTCGATCGCGTCGAAACGGTCGTGCTCACGAGCGCCACGCTCGCGGCCGGCGGCGAGTTCTCCTACCTGGAGGAGCGGCTGGGACTCGACCTGCCGCCCTCGCGCGTGAAGGCACGCGAGATCCACGCCTCGCCCTTCGATTTTCCGTCGCAGTGCCTGTTCGGCATCCCCACCGACCTGCCCGAGCCGCGCGACGACGAGGCCGGCCACGACCGCGCGGTGGCGCGCGCACTGGTGGAGCTGGCGCACGCGTCCGACGGCGGCATGTTCGTGCTGTTCACGAGCCACGGGGCGCTGAAGCGCGCGGCCGAGGCGGTGCGCGACTCGATCGGCGGCCGCTGGCCGCTGTTCGTGCAGGGGGAAGGGCAGCGCGACCAGCTGCTGCGGCGCTTCCGCGAGGCGGGCTCCGGGATCCTTTTGGGCACCGATTCGTTCTGGGAGGGTGTGGACGTCCCGGGCCGGGCGTTGCGGGTGCTCATCCTCGCGAAGCTGCCGTTCCGCGTGCCGGGCGAGCCGCTCACCGCGGCGCGGCTCGAGCGACTCGAGGCGCGCGGCCTGGACGGCTTCTCCCACTATCTCGTTCCCAACGCGGCGCTCAAGCTCAAGCAGGGCTTCGGCCGGCTGATCCGGAGCAAGAGCGACGCGGGGGCGGTGGTGCTGCTCGACCGCCGCGTCGTCACAAAACGCTACGGCGCGATGATGCTCGAGGGCCTGCCGCGCGCGACGCGCGTGATCGGCCATTGGGGGGACGTCCGCGGGGCGTGCGAAGAGTTCTTTGCGCGGCATGGACTCGGAGCCGAGACGGTGGAGGGCGGGAGAGAGCGGTAGAGGATACATTCCGCGTGGCGACAAAGCCGGCGCGTCGTGCGTAGACCCATACAGGTGATCCAGTGACCAGCTTCAGCAAGCGGTTGTCCGCGCTCCCGAGCTACCCCATGGCGGAGATCCCCGCCATCAAGCGGCGGCTCGTCGCGCAGGGCGTGGACGTCATCGACCTGGGGGCCGGGGACGCCGACTTTCCGCCGCCCGAGCTGGCGGTGGAGACGCTGGCGCGCGCCGTGCGCGACCCGGCGATGAGTCGCTACCCGTTCCAGCTCGGACTGCCGGCGTTCCGCGAGGCTGCCGCGGCCTACATGCAGCGACGCTTCGGCGCGCGCTTCGATCCCTTCACCGAGCTGCACCCGCTGATCGGCTCGAAGGAGGGGATCGCGCACCTCGCGACGGCCCTCGTCGATCGAGGTGACGTCGCGATCGTACCCGAGCCGGGCTACGCCGTGTACGAGGGCGGCACCGTGCTGGCGGGCGGCGAGCCGTACCGCTACGCCCTCACCCCGCGCACCGCGTTCCTGCTCGAGCTCGAGGAGGTCCCGGCGGACGCGCGGCGCCGCGCGAAGCTCGTCTATCTGAACTATCCCAACAACCCGACCGCCGCCGTGGCGACACGCGAGTACCTCGAGCGCACCGTGGCGTTCTGCCGGCGGCACGGCATCGTGATTGCCTACGACAACCCGTACTGCGAGATCACGTTCGACGACTATGTCGCGCCGAGCATCTTCGAGATCGCCGGCGCGCGGGAGGTCGCCGTCGAGTTTCATTCGCTCTCGAAGACGTTCTGCATGACCGGCTGGCGGCTCGGCTGGGCCGTCGGGCGGCCCGAGCTGATCGCGGCGCTGGCGCGCGTGAAGAACTACGTCGACACGGGCGCGTTCCTCGTGGTGCAGGCGGCGGGCGCGGCGGTGCTGTCGCAGGCCGAGTCCCTGGCGCGCGGCTACGTGGCGCGGTTCAAGGAGCGCCGCGACGCGATGCTGCCCGTGCTCCGGTCGCAGGGGTTCGAGCCCGAGACGCCGCAGGCCACGATGTACGTCTGGGTCCCGCTTCCCGAGGGCGTGCCGTCGGCCGCGTTTCAGCGACGCGCGCTCGAGGACGCAGGGGTGGTGACGCTTCCCGGGAGCGCGTTCGGTGCCGGTGGCGAGGGATTCTTCCGCATCGCGCTGACGGTCGGCGCGCCGCGTCTGGTCGAGGCGGCGGAGCGGCTGGGAAAGGTGCTCGCCACTGTTTGAGCTGCGGCGGTTCCCGGTCCGGCCCCCTGGGTGGCGCCTCACCCGCGGTGTGGCCGCGAGCGCGGTGCTGCACGTCGCGCTGATCGCGCTCGCGATCACCGGGTCGTGGCGCATCGACCGCCCGCAGGGCCTGATCACGATCATTCCGCCCAGCACCCCGCAGCTGCTCGAGCTGCCGCCGTACGGGGGCACGCGGCCCGGCAAGGGCCCGAGCGGCGGGATGGGCCGGCCGCTGCCGCAGGCAGCCGTGCCGGACACGACGCCAGCGGTGCCGGCGCCGGTCGGCAAGCCGGACACGACCCTCGCGGCGAGCCCCGTCGCCGTGGGCCCGCACATCGTGAATCCCCCCGAGCCGGGCGACGGCCGGTTGTGGGTGCTGCCGCGTCCCGGTCTCCCCGCCGAAGTCGCCGACGCGCTCTACGCCCCGCCGGAGCAGCGGGACACCGTGGTCGTGCGGCGGCTGCGCGCCATGGTGGACTCGCTCAACGTCATGATCGACCAGGAGCAGCGCGGGCGCCAGAAGCCCACCTGGACGACGGAGGTGGCGGGCAAGGTCTTCGGGATCGACTCACAGTACATCCACGTGGCGGGGATCAAGATCCCGACGGCGGCGCTCGCGCTACTGCCGATCAGCCTCCCGCAGGGCAACTACGACGAGCAGCTGCGCGCGCGCCAGCTCGACGAGATGCGGCAGGACCTGATGCAGGCCGCGCGGCGCACCGAGACGCTGCAGCTGTTCAAGCAGTACGTGCGCGAGCTGCGTGCGCGCAAGCAGGCCGAGCGCGACGCGGAAAAGCGGGCGCGAGGGGATACGACACAAGCAAGAGGAGACACCGTGAGAGTCACACCCTGAAGGGTGTGCTCGGCTAGTCACTACGCTTAAGCGTAGTGCACTGCCGAGCCCAGGCTTCAGCCTGGGGATCGCCGGACCGCCGCTTCAATTCGCTTCAGCGCCGCGTCCTTCCCCACCACATACAACAGCTCGTTCACCGGCTCCGACACCGTGCCCCCCGTCAGGGCGATGCGGATCGGCTGGAAGACCTTGCCCGCTGCCTCGCCGCGCTGCTCCGCCAGCCCGCGCAGGTGCTGCTCCAGCGTCTCGGGCGTCCAGTCGGCTCCCCGGAGCACGGCGAGGCTCGCCTCGAGCGACGCCTTGTAGCCCGCCGGATCCTTGGCGATCTCTTTCGCGCCTTTCTCGTCGAGCTGCACGAACCTGGTATCGAGCCGGACGGCGACCTGCTTCGCCACGTCGAGCGTCGTGCGCGAGCGCGTCTTCACCGCGGCGATCGCCCGGAGCACGGCGTCCTTCCGCCCGTTCAGGCCCAGCTGTGCCAGCTGTGGTGCGACGAGCGGGTAGAGCTCCTCGGCCGACGTGGCGGAGAGATACTGCCCGTTCATCCACTCGAGCTTGGTCATGTCGAAGATGGCGCTCTTCTGCTGGATCCCGGCGAACGAGAAGAGCCGCACCATCTCCTCGCGCGTCATGATCTCGCGGTCGCCGCCGGGGCTCCAGCCGAGCAGGGCGAGAAAGTTGCGCATGGCGGCCGGGAGGATCCCCATGTGCTGGTAGTCGCCCACGGCCGTGGCGCCGTGGCGCTTGGAGAGCTTCTTCCCGTCGGGCCCGTTGATCATCGGGACGTGACCGAACACCGGCAGCGCGGCGCCCCCCCCGAGCGCGCGGTACAGCGCGATCTGCTTGGGCGTGTTCGAGATGTGGTCGTCGCCGCGCAGCACGTGCGTGACCTGCATGTCGAGATCGTCCACGACCACCGCCAGGTTGTAGAGCGGCGTGCGGTCGGACCGGAGGATCACGAAGTCCTTGATGTCGGCGCCCTGGAACGAGATCCGGCCGTGGACCGCGTCGTCCCACGCGATCTCTCCGGGCGGGACGGTGAGCCGGATCGCTCCGTCGTCCAGGTAGGCCTTTCCCTCGGCGAGCAGCTTGTCGGCCACTGCTTGATGGCGCTTGATGCGGGCCCCCTGGAACACCAGCTCCTCGTCCCAGTCGAGCCCCAGCCAGGTGAGGCCGTCGAGGATCACGCGCGTGTGCTCCTCGGACGAGCGTTCTTTGTCGGTGTCCTCGATGCGCAGCAGGAACTTGCCGCCCTCGTGGCGCGCGTACAGCCAGTTGAAGAGGGCGGTGCGGGCGCCGCCGACGTGCA
>WNGR01002785.1_pt1 | contig 19141 bp, 15 predicted proteins | sample 5407581 | NCBI WGS metagenome assembly WNGR01 (sample SAMN13153383, study PRJNA577476) | soil metagenome | isolation source: 80 cm soil or saprolite under Garry oak tree replicate 2 | place: USA:California | collected 2016-06-15 | reverse complement strand
GAGGTTGCGCAGTACCGACTCCTCGTCGTAGGTGTACCAGTCGGTGTATCCCTCGAACACCAGATCCGGCAGCGCGTCGGTGATCGTCGCCAGCGACGACCGGGCTGAGCCATCGCCCCGCGCCGACTCGACACGCTCGTCGAGTTCCCCCATGGGCGCGACACCTTCAGGCCGCAACAGGTCCTTGAACCGGACGAGATAGGTGGCCCACGAACCCTGGTTCATCTCTGCGTAGTCCATGCTGCGGCGCACTTCTCATCGCACGGCCGGCCCTCGCACGGCAACCTAACCGCCGGCCACCGACCGCATCCCCGGCCCAAATGCAGCACTTTGAGCAGCCGCTGCTGCGCCTTCACGCAATTGATCTGTCGGCGGCCGTACGTGTGTGACGGACACCCCTGACGCCGACGGACACGTTCAGTCGGAAACGACAGCGTAAAGCGCCGTCACATTGCCGAAACAAAGACCCGAGCCCATTACCCGATGACGGTGCACCGCAGGACGCCCGGCTACGATCTGGCCATCCTTGGTCGAGGTCGGAGGAATGCGATGCGCATCGCGGTTGCCTATGACTGCCTGTTTCCCTGGTCAAAAGGGGGTGGCGAGCGGTTGTACCGTCGGTTCGCCGAGGAGTTCGCCGCCGCCGGTCACGAGGTCACCTACCTCACCCGGCGGCACTGGGCGGCCGGCGAGTCGCCTGCGATCGACGGTGTGCGCATCGAGGTGGTGAGCACCGACCGCGATCTGTACGACGACAACGGCGTTCGCCGGCTCGGGCCGGCGATCCGGTTCGCACGCGGACTGTTCGACCATCTGCGGCGCAATCGCGACGCCTACGACGCGGTCCTGGTCAGCGCCCTCCCGGCCACCAACGTGATCGCGGTGCGCGCCGCGTTGGCCGGCAGCAAGGTCGTGGTGGGCGTGGACTGGTTGGAGGTGTGGCGGCCGGACCAGTGGCGCGAGTACGCCGGACCGGTGATCGGGCGGGTGGCCAGCCTGCTGCAGCGGGTGGCGGTACGACTGAGCCCGATCGCCACGTGTCATTCCGGACTGGGCGCTCAGCGGCTACGTGAGTGTGGCCTGCGGACCGATCCGGTGATCAGCCCCGGTCTGATCGACTCGATCGGGCCGGCGGCGCCGCTGCTGGACGTCCCGCCACCGCCGAGGGTGATCTATGTCGGCCGGCACATCCCGGACAAGCGGGTCGAAGCACTGCCCGCGGCGATCGCCTACGCCCGCCAGCAACTCCCCGAACTCCAGGCCACCATCTTCGGCGACGGGTCCACAACGAACGTCGTGCATGCCGAGATCGACCGGCTCGGCCTGCGCGATGTGGTGCGTACGCCGGGTTTTGTCAGCCAGGACGAGCTGGATGACGGCATCCGCACCGGTGCCTGCCTTGTCAACCCGTCGGCACGGGAAGGCTACGGCCTGGTCGTGGTCGAGTCGTGTGCGGCCGGCACGCCCGTCGTCCTCGTCGCGGGGGACGGTAACGCCGCCGTCGAACTCGTCGAGGACGGCGTGAACGGCAAGGTCGCCGCTTCCATCGCACCGGATGCGCTGGGCGGCGCCATCGTCGACGTCGTGTCGGCGGGCGAGGCACTGCGCAAGACGACCCACGACTGGTTCACCGAAGCCAGCCGGACCAAGACCGTGCGGGCGACCGCCAACCAGATCCTGGCGCGGCTGACCGAGGCGAGCACACGATGAGCACCAATGGTGACGGGCAGCGCAGTGGTGATGGGCGGCGCATCGGCCTCATCGTCCTCGGTGCGAGTTTCGTCGGGCACGCCGGCAACTACCTGTACTACGTGATCGCCGCGCGGATGGTCTCGCCGCCGACGTTCGCCGCCATCTCCGCGTTGATCGCGTTCGGGACCATCGCGATGATGCCGATCAACGGCATCCAGTTGGCGGTCGCGCGGGATGTGGCTGTGCTGCGCACTTCTGGCACCGCCGGCGCGCTGTCGGCGTACCTGCGGCGACTCGGCAGGCGGATGTGGGTGACATGTCTTGGCCTGTTCGTGCTGATCTCCGCGTTGAGCCCGGTGCTCGCCGACCGACTGCACATCGGCTCGGCGTTCCCGGTGATCCTTGCTGCGGTGTGGATCGCCACGTCGGCGCTGCTGATCGTGCTCACCGGCGTGACCCAGGGCATGGAGCGGTTCGGGTACGTGTCGTTCGCGCTCGCCGGACCGCTCGGCATGGTGCGGGCGCTGGTGCTGCCGCTGTGCCTGCTGGCGGCCGGCCTCGCCGGCAGCATGTGGGCGATGATCGTCGCGACCCTCATCGGTCTCGTCGTGATGATCCGGCCTGCGGTCCAGGACGCGCGGATCACCCCGGCGGCGGCGCCGCCGATGCCGAGCATGCTGGTCACCATCGTCGCGTTGCTGGCGTTCTCGGCGCTGATCAACCTGGACCTGCTGGTCGCCCAGGCCACCTTGGCCCCGGCCGACCGTGCGCACTACGCGGGCGCCGCCTTGCTCGGCAAGATCGCCTTCTACGCACCCGCGGCACTGGCGCTCGTGCTGCTGCCGAGGGCGTCGGCGGCATTGGAACGCGGCGAGCGCGCCGAGTCGGCGGTACTCAAGACGATCGCCCTGACGGCCGGCTGCGGGTTCGCCGTGGCTGCCGTGCTGTGGGCCATGCCGACCTCGGTCCTGACCACGACGTTCGGCCCGGCATACGCCGCGGCCAAGCCGTTGCTGGCCCCGCTGGCACTGGTGATGACCGCCGCCGCGGTGCTGTGGGTGCATCTGACGTTCGCCACCGCCAAGCGCAGCCGGCGGATGACCGTGGGACTGGTCATGACAGCGGTCGCGCACGGGCTCCTGCTGGCGTTTCTGCACGGGTCGCCGCAGCAGATCATCCTCGCGTCGGCAATCGCCCTGTGGGGCAGCCTGGTGGTGATCGAAATCGGCTCGGGCAGCGGCATTGTCCGGATGATGCTGGCCCGCGCGCCGAAGGCCTTGGTGAGCCACTGACGCTGCCGCGGGCGGGCAATACGGAATCTTCCAGCAGCACCCGGTATCCGGGATTGAGGAGCTGACAGACGTCATGGGAACCGCACTCATCACCGGCATCTCCGGCCAGGACGGCGCCTATCTCGCGCAGTTGCTGTTGGAGAAGGACTATCTGGTCTACGGCGCCTACCGGCGGACGAGTTCGATCAACTTCTGGCGGATGGCCGAGCTGGGTGTCCTGGACCACCCGAACCTGCGTCTGGTGGAGTACGACATCACCGACCTCGGCAACGGCATCCGCCTGCTGGAAACCACCGCGGCGGACGAGATCTACAATCTGGCCGCGCAGAGCTTCGTGAGTGTCTCCTTCGACCAGCCGGTCACGACGGCGCAGATCACCGGCGTCGGCACGCTCAACCTGCTCGAAGCGATGCGTACGGTTCGCCCCGATGCCCGGTTCTACCAGGCGTCGACCTCCGAGATGTTCGGCAAGGCCGAAGCCGTGCCACAGAACGAATCGACCACCTTCCATCCGCGAAGCCCGTACGGCGTGGCGAAGCTGTTCGCGCACTGGACAACGGTGAACTACCGCGAGTCGTACGGCCTGTTCGGTGCCAGCGGGATTCTTTTCAACCACGAGTCGCCGTTGCGCGGCCGCGAGTTCGTGACGCGCAAGGTCACCGACGCGGTCGCCAAGATCAAGCTCGGCAAGCTGGAGGTACTCGAACTCGGCAACCTGGATGCCAAGCGGGACTGGGGCTTCGCCAAGGAGTACGTCGAGGGCATGTGGCGGATGCTCCAGGTCGACCAGCCGGACACGTTCGTACTGGCCACCAATCGGACGGTGACCGTCCGCGATTTCGTTTCGCTGTCGTTCAAGGCCGTCGGCATCGAGCTGCGGTGGGAGGGCGCTGCGGACACCGAGCGTGGCCTTGACGCGGACGGCGGCCGGGAGCTGGTGCGGGTGAATCCCCGGTACTATCGGCCGGCGGAGGTCGATCTTCTGCTCGGTGATGCCGCCAAGGCGAGGACCGTCCTGGGCTGGCAGGCGGCGACCACGATCGAGGAGCTGACCCGAATGATGGTCGAAGCGGACGTCGCCAGGAACACCCGTGGATTCTCGTTCTGAGCCGATGCGGATACTGATCACCGGCGTCACGGGATTCACCGGACGTTACGTGGCCGCCGAGTTCGTCGGCGCGGGTTACGACGTGGCCGGGTTGGTGCATCCCGCCGCCGAGGCGGTCGTCCCCGGAGTCGACGTCCACGCGGCCGATCTCCTCGACCGCGACGGCCTGCGGTCACTGGTCGGAGCGCTCGACGTGGACGCCGTGCTGCATCTGGCGGCCATCTCGTTCGTCGGGCACGGCGACGCGGACGAGCTGTACCGGACGAACGTCGTCGGCACCCGCAACCTGCTCGAGGCGTTGGCCGGCGCACCACGCGCACCACGCATCGTGGTGCTGGCCAGCAGTGCGAACATCTATGGCAACGCCACCGTCGAACCCATTCACGAGGACGTCCCGCCCGCTCCGGCGAACGACTACGCGGTCAGCAAGCTCGCCATGGAAAACATGGCGGGACTGTGGGCCGACCGGCTGCCCATCGCGATCACCCGGCCGTTCAACTACACCGGCGTCGGCCAGCATCCCAGGTTCGTCATCCCGAAGATCGTCGACCATTTCCGTCGTGGCGAGCGGAAGATCGAACTGGGCAACACCGGAGTCTGGCGGGAGTTCGGTGACGTGCGGACGGTGGCCGGCTACTACCGCCGGCTGGTCGAGGTCGCGCCGGCCGGCGCGACACTCAACCTCTGCTCCGGGGTCGCGGATTCACTGGCGGAGGTGCTGGCGATGATGGCGTCGATCGCAGGGTACGAGATCGAGGTCCAGGTCAATCCGGCCTTCGTACGGGCGAGTGAGGTCGTTCGCCTTGTCGGCAGTCGCCAGCGGCTCATCGACACACTCGGTGCCCAGGCGGTGATCCCGCTCGCCGAGACCGTCGAGTGGATGTACGCCACCGGCACCGAACCCGGCTGACCGAGGCCGGCTCAGAGCACCATTCCGACGAACACACCGTTCGCGTTGTTGTAAGGGCTGCCGTACTCCTTGCTCAACGCCTCGTCGCGCTCGACCTCGGCCCACTCGTTCTGCCGGTTCCTGCGCACCAGCCAACTTTCCTCGGGAAAGGCCACCTCGCCCGCGCGCAGGCTGGCGTCGAGCGCCTTGTTGTGCCCGATCGGCATCGTGACAAGGACACGCCCGCCCGGGCCGACACAGTTCTTGACGTTGTCGATGGCGCGGAAGATCTTCTCCGGCGTACGAGGGGTCTCGTCCCAGCCGACGTGCTCCAGGGTGGAGATCGCGACGACGGTGTCGAACGGCGTCTCGGGCACGAAGTCGGCGATGTCGTCATTGAGCACGCCCGGAATGACCTCGTACTTGTCGAGCACCGTGTGCCCGGTGTGGCCGTAGTGCGCGAGAACGTTGCCGACCTCCAGCAGCCGCCCACTGCTTTTCGCCAGAAACCATTTCGCGATCGAGATCTCGACGGTCCGCTCGTTGCGGAACGAGTTGTTGTACCTGGCGAAGGTGTACGGCAGGAGATCGCCGCGGAATTCGAGGCGGTTGTGCTGCCGGCGTGTCCTGATGAGCGGAACGGCGAGCTGAGCGCCGGCCACCCCGGCCACCCGACCGGCCGCGGCCGCCAGCCCATCATTGTTGATCGACTCGCGCACGGTGCCGACCGACCGGAGCAGTTCGGTACGCAGGACATGAATGCCCGACATTACTTGATCCTTTCAAGGACAACGCAACGAGCCTCAGTCCTCGCCGAGCCGGGTGAGGCTGAGCGTGAAGCTCACACTGACCATCTGGAAACCGGAGACGATGAGCACCATACCGAGGATGGGTATCCGGAATGTCTCTACCATGTTCAAGGCGCCGAATCCCGCGGCTCGCCACGTGAGCAGCGCGAGCACGAAACTCCCCACGCCGCACAGAATCAGCAGCCCACCGAGCCACAGCCCCCGCTCCAACGACGCACGGGCGATCTTGAGGATCAGCCGGCCCGACGGTGGCGGCAACAGTCCGAGATGGGCGGCGTAGGACCGGGCGATCACCGCCAGCCCCATCCCTTGCAAACCCACCACGAACATCGTGGCGAAGCCCAGCATGCTCTGCAGGCTGAACCCAACACCACCGACCGTCCTCGGGCCGAACGACAGCCACAGCAACCCGAGCAGGCCGACGATCTCCAGGCACACCGAGGGATAGAACAGCAGCCAGCGTGGGCTGAACGCGAGGAGAAAACGCAGGTGCCGCCACCCGTCCCGCCAGGTCCGCAGGTGCGGCGCCCGGCTGCGGCCATCCGGTCGCAGCGTGGTCGGCACCTCGGTGATCCGTATGTGCCGCAACGAAGCACGGACGACCATCTCGCTGGCGAACTCCATGCCCGAGGTGCGCAGCCCCAACTCCAGTATCCGATCGCGACGGAACGCCCGGATGCCACAGTGGAAATCGCCGACCGGGATGTCGAAGAACAGCCGGCCCAGCCGGGAGAGCACCGGGTTGCCGAGATAGCGGTGCAGGAACGGCATGGCGCCCGGCGCGATACCACCCCGGAACCGGTTGCCCATCACCAGATCCGAGCCACCGCGCAACTCGGCCAGGAAACCGCCGATGTCATCGAGCGCGTAGCTGTCGTCGGCGTCGGCCATCAACACGTACTCGCCGCCCGCCGCCTCGATGCCCGCCGCGAGTGCCGCCCCGTAGCCACGCCTCGGCACGTCCACCACGCGTGCGCCGTTGGCCCGTGCGATGTCGCGGGAACCGTCGGTCGAACCGTTGTCGGCCACGATCACCTCGCCCGCGACGCCCAACACCTCGAGTGAGCGCTGTGCCTTGCGCACACAGACCTCGAGTGTTTCCGCCTCGTTGAGGCACGGCAGGACGATCGACAACTCGATCGTCCTGGTGTCCGTCCGCTGCACGGCCTGGCTCGTCAGGGTCATGCTGAGCGTGCTCCATTCACTCCACGGGCGTGGCCGTGCACGCTCCTGACGCACAGGCAGTCAGGAACTCGGTGTGGTACTTGCTCTCATCGGATTCCGGTCGCATCCCGGATAAGCTCTCGCGGCACCTTACAACGGTCCGTCAAATCGAACAACATCGAACCGGTGTCAATATTCGGGCCACTCGATGGTCATGATCGAATCCGTAACGACAAGTTAACCAATTTGTTCGATTGAATGCGAAACCGTGCGCCAGCTAAAGCCACCGCATCACCCCGCGTGCGGAACCTGTCGACATCGACGCAGGTCAGCGGCAGTGCCAGGGTCGGCCAAGGCAGCGCGAGCGGCGTCGTGGACACGTCGCGTCACCAGGTGTCGGGCTGTGACGGATTTCGCCGGCCATGGCCGCGACCAGCCGCCGGTGTGCGGCTCACCTCGATTGGCCCGGCTGCCGGCACCGCAGGTGCGCGCGATAGCGTGGTCAACGCCGCCCTCACCATAAAGGGCCAACAGGACCGGACACCATTCGCAATGCCCATTCACCCCAGCGTTCTCACCGACGTGACCACGGTCGGGATCTACATCCTCACCATGTGGCTGCCCGGTGGCCTCGCGGCGGCCACGCTCGGGGTGCGCGGCTGGCAACTCGCGGCGAGCGCGCCGCTGGCCACGTATTTCATCGCGGGTGAGGCCGGTCCGCTGTTACACGCGATCGGCCTACGTTACGGCGTCGTGTCGTTCGCCTGCTGCGCTGTCGTGGTCATCCTGTTGTGTGGCGTGGCGCGCTGGCTGACGTTGCGGCGGCGCGACTTCGCGGACCGTCCCGTGCCGGCCCGCGCCGCCTGGCTGCGGTCGAGCCACCTGGTGGTGGCCGGTGTCGTGACAGTGTCCGCCGCCGTCGGCTGCTACGTCGTGATCCGGGGTATGGGCTCGTTGGACTCCGTCCCGCAGGACTGGGACGCGGCTTTCCACGCCAACGGAATCCGGTACATCGCCGATACCGGTGACGGCGGCCTGTTCGGGATGCAGAACATCAACCTGTACGATCTGCCGAACACCGCGTTCTACCCGAACGGTTACCACCTCGTCGGCGCGTTGGTGTACCTGGAAAGCCACGCCGGCCTCGCCGCAGTGCTGAACGCGAACACCATCCTGTGGCCGGGCATTCTGGCGCTGAGCCTGGTGGCGCTGGTGCGGGCGTTCCGCGGCCGGGTCACCACCGCCTGCTACACGGCGCTGATCGCGGTCGCCGGCAGCGCAGGCGTGTACGAGAACATGTTCCGCGGCCCGCTGTATCCGTACATGTCGGCACTGGTGCTGATCCCGGTGGGGATCGTCGCGCTGTGGCGTTATCTGGAACGACCGGACTTCGACACCGGCACGATGGTCGTCATCGCCGCCGGCGGCCTGTTCCTGGTGCACTCCAGCACGCTGTTCGGTGGTGCCATGATCGCCCTGCCCCTGCTGGTCCAACGCTGGTGGGGCAACCGAACGCGAATACGGCCGGACGTGCGGCGGCTGGTCGCCGTCGGTATTCCCACCGCCATCGTGGCCGCACCGGCACTGCTGGGCGCGGTCAGCGGGGCCGGTGCGCCACCGGTGTACTGGCCGGTCCAGTTGACCACCGCAGCCGCCGTCGGCAGTCTGCTGCTGTTCCAGCACATCGAGGCCGATCCCCAGATCTTTCTGGCCATCGGGCTGTGGGTCGGCCTGATCAGCTACCGGCGTCTCGGCCCGTTACGCTGGGTGGTCGGTTCGGCGGCGCTGTCCGGGGCGTTGTTCGTCGCTGTCGCCGCCTACGACAGCCGCATCGTCCACGCCATCAGCCGGCCGTGGTGGGACGACCGGTTCCGCCTGATCGTGCTGGCATTCCTGCCGCTGGTGGTGGTGGCCGCGCACGGCATGGCGATGATCCAGGACTGGTGCCGCCACCTGGCCGGCCGCGTCGTTGGTCAGCGCCTGAACCCGCAACGACTGCTCGGCGTCGTCGCCGTCGCGCTGCTCGCAGTGTTCCTGGTCGTCACCAGGGGTCTTTACCACTCGGTCGACGAGAGCATCGTGAACCTCGGCTACGGCACCGAGCCCGGCATCGACACCCACAACATGCAGGTGAGCCCGGACGAGGTCCGCGCGATGGAACAGTTGCCAGCGCTGGTGCGCCCCGGCGACCGCGTGATGAACGACCGCTACGACGGTTCGGTGTGGATGTACGCCATCGGCGGCGTGCCGGCGGTGGCCGGGCACTATGACGACAACGGCATGGCACCCGAAATCGACATGCTGGCCAAGAGCTTCAACCAGTACGACACCGATCCGGCGGTCCGTGCGACGGTGGCCAAGCTGCACATCACGTACGTCATGCTCGATTCCGGCTTCGTCCGCACACAGCTGAGCCGGGAATCGGGCCTGACCAACCTGGACAAGGCAGATTTCCTGGTCAAGGTCTACTCGAATCCAGACGCCACGATCTACCGACTGGTGACACCCACGGGTCGATAGCACCACACCGGGCCGCACACCGTCGACCACCCCAGCCAGCTCGGCCAGCAGCCCCCACCAGCCCGGCGCTGGATCGGGCGCGTGCGTGGTGCGCCGCCATGCCGCGGGACGCGCGCCGTCGCCGTCGATTCCACGGCGAGCGCGAGAGATGAATTCGGCACGGATCCACCATACGTCGTGCCATCCCGGCGTCCACACCGTGGAATCGACGTTCTGGTGTTGACTTTTCCTTGTCGTATCGGCACATCATGAAACAGGCAATGTCGCCCGACGAACGAACGGAATACCTCCGAATCCGCCGTAACGCATTGTTGTCGTCGACTGGAGGCCATGGATATGACCCAGGCCGTGCCGGCCGATATCGTGTCGGACGCAGATCTTCTCGCGGCGAAACTGGTTCCGTTACGCCGACCGGGCCGCTGGCTGACCGCGGCCGTCACGCTCCTGCTGCTCGCCATGCTGGTGCACACGGCGCTGACGAACCCCCGGTTCCAGTGGGACGTCGTCGGCCGGTACTTCACGACCGCGGCCGTGCTGCACGGCCTGTGGCTGACCGTGTGGCTCACCGCCGCCGTCATGGTGTCCGGCTACGTGCTGGGCACCGGGCTGGCCGTGCTGCGGCTGTCCGGCAATCCGATCCTGCGCTCGGTCAGCTTCGGCTACGTGTGGCTGGTGCGCTCGGTGCCACCCCTGGTGCAACTGCTGTTCTGGTACGAACTGGCCTCGCTGTACCCGCGACTGTCGCTGGGCATTCCGTTCGGCCACGAGTTCGTCACGGTACGCACGGCACACCTGTTCACCGGCCTGCTCGCCGCGTTCGTCGGCCTGACACTGGACGTGGCCGCCTTCTCGGCCGAGATCATCCGGGGCGGCATCCTCTCGGTCGATCCGGGGCAGGCCGAGGCGGCCGCCGCGCTGGGCATGCGGCCGGGCCGGATCTTTCGCCGCGTCGTGCTCCCGCAGGCCATGCCCGCGATCATCCCCGCGTCGGGCAACCTGCTGATCGGGATGCTCAAGGCGACCTCGATCGTGAGCGTGATCGCCGTGCAGGACCTGCTGTACTCGGTGCAGTTGATCTACAACCAGAACTTCCTCGTCATCCCACTGCTGCTGGTCGCCACGATCTGGTACGTCATCCTCACCACGGTGCTGTCGATCGGCCAGCACTATGTCGAGCGGCACTACGGCCGTGGCACGGCGGTCCACCCGTGACCCGGCCGCCGCTGGTGCGGATCCGCGGGCTGCGCAAGAGCTTCGGCGCGCACACCGTGCTCGACGGCGTCGACCTGGACGTGCGCGCGGGCGAGGTCGCCGTGCTGCTCGGGCCGTCCGGTGCCGGCAAGAGCACGCTGCTGCGCTGCGTCAACCACCTCGTCCGGCCCGACGCCGGCTTCGTGGCGATCGACGATGAGATCATCGGCTACCGTTACGCCCACCACCGGCTGCACGAACTGCGTCCCGCCGCGATCACCCGGCAGCGCGCCGATATCGGCATGGTGTTCCAGACGTTCAACCTGTTCGCGCACCGCACCGCGCTGGCGAACATCACCGAGGGCCCGATCGCCGCCGGCCTCGCCAACCGGACGGACGCCGCCGCGCAGGCCAAGGAACTGCTCGCGAGAGTGGGGCTCGCCGGCCGCGAGAACGCCTACCCCCGGCAACTGTCCGGCGGCCAGCAGCAACGGGTGGCGATCGCCAGGGCCCTGGCGATGCGGCCGCGGCTCATGCTGTTCGACGAGCCGACCAGCGCCCTGGACCCGGAACTGGTCGGCGAGGTCCTGAACGTCATGCGGGATCTCGCCGGCTCCGGCATGACGATGCTCGTGGTGACGCACGAAATCGGCTTCGCCCGTGAGGTCGCCGACACCGTCGTGTTCCTCGACCACGGCCGCATCGTGGAGTCCGGCGTTCCCGACGATGTGCTGGCCCGGCCACGCCACGACCGCACCCGGGCGTTCCTGTCCGCCGTGTTGTGAACCCCTGCCGAAAGGATTCCCCGGTGTCACCAGGCATTCCCCGCCGCATCGCCGTCGCGCTGGTGGCTGTCGCCGCGCTGGCCACCGTCGCCGCCTGCGGTTCGACGACCACCACCGGCGCGCCCGGCCGCCCCACCGATGTCGCGGACACGATTCCCACCCAGGACGTCGTGTCCGCGATCCGGACCGATCCGGCGCTGGCGGCGGAACTGCCGCTGGGCGGGCATCGCTCGCTCACGCTCGGCACCACGTACCAGCCCGGCACGTCCAGCCTGCCGCACTCCGGGATCGGCCCCGGCGGCCGCGATGTCGGGTTGGACATCGACCTGCGCGATGCCGTGGCCAAGGTGCTGGGCATCACGTGGACCGTGCAGAACGGTACCTTCGCCACGATCATCCCCGGCGTGCAGAACGGCAAGTACGACGTGGGCCAGGACAACTTCGGCGTCACCAACGCGCGCGAACAGGTCGTGGACTTCGCCACCTACCTCACCGACGGACAGTCCTTCCTCGGTGCCGCCGACAGCGGCCTGACCAAGGTCGGCGCGCTCACCGACCTGTGTGGCCGCACCGTCGCCACCAGTCCGGGGTCGACGTTCCAGCAGATCCTCACCACCGGCGCGGACACATGTGCGGCGGCGGGGAAACAGCCCTACACCGTCCAGTTGTTCGCCGACACCGCGCCGATCTGGCTGGGGCTGGCCAACGGCAAGGTCGATGTCTACTTCGGACCGACGCTCAGCCTGAAGTACGACGCGACACACCAGCCGAACGTGAAGTTCCTCGGCCAGTTCAGCTCCACCCCGGTCGGCTTCGTCACCGGGAAGGGATCATCGATCGCCAAGGCGCTCGGCGACGCCGTCAACGAACTGATCCGCACCGGCGCGTACGCCCGAATCCTCGCCAAGTGGGGCGTGACCAGTTCAGGTATCGCCCACTCCGCCGTGAACCCGGCGGCCACGCTGTAGCCCAGAGCACGAAAGGAGCACGCGCATGACGACTCAGGAGCCGGTCGCCCTCGGCAGCGACTCGGTGACCGCCGCCGCCGAGTCCGACCGACCGTCCCGACACGCCTGGCTGGTCGCGGTGTCCGCAGGCCTTGGCTACCTGTTCGATTCCTACGTGGTCAACATCTACAGTTTCGTGCTGCCGTTGATCGCGGTCAGTTTCTCGTTGAGCAGTACCGCGCAGGGTCTGATCGGCTCGGTGCTGCTGGCCGGCTACACGGTGGGCACCTTCGGGTTCGGCTGGGCGGCCGACCGGTTCGGCCGCCGCGACACGATGGGCGCGTCGATCCTGCTCTACGGCGTCACCACCGCCGCGTCCGGCCTGGCCGGCGGGGTCGGGCTGTTCGCGGCGCTGCGGTTCGTCACCGGCCTTGGCGGCGCCGGGGAACTGTCCGTCGGCGTGCCGTACACGCTGGAGGAATGGCCACGGCGACGGCGTGCGCTCGGTGCCGGGGCGGTGATCTTCTCACTGTTCGCCCTCGGCGCGTTGCTGGCCATCGGGATCTCGCTGGTGTTCGCACCGTGGCTGGGCTGGCGGGCGGCGTTCCTGCTGTCGCTGCTGCCCGCCGCCGGGGTGTTCGTGCTGCGCAGGGCGATCCGCGAGTCCGACCCGTTCCTGCGCGAGCGGGCCACGCACGGCGTGCGGCGCGGCCGGCTGCGTCACATCACCCGCGACCCGGTGTTGCGTCGGCGCCTGGTCATCGGATCGCTGATCTTCGTGGCCAACGCCGTCGGCTACTGGGGTTACCTGGTGTTCCTGCAGAAGTACATGCTGACCCGGTTCGGGCTGACCTTCCGCGAGGCACTCGGCCTGACCGCCGTGTTCTATGGCGCCATGGCGGTGTGGCCGGTGGTCGGCGGTGTGGCCGCCGAACGGTTCGGGCGGCGACCGGCCGCGATCGGCGGCGCGGTGGTGCTCACGGTCGCCAGCGTGATCGCGTTCTCCTCCGGTTCGCTCGCCGTGTTCGTGGTCGCCGAGGTGTTCGGGATCGGGCTGCTGGGCTGGACGTGGGCGGTGGCCAACACGTATGTGGCCGAACTGTTCCCGACCTCGTTGCGGGCCACCGGATTCGGCCTGTGCGTCGCCATCGGCCGGCTGCCTTCCATCGCGGGCCCGGTGCTGACCGGGGTGCTGATCGGCTCGGCGGGGCTGGCTCCGGTGGCGAAGTGGTTCGCCGCGGTCTGGATCCTCTACGTGATCGGCTTCCTGCTCGGTCCGGAAACCCGTGGCCGAACCCTGTCCGAACTCGACGCGGCCGGCGGCCCGCGGTGAGCACGGCTGCCACCGAGGTGTCCGTGCTGGACAATCCGGTCTGGGCATCGCTGACGGGTGTCCACGCGGGACTGGCCGAGATCGCGGGTCGGGCTGGGCGGTATCTGCCCGACGTGGCGCCGTTCGTGGCGCTGTCCGATCCGGCCGATCCGGCTGCCTGGGCCGATCTGGTGCGCCTGATCGGGCCTGGCGGCGAGCTGACACTGGCCGGTGTGGACGAGATACCCCACGGGTGGACGGTGCTCGGCGAGGTGCCCGGCGTACAGCTCGTGGCCACGAGCCTGCGTGCACGACCCGACGACACGGCGCGGCGATTGGGCAACGACGACGTGCCGGCGATGCTGGACCTGGTCCGTCGCACCGAACCCGGCCCGTTCCGGCCGCGCACCATCGATCTGGGTAGCTATCTGGGTATCCACCACGACGGTGTGTTGGTCGCCATGGCCGGTGAGCGCCTGCGCCCACCCGGCTGGACGGAGATCAGCGCGGTCTGCACCGACCCGGCGTATCGCGGGCAGGGGCTGGCCACCCGGCTGGTCCGCGCCGTGGCCGCGGGAATCCAGGACCGTGGCGACACACCGTTCCTGCACACCTCGGCCGCCAACACCGCGGCCATCCGACTGTACGAGTCACTCGGCTTCACCCTGCGCCGAAACCTGATGTTCCGATTGCTGCGCACACCTGACCGGCCACGGTGGCGTGGACCGGATGATGGCAACTTGCTCGGCGGGCAGTAGTGCCGCGGGAGCGTCAGCGTCCCTCTGCCGCGGCAGTTCCCCATAACAGACGGTCGCTAGTATCGGTGTGTGAGCGCAGCCCGACCGCCGGAGCACGTCCAACGCGCGGCGGACGCGGCTGATCTCGGCGCCTATGTCCAGGGCTTTCGATTCCGCCCGGCCGTGGTGACCCCGCTGCTGGTCGTGGTGTGCGGTGTGGTGATCGCCAGATCGCCGGGCTTCGGCTGGTCGCTCACGTTGTGGATTCTCGGCTCACTCATGCTGCTGTGGTTCGTCCTGGACACGATCCACCTCATCGTGCGTCACGACGGTGTGTACATCTACGAGAAGGGACTCATCGACGCGCGCGGTGTCCTCGGCGCTCAGCTGACCAGAAAAGTACCGTGGCATTCCGTGCGGTCGATCAACTATCGGCGGCAGCTCTATCTCGTCAACCTGATTCCGTACCTCCGCAGTGAGTACTGCGAGATCCACTACCTGGGTGAGCTCGTTCCCGGCCAGCCGAAAGAGGCATCCTTCCGGCTGCCCGGCCGGACCGCCAACCTGCGGCACGCCGTCGAGCTGATCAGCACGCACACCAACCGGGTGTGAGACCCAACCAGTGGAGGTAGCAGATGGCCGAGCTCCCACCGCCCCCAGAGGGAATCGTGCTGACACACTTTATCGTCTCGCACGATATCGAGCGCTCTCGGCGTTTCTATACTGAAGTGCTCGGCGGCAGAGTGGCCTTCTCCGGTCCCGGAGGAGTGACCTATGTCGCACTATCCAACAGTTGGATCATCATCAACATCGGCGGAGGCCCGACCGACGACAAGCCGGAGGTCACCTTGGAGGTCCCTGACGACCCCAACCGGGCCAGCAGCTTTCTCAATATTCGCGTCAAAGATATCGAGGCTGTGTACGCCGAATGGAGCGCGCGGGGTGCTCAATTTTTGACGCCGCCGAAGCAGCACCAGTACGAGATCCGTTGCTACATCCGCGATCCCGATGGTCATCTGATCGAAGTGGGACAAACCACGGACCCACAGGGGGACTGGGTGCCCGCTCACTGGCCATCAAATCCGACCGCCGATGAGCCCGACTGAGCGCAATACGGATCGACGCCAGCGGCCTGCCTCGTCCGCCCCACGATCTGCGACACGAGCCATCCGTGACACGACGTCTGCTCGCTTTTCCTGCGAGTGGCGCTGGGTGACCGACCGCTGCCGTGGTTACGGTGTGTGGACATGGAGAAGGGGAAGGCATGACCGCGCGGGAGGCCAGCGACGTCGTGGTCGTGCTGCCCGGGATCATGGGCAGCGAGCTGGTCGACGCGGCAACCGGGCGGGTGCTGTGGGGCATGTCGAACGTCGACTGGTATCGGCGGGCGTGGATGTCCCCGACCGGTATGGCTGAGCTGATGGTCACGCCGGCCGAGCGCGCCGGGGACACGACGCGGATCACGGCCACCCGGCTGCTGCGGTTTCCCGCGTTCGCGCCAATGCTGCGGGGTTTCGAGCCGTACACGGCGTTGACCGGCCGGCTGCGGCACGTGGTGCGCGAGCCCGGCCGCGTGGTGGAGTTCCCCTACGACTGGCGGCTGTCGATCGAGCACAACGCGCGGCAGCTGATGGCAGTGGTCGAGCGCCTGGCCGGCAACGGCGCGCGACTGGTCCTGGTCGCGCATTCCATGGGCGGCCTGATCGCGCGCTACTGCACCGACGTCCTCGGCGGCGCCGCAGTGGTCCGGACCGTGATCACGCTCGGCACACCCTTCCACGGCGCCGCGAAGGCCGCCGTCCTGCTCAGCCACGGCACCGGTGCACCGATTCCACTGCACCGCAAGCGATTGCGCGCGTTTGCGGCGACCCTGCCCGGCCTGCACGACCTGCTGCCCACCTACCGGGTGGTGGACGATGGGACGTCCGCGCGCCGCCTGACCAGCGGCGATATCGCCCGGCTTGGCGGCGATGCCGAACTGGCCGCAGAGTCGTTCGCCCGGCGTGCGCGCCTGCTGGCGCCGGGAGCGGCGGGTTCGGTCGCGTGGTGGCCGCTGGTCGGCGTGGAGCAGGACACGGCACAGAGCCTCGTGCTGCGCGACGGCACCGTGCTGGCACGCCCGTATGCCTGCCTGCCGGACGCGGACGGCGGCATGCGGCGGGTGGACCGGCGTGGCGACGGCACGGTGTACCGGGACGCGGCGTACCTCGCAGGCAGCGGCACGCCGGCGCACCTGCCGCAGACGCACGGCGCGCTCGCCTCGTGCGCGGAGGCCGTGGCGCACGTGTGTGCCGTGGTGACGGATCGGCCGCTGGGACCGTGGTTGGCGGAGGGCACGCCCATCGGGCTGCGGGTGCCGGACGTCGTGCCGGCGGGGGCGCCGTTCCGGATCGACGTCGACGGATCCGCCGATCCGACGCCGGTGACGTGCCGGATCAGCGATGCCGGCGACGGGCGGACGATCGACCGGCAGACGGTCCGCCGCGCCGACGGGAACGGGCTGACGATCACCGCGCGGCTCCCGGTGCCCGGCCTGTATCGGGTCGAGGTGAAGGCGGGCGGCTTCTCGGCGGTCACGGAACTGGTGCTGGTGACTGGATCCGATGAGTGACTCCCCCACCACGTCCGGGTTCGACGTCGTCTGTGTGCCCATCGGTGACTACCACGCGCTGCCGCCGCTGCCGGCCGACGACGAGGCCGACCGGGTAGTCGCGCTGCTGACCCCGCTGGGTGGCCGGGCCGTCGCGTGGTCATTGCCGCTGGGCACGCCACGCGACGCCGTGACGGTCGATCAGCGGCTGCGCGCCTGGGCGCTGACCGGCCACAGTTCGATACTGTTCTGGATCGGCCACGGCCAGGCGAACCCGGACGGTGCGTGGCTGGCCACACACGACACGCCGGTGGCCATGGATCTGGGCGGTGTCCAGCCGGCGAAGCTCGCGGACTTCGTGATGGCGGAGTGGCGGCGACGCGCGCACGGCGACGACTGGGCCGTCGTGGTGATCGAGGCGTGCGGCGCAGAACGGTTCGCCGGCCTGCTGCACGCGGAACTGCTGCGCAGGTTCCCGCCGCCGAACCGGTTCGCCGTGGTCGGCGTCGGAGCGGCGGACGGTGCCGCCGCGCTCGGCGGGTTCCGGCAGGCGCTGGCCGACGCGCTGTCCTCGACGTCCAACGCCTACACCGACTGCGACGACGTGATCAAGGTGTCCGACCTGCTCGGCCAAGTCGACGAGCGGCTGCCGTTCGGTGTCGTGCACCAGGTCAAGCTCTACCAGGCCCTGCCATTGGCGCGACCACGTCAGCTGCCGACCGCGGTGGCCGCCACCATGGACGTGTACGCCGAACTGCGGGAGTTCGTCGCGACGCTGGCACCGGACCAGCGGCGGCACTTCCTGCCCAAGGCCCAGGGCGCGGACCAGGCCGAGCAGGGCGAACCGGTGTGGTACTTCGTCGGCCGCGCGCAGGAGCAGGCACGGGCCGCGGACTGGCTGCGCACCACGACCGGCGGGCTGCTCGTGGTGACCGGCCGGGCCGGCGCCGGCAAGTCGGCCCTGCTCGGTCACCTGCTGGTCCAGGGCACACCACGGCTGCGGAAGCTGCTGACCGCGGCGGGTTTGCTGCCGGTCGCGCCTGCCGGGCAGTTCCCGGACACGCCGTTGTTCGACGCAGTGATCCACCTGACCGGCATGACCACGGCCGAGCTCATCGAACGACTGGCAGGCGACGCCGTCGACGTGGACGGACTGGTGGACGCGCTGTCTCGGCGCACGAGGCCGTTCACGGTGCTGTTGGACGCGCTGGACGAGGCGCAGGAGCCGGTCACGATCGCGGCCGTCGTGCTGCGTCGTCTGGCCGAGGTCCCCGGGGTACGGCTCGTGCTCGGCACCCGGGCATCCACCCGCGAGGGGCCTGATCTGCCGGAACCCGACGACCAGGACCTGCTGGACACGCTGGGGCCGCACGACCGGATCACGGTCGCACGCGATCCCGACGCGGCCGGCCGGTACGTCCGGCTGCGGCTGCGTGCCGCGCTGGCGCCGGCCGAGGCCACCCTCGATCGCGTGGCGCATCTGGTCCGGGCTCGCGCGGAGCAGTTCCTGCATGCCCGGCTGGTGGTGCACGAGATCATCGCGGACCCGGACCTGCTCACCGAACAACACGCCCAGCGACTGGCCCACCTCGTCACGCTGGACCATCGCGGGCTGTTCGCGGTGGCCACCGACCGGCTGGCCACGCGGCGTCCTGTGCTGCGCTCGTTGCTGGCCACCCTCTCCCAGGCACGCGGCCGGGGCATGCCGCGGGTCGATCGCGTGCTGGCGAGGGCCGCGAGCGCGGTGCACGGCGAAGCGGTCACCGAGCTGGACATCGACGAACTCCTGACCGTCGCCGCGCCCTACGTCCTGCTCGACACCGAGCACGGCCAGAGCGTCTACCGGCTGGCCCACCGCACCTTCGCCGAACACTTCCACTCCCGCCAGTCGTGGGTGGAGCGCATGCACGCCGACATCACCGAGCGCTTCCTGCGGTCCACCGACTGGGCCACACCGAACCCTTATCTGCGGCGGTATCTGACCGAGCACGCCGGTCTGGGCAACCGACTGTCGACCCTCCTCGCGCATGCGGACGCCGCGGACAACGTCGACCAGGAACGGCTGACCGGCGAACTGTTGTCCCGCTACCTCGGGTACGGCGCGG
>WNGR01002783.1_pt1 | contig 19147 bp, 23 predicted proteins | sample 5407581 | NCBI WGS metagenome assembly WNGR01 (sample SAMN13153383, study PRJNA577476) | soil metagenome | isolation source: 80 cm soil or saprolite under Garry oak tree replicate 2 | place: USA:California | collected 2016-06-15 | reverse complement strand
ATGTTGTCATGCAAGACAGTGTGAACTTATTTATGATGTACTCTACAATAAAGAAAGGGTTATGCTGTTGGATATATTGTAAATATATTGTAAATATATTTACCTGTAAACTTTCAATGTGCTTTGCACATTCATTGCCAATGAATTTGGGTTATTCATCCTGATCACATAGCAACTCATATTCCTAATATAATATCCATTAATCCTCAGATTTCATTGAGGAGACATTCAGCCTGACATCCAATATCGGAACATCAAAAGTCAACAACTGAAGACATCAAGAGATCTCAACAACATAACACATAACATTCATCTAACATCGGAACATCCCAAGTCAATGTCTCAGAATACCAAGTCAACATCTGAACTACTGTACAACAGACACAATGTTCCACAGATGAGTTGGGAATGTGTGCGAACTCCTGGCTTCCTTTCCCTACTCATCACACCCCCTAACCCCATGACTTATCATTACAGTAAATTAAACCCACATCACTCCTCAGTCCTGCTTTCCTCTTGCCACAGGCCTGACACCTCCCAGTGGTGACAGTCTAGAGTTGACCCCCTCCCTGAGAAGATGAGTACTCACATTTACCCACTAGGGGCAGCAGGTCTGACCACAATGCCATTGACACAACAATGTCTGTGTGGTCTGATGCTGAGCTTCCCAATGTGGCTCCCTGATACAGCCCATCTGGAAACGACAGTAGTTGTAGGTCAGAGAGGCTTAATGATCCTGCTGCAGCAATGGCAGAAGGGAAGGCATGGAGGAACACTTCAAGGGCTCTGGGCCTAGAAATCTGTGGGTGAAATGAGGAGTTGTGTGGAAAGAGTGGATGACATGTAGATGATGTCAAGAAAAATAAAAATGGGTACTCACCTGCTGACCTCCATAAATGGAGCGAGACACACCCATGATGGTTCATGACAGAGGCCAGGCAAAAGATGAGCATCACATAATGAGCAACACCTCACTGAGGCAACCAGATGGCACGTTGAGGTCGCTCATGAAGGGTGCCATGCAGAAATGGTGAAAAAAAAAACATACCAGATGAGATGGACAAGGTGGTGGTGGGAACATTGAACATTGACCCATTGATTCCACTGGATCATCTCAAAATATGCTGTGACAGTCATTTCCATATCTTCAAGGGCCACACAGGAGGGGAGGGGTTAGGGTGTAACGCCACAGCCAGCGTTATCGTGTGACGTGCGCAGTGCTTATTCGAGGGTGAAGTCTTGTCAGGACTTCAGTACGATGATGAACAAGATCGTGGGAGCAGGGCTCAACCAGATATAGCAGGGAGTCTCTACCTTGGATGCAGAACATATGTTGTCTGCAAGCGAGAGGCAAAACGAAGGCCCTCTATCGCACCTTTAGGGAGGGCAAAAGGTGACTGTCCTAGAGACTACGAGTTGGATACTGTGATTGAAAGAGATATCAAGTCTACTGTACAAGCTAAGTAGACTACGGTTTATATAGTACAAGCCAGTGTTTGTCCGGGACAAACACATGATGCGATCCAACTATTGGGATCCTAGGAATGAGTCATAATATCGTACATGAGTAAGCGTGCATCATAGTGACGTTGTAATGGCATCATATGGAACAATCAGTCAGCGTATACGTCATCGCTCAGTCAGCAGTTCGTAAGTAACATGAGTCAGAGGTTTGGCACATCATAGAATGTGATGGAAGGAAGAAGAAGAAAAGAAACGTGTCCGGATTCGTAACACAGGGCTGCTAAGCTGAGGTGTTAGACAGCTTGGCTGTGCATAGAAAAGTAATCAGAGCACTCACCTGGATGTTACCAGACAGAGGGCTGGACCTGTAGATGTGGGGAAACTCCCCGCTTGCACCTTACAACAAAGCATGTTATGCCCTAGTGGGGGCACTTCGTGCGATGTGCGCAAGACAATACTACCAAGTCAACTATGACTTGGTGGGATGAGGTTCTGGGTGTGTGGAGTATTGATATAGCTCAATACTCAAAGGCTCCGAGGTGATCGTCCAAGATCAAGGACAATCAATGTAAATGATAGAGGCAGAGGGATCACACAGGAATGAGAAGACAAGACAGTGTTATTCACTAGTAGACAAACAAAGACAAGTCTAAGGAAAGTACTACTGGGTTTTTAGGGGGTTTATATAGGGAATGAGCACAACCATGACTAATAGTACTGATACTTGGAATGAGTCATCGTACAAGCTAGATGAGTCATGCAGAGTCAGTGGAAAGGTAAGTGATGATGAGTCACCATACAAGCTAGGTGAGTCATCAGAGAAAATGAGTCAGAGATGGTGAGTCACAGTGAATCATGTGAGAAAGAAGAGGAAGAAAAGAAGTAAGTATCGTACAGTATGTCATGGGATCATGACATGAGCCCCTCTCAAGACAGACACTTCCACATGTCTAACCTCGGTCCTCTACTTCCAAGTCGATACCATTGTCATTGAAGTTGGCATCCCACTTGCCTGACATCCACTCCTCCTTGTACTTGCACTGGTGAATGTGGGTTGGGGTTTGGTGCCAGGGACAGTTAGTGTTGACTGCATAGTTTTTGTGAGTTCTGGGTATGACGCAACCTACAGTGTTTTGACACCCAGTGTGGGGGAACCAGCAATTGAATCCTTGGTGTCTGATGAGGCCACAATAGTGACAGATGCACCAAAGGGGGCAGTGCTTGGTTATGTGGTTAGCATCCAGTATTGACACTTAGTGCATTTGATGTGAGCAGGGGGAGTGGGGCACTGGAGTTCAGGTTTCTCTGAGACATGTGATTGTCTGCCCATGGACATCACCCAATGGCTAACTCCTGGCCTTTCTTCGTCATGCAGCCAGGGCATGGGGAGACAATAAGGAGGGTCAGCTACTTGTCCATGGAGGACATCTGCAATGGGGATTCCTGAGGAGATGGCGGTGTTGATGTTGTTGCAGATGCTAGGGGCATGTGCTTGTCCCTGGAGGTAGGGGTGTAGGTGTGAGCAAGTTCGAGCTGCCTGAAGGCAATGCTGCACTGAATGGTTCTTGTCTCGCCACTGATCCCAAGCCACCCTAAGGTCATGCTCATGTCTTTGTAGCTCCTCCTTTTCACTCCATAGAACGTGGTATCTGTCGATGTCAGCGATGACTCCTGGGTCCACAAGTCCCGCTGCAGCGATGTCTATGGCTTGAGTGTTGGGGTAAGAGGGGGTGAAGGGGTTAAGGTCATTGTCATCGGTGATGTTAGGAAGGGGGTCCCAGAAAGGGGCAGCTACCAAATCAGTTCCATAGTCACCAAATGGGTCGTCGGCATTGACCCTCTTGGCTTTGATGGTGTGGTGGTGATTGTATTCATTGATGTTGAACTGGATGTAATGGGGTTTCTTCACGCCCCCTCCTGGCATCGGAATATCCACTTTATATTGGACGTGAGTGGCGTTGTAGGGGTTGTAGCGCTGGTACCCCAGGGGTATTGGGAGTTTGGGGTGCAGGACTTTGATCTTGGGGATCGAGACTGGTGATGGGGTGTTGAAGTGGGGGTCATCAGTGGGGTCAGGGGGTGGAAATTGGTTGCCTAGCAGATAGACCAGGTTGGGGGATGCGGCTTGGCTGTTTGCCATGTCAAAGGAGTAGTGGCTCATGATAGGTGTACCTGTGGGTGGGGTGAGCTCCCTAAGTTCAGGAGCTTCATCAGGAGATGGGGTAGAAGCCGCCAAGCCATAGGGTGGTGTCTGTGTTTCGATTGAGAGAGAGAAGCTAGTGGGTTCTGAGATACGACCACTGAGGGGGACAACAGGGAGTGGCAGTGATGACATTGCCAACTCAAAGTTGTCCCCTGTGTCGGTGGCTATCTCAGTGAGGGGTGATGGGGGTGGTGACGAGAGACATTCAATCAGAGGTATAGATGTAGAGGGGGAGAGATGGTCAGCCAGGGGGATTGGATTTTGAGTGGGGGATGTCATGATGGTACGAATGATGATGGGAAGTGATGGAGGTGGGGGTGTTATATATTCTAGGTGGCGTACGGCACTAGGATTTTGCTGGTAGTAGGCTTCTATCAGGTGGTCTGCGTGTACGTGAGTTGTGGGTTCCCAGCTGTCATGTGCTTCTGAGAAGCCTTTCCACCTGACCAGGTATTGTAACTGATTACAGCGGCGTCTTGTATTCATAATTTGCTCCACTTCCCACTCCAGTTCTCCATTGATAAGTTCCAGAGAGGGTTCAGGGAAGTTGGGGCCATGTTCTGGGGTTTCTTTGTATGGAGTGAGGAGGGATGCATGGAAAACATTGTGGATCTTCCATTGAGGTGGGAGTTTTAGGTGATAGGAGGTGTGTGAGATGGCTGCAGTGACAAGGAATGGTCCATAGTGTTTGGGGGCCAGCTTGGTGGTAGGGTGTGTGGTGGTGAGATTTTTGGCATCTAGCCATACTCTGTCTCCCACACAGTAAGGTACGAAGTGTGTGGGTTTTCAGGTCATTAGGTTTTGTGAATGTTTGATGGCTTCTTGTGCCTGTTTCCGTGCTTCTTTGATGCGCTGGAGACAGTCGTTGACTGATGGGACCTTTGCTGTACATGTGATTTGATGTACATGGGGAACATGTCCCATAAGGAGTTTGAATGGGGCCTTCTTTGTTGTGGAGCTGGGCCATGAGTTGTGCGTGTATTGTGCTAGTGGTAGCCATGCTGCCCAGTCATCTTGTTCGTAATTAGTGAAGATTCGTATGTATTGTTCTAGCCATTGGTTTGTTCTTTCTGATTGTCCATCTGTCTGTGGGTGGTAGGAAGTGCTGATGTTTTGTTTGACACCAACGGTTTTGAGGAGTTCTCTGGTAATTTCTGCTGTGAATTGAGTGCCTCGGTTGGAGATTACCAATTTGGGGAGTCCATAGTGGGGTAGTACATAAGTAGCATATAGTAATGCCGTTTGTTCGGCAGTGATGGTTTCATGACAGGGAATGAAGATGGAAGCTTTGGAGCAGTCATGGTCCGTAATTGTAAGTATGGTATCGTATCCTTGGGATTTGGGAAGTTTGGTAATAAAATCTAAAGTGATGGTTTTGAAGGGGTAAGCGTGTGGGTCTGTGGTAATAGGGAAGAGGGGTGGTTTTGGGTTTGTGGGGTTGTTTTTGCATGATTGGCAAGTAGCACAGCCTTTGACGTAGTTGGTGATTGTGCTTTTCATGCCAGGCCACCAGTAGTCTTAACTGATGGACCATAGTGTTTTGGAAATTCCGGGGTGTCCTGCTGTGATCAAGTCATGATATAGGGAAATTACCCCCCTCCTCAGGTTGTTGTCTTCCACGACAACAAGTTGGTCACCCCACCAGTAGAGTTTATTGGTTTTGGTGAGGTTGTGAGTGAGTGCCCATGTAGTTAGGAGTTCTGGTCATTTCAATTGATGGGCGTGGACATGGTCATCTAAGGTGGATGTGGTGGTGGCGTCAATGAAAAGTGTTTGTGGAAGTACCGTGATGTCATCATTGTCATTGGGGCCCTCATAGAAGTTGGGTCGTCTGGAGAGGGCATCTGCCTTGTTGGCAGTTCCCGGTTGGTGGACAAGCTGGAAGTTATAATCTACCAGTTTAGGAAGGTAGTGGGCTACGCATCTGTTGATGCATTGTGGGTTACAATAATATTGGAGGTTTTTGTGGTCAGTGAGGATGACAATGGGGTGTGAGGAGCTTGCTAGGAGGTGTTGCCAGTTATCTAAACCACAAACTACTGCTAGGAGTTCTCTGTTGTGGATGTTGTAGTTCCATTCTGCTTCTGTGAAGGTCTTGGAGTGAAAGCTGATGGCACGTGACTTCCCCCTGTCATCCTTCTGGGAAAGTATGGTGCCTGTGGCAAAGGCGGATGCATCCACCTCTAATTGGAATGGTTTAGTTATGTCTGGTTGTTGCAGAGTGGGGTCTGTGAGCACCATAGCAATAAGTTTGTTCAGTGCTTCGTGACATTCGGGGGTCCACTGAAAAGTGGTTCCCTTCTTGAGTAATTGGGTCAAGGGACGTGCAATGTTGGCGAAGTTGGGGATGAAGGGTCGTTGGTAGCCTAGTACTCCTAAGGCGCTCCTGACCTCTTTGAGGGTTTTGAGATCTCATGGCCAGTCACGTAGTCCGTCGGCTTTGACTGGATCAATTTTGATATGATCTCCATTGACGATAATGCCTAGGTATTCGATTTGTGGTTGTTCGAAGACACATTTGGACAGTTTTAGAAAGTAGGATTCTTCCTCTAGTAGGTCTAATACTTCATGGACTATTTGTTGATGTTGAGGGAGGTCTCCTCCTGTTGCAATGAGGATGTCGTCCATGTATACGAAGAGTTCAGTGGGGTATTTGTTTGTAAGACGCCAGAACATGTGGTTCATTGCATGGGAGAAGGTGGCAGGGGAATTGGTGAGGCCAAAGAACATTACGCGTGGTTGGAACAGGCCAAAGGGTGTTTTAAAAGCAGCTGCCCACTGGTCCTCTTCTCTGATGCAAATGTTGTTGTATCCCCAGCAAATGTCAAACTTGGTGAAGATTTTCTTCCCTTGTAACTGTTCGAGTATGGTGCTGATGAGGGGAAGTGGGTAAGTATCTCACACCGTCCAGGAGTTGAGGGGTCGATAATCCATAATGGGACGAAGTTTCCCATCCTTTTTCTTCCTGAAGAAAAATGATGAGGCATAGGGGGAGTTGGATTCTACAATGTATCCCTTTTCTAGATGTTCTTTGAGGAATTCTTTCATTGCCTCTGATTCTTCTGATGTGAGGGGATATACTTTGCAGTTTAGTGTGGTGGGGGCACTGGGTTTGAGGGTGATTATGTGATCTTCTTCCTGGGCCAGTGGGAAGCGTTGGGCTGCTTTTTCCAAGAATACGACTGCATGTTGTTGGTACTCTTCGGGTATCTCCAGTGTTTGTGTGGGTTGTTTTGAGTTGCGCGTTCAGCCCATTGCTGTGCGATGTTATCGATCTGCGTTGTTTTTTTCGACTGGTATCCTGCTGTTTCAATGATAATGTTCTCTCCTTCCAGTTCATTCTTTGTCCAATTGACTTGTGGGTTGAATGCTTGGAACCATGGATGTCCCAGGATGAGGTGATCTCTTCCTAAGTTGGTGATGAAGAACCATTGTTTCTTTTTCTCTTGTCCTTTTCTGACGTACAGGTTGCAGTATTTTGTGATGGTGCTGGCTTGATTCTCTGTGCTGTCAACATTTTGTACTGTTCTGGGGTGTTGTAATAGGCGTGTGCCCATGCCGAGCTTTTCAAGGGTTCGGGTGTTGATGAAATTTTCGGTGGCTCTGCAATCGAGTAATGCCTCTACTTCGGTCTTTTTGTGCCACATGCATAGATCAATGGGTACTGTGATTGAATCTTCTTTGATACTATACATGGAGCTAATTTCTGCCTTGTCCACGACCATTAGGACTTGGCACCTCAAAAATCCTCTTCTCCCATGTCGTGTTCATCAAGGTAGGCTCCTCATTCTTCTTCGGTCATACTCTTCTCAATTGCCATGATCTGTTGTGCTTTGGAGAGCAGGGGTTTTGGATTTTCGACTTTGTCTGGTTCGCTTTTAGCATGGGTGGTGTCGGTGGTGTGGGCTGCTGTGTTAGGGTGTGGGGCAGTGTTGCCTTGTGCGTCCCTTGTTGGGCAAAACTTTGCCATGTGTCCTTGTTGACAGCAGCAGAAGCATCAGCCCTCAGCTGAGAGTTTCTTCTGCTCTTTGTCGGTAAGTTTTTTAGTGGTACTGGGATGTGGGATGTGGATGTGGCATCAACATCCATTGGTATGATGCCATCGTTACAAGGTGCGTTTCACAGGGTATTGGTGCTCTGATATTGCTGATTGTTGCGATTAGATCACTGTGGGTTGTTTCGATTATGCAGGGTGAGTCCCATGTTCTGAATTTCTCGGAAGTGTTCCATTTCCTTTTGTGCCACCTCCTTTCAGCCATCCATGTCGGTTGGCCAAGTTTCATGGAACAGGATACGGCGGTGGATGTGATCTTGGAGGCTGACTTTGAAGTGGGCAATAGTGCCTTTTGCATTGGCCTCCCATTCGGCTGCATCGGTGAGGCGTTCGAAGGTGGCAATGTACGTGTCAACGTCGCTGTTCTTCATTTCTAACTTCATGAGTTGTTTGTAGGCACTCTGGGTATGTGTGGTGTCCTTCCATTCAGCTTTGAATGCTGTCTCGAACTTGTTCCACAAAACCTCGTCTGTCTCTGTGATGGGGTTCATAGTGCAGGTAGTCTTTGCCTCAAGGGCGGTTTCTTGTGTGTCAACCCATGCATCAATGTTTGGGCCATGCATATATGAGAGTGCATGAATGACTCTGCTGAATGGGTTTGACATGATGTCAACTGTTCTGTTTAATCATTTGTAGCGTTTGAATTCGCGTAGGAAGGCGTTGCTCCTGGAGCAGTTGCCGCTGAAGATGGCGGGTGGGACACCTTGAAGGCCTCCTGAGTTGGGTGGTGGGGTGGCACCTCCTCCTGGTGTGGGGCCACCACCTCTTCCTCTGCCTCCTCCTCTGCCTCCTCCTCCACCTCCTCCTCCGCCTCCTCCTCTGCCTCCTCCTCTACTGCCAGTTCCAGTGGCTGCTGCGGACATTGGGTGTGAGGGTAGTGGTGCGTGTATGGGGTTTTGTGTTATGCTGGGGTTCTGACCACTCAGGATTGCTGTGGCGATCTGGGGGATAATGACTGGTGCAGGTGCATCTGAGGTAAGAGGAAGAGTTCCTTGTAAGGAGACGACGGGGGTGAGTGCTGTGGTGAGGATGTTAACATTGATTGACGTGTTTGTGTTGGTAGGTTCAGTGGGTTCAGCGGGGCTCAAGTTTTCTGAGTGGTCGCTGGAAGACATATGCGTGGTTTCAGGGCTGCTGCACAGGGTGGGCGCGTGTGCTGGGGGAAGGTACTTGGGATTTTGAGGGTCATCGGGGTTCCACCAGCTGAGTCCTATGAAGTTGTTTCTTTGGATGTGTTGAGCTTCGTTTGTGTAGTAAGTGAAGCCTCTTCTGTCTAATCCATACCACACGTTGTTGATAAATTCGATGTGGACTGCTTCTCCCTGGTGGGAGACACAATATCCTCCTTCTGGATCGGTGATGGAGGTTCCCCAGTAGGCAGCTCCTTTGGCGTGTGGAGCTAAGTTGTCATTTTCTCTCCTTGTGACTTCAGTCCACTGATCTCCTGGTTCTATGTCAAGGGTGATGCTTGCCACAGCAAGGTTTGAGGGTGTGAGGGTTCTAGGGTCAAAGGGTTCAGGGGTGCAGGGGTGCGACAGGTTGTCGCAGTAGTTTAGACTTGTCTTATGTTATGCCCTAGCAGGGGCACTTTGCGCAACGTGTGCAAGACAATACTACCAAGTCAACTATGACTTGGTGGGACGAGGTTCTGGGTGTGTGGAGTATTGATATAGCTCAATACTCAAAGGCTCCAAGGTGATCATCCAAGATCAAGGACAATCAATGTAAATGATAGAGGCAGAGGGATCACACAGGAATGAGAAGACAAGACAGTGTTATTCGCTAGTAGACAAACAAAGACAAGTCTAAGGAAAGTACTACTGGGTTTTTAGGGGGTTTATATAGGGAATGAGCACAACCACGACTAATAGTACTGATACTTGGAATGAGTCATTGTACAAGCTAGATGAGTCACGCAGAGTCAGCAGAAAGGTAAGTGATGATGAGTCACCATACAAGCTAGGTGAGTCATTAGAGAAAATGAGTCAGAGATGGTGAGTCACAGTGAATCATGTGAGAAAGAAGAGGAAGAAAAGAAGTAAGTATCGTACAGTATGTCATGGGATCATGACAAAGCAGGTGTGAGAAAGGAAGTGGTTGAATTTCAAGTGAAGACATACCAATGGTTGGGGCCACGAACTGTAGTACTGATGGAGGGCTGTGAAAATATTCTGAGACTTCCCGAATGGAGAGGAATGCCTGGCAGTAGAGAGGGGTCAGATACAGCAACCATGAGTGAGAAGGTCAGGGTGGAAGGAGAGACCCAATATCGATGGATGATGGATGGAAAGGAGGGCAAAGAGTTGCCTCAGTTGTTGGAGCACCATCACCGCTACATAGCAACCTCATTGTGCAAAGTCATGGCAACCAGATGACTGTTTGAGGCTACCCCACAAGGAGTAGGTTGTGGATAGAGGAGTGTCCAAATCAGAACAAGGTTGAAGAGGGGGTTGCATTGAACACTCCCACCAAGGCAACCAGATGAAAGAGTCAAGGTTACCCCACAAGGGGCAGCATGTGGGAGGAGGGAGGCATTGCATTGAACAGTGTGGATACCAAAGACATAGGGAGGTGGGGAGGTAGAACATAGAAAAAAGGGTGGGGGAGAAGAATGACTTGTGGACAACATGTGGTGTTGTGAAATGCGTGTTTCCAGTATTCAAATATTCAAATTCAGTTGCTAAAAAAAGTACATGTGATGTTAAACAACCATATATGAAATATGAAAAGAGGGTTTGAGTCTGACTGTGAGAATTGTGGGAATGTCTAACTGTTGGATGGTCAATGGTCCAATTGTCCTGCCATTGGACACTTGGACACTCGAAACGGACATCCCTCCTGCTATTTAGCACTTTATTTATGGGTATCTAGACAAAGAATTTAGATACCTAAAATAAAAAGTGCCCTTCCAAGGAAAAAAAAACAAAAAAAGAAATGGACGTCCCACTGCCTGACAGTGGGACATTCCAAATGTTTGACAGTCTGATGTGGGACTTGCTGAATGTTGGATCAATGATAACTAACTCTCCCAGTGTTGTGCAGTAAACACCTCATAGTAGCTACCTTACATATGATCTCAATAAAATAAAAAACATTGTACCACTGTCACTAGGATGAAGCACATCAGAGACCTGTGTGTGAGCCACCCTGACACATCCAGAACACATATGGCATGTACGTGTGCCTATGAGCATCAACAATTCCTGCACCCAAGTCTCCTGCACCCAACCATCCTGCTCTCCCACCCAACCCACCCAACACTCAATCCCTACAACCTTATTATCACTTCAATGACACCTGTTACATTGCCACTGAACGTCAGCCTTGACTTAGACTCTGGATCGGCACGCGATATGACTTAGCGAAGACTGTTGTACACAGACTATGGATAGTCACGTGACGCGATGGTCACAAGGTCTGATGACACTTGGACACGAGACGATGGTCGCTTCTTGATACAAGTAGAGAAAGGGAGAGAGTCTTTAGATCTCGCAGAGGATAGGAGGAATGCTAGTGGCGATTCAAGAAGACCAAGCTGGAGAGCTTGGTCTTCAATGACTACATCTTAAGTATTACAATAAGAGGGCTTTAAAGCGCCTCTTGAACCTGAAACCAAGTACCACTATCCTAGGGTCGAGTCATACTACTGTACATGTGATACTCGTGCTGACTGATGCGTAAGTCCATGACTAATTACCGCTTACTCATGTAGTCATAACCTATGAGTAAGTGTCTTCGCACTGATACGTAACAACACCCATCTTCTCCCTTCCCTTGTTAGTGTCATGGTGGCTAGTGTGTTGCCTACTCAGCTAAGCCATTTTTGCCACTGATTTCTAGAAAAAAAAGTGCATCAATGTTATCTTCGATGACACTGCTGGATGCATCACCTTCAAACATGTCTGGTACAATGCTGCAAATAGGCGTGTGTGCACACTTGTAACGCCATGACTGGCATTATCGTGCAATGTGCATTCTGGTGTTTTGTTCTGGGAGTGAAGTTGTATCAGGACTTCAGTATGATGATGCACAAGTATCAAGTTGAGCTGTGCTCAAGACTGATGTGAGAGAAATGCCAAGTCAAGCCAACGCTCAAGACTAGTGGGGGCGAGACAAATTGAAGGTCTACGTTCTGTTGGGTATGCGAGGCAAAAGACGAAGGCCCGCATCAATGAGAGACAAGTGATAGTCCTCAATGGAACAACCCAAGAGTTCCCTGTCTGGTTCAGGAGACTATGTTGTGATTGTGGAAGAAGTCAAGTCTACTGTACAAGCTAGGTAGACTAGGGTTTATATACTCATATAGGATGTTTGTGTTGAACAAACATATGATTCTAGTTGGTATAAGTCATGATGACATAGGTAAAGTAAGCATGAGTCAGCGTGCATCATAGTGATGTCATAATGATGTCATATGGAATGATCAGTAAGCAAATGAGTCATCGAGTCTGAGTCACTGAGTCATGGGGGTTCAGCACATGTAAAGTAATGAGTCATGATGGGAAAAGAAGTGAAACATGTCCAAAATCGTAACATTACCCCCCTTTTAGGATTGAAGTTGGCTCGACTTCAACTCTCACCATGTAACGCCACAGCCGGCGTTATCGTGCGACTTGCGCAGTGTTTCGTTCGAGAGTGAAGTCTTGTCAAGACTTCAGTATGGTGATGAACAAGATCATGGGAGCAGGGCTCAACCAGATATAGCAGACGGTCTCTCTACGTGGGACGCAGAACGTATGTTGTCTGCAGGTGAGAGGCAAAAGCAAAGGCCCTCTATCACACCTTTAGGGAGGGCAAAAGGTGACTATCCCAGAGACTGTGGATTGAGTGCTGTGATTGAAAGAGATATCGAGTCTACTGTACAAGCTAAGTAGACTACAGTTTATATAGTACAGGCCAGTGTTTGTCAGGGACAAACACATGATGCAATCCAACTATTGGGATCCTAGGAATGAGTCATAGTATCGTATGTGAGTAAGCGTGCATCATAGTGACATCGTAATGATGTCATATGGAACAATCAGTCAGCACATATGTCATTGATCAGTCATCAGTCTGTAAGCAATATGAGTCATGGGGGCAGCATGTAATGGAATAGGATGGAATGAAGTGGAAAGAAAAGAAACATGTCCGGATTCATAACATTACCCCCCATTCAGATCTGAAGTCGTCCCAACTTCAACTCTCCCCATCACCATAAAGCTCAATGTCTACCTCCTCGTCAATGGGATCTTCGTCGTTGACTGGTGGGCAGCGATGGGCGTGCATGAATCCCAGCGGTCCCTGGCTTCCGCAGGCACAGCATTGCTCGTGCGTCAGGCAATCGACCTCCTTGTGTCCTGGGTTGTTGTGCAGACACTTACCACACCACGTTGGTACATTCTCCTTCTGCTCTAACGCCTCCGCTACCGTGCGCTCCCCACATGGGACCTCGATCTTCAGCCTCTTGAAGAGGCACTTGTTGGACCAGTGCATGTAGCTCCCACACCAGTTGCACTTCTTCGGTCCTTTGCACTGGGGACAATGCCTCCACTTGTGATTGGGGCTGTCGCACTGCCAGCATAGACTGGAGTGTGGGGTGTTGTTGAGTTGTGGCATCTTGAGGGGCCCTCTCACCCTAAGCCCTAGGGGCGCATCCGATGGTGAACGCGTCGGCCCTGTAATCATACTGGCGTAGGCGTTAGTGAGGGTTTGATAGAGGCCTGCCCTCTCCATCCGATCTTGGATGGCCCCAATCGTCTGCTCAACGTCGAACTGTGCACCCCGAAGTTGGGTCTCTTGCTGCCTGAGATTGTCGAGCTGCTTCTCGATCTTAATCTGCAGCTCGAGCTTCTCGCGGAGACACGACACCTCCATGTCGATGTGTGGATCTTCTAGGCGTCGGAGCATCTCGTTGATGGCATAGGCGCGTGGGTTCTCGCTCAAGAATTGGAGTATCTGCAAGTTGGTGAGCGGAATAGGCAGGTGCGTCGGGTTGGGGGTGGAGAGGTAGACGGGGCAGTGTAGATGGGCTTGTCACGTCCCATCATCCCAACTACCTCCTGACCCCGGTTACGGTAGTAGATGTAGGGTGCCACTACTTGCATGGTGTGGTACGAGTCATTGGTTTGGATGAGGAGGGGGTAGTAGTGGAATGAAGAAGGACGATTTGGGAAAAATGGGAGTCCCGGGTTGTCGTCGGTGGGCTGTTCAGCGACCCTTTGGTAGTCAATGGGTTCCTTGACTTCTTCTACGACAGTGGCGGCAACTTGTTCAGTGAATTCGAGGAATTGATCCTCCGCCATCTCCCTTATCATATCGGCAGACGGGATCATAATGGGTGGCGGGGTGGCAGTCATCTCCTTGACTGCCATTCTGGTACTTGTTGGAGAGGAGATACATGTCCTGTGAGCTTCGTCAGCGAGGACGGCATTTCAGTATGCCCCCCATTCGCCTACGCTGTCGGTCGCATCGCTGTGGTAGGACGTCATATCTATGAGAGGGATGTGTGGTAGAGAAGAGTGGGAAGTGGGAAGAGAAGGATGAGGCTTTCTCGTCTTGCGAGGCCTTCTTTTATGTCTTTTGAGGCGCCCCTTCTGCATTGGGATATTGGCAATAGAAGTCGGCGATAAGTTCTGGGGTGTGTTTCAGGTGCTCCATGGGTTCCCAGGTGCTGTCACTCATGGGGAATCCCTTCCACTTGATTAGGTAGTGGAGTTTACGCCCTTGTCCTTGTCAGCATGCCTTTTGGACTTCTTTAACTTCGTATTCTTCTTCTCCATCGATAAGGTCTGGTGTTGGTCAGGTATAGTTCGGTCCGTGCAGCGCCGTCTCCTTATAGGGTGTCAGGAGGTTCGCATGGATCACCAGGTGTATCTTCCATCTGGGCGGCAGCTCTAGCTCATATGAAACGTCTGATAAGACCTTCTTGATGGGGAATGGTCCATATCGTTTCGGAGCTAGTTTTGATGTGGGGTAGTGGGTGCGTAGATTAACCCCTTCAAGCCAGACCAGCGCCCCTGTCTTGTAGGGTGTAAACTTGGTCTTGCCTCTTTTGGCCATCAGGCATTGGGCGTGCTTGATGCATTCTTGTGCCTTGTCCCTGGCTTCTTTTATCTTGAGTAGTCTTTGGTCTACAGATGGTGTCTTCATTGTCCTTTCCTCCCACGTCGTCCTTGGCTCACTTCCCATGAGCAATTTGAAGGGTGAGCTTTTTGTAGTTGTGTTGGGCCAGGAGTTATGTGTGAACTGGGCTATAGGCATGAGGTCCGCCCAGTTATCTTGTTGCGTGTTGCTCCAGTGTTGCAGGTACTGCTCGAGCCATTGGTTGCTCCTTTTGGACTGTCTGTCCATTTGGGGGTGATATGCTGATGATATGTTTTGTTTGATCCCTAGTGTTTCACAGAGGGTTCTCGTGAACGTGGATATGAATTGCATTCCTCTGTTGGTGATGAGTCGTTTAGGGATGCCATAATGGGGATATACGTGTTGAAGGTATAGTTTGGCTAGTCCTTCTGACATGATGGTCTCATTACAGGGGATGAATATCGCAGCCTTGGTGCAGTCATGGTCTGTGATCATGAGTATGGAGTCATAGCCATTTGACGGGGGTAGTTTCGTGATGAAGTCCATTGTGACTACCTTGAATGGTTGTGCTTTGGGGTCGGTTGTTATTGGGAATAGGTGTGGCTTCTGGTGGTGAGTGTTAATTTTGTCTGCTTGGCATACGGTGCATCCTTTGACGTATTCTTCAGTGTCTTGCCTAGCATTCAGCCACCAGTATTCCTGCTTCAATAGGTGGTAGGTGTTGGCGATTCCTGGGTGACCACGATAGGGAGGGTCGTGAAAACTGGAAATTACCCCCTGCTTAAGGTTGTTGCCGCCGGCAACAACTAACGCCATGTCTTTCCACCATGTGTTGTGTTCGTATTGTAGTTGATGTGAGTTGGCCCATTGCTGGATTGTCTTTTCATGGGCCATATTGCTTGCATTGACCCTTGACCATATGTCAACTTCTTCTATTGGTTCTTCGCCAGCGATTCTGACAAAAACATCATGGGGTAGGACAATGACATCTTCGTTGTCTCCTCCCCCTGTATTGTAGTTGCTTCTTCTTGATAGGGCGTCTGCTCTGGCGTTCTTTGTTCTGGCTATGTGCTTTAGCACGAAACTGTACTTGGATAGTTCTTGGAACTCCCTTGCTACTCTTTGGCTGATCTTCCACGGCTCCTTCCAATATAGCAGATTTGCATGGTCGGTGTGGATGACGATTTGGTGAGGTGCTCCTGCGAGGTACGTTCACCAATGTCATAGGGATTTGACTATGGCAAGGAGTTCCCGGTTGTATATGTCATAATTTTGCTCTGCTTCGGATAGTGTCTCTGAGAAGTATGCCACTGGATGCCATCGTTGTAGTTCATCTTGTTGGCTGAGGGTCACTCCTATTGCAAAACTGGATGCATCAACTTCCATTTCGAATGGGTTTTCCAGTGTTGGCATGAGAAGTACTGGTTCGCTACATATGAGCCCCTTCAGCGTTAGGAGTCCATTCCCAGATTACGTCTTTCTTCGTCAGCTCGTTGAGGGGTTTGGCTATTTTTGAAAATCCCTTAATGAAGCGTCGGTAGAAGTTGATAAAGCCCGTGAATCCTTGGAGTTCGGTGAGGTTCTTTGGGGGTTTTCATCCGTCTACTCCCACCACTTTGATTGGGTCCATCCGAATCCTTCCGTGTCTGATGATGAGTCCCAGGTATTCAACTTCTGGTGCTTCAAAGGTACACTTCTCTGGTTTAAGATAGAGGTCGTGTTCTTCTAGTCTGGTGAGCACTTGATGTACTAGTCGTCGGTGGTGGCTTAGGTCACTAGGAGTTGCGATAAGGATGTCGTCCATGTAGATGATAACCTCGCCTGCTGTTACTAGATCGCGAAAGATGGTGTCCATCATAGTTTGGAAGGTGCTTGGGGAGTTCATTAGTCCGAAAAACATGACACATGGTTCATAAAGGCCTAAGTTGGTTTTGAAGGCCCCTTTCCATTCGTCGCCCTCTTTTATTCGGACGTTATTGTATCCCCAGCGAATATCCAACTTGGTGAATAACTTCGTGTTCCGTATTTGGTCGATGAGTTCGGAGATTAGTGGTAGCGGGTATTGGTTCTTGATGGTTAGACTGTTAAGTCTCCTATAGTCTTGGACTGGGCGTAGGTCTCCGTTCTTCTTTTTGATGAAGAAGAATGGTGAGGAGTATGGGGATTTTGAAGGACGGATGTATCCTTTGGCGAGTTGTTCCTCGATGAACTTGGCGAGTGACATGTGACTGGTCTTAGTCTTAGGCTTGTAACCTGGTACTATAAATTGATTTAAAAAAAAAAAAAGCTGTGTAAGTGACAAGTCTCGATCTCAGTTGGATGCAAACTGCAAGCTGTTAAGTCGATGAGTTGGAAAACGTGTAGGTACCCACACCACAGGTATGGGACTACAGGACTATGGGTTTTGCATGGCTTGGGAAAACTGAATGGTGAATTTTCGGTTCAATGAGAAATTCGGTGTACATTGTACACCAAACTACAATAGTACACGAACGTGCTACATGAACCCTACACCCTGGAAAGCCTTGAAATAGTCCTATTCCCCGAGTGTTTTCAAGGGAGCAGTCTGAGTGGGTGCGCGAAATAAGTATCGACTTGAAGAGTGAAGGCTGAACAAAACAAAACAATTGTTGTTAGACCATTTACTCACTACTCATAGCATGGGGTTTACTCACACTTGATCACTGAAAATGGGTGTATGGCAATCGTCGACAGGGGAGCGAGCAGAGAGAAGCACTTTATCAGTTCAGACAGTCTCAGTTTGCAAGCACTGCAAGAGGACGGAATGAAGGTATTGATAGTCCGGTTTCTCGTCGAAGCCAAGGGAGCGGACATAATGGACAAATTTGCTAAAAGGAACAGGTAAGCCTTTGCACAGCTCTTGTTACATTGTCACTTAATGTGAGCCTTGACTTAGGCTAGTACGATGCATGATACGACTTAGTGGAGTTGGATATACACAGACTCAAGTAGTCATGTGATATGTCTAGTCACAAGGTCCGATGACACTTGGACACATGGAGCAATGGTCGCTTCTGAGTAAGAGTAGAGAAAGGGAGAAAGAGCCCTAGTTCTTGTAGAGTGGAAGAGAAGACAAGTGATGATTCAAGAAGACCAAGCTGGAGAACTTGGTCTTTGACGACTACATCTTAAGTACTACAGGAGAAGGGCTTTGAAGCGCCTCTTGAACCAGAACCCTAATACTACTATCCTAGGGTTGAGTCATACTATCCTACATGTGATATTTGTGCTGACTGATCGCTGACTGATGAGAAGTCCATGACTAAGTACTGCTTACCCATGTAGTCATAACCATTAGGTAAGTGTCTTGGTGTGAATGTAACAGCTCTTCTGCTGTGGTCGACAATTTCTTCTAAAGGACAGCTTCCTGGTCACTGCTGGTGGAAATGCTGGTCCAAGGTAAGTTGCCACGTGCTAAACAAATGATGGTATAGGTAAGAGACTCCAGGTCGTCGCGACATGATTGGGCATATCCACACTGGCCATTGATGGACGTGAATGAAAGAGTGCCAATGACCAGCTGATCTGTGGAATATGGGATGTGTAAATACGTTGCAGGATTGCGAAAAAGCTGTGCCAAGCCGAAGTCGATGAGGAAGATGGTAGGGTTATCGAGCCAAACCATGAAGTTCTCTGGCTTGATGTTGCAATGTATGTAGTGTCAAATATGTAGCAACTCAACCACTGAGAACTGTGCACACGAGAAAGAGTTAGGAGGGTCTTTTTATGTACAAGACGAATGCACCATTTGGGGGGTGTATAAGAATGTCTTCCTGAGGTTGAACTGTTGTGCACTGAACAAATCACCAAGCGAGGTCCCAATGTGCTCCAGAATGATAACTTCATATGGGCCTTCTTTGCCATACCAGCATACTGAAGAGATACCCATGCAGCCAGCAGTTGCCTTGTACACATTGTATTCATGAGTGAGCCTTGATGGGAAGTGGTCTGCGTGCCCAATCTTCAGAGCAACTTCAGCTGACATCCTGATATCTTTCCCTAGGTAGATGCTCCCTAGAGAGCTCAGAAAAATGTGTCAAACTGGAGTTAGTGGTTGGACTCACCAGATCCACCAGAGCCAAGCAGTTTACCTACTCTGTACCATCCACCAACATGCACAAAATCTAGTTTTTGGGGAACAGACTGTTCCTCAGAGTTTTTTCGTGGCCTTTGAAGGCATGTGACTGTCATCAACATTGAGCACAAGCCAGGAGAAGGGGGAAAGGTACAATTGGGTGCAGACATGTGCCGGCAGTTGACGCATATTGATGTGTTGATGGTTCAGAACTCCGATGTCTAAGCTCTGACAGCAAACAACATTTATGATTGATATACAGTAG
>WNGR01006069.1_pt1 | contig 19157 bp, 26 predicted proteins | sample 5407581 | NCBI WGS metagenome assembly WNGR01 (sample SAMN13153383, study PRJNA577476) | soil metagenome | isolation source: 80 cm soil or saprolite under Garry oak tree replicate 2 | place: USA:California | collected 2016-06-15 | reverse complement strand
AGTCTGGTCATTTTCTAGTGTGGACCCACACTTTCCCCTTTGGGCCGTTTCCCCTTTGGGCCATGTTTCCCCTTTGGGGCATGTTTCCCCATTGGGCCATTTCCCCATTGGGTTGTTGAGGTCCCACGAATTCAACAGAGATATGCCACATGTTCCATGCCATTATTATGTACAGTCACCATCGACCTCATCAAACTTCATCATGACACTGTAGATAGAAGTGCAAGTATGAAGAGAATGGGTCGACCCAAGGGGAGGATGTAGACAAGTCAGAGTGTAGATGGGAATCAATACACTTTATCGATGAGAGGAATGGATCGGTACAGATCGGTTTGGAGACAGAGATGGAGAGCGTGCACAAGGAAAACAAGAAGGGAAACAGCAGCAAGATGATTGATTGAGTTGAGACCCCAGGTCTTATATACAAGAGAACAGTAGTACATATTAAAGGTATCTAAGGGTGAGCCAGATAGTGCTGAAGTGATGGTGGCGTCAACATTGACACTGGTGTGAGTGGCTGAGGCAGCTGTAGGTATCAGGTGAGCGCAGGCCAGCGCTAACCCTTACAACACCACGAAGTAGACGGCCAAATACAAGAGCAGTGCCAACAAGAGCATGAAAGTCGGGTCCGATTCTGGTGATGGAACAAAGACAAAGGGAGATGGTTCAATTGATTTGGCAGTTTGCAGATCACTGGCCTCTTCGTGGTCGTCTTTACCTTCCTCTGGTAGGGTAGGGCTAATTCATCGATGCGAGTCTCTCAAGTCTTGCAGAAATCTGCCACTGCTTCATGTACAAATGTTTTTAAAACAAAAATCCTGTTGTGCCACAAGGGATGAGAATTGGCTGTTTGTTACACTTGCCAACTGATGCCACAGACGGGGTTTGATTGAGTAAGCTATCACTTCCCAAAGTGGCCATGAAAGTGGCGTTGAATCTGACCAGTAACGACAAGTGGCTGGCTGGGCTATGGGTTGGGCAGTGTTTCGATGAAAGGTGTGACAATATGTGATGCATGACTGTCTGACGATTGGGGAGGGGAGGTTGTCCAGACATGGGGTTCGAACATGGGGTTAGGGACAATATATATGAATCGATATATCCCTTCATATACAGGAGGCATCTACTCTGTTCCATCCTTGTCATTTTTACTGCCTGACAAAGCGTGAGGACCAGTCCTGGACTGCAAGTTCCTATAAATGCCAACAAATATATATTTTATTCAATGGAATGGGACCTGCTGAAACATGGCACTGAGATCCCATCCAGATTGTTGCAGATCGGTGCCCTGATGACCAGACGCAGTCTAGTAGGAGCAATGACTCAGGCTAATCTTTGGACTACCCCAGGGCTTCATGCCTCAATTACTATACCACTTTCCCCCCCTTCTCCATCTTGCCTCTTCTGCTTGAGATCACGTTTGGTCTCTACGATATGTTCCCAGATCAAGCATGAGCACACCGAGTTTAGCATCACAAGAACAACAACCACATGTTCACCCACTCGATGCCTCGATCCCTTATCACTCCATGCACGTTCTGTCTCAGTTCCCTTACTTCATGACCCTTATGACTTGTTGCTACGACCTACTTGCCTCAATTAAACCTCTCGTGACCTGTTCCCTTACAACGCATACTGATACCTCATGATTTCTGTATGATAGTTACTTACAAACCCTTGATGGGCCAGTAGTATAAATTGTATAAGTATTGGACTGTGAATGAATCACCCAAGTTGTTCTCGAAACCCATCTGAGCACTCCTCTATTCTGCGCTTGCTGTTTCTCACTCCCTAAAACCTCGACTCCAAACTTTTCGTCTTACTTTGGCGCACGCACTTTCGAGTGACGTGTCACACTTATTCGTCACATCGTCTTTAGGACCCACAGTCTTATGCTGTTAATCCTGAAATGATACCTGCATATAGTACTGTGTGCAACATCACAACTCATATGTGAAGCAGCTTGACTTGTGTCATTGTTCAAGGTTCAAGGTTCAAGACTCAACAGTCTGTGAGTAAGAGCAATTGAAATTAGATATTTAGCATCTTGACTGGTTAGTTCAGGATGTACATGATCACATCAGAAGAATGGGTGAACGAATATTTCTCCATTTTTGGACACAACACATGTTTCAAATAAAGTTCTTCTTGACCCTTGAGCCATCTGGGGTCGTAGGTGTTAATTGGAAGGCCTGTCGGCACATGCGCCCTCTTATGAACTTTCTGGGACCTGATACGAATGTGAGGAAATGCACTGCACTTGTCAAGAGACCAGCTATTGATATGGTTTCAGTGATGTAGTTGGTCAAAGACCTTGAGCCAGTTGTGTAGGTTGGGGTGTTGCCAGTTGGGTTTGACAACTGTGTATATGATCCGCTTCAAGTTACAATCGACATCAGATTCATCTGAGGACATCCCAATGCATCCAAAATATTGAGGTGCCTTTTAAGTGGATCAAAGAGCTTGGCGGTGCCACAGCAACATTGAAACAACTACAGTGTGCATGAGCAATTGATTGCAACAAGGATAAGAGACCCACTTGGTATTTGCGCTGTTGCCAGCTATGCTTAGACCTCTCAGAGGCCCTATCCACTCATGAGAGCACTTCACATTTGTGGCAAGATCTTAAACTCCTGATCTGATTAGTGAATGCTCTTTCTATTGCCTTGCACATCTCCTGTGTGTCATTGTACTTCATCTTCTGGACAAAGTGATCGATGAAAACATGCCCTGCGGAGATATTCCAAGGTGACCTTGGTTCCCCTGCTATGTCAATCATGAAATTGGCAGTTGTAGCGTCACAAGCTCTTGTGCCATGACCTGTGTGCTCCCACTTGGTCGAGAACCCAGAAACCCAAGAAGGTTCAGGTGTGTGGCCATAGGGTGGGCTATCCTTGAGGAGATAGTTGAGTTCACTCCGGACCAGTTTCTGGATCAGATATAGTCAGCACAGAGACATGTTGCATAGGTTTGATGTTGGGTCTAAACTGACAGCTAGTGCATTTTGTCTAGACCCATGGCACAGTGGACTTTGTCCACGTCAGCTTTGTCTCTTCCAACCGCTGTCGACCCTACCCCCCTGGGTAAAATGAAAACCTTTCTCAATCCTGATGCTGGCTCACTCTGCCATGACTGCTGGGTGGTGCTGGGGAAACCGCTGGTGGCTGCGAAGGTTGAGGTGACGATGGCTGCAAGGGTTGCCAAGGTGGAATGAATGGCTGAGGCAACTGCTGAGAATGCTTTGCACCAATTAGTAATGAAATGCATAAGTCAAACAAGAGGACACACAGGATGTGCCACAAAACCACTACCTTGGTGTTCATCTTGAACCTCAAGATCATTACTCATCTCAAACTCCTCAGCTGATCTATATAGTTCCTGGTCTGAGTCAAAATCAACAAGCACCAGGGAGTCAGAAGCATAGAAATCTTGTGGATCCTGAACATGCTCGTCCGATGGTAGAATTTGTTCTACTTCAACTGAGCTTCTGTCACATGTCACAAGTGTCACCTGCCAGTCTCCAGATGCTGAGCAGACCTTGGCCCTACCTTCTGCGTGTATGAGGGATCTGATCTAGCCTTCCTTTGCCTCTGTCTGAATGCAACAAAGCCACTCATGGAGTAGCTATTGACTCATCGAATTGCTAGTAATGTGATTGCCTCAGCACTAGCACATCCTAGTGGGATCAAATATGGCACCACCTCTGAGCTATGACTTCTGTCTCCAATCCCACCGGAGTTGGAAGAATCTGATTGGTATCGCTTCTTTATTTGCACTTGAAGCAAATTAAACAGGTATTCTGCAACTCAAAGAAGAAAGCACTTGCACGGTGTTCTGTCATGTTCCAAGTCAGGTTCCAAGTCTGCAGCTAGATTAAATTGTAGCACGTCCAGCTTAGGCACGATGATGGGATTTTACCATTACCATCACTGGACTGAGAATTATGCCACTTTGCGTGTCTCTGTTGGGATATATTATGGGCACCAGACTCATCGTCAGCACTAGACACAACATCTTTGTCGTCTGCCTCAGATGGGTTCGAGTCACATGTGTAATTGTTGTTTTCATGACCCTGGTGGCGGCATACTCCTCAGCTGCTACTGATAGGCCCTGGTTTGGGCACTACTAGTAGATGTAATCGAATACATATCTTACATTATGTAGTACTCACTGAAAATACCAGGTTGCTTGCGACTGATGGTGGCTCTTTCCATAAGTCTAAGTAATATTGAGTGTCATCTGCTGAAGCAACTTGAAATGTGGAGGCTCAGAGCTTTTGAGGACCTAACATCCCTGGTGTCCCCATCACGCTCATAAATTATAATATGCATTTAACCAGGGGAATGGTGACCTAAGGGTCTGCATTGTACCCTCAAAAAGGTCTCGGGCCAGTTACCTACCATTGAGATAAATGCCTAACAAAAGGCATTGTTACCCATTTCCAGTAAATTAAAGAAGCCATGTCTGTTCAGCGCTTCTCTGGATCAGGGAGGGAAACAGTGGCCATAGTAATCTGTCACAGTCATTAGACTTGCATTTAGATGACGATGTTGAAAGCCTTTTGAAGTCGCCAAGCAGACTTGCAGTTTGCAATGTTGGTTGTAATAGTATTGCCTCTGGGTTGTTTTCCTCTGGGTTGGCCAGACAAACAACTGCTATAAACACATTCAAGTTGTTCAAATTTCCCATTTCCATATCTAATTGCACATGTGCCTCCACATGTCTTGGAGTTGAGTCAGTTGGCCATTGTTGGCTGTTGCTGGTTTTGAGGCAACATCCATTGTCTTACTTCTCTGGACTAGTTCAAGTCTAATTTTCTCTAACTCAGACTTGATGACCCGCTGTTCATGTGTGCCCACTGGAATCATGTTGCTTGTCATGTTGTCATCTTGATCATCTTGGCCAGACACTCAGACGCAAACAATGCCAATGCTTCTGATTTGCTTGGCCATCCATAAAGCAATTCTTTTGTTCGTTGCCTTTGAGCACTTTGAGCGAATTTGAGCATCCACATGTTCTGTCCATGTTTGCAAAACTGATTGGCAAACTTGAAGTATGTTTTCTACTCACCCCAAAATAGCATTTTCATCGGATATTAGTGCCATTGAGTCTAACCTGGTTGGCACTACCACTCTGTGTCAATAGATCTCCTCCTTTCTTGGCCATCTCTGGGCTACTTGCTTGTAACACCATGATATATAATGTCCCATGCTAGTTGCTCATTCATCTCCATACTCACTCCAAGCTCAGTCCCACCAGTTGTTTGGATTATGACAATGCAAGTTCCTAATCTTAGGCCTGACCATGCTTGCTCACCAGAGGACACTTAGGAGAGGTTTGTAACTCATGCTAGACCCCCCACATTGAGAGCATATGACTCATTGGAACTAGTTCAAGCTACAGCTTGAGGCCCACTGTCAGTATCGCTCCCACCTTTAGCATCAGCACATCTGATTATTGTTGTCATGCAGATATCAGACAATACAAAGCCTTCTTTGATACATGTATCCACTAAACCCTTGCAAAGTGATAAAACTGATAAGGTATGAAACCTGAAACGCGATGCACCATTCTAACGACATGCCAAGGATCCAGCTGTTGGATAAGCAATCTGTCACATAGTTGATATGAGTCTGAAACCAACACCCTAGTCTGGTCATTTTCTAGTGTGGACCCACACTTTCCCCTTTGGGCCATTTCCCCTTTGGGCCATGTTTCCCCTTTGGGGCATGTTTCCCCATTGGGCCATTTCCCCATTGGGTTGTTGAGGTCCCACAAATTCAACACCAGCTCCAGTGAGGAGTCTCATGACTCCATTTGCAAAATCTGAGAGACTGGGTGCTGATGCCGAATTCGACACCCATATAGATGGGATGAACGCCCTCCTCGATGTCATAAATGGTCTGTGTCTACTCTACTTGATAAACCTCAACTCAGGTCCATCTTCCAAAATGAAGCTCCAGCTTCTCAGTTCCACATCAACCACAATACTGCAATTCAGCAGCCTAAGCCAGAGTCTGAAGCAACATGTGAGGACCTTTATGCATTGCATCAAGAAGTTCAGTCAGTTCTTCAGCACACAGTTGAGCTGGAAAGGCATATGGGCATTGTGTGGAGTGATAGATCTCTCCGCTGTGAGCACATTCAACTAGGTTTGGAAATTGTTGTGGCAGACAATTGGGTGAGAGCACACGGACTTCCTTTCTTGATAATTATTCTCACCATAATTACTATGGTGGTTTTAAATGCCTACAAGTATGCATTCTCCACTTGAGTAGGTATACAACAATTTTAGTCAAGTATGATGTTCGATCCCATGCCTATGAACAAAGGATAACTCCAAGGATAACTCACTAATTCATCAAAGCTCTGAGTCCTTCATTGGACCCAAGTGGCCACTTCAACTTTCAAAGCGCTGTCGTGGTCCTAAGAAGTCACAGATTCCAAATGTGCAGACAGACATATTATGGAAAGGAGTAGAGATACAGGACGTGCAGAAACTGTCTAGACTAGTGCTACATAGGGTTTTGTATGACAAGCCCCACGAAGCACCATAATGTAATTTTTATAAAGAAAAAGAGGTCGCAGGCTAGACAGAAGATGTCGATGTTGTGTTCTACAAAGTATGCTATAAACATATAAATGTTCACTATGACAGTTACGATCACAACTAATTCAACAATACAATATACTAGCAATTCAGAGGGACACCTCTGGGGCCCTCCACAACTTGAAGAGTGAGTATAAGATGTTTGGCAAGCAAAGGTGATTAGGATATCCAACTTTGGAAGGGTATATGTCTAGGCTTGCATTTAGGTAGTGGAAGCCTTGGAACACTCATGGTAAATAAAATTGTGCATGTGAGTTGCCTGAAGAATGCAGACCAAAGCCCTGTAATTATAACACAAGAATGCATTCTGGTGAAGGGGTGATGACATGAAGGCAAAACAAAGCAAAGCAAAGATAGCAGTTGGAAGAGATGAAGAGACATGGAGAAGGGATCCCTTGAGGGATCCACAATCTTGGTCAGGTGTTGTAAGTGCAGGCAACATTAGTGGAAGTGGTTGCTGGTCAGATGTGTACTCTTTGGAAAAATTTAATACAACAAGCAACTGTATGCGTTGGTGTCAGCGTGACGAATGACACTTGAAGTAGTACTTTACAAAATAAAACAGTGCAACAATTATTTTCCTTGCATGCTGTAACTAAACATCTACAAGAAATGGCCCTTTTCGCATATTTCAAAACTGCTATCCTGGGCTAGCTGGTGCAATTTCTAGCAGCCAAGGCAATGGCAAGGTGTGTGGCTGGATGAAGGCAAGCAAGATAGGAAACACTTGTAGAGGCCCACAAGACCGCTGTCAAGCATCCTGAAGCTGGTGATTGTGACTGTATGTACATGTGTTGAAGGGAAATGGCACCAAGTGATCAGCTCTTTTGTTGGGATAGAGCAGTCCTGAAGATGGCAACAGGAAGGAGATGGCGACTGGCTTGTGCCCACCCCCATTCCTGTGCAATGTGTCTGGAGTGCCATGTTGTTCCCTTACCTAGCTCGCTTAATACGTCATTACCATTGTGGCCCTTGTTTGATACAGCCGAGCGTGGTGACTGTGGTGTAACATGTACCAGCAAGTGTGACAGGTGGAGATTTCAGAGTTGGAAGACAACAACATCAGGTACCAATTGGTGAAGGCATGGGCATAGGGATATATTGGTTGTTGAGAAAAAAGCATCCATCTTTCTGCAGTATCAGGCCCAGTGTCATGAAGGCCCCCTATGGACTTAATGGGCACACCCCCTTGCACACCTGAGTCATTCTGCTCGATGTCGTTAGTGTCGGGGCTACGCAGAGAGGGACAGAAACCTACAATGTGTGTAGTCACGATGACCTAGCCCTCAGCCCAACTATGACAAGCCTGTGCAGAGCCTTGTGCGCAGCTCTCTGTTGTCCCACTGGGCCATCCACACTGCGCTTGTGGAGGGGGGTTCCCACCATGAAAAGTTCTTGCAGGGCAAGAATCATACCGGTGGCCTCAGATGTGATGTGTGACCATCCTTCATATGCCACTTCAAGCTGAGACTAGCGTGTGTGCTTTAAACACGTTTACAGAGGAAAATACTGGGGTGTCGAAGAGTGATGTGGAGCAGAAGTATGCTAAGCTCTGTAGATGTGGAAGCAAATGAAAGAGTCAAGGGTGGTGTTGAAGACGGGAGGCAGAGGCTGCAGTGTCATTGTGTACTGGGCATAAATGCAGGGCATAAAAAGCCTTTGGAAGTCCATCAAGTGGTGAAAGCCCATCAAGAAGAGGTGAGTCATCGTTGCCTTAAAGGGTTATGCGATACGTACACTGACAATTCTACTCAGATGTGTCAGCTTTATATTGAATATGAAAAGGTCATCATCAGTGCTGAGCCAACCTTGAGCAAATCCCGTCTCTCTTGGGCTGCACACAAATGATGGCAGTGATATACTTACACTGGCATTTAGGACACATCACACACCTACGAATACACACATGCACACAAGACCCCAAGATTACCACCCCATATGACCCCAACACAATTGGGAGAGAAAGATACATGGGAGAATCTGGCACACACCATGCACAACCCCAAGGCATAAGCCAAACACACAGCCAAAGTGGCACCACCAATGCCCCAGGTCGTGCCAACCAGCACAGATGTAGCACCCTGAGACCAAATGCACCATCTAACCCCAAGAAGGGTATAAGAAAGAGAGTGAACATCAGAATCGCCACCCTAAATATAAATGGGTTGCAGACCTTCAATGAACCCAGCAGAAAATACGAAAAATGGTCGGAAATAAACACGACCATGAAAAAAGAACGAATAGCCATCCTTGCCATCCAAGAGACACATCTTGATGAACAGCCAACACAAGAAATACATCAACTCTTCGGGAAATGGCTGCAAATATACAACTCACAAATAGGAAATAACCCCAGAACTTCCGCAGGAGTAGCATTCATAATAAACAAGGACCTGATCTCAACCCATGACACCTGGACCTGAGAACTAATTAAAGGAAGGGCACTGGCCATCAAAACAACCTGGAACAACCAAGAAGAGTCAGTCCTCATCAACATCTATGCCCCCAACTGGAAACCAGAACACCAACAATTCTGGGAGACCATAGACACCAGAAGGCAGGAATTCGGCCTACAAAAACTGGATTTCATCCTAGGGGACTTCAACACGACAGAAGAAGCAATGGATAGCCCCCCCCCAAAAAAAGAGAACCAGAAACCGTTGCCAATGCCTTGTGCAAATTCTGTCTGAACCTTGACATCCAAGATCATTGGAGACATGTCAACCCAAAAGAAAGAGAATACACTTACCAGGCTACAACCAACAGAAAGCAAATCAAATTGAGAATTGACAGGATATACATATCCGCAAGCAAAGCGAAGTACACCTTCACCTGGGAAATCTGGCCATCATTGGTACCAACGGACCACTGGCTGGCCTCCATCAGATACACACCCAAAGGAGCGCCACACATCAGGGAAGGCAGGTGGACACTGCCACTCAATATACTGAATGACAAAACACTGCAAGACTCGACAATAAAAGAAGGAATAACCCTCCAGAGAAAAATGGAGATGCTCACCAGAACCCAAGGAGCCACCACAACGATCACAACCCCCAAACCTTGCCCCAAACACTATGGGAAGAGTTTAAGCAAAATTTCACGATGGAGGCGAAAGCACAAGTGAAAGACAGTCACTACAGAAGACTCACTGTCCTAAAGAACCTCCAGAAGGACAGGAAAGAAGTCCTGCAAACCCCTGCCTTGAGTACAACAACTTGCTCTGCCTCCAGGAAGCCATCCTAGTGAACCAAATCGAATACCTAGAGAGAATCAATAGCTTTAATGGCAGAGCAAAACTTAAAGCCAAAATTACCTTACATGGGGAGAAGCTAGGAGGCATGTGGTCAGACATGTACAAAGTGAGGAAACCACGGGACACCAGCTTCCAGCTAGCAAAGCTGGACAACACCAACACAGTACGAAACCCAATCAGACTGCATGGCAGAACTAACAAAAAGGTATCACAAAATGCTAAAAGATAAAGACTTACCAATTGGAAATGAAGAAGAAGAGGATACCAACGTAAACCCAACCCCAGCGGACGGACAAACAAGATTGTCAGACATGTCAAACACAATCCCAGAGGCCCAGAAATTTAACCCCCAACTACAGTATACCTGGACCTGAGTATTGGGTTAGAGAGCGAGACCATAGAGAAGGCGTTAAAAATTTCCAAAAACAACTCGGCAACAGGACTTGACAGATGTCCATACAAGCTATGGAAGAGGCTAAACAAGCTACACAGGGAAGCAGAAAAAGAAGAGAGAAAGCTTCAATATAATAAAAGTTCTCACGATCCTCTTCCAAGACATACAAATGTTAGAATGTGAGCTATAGATGGCCCTTGAGTGACAGAGGACACAAGGGGACTGCAGAGGAGGATATAAGACTATGTTGATTAAGGTAAAAGAGTACTACTCACCTGCAGAGGAGGATATAAGATTATAGGGTCATTTTTCCGTCCTGTGCAGGATATACCAACCTGACTAAGCTATCCTAATAAGGTAACACGACTTGGAGCATTGTACAGACACACAAATGAGAAATAGAGCAAAATCTAGCTGCAAATAACAACAAAAGCATGGTGTTGACTGAAAGATGAACTTCATGAAGGGATGGATGTGCCCCATCTATAAGAAAAAAGACAAGACGCAAATAGAGAATTACAGACCAATAATACTGCTAAATTCTGACTACAAGATGTTTACAAAAGCCCTCTTGCTACAACTAATAGAGCCAATGAAAGCTATGATACACCATGACCAAGCAGGCTTCATCCCTGGACAATCCATCTTTGACCACATAAGACTAACAAGAGTGGTGATAACCTACGCTGAGACATTAGAGGTCGATGGAGCCATAATCGCATTAGACCAAGAGAAGGCATACAACAAGACAACTACCTGTGGAAGACCCTCAAGGCCTTCAGGCTCCTGCAATTCTTCATAAAAACAATAAAATCCCTTTATCAGAACACTCAGACCACAGTTGCAATAAACGGAGAACTAAGTGTGCCCAACTCAGTCAAATGTGGAGTGTGACAGGGTGACCTGCTCTCTTGCTTTCTCTTCAACATAGGGATAGAGCCCCTAGCCTGCATGATATGAACATCTGACCAAATAAGAGGCTTCCACTTCCCAGGAGTTAAAGAGAAACTTGTTGCGCAGCATAAAGTGCAGCATACAGGAGATGTGTCTCACCTTTGTAGTAAGGAGAAGACTTTGGGAGTAGAGGTTTTGTGTGTGTGTGCACAAGTGAGGACGAGCGAAGGGGATGTGTATTCACCACTCTCCCCATAGGGGGATTTATATACTCTATGACCCACCCATGTCTGTTTACACAAAAGTGATGAGTAAAGGTGTCCACAATATCGCGTTTTCACACATGCCTGATATGCGACACCATTTACGGACGGCATAAAGCCTTCAGGGTCATGGTACGAGATACGCCCACTACCGTGCGCATCATAACTACCATATATAGTAAGTATACTACCATAACTTATGCTGTAATGTCGTAACTGCTATAGATAAGACTCTTACATACTTATCACGTTCCAACAAAACTAGCTATCAATTTATTTGCCAATGACACAATAATATACGTTAACAAAGATGACAAATATTCAGACCTTAAAATAATACTTGACTGATGGTGTGAAGCATCGGGAGTGAAATTTAACTTCGATAAAACAGAAATTATACCAATCGGAACTAAAAGACACAGGGAACGGATATACCAAACCCAGAAAATTCACCCACCACTTGACCCAGACATACATATAACTAATGACGGAGAGGCGATACACTCACTAGGAGCATGGGTAGGAAATAATGCTGCTGACGCAGCCCTGTGGGAAACAATAATAGATAAAATTAAAATGGATCTGACCAGAGTCCAAACAATGTACCAATGCTGAAAGGAAAATGCCTGCTGACCCAAATAATAATGGGAGGCCGCACACAATTCCTCACGAAGGTGCATGGCATGCCAGACCACATAAGAAAGGCCCTAACGAAATTGATAAGAGAATTCATATGGGGAAACAACAAACGCCAACGTTTAGCACTAGAAACCCTCCACTCCAAAAAGGAAGAGGGAGGAATAGAGCTACTCAATCTTAAGAACTGAAATGAAGCAATAGAATTAGTGTGGCTAAAGGAATACCTACGCATGACAGACTCCTGCCCACTGTGGGCACACATAATGGACATACTCCTCAACGAAACCGCCCCAATGAACCTCCACAAAAACGCCCGAGAGAACACCTTCCTCCAGAAGTGGAAAGCCCAACAAGAGGGAAACAAGCCAAAAAGCTAGGAAGTGACACTGTTAGAATGATCAAGACCATCAGAAAACATAACGCTACCTTCGCCCCACTAAACATATCACCAGCACTAAGAGCCCAACTCCCCACATGGCAGCACTTAGGCACAGAGAGAGACCTCCTGCAAAACCCCTGATCACACTGCCTCGTACAAAACCATAACTTCCTAAAGGTTAAGAATCTTCTCAAAGCCACCAAGAAACTAGAAAACATACCCCCAAGAGGCTCCCACTACCCAGTCTTCTCCTGCCAATGCGAGGACTGCTCCGACGACCACACGAAAGGATGTGAAAACCTGCAGCAACGTGCTATAGAGGCCAAAAAACAGTTAGATGCCATCACACCGAAATTAAACCCGTCAAGATCAACCTACCCAGACAATCTATCCCTCACACGAAGACACATCGCTAGGAATGAGGAAGCCATCAAAGAGGATGGAGAAATCCTAGTTGACCCCTCTGTCACAGCAAAAACAAGCCTCTTGGAATGTTTCAGAATATTAGGGGACCCATCAAAAATAAGCAATGTACTGGCAGAACAGCAACAACCCCCGAGGGGTATCACCCTACAAGATGAAGAGCTGACAATATACACCAATGGCTCCTGCACAAACAATGGGAAAATGAACACGAGATGCAGGGGAGGTATCTGGGTAAGTTAGGAGAAAACCATGTATACAACACCGCGATCAAGGTCCTAGGACCAAACCAATTGAACCAAATAGGAGAGATAGTGGCTGTAGTAAAAGTGCTGGAGAAAGCCCCGACCTGCATACCCCTTGTAATTAAAATGGACTCTAAGCATGTCATAAACAGGCTCACAACAAATCTAACACACTGGGAAGATAAGGGCTGGATAGAAATTAAAAATAGGGAATGGTTCAAAAGAGCCGCTTACTTACTGAGGAAAAGGTTGGTGCCCACCAAATTCCAGTGGGTCAAAGGACACAGTGGAGAGATGGGGAATGAAGAAAGTGACAAGCTGGCAAAACAAGGAGCTGACAAAAACAAAGATGACTAGACATAACCCCAAACTTTGACATACAAGGCACAAAGTTATCAGAAATAACACAAGCAATTGCATACCATAAGAGAAAACGCAAAGAGGGAACAACAGAGAACAATGGTGCTAAACCTAGAAAAAACCCAGGGAGACATTCAACTCCACTCCAGGGACCAAGAGACAAACGAAGCCATATTGGGAAGTCTGACGTGACAATCCATATGATCGAAAATACAGGAAATTTTCTACAAAACACTACACGGTGCACAGAAAATTGGCAGATACTGGCTAAAGACTTCAAAGAATGCAGCCAATGCCAGACATGTGCAGAAGATGAAACAATGAACCATATACTAATCGAGTGTGAACACCCTATGAGACAGAGCATATGGACCATGGCATGGAATGTATGGCCACACGGAGACAACACCTGGCTGGAAATCACCCTTAGAGTGATACTGGGATGCGGAATACTCAATGTAAAAACAGTCCAGAACACAGGACACCCAGGAAACCGCAACACCGAGAATACCCCCACCATTGACACCAGAGCCACATGCTTAGCTAAGATCCTGATATTGGAGTCCACACATAATCTGGTCACTACAGTAAGATGTGAAAGAGTAATACAGGGCAAAGATCACACCTTGAGCGAAGCTGAGGCGACCTGGCATAAAGTAGTTAATAGGAGACTCACAGAAGACATAATTACCGTGATGCAAATACAAAGAAGGGAAAACATAAAAAAAATTGAAAATACCTGGGGAAAGGCCCTAAGAAAGAAACATGGCGAACTCCTGGAAGACTGGATCAAACAGAAGTTCACATTGTAACAACCTGGATCCCCAAACAAAAATAAAACACATAGAACCCTCCAAGCCCACTAGGCCAACAATGACCTTGACAATGACAGTAGCTCCCACCCAGAACCTAAACCCAGACATCCACCTAAGAGCATATCTAATAGGTCTTGCACTCTGATGGGTTCACGTCAAGAGATCTTGGTATGGATCTGAATCCAAAGGAAGGGAAAAGTCACTAGTGACTTGTGGTAAGTGGTCCCGTGACTCCTGTCTGAATGAGGGTCTAGCCAAGAGGGTAGACTGAGACTGGTTCCCACAGTACAACCTTGCCTACAGCAATGATTCAGATACATGTTGCACTATAAAAGAATTTTTTTAAATACCTTCAGTCTTCACCAGTGAGGTTGATGCATATGACCTTCCCCATTTGGTAATGTACAGCACCCATCCCTGTGAGGTCAATAAATTTGGACACCGGATTGGAAGGTGGGGGTTGTTCTTGAGGTGAGGGGGGGTGGTAGTAATGATGGTCCCTGGGGATGGGGATGGGGACGGCAGTGGCTGTCTTCCCTGGGCGGTCATCCTCACACATTTGTGTGGGGCTTGGGTTTGTGGGTCTTTGGTTGGTATAAAAGGCCATCTTGTGCATGCCATAGCCTCTACTGGGTTGTGGGAGGGCTGAGGGATTGCAGTTAATAGCTGTGAATTTATTTTGGTGCACCTGCTGGTTTCCCACGATTTCTCAGAGTCAGAGATAAGTTCAGCTCTCAGTTCAGCTGGAGAGGGATTGTGAAATTACGTGTACCAATAGTCACCAGGAACACTTAGACTTGTGCCAGTGGGGGGGCTCCTTGAACCACTACCACCACCATGATATGGAATTCCCACGGCTAGGGCCAGGGCAAGGATGGATGAAAACAACGTCCTTGAACCTTGCCTCGAACACCATCGGCCCCCTGCACACCAGAGCAATCATAACACTTTAATCATCAACCAGATGACATGGTGAACTATTACACCATGCATAGACAGTGAATACCCCCAAACTTGCCCCCAAAAGAGGCCTGAGTTACCAATGATTTGTGCTTATACCCATAGTTCGCCCTTTGTCTGTTGGGTGCCACCCAAAATACAACCATATAGCACACAACTTAACCAAATAATGCTTTGTCTGATGAAAACATCTCAGCTGCCTAATTAGGCAGATAGCTTATGTCATACACCTCCTTCATCAAATGACAAAATGACAAAACATCAGTCAGACTTAGCAACCAAAATCAGACATTGTAAAGTATCAATACACCTAGCCAAAAGCACTGGGGAGAAAGCCCTGCAGAAAAACTCCATAATACCCTATGACTGGGTCCACAACAGAGAGGTTTTAGTGGGTAGGAGAAGTACAATGCACCCCCTAAAGGCCACGTGCCCAGCTATCCTGCACTAGGGATGTGGCCACTCTCTGCCGGAGCTTCAAAGGAGTGGCGATGAGGTGGCACGTGCTCGTTCCTCTTTTCCATGCTACCATTCGCCCACCCTGGCTCTCAACTGGTTCAAGGACCAGAACACTTTTATTTTTCCCACCCACCATGCCCAGTAATTGCCAAGGGATCGATGATGAGACCTGCATTTTCTGACCCTCATCAGCTCACTCCAGGACCCACCCACCCATTGCAACCTCACCTCGGAAACACAAACCCCTCATTTTTGATCGAGAAGCACTTTGTGTTTTTGCCCGATCTCTATGCAATTGTACAGCTTAGCCATTTCTTGCCACTATGTCATGCGCTGGTCCCCTTCCCTTCCGGCGCCACACCAGACCTTGAATGGAGAGCAGAGTAGTGACTTGCAAAGATGTGTAACTTTGGTGTAACCTGCATTTCTTCCTCTCACCTGGCCCCTACAGCCTGGCCACAGCATGCTAGATAGAGCTGAATCCTATTTTCTCCTGCTATCTAGCTAGTATTACAGTAATTTAGGGTACTGGAGGGCTCCTTGAACCACTACCACCACCATGGTACATTTTTCCCATGGCAAAGACCTGGGCAAGGATGGACTAGGACTGGGAGCATGCCGCAATAGTGGCCGTACTCCCCCCTAGTCCTCAAACACCATCAGCCCAAAAGAGGGACAATTGCATCCCAAGACCATGCCACCCAACCCAGGGCGAGCATAGCCCACAAATACAAGTAGTGAATGTCACAGATGTGCTAAAACCCCGACTGCTGTATATGCCTACAAGACACCCAATTTCTGAGCACACAAAACAAATGGATGAAGAACACCACCAGCCCACCCATGACCCATGGTATGGGGCATCCAACCCACAGTTAGACTAATGAGCAGGACACACCAGGCTGGGCAAAAAGGACACCCAAAGGCCAACAAGTGCCAACACGACCCCTGACAACTACCAGAACCCTGCAACATGTCAATATGACACATCACAGTGCCACCATCATAACCCTCACTAGTAAGACCCCCCATTTTTTTAATCCACAAGTTAACTTGGAGCGACAACCAAACTGGCTCCACTCCCATGAGGTTTTAGTGGGTAGGAGAACATGCAGCATCCATCACAGTTACCTACATGTCTGAGTCCCACATTACCCCCCACACCAGGGGTGTGTGCACATTTTTCCCTCACTTCCGGACCTTGGTCTGGCTTCTCGCACACTATATAGGGCTGATGGTAAATCTCCTGCTATGTAGCACTTATTTAGGATTATCTAGACGTCTAAAAAGACAAAATGAAGCTAGATACAATAAATAAAAGCGCTTTCCAAAAAAAAAAGTAATTTAGGGTACCTAAATTCTGATAATAAAGCGCTTTCCAAAAAAAAAAAGACTTGTGCCAGTGAATTGTGATCCAAAAAACCTCTATGCACTATGTATATCTCATTTCAAACGATATGAACAATTGAACCCACAACATGCAATTACCTCCAAATGATGAGAAGTTGCACAGCTCATTTACCTTGTCATTTACATGGAGTTTCCCTGCCCTGAAGTTACTGTACTATGCCTGATAACTCATTCAGATGGGATGCATACAATGGGTACACACCAGTCATAGCCAAGACTACAATTGAGAGATGTGTACTAGGTAGTGGTACTACTGTAAAGTACTAAAGGTTTGCAGGCATTCAAGCTTGTGTCAACCAGGCTTCCTATCAGCTACCTTTCAAGCTACCTTTCATGTTCAGATGCCTGGGCCTTATGCCCCGGACCCACTCCTGTCTACTCATCTGTGGATTTATTACTACATCGTTGCCCTGCAGAAGCAGAGCATGAAATTATACCTACTGTACCAAGTACTGTATGGGTTCTAGTGGCTGTAGTTGTTTAACCCTTTTCCTAGTAGTGTAGGCCTCAGTTTCTGCCCTTTCAGTATGCGCAGACACTGGTTCAGTGAGGTAAGATATTCATGCTTCGTACTGTATTCCCTTGTACTTACTTGCCCTAGTGGTTACATGTATTGTACAGACTTCACCCGTGCACATGTCACACTTATTTCCACCCACTTAGTAACCATTATTCCAGATCATCCATACCTCTAAGATCTTGCCCCATAACATTGTATCAAGCATTGTATTGATTACAGGCCTCCAAACACTCAGTGCATGATTGCCAATATGACAGCCACAACTGTGACGTGGAAGAGCACAAGTGTGCGGATATCAGAGCCAGATTGATGTGACTTTGTATGTAGGTGGAGAAGGTTGTTGTGCATGTCTGATATCTCCTTCCTCAACTCCTTCAGCTGTCTCCTTACCTCCCTATTCTGTGCCAGCATGGTTTCTGCAGTCTCCTCATGAAGGCTGGTGAATTCTTCATATATTTCTGCCACAGTAAGTGATCCATGCAGGGCAGCATGGTCAGGATGGCTGCTGTTGACATAGGGCCCTACGGGATGCCATTTGGCTTGGACTGCCCAACTAGCAATATCTGATGCCACAATGGGTGCCCCCACTTCTTAGAGGCTCATTGAGAAGCTCACCAGTGACTCTGAATGGGTCTTCAGTGAATGGGTCTTCGGCATCTACTTCCATACCATCCATGGCCACGGTGTTGCTACTTGCTAAGCCTCCATCACTACTTTGGTCCCAAATGGTCATATCTGTTGCGAGGCGGTGTTGGGGTTAAAGGGTGGGGGAGTGTTGAGATATGTGGTTTTTTGGAATATGCTGGCATTTGCAAACAAAAACCAAAGGTTGACCAATCAGCCCAAGTTCTGATTCCATTGTTGCATGTATGAATATGTATAATGTACAACAATGCCTGAATGTGCATGCTCCGTTCTTCTAGATCTGTCAGATGGAGCATAATGTTAGCCACATGGGGACAAGGTGTGGTGGCACATGTAGTGGTGAATAGACCCAGGATCAGAAATAAATAAATAGTATTTGGAGCCTGGTGTTTGGAGGTCACTATCAAAATGGATCAATAGAAACTTGGTGCACCAAATTCCAATGGGACTGCCATATGGCCATTGTGATTCCACTGGTGACTCCACTGAGGAGCCATTATGCTCCTAAAGGGACAATGTCGTGGGATACTCAGCTGGCCTAAACCCGATGCGGCCACTACACATTCTAAACAATTATTCTACCAACCTGTTGATGCTGGGACTGACAGTATTACTGTAGCCTCAAGGTTTGGCATGATTGCCGTTTCCCACACCACCATGCATGCCTCACCTCAAACTGTGTACTGAGTAAGGGGGCATGGAAGGAAGGAAAAAAGAGGACGTCAGGCTATCGCTGGGACACCCCGCGCCCCAGGGCAGCTTCTCAGCCAGGTGGCTGCACTATGCCTGGCATGACGCAGGGTTTGGACCCTCCAAATTTCTTGCTCAGTTCTTCTCTAATCACACCCAATTTGGATATACTCCACCTACTATCATTTCTGGACA
>WNGR01003291.1_pt1 | contig 19174 bp, 15 predicted proteins | sample 5407581 | NCBI WGS metagenome assembly WNGR01 (sample SAMN13153383, study PRJNA577476) | soil metagenome | isolation source: 80 cm soil or saprolite under Garry oak tree replicate 2 | place: USA:California | collected 2016-06-15 | reverse complement strand
TGAACATGCCCGCTTCGACCGGCGATGCCGTCGTGACAATCAATTCGGGTGTGCTTAGCTGCTTCAGGTCTGCGCAGGGCACAGCCCGCGGCTGCGACCAGCAAGCAGGTGCCAGCGCGGCCATGACCGTCAGCAAGTAATGAACCTTCATCATTCTTTCTCTCCTGGCACCTCATGCTGCTTCCTAGGTTTATTGTGCTTGCACCCAAGACCGCTGCACACCAGCATCGCTCGACACATCGGCATTCCTGGGCAGAAGCTGCCCCAGCACGTACGGCAACAGGCCGCCGCACTTCAAATATTCAATCTCTCGGGCGGTCTGGACGCGAAGTTGCAGTGGGAACTCGTCATCGTGGCCATCCTTCCGCGAAACAACCAGCGTGACTCCTTGCATCGGCCGCAACTCTTCTTCCATGCCACGCACACTGAAGCTCTCTGTTCCGTCCAGCGCCAGATCGTGCCGCGTCATGCCGTGTCTGAACTGTAGTGGCAGAATTCCCATGCCGATCAGGTTGGAACGATGAATGCGTTCAAAGCTTTCTGCGATGACCGCGCGTACACCCGCCAGCGCCGGTCCTTTTGCAGCCCAGTCGCGGCTGGAGCCTCCGCCGTAGTCGGCGCCAGCCACCACGATGAGCTGCGTTCCCTGACTGCGGTATCGCTCGATCGCGTCATGGACAGGCAGAGTCTCGCCACCGGGCTGCACGACGGTCCGCACTTCATTTTCCTGCTCTCCAGGACACAGCTCGTTGCGGAGCCGGATATTGCTGAAGGTGCCCCGGAGCATGACCTCAAAGTTGCCCCGCCGCGTCGAGTACTGGTTGAAATCCCGTTGCGCTATGCCGTGCTGGAGCAGATAGCGGCCAGCGGCGCTTTCGACAGGAATCGCACCCGCGGGTGATATGTGATCTGTCGTCACGGAATCACCGAGCATCAGCAACAACCGAGCATCCCGGATTTCACTGTCGTACCGTGCCACCTTTCCATCGAGAAACGGCGGCCAGCGGATATATGTCGACGCTTCGCGCCATCCGAACGTGCTCCGTTGCGACCCAGCGATGCGCTGCCATGCTTCCGGCCCCTTCAGCAGATCGGCAGCGTGTTTCGCAAACACATCGGTGGTGACGTACTGGGTCAGCAGCGCTTCCACTTCCTCGTCGCTGGGCCAAATATCCGCAAGATAGACCGGTCTGGCCGATTCGTCGGTGCCCAGCGAATCCGTGTTGAGGTTGACCAGCACCGATCCTGCTAACGCATATGCCACGACCAACGCAGGCGATCCAAGATATGCCGCGCGCACCGCGGGGTTGATCCGGCCTTCAAAGTTTCGATTGCCGGAAAGCACCGCGACACCCGCAAACCGCTCCTGGGTAGCGAGGGCCGCAAGCGTGGGATCGACCTCCCCGGAGTTTCCGATGCATGTTGTGCAACCATAGCCCACAAGGTGGAAGCCGAGCGTATCGAGGTCGTCCTGCAAGCCCGCGCGCTCAAGATATTCGCTCACAGCGCGCGACCCGGGTGCAAACGATGTCTTCACCCATGGAGGGACCCGCAGACCCAGCGCACGCGCTTTGCGCGCCAGAAGTCCGGCAGCGATCATCAAAGCAGGGTTCGAGGTGTTGGTGCAGGAGGTAATCGCAGCAATCAGCACTGAACCATCGCGGACGGTGTACGGTTTACCCGGAACTTCGACTGTGCGCGTCGAAGGCACAGGAATCGGTGTCGACCCGAGCGTTTCGAGAAAACTTTCGGGCACGTCCGCCAGGGATACCCGGTCCTGCGGACGTCTCGGCCCTGCCATGCTTGGCTCCACAGATTCCAGATCGCATTCGACCACCTGGGTGTACACGGGTAGGCGCTGTGAATCATGCCAGAGCCCCTGTGCCCTGGCATAGTTCTCCACCAGTTGAACCTGCGCATCTGGCTTTCCGATTAGCCGGAGGTAATCCAACGTGCGCGCATCGATGGGGAAGAATGCACAGGTCGCGCCGTATTCCGGTGCCATGTTGGAAACCGTCGCGCGATCAGCGACACGCAGGCAGGCCATCCCGGGGCCAAAAAACTCGACCACCTTTTCTACCACGCCGATCTTCCGGAGACGCTCGGTCAGCGTCAGCGCAAGATCAGTAGCAGTAACCCCGGCACGCATTTTCCCCGTCAACCTTACGCCAACCACCTCGGGCACACGCAGAGAAATGGGCTGGCCAAGTGCTACGGCTTCACCCTCCAGACCGCCAACGCCCCAGGCGAGGATACCCAGTGCATTCACCATTGGCGTGTGGCTGTCCGTGCCGACCAGAGTATCCGGTACCGCGACGGAATCTGCGCCTTTACCTGCAATCACGCGGACCACCTCGCTCAGATGCTCCAGGTTCACCTGATGCAGGATGCCCGTGGCAGGCGGGATCACGCGGAAGTTTCGGAAACTGTCCTGCGCCCACCGGATGAACGCGTAGCGTTCGGCATTACGCTCGAAGTCTCGCTGCAGATTGAAGGCAAATGCATCGGGTGAGCCCGCGCGGTCCACAATCACCGAGTGATCGATCACAAGGTCAAACGGAATCTGTGGATTGACCAAAGAGGGGTCGCCCCCGCGCGCTACCACGGCATCGCGCAATGCAGCCAGATCGACCAGGGCAGGCACGCAGGTCGTGTCATGGGTCAGCACGCGTGACGGATAGAACTGTACCTCTGCGTCCGTGGATCCACCGCCTTCCAGCCATGAACGGAACGCGTCACATTCCTCCGGATGATGGCGCGCGACGTTCTCGCATAGGATCTTCAGTACATAGGGAAGGCGCACAAACCCGGAATCATTGCCCTCAATGGAGACCATGAGGAGGCGCCCGTCGCCGGAAAGCAGTGGTTTGAACAAGTCAGATCCGTTCACTGGTGCCATACGAAAGCCGCCATCCTCACCGCATGTGACTGTCATTGAGTATAGTACTTTATAAATACAAAAAACAATTATCTCCCATGTTTCTAAGCCCGTGAATTCCACTCGGCGTTCAAACGCCTTCACGTCCCGCCACCTTTGCTAATATCAAAGCCGGAATCTTTATTCAGCTACGCCGTTTGCGAACGCAGGACCAGAGCACAAATGCCGCCGAAATCGAGTTACCAGGTTCCAGAAGTCACGTCACTTGCAGCGCAGCTTGCATCGCAGATAGTCGAGCAGTTGCGCACGACCAAGCGCCAGGCTGGCGAACATCTGGCCGAGCAGGACTTTGCGGATGTATTCCGAGTGTCGCGCACGCCTGTCCGCGAAGCGTTCCGCATCCTCGAATCGATGTCCGTGCTTGAAAAACGGCCGAACCGCGGGTACTTCCTGGTTCGCCAGGCCGATGCTCTTGAAAGCCAAAACCTGCAGACGGTTGGTGAGGAAGAAGATGCGGTCTACACGCGGATTGTCGAGGACCGCCTTGCCGGCCGCGTTCCCGAGCGCTTCACCGAGAATCAGTTCATTCGTCACTACGGCGTCAGCCGTAATCACCTGGTCAAGTTGCTGCTCCGCATGCAACACGAAGGCTGGCTGACCCGCCTGCCGGGCCATGGGTGGGAGTTTCAACCGACGCTCAGCTCGCCCGAACTCTACGATCAGAGCTACCGCTTTCGTCTGCTCGTCGAGCCGGCGGCGCTGCTGGAGCCGGGCTACTACATCTCGCCGGAAACCGTCGAGATGTTGCGAGAGCAACAGCAGGCGATGATGGACGGCGGCATCCTGAGCTACAGCCGCAGCCAGGCATTCTCGACCTGCGTCAACTTCCACGAGACCATCGTCGCTGGTGCGCCGAATCCCTTTTTCCTCGAGTCCATCCGGCGAATTAACCGTCTTCGCAGTTTGATGGAATACCGTATTCCCGTGGACCGCATCCAGCACTGCAAGGAACATTTGGCGATGCTCGACTTGCTCCAGGAAGGCGACTTTGCGCAGGCCTCGCGCCTCATGCATCAGCACATCGAATGTGCACGCCTGCAGAAGTCACCCGTCGTCAGGCAAACGAGTACGCCGTTTCGCGTCTCGTAAAGCCAACGAAAAACATTAGCACGCAGACTCGGAGCGCTCCTCCGCGGGCACCTTTACAACCAGTACGAGGACTCCGCTTAGCGCAAGCGAGATGCCGAGCAGCACCATGGCATTCGAGTATTTGCCGGTCGTGCTGAGTACCCAGCCCGTGAGATACGGCCCGAAGAAGCCACCCAGACTTCCTACACAATTGATGAGCGCAATTCCGCCCGCGGCGGAAGCGCCTGTCAGCATTGATGCCGGTACCGTCCAGAAGATCGTGTTCGAGCACCAGATGCACGTTGCGGCCAGGCATAGGCCAACCATGCCGACTATTGGATTGCCAGCCTTCGCCGTGATCAGAAAGCCCACCAGCCCGATGAACGCCGGGATCGCAATGTGCCAGCGCCTCTCGCCGGTGCGGTCGGAGTGACGACCTACCAGCGCACTGCCAATGACGGCAAAGATATATGGGACGGCCGTGACCACACCGGTCTGCATCAACGAAAGATGGCCCATGGCCTTGACGATCTGCGGCATCCAGAAGGCGATCCCGTAGAACGCCAGCAGTACGCAGAACTTGGAAACCATCAGCACCAGCGTGGGACCATGCAGAAACACGGCAGCGGCGCTGGAGGGCGATGTCTTCAACTTCCGCTCCCTCTCTTCACGCATTGTCCGGCTCAACCAGACGCGTTCGTCCGGCTCCAGCCACTCCGCCTTGTCCGGTGTGTCGGTAAGCCACCACAGGGCCGCAACTCCGAGCAGTGCCGCCGGCAGGCCCTCCAGGATGAAGAGCCATCGCCACGCCGCGATCCCCATCAGGTTGCCCAATGAAAGTAGCGATGTCGAAATTGGCGCGCCAAAGATGATCGCAACGGGATTGCCGATCATAAACAGTGTGATCGCGGTGGCGCGCTCCCGCGACGGAAACCACTGGCAAAGGTAGAGCATGATGCCGGGAAAGAATCCGGCTTCGGCCGAACCTAGCAGCAAGCGCGCGGCGTATAGCGAATGCTTGTCGTACACGAAGCAGTTGGCCGCCGCCAGAAGACCCCAGGTGATCATGATGCGCGCTAACCATATGCGGGCGCCGACGCGATGCAGAATCAGATTGCTGGGGATTTCGAGGGAGGTGTACGCCACAAACAGAATTCCTGCAGCAAAGGCGTAGTCCTGCGGAGACAGGTGCAGGTCCTGATTCATCCTCAGCGCCGCGAAGCTGATGTTTACGCGATCCAGAAAGTTCGCGGCAAACATGAGAAGCATGAAAGGAATAAGGCGCCCTCCCACCTTGGTCATAGTTCGCAGGCGCAACGCCGCTTCCTGCTGGAACTCCCTGTCGGCGAGAGTCGCCTCACTCATGTCAAATCCTTCCCGCATTCAGAGTCTCCGAGCCACCCTGGACCTGGTGGTGAAGGCAATTGCACAACCCGGCTCTTAGGGGCGGATATTATGAGTTTGTCCAAACCTTGTCAATGAATTGTTTTTTGATACTCTAATATGCAATTCTGTAATGAGAAGTTTTCACCCACTCCCGATCCACGAGAAACTGCATGTCCAAGACTTTCGCTACCGCCGACCTTTGGGACGTGCACGAAGCACGTTTGAGCTCTTGTCCGATACAGTTTCGTGACTTTGGCGCCCTTGCGCGCTTTTGCGGAATGATTCGCACGGTGAAGTGCTACGACGACAATGTGCTGGTGCGGCGAGCGCTCGAGACTCCCGGGGAGGGCAAGGTCCTAGTGGTGGACGGCGCGGGCTACCTGGGATCGGCGCTGATCGGCGACCAGATTGCGCTCCTCGCGCAGCAGAACGGTTGGGCCGGTGTGGTGATCAATGGCGCCGTGCGCGATGTTGTCGCGCTCGCCGGCATCGGTATTGGGGTGAAGGCGCTCGGTTCCAACCCCAGAAAAAGCGGCAAAGCCGGAGTGGGCCAGGTGGATATTCCAGTGACGCTGGGTGGCATTACCTTCCATCCCGGGGAGTGGTTGTACAGCGACGAGGACGGCCTTCTCGTCGCCGCCGAAGAACTACAGTCGTAAAAAGCAACTTTTTCCACGAGGTGACATGCACGCTCTCCGGCTTCAATTTCCTTTCCCGTCCTTGCTGCGAAAGTTACAGAACGCAGGAGCATTCGCCGTTGCCATCCTTCTCGCGCTCTGCTCGGCGCTGCCCGCATTGCGCGCCCAGGAGAGCGGACCCCGCGAGATCCTCATCACGTATCGCTGCCAGCCGACGGAACGGCCTGCGTTCCGGGAATATCTTGGGCGCGATGAGATTGCGCTTCTGGAGCAACTGAAGCGCGATGGAACGCTTAAGCGCTACAAGGTCCTGTTCAATCCCATCGTGACCGAAACGTTCGACGCGATGATCGTGCTGGACTTCGCAAACTATGCTTCCACGGACCGCTGGCTCGAGATCGAACGTAAGGCGCCCGGTGGACTGACTCCAGCCGGGCTCAAGCTGGCAAAGCCCCTGCAGACGTACCTTGCCGACCTTCAGTGGGAGGAAGGAAATGACCCGCCCATCGGCACCAAGCCGGTCTTCTACGTCATCCCGTACAGCTACAACTCTCTCGATCAATACAAGGCATATGTCGATGCTTATCTCATCCCGCAAGTGCGCGGCTGGATGAAGGAAGGCGTGTTGAACAGGTACTTCTTGTACCTCAACCGCTATCCCGTGGGCGATCCGTGGGATTCGCTGTTCATCTATGAATATCGCGATCGGGAGAGCTTCGGAAAACGCGAAGAGACCATCGCAAAGGTGCGCAACGGCCTTAAGAACGACCCCGTGTGGAAACACTGGAGCGACATCAAGGCTACGATACGTTCCGAGTCGGAGAACACAATCATGGAGGAGGTGACGCCGGGTGCGTCTGCCCCTCGTCCGGAGCCTAAAGGGTCGCACCGCTGAGTCCCTGCGTTGAATTAACTAGCGCCCGGGACCCGTCCCTATGTCTGATTCATCCACGCCGCGCAAGATTAGCGGACAAGGAAGCCTTGTGCCAGTGGGTCGCCAGGCTCCACCAGAAACGTATAGCACCCGGTGAAATGCGCAGTACCTTCAACCTCGGGAATCACCGCCGGTATTCCGTGATACACCAGAGCCTCCAAGACCCGGCCACCGAACATCTCGCCGGTAATACTTTCAATCGCGATCCGCTCGCCCGCCACAATCTCCCGCCGCACATGCAGAAGGGCGAGTCTGGCCGAAACGCCAGTGCCCGTTGGGCTCCGATCGATCGCTCCGTCGGCGAACACGCAAACATGCCGGCTGTGATGGCGGGGATCCGCTGCGGGACCGAAGAAAATTGTGCCATAGAGAAAGCCAAGATCGGCGAACTCGGGATGACGGATCGGCAGAGCGTCGATGACAGCGCGCTTGATGGCTATGCCTGCCGCGGCGAGGTCACGTCCGTGGGCAAGATCGAGCCGCAAACCGATCGAAGCCGCGTCCACAAAGGCGTAGTAGGCGCCCCCGTAGCCGACGTCGAAGGGCACGTCGCCCAGTCCCGGCACAGTAACAGTCTGGTCGAGCGCGGCCGAAAACGATGGGACGTTTGCGAATCGAGTGGAGAGAACTCGGCCCTCTCGCACGTTTACGCGGGCTGTCACCAGGCCAGCGGGTGCGTCAATATGCACCACGGTTTCCGGCTCAACGCCCTGCACCCAACCAAGTTCCACCGCGGCTTTGCCCAACGCGATAATGGCGTGGCCACACATGGTGCTGTATCCCTCGTTGTGCATGAAGAGCACGCCAAACGATGCCTTTGGGGTTACAGGTGCCGTAATGATTGCACCGTACATGTCGGCGTGACCGCGCGGCTCGAACATCAGGACTCGCCGAAAGTGGTCCCAGTGGCTCTCACTGGCATCGCGTCGGCGCGCCAAAATGTCCGCTCCCTGAGGGAAAAATGGTGCATCCAGTATGATGCGGAGCGGTTCGCCGGCAGTATGCATGTCAATCGTCACGATACGTTCGCCAGGCAGCGCATCGAAGCAGGCCAGTGAACTCTTGCGCCAGTTTGCATTCATCTGATAGCACCTGTGCCCGTCGTCAGAGTCTCGTGATGGCGGCGCAGGAAAAACTGTGCCACGGCAAGATCGGCGATCGCCGTTCCCACGGCTTTGAAAACCGTGATCTCCTCTGCATCTCGCCGGGCCACCGTCGTATCGCTTAGCAACGCAGCCAGGTCGCGTACCCGCGTCGCGTCCAGCGCTCCGGAGGCGACTGGGCTGAGCAGATCGCCGCTCTCGTGCATCCCGTCGTAAGTGTCGACGATAACCCTTGCGCGACGAAACACATCGTCGTCCGCCTCGCGCATCGCGGGTGTGAAGCTACCGATCAGGTCCACGTGCGTTCCCAGAGCAAGATTACTGCCTTGCACCAGGGGCGCAGCGCTCGCGGTCGCGCAGCACACAGTGTCGGCACACGCGATCGCTGTTGCCAAGTCGTTCACAGCCTCGCATGTCGCGTCCCCGCTTGCGATCCGCAAACGTGCGGCTAATGCCTGCGCCTTTGCGAAGTCGCGGCCCCATACCAGAATGCTGCTGTAGCTCCGAACTGACCGGTGCATCTGCACCAGGTACGTTGCGAGGTTTCCGGTGCCGATCATCAACAGCGTCGAAGCATCTTTCCGCGCCAGCAGAGATGACGCCAGCGCCGACACCGCCGCCGTGCGAGACGCCGTCAGCACACGGGCATCGAGCAAGGCGGATACAGCGCCGGAAGCACCATCCAGCAAGACATAAACGCCGTTAACCGCTTCGCCGCCCTGCCGGCTCCGGCGCGCATCGACGGTGACCATTTTGATACCGATGTCTCCGCCTCGCTGCCACGCGGGCATGATCAGCAGCGTCGATGGATGCGCGCCAGGAATAGTCTGATGCAGGCGCGGCGGGCTTTCGAGGCTGCCGTTGAAGCCATTGCGGATGGACTCGACAAGGCCTGCAGGTTCAATTAACTCTCGGAGACGAACATTGTCGAGATGAATCAAACGCATTCCTCCAACTTCGGTGGTCCGCCGGCGACCATCCGCGAACTATAGAAGGACAGGTTAAGGCAAGGAATGATTGTATTTCATGTCAGCAAAATGTAATCATATGGCAGCCGTCAAAACCTCAGGGGAGCGGGCAATGCTGATTTACATCGCGAGACGCATCCTCCTTACTCTCCCTACCCTGCTGATGGTTTCCGTCATCGTTTTCACCCTCATGCGTCTTATTCCAGGTGACCCCGCGCAAGTGCTTCTCGGCGAAGATGCTGATAAGGCAACGATTGCGGCAATGCACCGGGAATTGGGTCTCGATCGGCCGCTCCCCGAGCAATATCTGAAGTGGCTAGGACACGCTGCCCACGGCGACATGGGAGAATCCATCGTCACGCACGAGCCGGTACGCACCATGATCGCCGACCGCTTCCAACTTTCCGCAACGATCGCGTTAATCAGCGTTGGACTGGCCACTCTCATCGCTACCGTCATCGGAATGGTCGCCGCCTGGAAGCGCGACAGTACACTCGACCTTGCCATTGTGAGTGGAGCATCCATCGTGCTCGCGGTGCCGAGCTTCTGGCTCGGGATGGTGCTGCTGCTCGTCTTCGGATTGCACTTTGGATGGCTTCCCGTGGTTGGATACGTGCCTTTTGCCGAAGGCGCATGGCAGTGGGCGCTCTTTCTCGTGCTGCCCGTTGTGACGCTTACCACGGTCGAAAGCGGCGTACTGACACGCATGATGCGAAGCTCCACGCTGGACGTCCTGAAGCTCGACTACGTCACTCATGCACGTGCCAAGGGCCTGTCGGAGCGGCGCGTCCTTATGCATCACGTCTTTCCCAACGCCTTCGCGCCAACGCTGACCCTGGTTGGCCTGGCCCTGGGGCAACTCCTCGGCGGCATAGCCGTCATCGAGACCGTATTCACCCTGCCCGGCCTTGGACGCCTGATGGTCGACTCCATTCTTTCGCGGGACTACCCGGTCGTGCAGGGCTGCTTGCTTTTTACCGCACTGTCTTACGTGGTCATAAACCTGATCGTCGACCTTTGTTACCCACTCTTCGATCCGCGGGTGATTGCCGCGTGAACAGGAAATTCTTACCCCAGCATCTTCGCTTGAACGCGGTCGCGGGCTGTGGGCTCGTCGGGGTCATGTTGATCGCTGTGTGCCTGGGCACATTCTGGACTCCTTATAATCCGATCGCGATCGACCTCAATCACACCCTCGCTCCGCCCTCGAGTACGCACTGGCTGGGATCCGATGAATTTGGGCGCGACGTTCTGAGCCGCGCGATGGTGGGTGCGCACATCAGCGTCTCGATCGCTTTCGAAGCCATGCTCGGAGTGGTCGTCATCGGCTCGCTGCTGGGGCTCGCCGCCGGCTTTTTGCGTGGATGGACGGACCGCATCCTGATGACGGTTTTCGATGCAATCCTTGCATTGCCCGGCATCCTACTAGCGCTTGCCTTGATTGCCGTGCTCGGTTCGGGGCGCGGCAGCATCGTGCTGGCGCTGACCATCGCCTATCTACCCGCTGTTGTGCGCGTGGTACGCAGCACGGTGCTCTCCATTCGAGAGCGAGAATACATCCAGGCCTCCCGGCTCGCGGGCGACAGCACGGTCTATACCTTGGCCCGTCACGTGCTGCCTAACGCTTTGGCACCGGTCATTCTTCTGGCAACCAGCGTCTTCGGCTGGGCGCTGCTTTCGGAGAGCGCGTTGAGTTTTCTGGGCGTAGGTGTTCCCTCGCCTGCGCCTACCTGGGGCAACATGTTGTCAGCTTCACGACCCTACATGGAGCATGCCGCGTGGCTCAGCATCGTACCCGGCCTGTGCATCGCGTTTACCCTGTTGGGCGTCAACCTCTTTGGTGATGCACTACGCGACTGGCTAGATCCCCGGAGGGATGCATGAAGCCCGCGCACCTGCTCGAAATCGATCGTCTGCGGCTCGAAACGACACCGAAGCATGGCGAGTCGCGCGCGCTTGTCGACGACCTTTCCCTGTACGTGGACGCGAGGGAGTGCCTGGCCATCGTCGGGGAATCCGGCAGTGGCAAAACTCTCGCGGCAAAGGCAATCCTTAACCTGTTGCCGTCCGGGGTGCGCAGAGCCGGGGGCGCCATCCGGCTCAACTCCCGAGATCTCACCGGGTTGACACCGGTACAGATCCGCGCCGTCCGCGGATCAGAGGTCGGCATGGTGTTCCAGGAACCGATGTCTTCGCTCAACCCGGCCCTCACCATCGGCCGTCAATTGTTCGAAGGCCTAAAGCTGCATCGCGGATTCAGCGACGACGCCTGCCGCGAGCAGGCGATCGCGATGCTCAACCGAGTGCGCATCACCGACCCGGAGCGTTGCCTGCGCGCGCATCCACACCAATTCTCCGGAGGAATGCGCCAGCGCATCATGCTCGCATCCGTGCTGCTGCTCCAGCCCAAGCTGCTGATCGCCGATGAGCCGACCACCGCGCTCGACACCTTGAGCCAGCGAGAGGTGCTCGACCTGATGGCTGAGCTCGCGCGCGACTTCGACATCGCCACACTGCTGATCACGCACGACCTCGGGCTCGTAAGCCAGTATGCTGAGCGTGTTGTGGTACTGGAAAAGGGTGTGATGCGCGAGACCGGCGAGACCAATCGTGTGCTCACCCAGCCGTCGCACCCATATACAGAACAGCTGGTAAGATCACGTCCGCAGCGTCGGCCCGACACCCCATCCGAACTGGCCAGCGGTCCGCTCGTTCTTGAGGTCGATCGTGCCTGCATCTCCTATGCCGGCGAGCGGGGATTCTTTCGCGCCGGCGCGTCGAAGCAGATCGTGCATGACGCCAGCTTCGCAATGCGCGAAGGCGAGATCCTGGCGCTGGTCGGTACCAGCGGTTCTGGCAAAACGACTCTGGGGCGCGCCGTGGTTGGCTTGAAGCCGCTGACCTCCGGTACCGTCCGCGTCGCGGGCAAGGACATAGCAACGTTGACGCCCGAAGACTACAAGCAGTTCCGCGCGCACGTACAGCTTGTCTTCCAGGATCCCGTCTCCTCGCTCGACCCACGCATGCGCGTCGTCGACAGTGTCGCCGCGCCACTGCGTATGCAGCGCCTCAGCACTTCGGAGCGCATACGACGCGCGGAGGAGGTGCTGCGCCAGGTTGGGCTGGAAGATTTCCGCTACCGCCTGCCTCACGAGATGTCCGGTGGCCAGCGACAGCGAGTTGCCATTGCCCGCGCGATCGTGTCCCGCCCTAAGCTAGTCGTTGCGGATGAGCCGGTATCCGCACTCGACATGACGATCCAGGCCCAAGTGCTCGCCTTGCTACAGCGACTGCAACGCGAATATGGATTCGCATGCCTATTCATCACACACGATCTCGCTATCGTTCAACAGATCGCCGACCGGGTCATAGTCATGTCCGCCGGCCGTATAGTCGAGCAGGGGTCGACACTTCAGGTGCTCGCCTCGCCCAGCCATGCGTACACGCGCGAGCTCATCGCTGCGACGCCGCATTTGCCAGGCGAGCTGCGGCCAGCTTGAGCCGGGGATCTACCTAATCCACAAGCACCCCCTCCAGGAGCGGCCAGGCGCGCGCACCGGAGTTCACGTTAACTGAGCGCAAAAGTGTCACGCGGTCGCCGTCGAAATGAACGACGACCTGGTCGCGGAAGACGCTCGCGATAAAGATCCAGTCCATCTCCAGGGTGTTGTCGCTCTTCCATCGAGCGCCGGCCACAACCGGTGTACCCTCCAGATCGTAACCGTGGTGAAGCCGTGCGCCGGGAAGCTTTGTCTTACCCTCGATCCAGTGTCCGATTCCCGAGCGGATTGCATACCCACCGCGCTCGTTTCGTAATTGAAGCATGCACGCGTCCTCGGAGACTTGGATTGTCAGCTCATGGAAGCGCAGAAGGTTCGGGCTCAGAGTATACCGGCGTGTTCCCAGCAGCTCCGGTCGTGGTGTCGCGCTCGATGCCAACAGCTCGGATGTGGCAAGTTCCACAACGGCGGCGCTCAGCGCTCTATCCCCGTCAGCCTGGTCTATCCCGCTCTCAAGGAACAACGTGGCCAGATGCCGTTGCAGCAGCGGAACCAGAATCCTGGAACACGCATCAGCGTGTTGGATCGCACAGTTCATCACGATCACGGCATCGTATCTAGGGAACACGCCCATCAACTGACCGAACAGCCCCATAGCGAAGAACTCACCCTGCGTCCCCGTAACCCAGTGGTATCCGTATCCGTCCGCTCCCCGACGACGGGTCGCGGACTCAATCCAGTCGGCAGGCAGAATGCGCTTCCCTTCCCACACGCCGCGATTCAGGTGCAAAACTCCAAACTTCAGCAAATCTTCTGGCTTGCACGTCAGGCCATTGCCACCCGGATTGATGCCATCGGGAGCTAAGTCCCATTGTTCACCTTCGATGCCCAGCGGCTCAAACATTCTCCGCCGCAGGTAGTCATGCAGCGTCTTTCCGGCGGCACGGGTCAGGATCGCCGACAGCATATAGCTCGCAGCGCTTGTGTAGACGTACTTAGCGCCGGGCGGGTGCGCAAGCGGAATTTTGAAGAATTCAGCGGTCCAACTCGTCTTAAGCCCACGCCATCGCGCACCTGAAGTTTCTGCGGCCTGCCCTGTCCGCATCGTCAGCAGATCTTCCACAGTCATAGCGGCTAACTTGTCGTCTACAACAGCCGGCAGCTCTGAAGGAAAGAAGGTTATTATCTTATCGTCGAGATGCAAGGCGCCTTCATCTATCGCAAGTCCAATGGCGGCCGAGGTAAAACTCTTTGCAACCGAGTGCATGATACGGGGCTGCTCGGCTCGGTACGGCCACTTGTACAACTCCACCCCAACGGCGCCGCGGCGATAGATCAATAGATCGTGAACGTCCAACTGTCGGGTTCGCGCATCATCCAACAGAGCCGCGACGGCATTGGAGCTGATTCCCGCTTCTCTCGGGGACACCCGTGCCAGTGTGCTGCCAGTCCTCGGCTGTTCGGCTGCCTTTAGCATGGTTCAGTCCCTCTCTCTCTCGTGCGGGGCAAATACGTCGGCGGGGACGAAGACGCTTCCTTCCATCAGGCGACGAGCGCTGCGGCTCAGCACCACTTTCGTCACGCGCCATGCGCCATTGATCTCCTCCGACTCTGCGCCCACGCGCATCGAACCCGATGCGTGACCGAAACGGATCGAGCTTCGGGCACCTCCCAGCAGTTGCGACACCAGCGTCCCGGGGGTTGCGGCCGCAACACCGAGCGCGATGGCGCCGGTACCTGTCATCGCGTGATGCAGCTTGCCCATCGATACGATGCGGGCATTCAGGTCAATCTCCGCGGCCGGCACAACGCGCCCGCTAGCCGCAATAAACTCTGTTGACATCCCCACGAAGCAGATCTTCGGCGTGTGCAGACAGACTTCGGCTGCCTCCCTGGAATTTCGCGCCATTCCCATGCGGACAGCTCCATAGAGCCGAATTGCTTCGAGTTTCGCAAGCATCGCCGCATCCGTGTTGATGCAGGTCTGGCCCTCGTTTCCCAGCAAACCCAGCTGGCTGGCCAGCACGAACACAGTAGGATTGCCCGCGGTTGTCATGGTTGCGTCGAAACTACCCACGTCCGGTACGTCCAGTTTCTCCATCCTTAAGCCCGTCGGGAAAAGGCTGTCGGACGCACGCGACGAATCGGCCTCATGGTCGGATTGAAGGAACTCAAGCCGGATCTCCGCTCCCGGGAACGCCACACCATCCAACTCGAAATCTCCGCCCTCGACCACTTCGCCATCTGACATTGGAATGTACGCGTCGATCCGCGCATCCACACCGCAATTGCGTAACTGCACCTGAGCGATCCCGTCCCTTGGTACCTGGAGCATGCCTTGGGTGATCGCGTAGGGTCCGACTGCCGAAGCCAGATTGCCGCAGTTCCCTGACCAATCGATTACCGGTTTATCCACCGCCACCTGGCCGAAGTCGTATTCCACGTCACAGCCTGGCGCTGAGGAAGGCCAAACCACGACCACCTTGCTGGTGCTGGAAGTGGCCCCACCCATACCGTCCATCTGCTGCCGGTAGGGGTCGGGGCTGCCGATTGTCCGCAATAGCACGCGGTCTCTCTCAAATGGGGTCCGCGGTAGGTCAGAGCGTCGAAAGAAAACTCCCTTGCTGGTCCCGCCGCGCATGTATGTTGCCGATATTCGTCTTTGTTTCATTGCGATACAGTTCCTACGGGCATAAGAAACGGAAGGACACGTTCTTTTTGGGATGCACTGATTCCCTGCTACTCTGCTATATTGTCTTTTCTGTAGATAAAAAGCAATCATTCTTCTCAAGAATCCTAATATCCTGAGGACCTCATGAAGCTTTCTTCATCGCGCTGGCATTTCCAGAGTCTCCGATTCGCCGCTGTGCTGCTGTTGGGAGCCACCGCCTCCTGGTCGCAGACCGTACCAACGCATGACGGTATAACCATTTCGCGGCCACCCGTACCTGCCCCGGAGTGCAAGGCCCGGGTCGGCTATGATCGTGACGCTGTCCTGCCGGGGTACCTGCTGTCCACTTCGGCTGGACCCGAAACCTGCATACCGTTTACCTCCGCACGATTCAAGCCGCCGGCTGGTTACGCCGGCGACTTCTACGTTGATGAGTTTACGGACTCCAAGCTGCGGGCACAGTGGGAACAATGTAAGAAGGACAAACCCTGCTACGACCGCGTCTACGCGCAGGTGATTTCAAGGCACCCGCCCAATCGCGAGCAGAGCATCAAGGACCCGCATAAGCGTTTCCTTCTGGGAAAAATCGACGAAAAGGGGGACACAACGGACCTCGCAAGCATACGCCGGCCGTCCTATTTCGCACGGGCCCCGTATCACGAGCCTATCGCCGCCGATGATGCGCAGACCTACATCGTTGAGTTCACCGCGCCCGCCGAAGCGTATGAGCGGCTGCATCTGCATGTCGATACGGACGTGAAGCTGCGCGGATGGTATATCCAGGGCACGGGCGTTGATGATGGAAAGGGCCACAAGGTACGTACCCTCGTCACCATCAGTGGCGGCGGCGGAGATCGCGTAACCGCGATCGACGATCCAGCCGACACTGGCTACCAGATTGAGCCTGGCACCGGAGCCACGGTGCCCAACGACGACTACCCTAACGCGACCACAGGCGTGAAGGGTATGGCGGCATGGCGGGGCGTCGTGTATGAGCTGCATCAGGCAGGTTTCGATGTGCTGGAGTTCGATCGCCGCGGTGTCGGCATCTCCAGCGGTACGGGCGAGACAAATACGCTTCAACAAGGCCACGATTTGCTCAACATCATCGCGAGCCTGCGTACGGGAAAAGGCATGCGAGCGCTGACTCCGAGTGGAAAGGTGGTGCTCGGGCACGAAGCCGCCGCAACCGTGCGCGGTAAGACCCCGGATGCGGGAATGCCGGTATTTCTCTTAGGCTCCTCGCGTGGCACCATGGCCAGTTCCTGGGCCATGACGATCAACTTCGACAAGGACTGTAGCTACGATTTGCCGGACATTAAGTGCGGGCCGCCCGGTCAGGACCCCAACATCAGGGGCGCCATCCTTATCGCCGAATTTTCCAGCGGTACCGGCTATCTGCCCGCGGAGACGTCACCAAAGGACGACGGGCGCGGCCCCGGACGCGATCGTGGACTCTTTATCGGCGGCATCGAAATCGAGCACAACATTGTCTTTTTTCCCAGTTCCGCCACACTCGCCGGGATCCATAAGTGGCCCAGCATCTTTATCGCACGCGGTCTGTGGTGTTATGCCGACGGACTTGAAGGCTCGATCGACTCCTACAGTCGCGTCAACGGCCCCAAGGACCTCGTTGTGGTGCGTGGACCGCATGCGTTTGAGACCTGGCCACCGACAGAGCAGCAGCGTACAGTCGAACGGATGATTGCTTACGCGCGTACCATACTGGCAGGCGGCAAGACCGTCCCGGGACGGCGAACCTGGTCGAACATGAAAGAGCTTGTCGCCACCTCAAGCGATGTTTGGGAGCCTTCGACGCACCCCACCACCTACCCGAGGAAAGAGAGCAAGTGAAACGTAGTCAGCCATCCGCCTATGAAGCCGGCAGTTTCCGCGGCTGGCTCTGGCGCGTGGCGGTGTTGCTCTGCATCTCGTCCATCCTCTCCCCGCTCGCCAGCGGTCAGAAGGTCCTCCGCGCGCGGCTGAACTCCGACATCATGTCTCTTGATCCGGGGACCCTGCGCGACGACAACACGGACAGCGTACTGCTGCACATGGTCGAAGGCCTGGTCGGCTCGCGGGACGACGGCTCCATCGGTCCCATGCTGGCAAGCCAGTGGACAGTCACGGATAACGCCCGGACCTTCACGTTCAAACTGCGTTCGGGAGTTCACTTCCACAACGGAGTGCCGCTCACGTCGTCGGAAGTTCGCTGGACATTTCAGCACTATCTCGACCCTGCCACGCAACCTGGGAAAGCCCGCCCCGCTCTTTCTGCAGACCATCGCCCGCTCAGAGTGTGGCGGCACCGGCATCATGCATCCCGATTCGGTAGGCACCAACGGCAAGTTTCGCGCCCCTATCGGCACGGGCCCGTTCATGTTTGGCTCGTGGAAGCGGAATCAATACATCCAACTGCTGCGTTTCCCTGGGTACTCCTCCCTTCCGGGTGCACGCAACGGCAACGTCGGCGGTAAGCACGCGTTGCTCGACGAACTCCGCTTTCTTATCGTCCCGGATTCGTCGGCAGCGCGTGTGGCGCTACTGCGCGGCAGCATCGACGTGCTGGATAACATTGACGCTGCGGAGCTCGATAGCCTTCGGGGCAAGCCTGGTATCCGTGTTGAGCTGACGACTGCGATGGATAATTATGTCCTGCTTCTGCAGACCAACGATCCAGTGATGAAGGACGATCGATTACGCCAGGCGATCGCTCTCTGCATTGATACCGAAGGGCTCGCGCGCGTCGTTACCCACGGTACCGCGCGCCCGAATAACTCACCTGTCCCCAGCGTCAGCCCGTACTACAAAGCTACTGAGGCGGTCGTTCTCAAACCCGATATCGCTCGCGCACGAGAACTGGTAAAGGCCTCGACCTATCGTGGTCAGCCCATCAAGATAATTACGAACCGGCGCTATCCGCAGAACTTCGACGCCGCCGTTCTTGTCCAGGCCATGGTGCAGCCCGCGGGCATAAATATGGAAATCGAAACGCTCGACTGGGCCGGACAGCTGCAACGCTATGCACCGGGCAACTACCAGGTGATGGCGTTCGGGTTCTCAGCGCGGCTCGACCCGTCATTTAATTTCGCCACGTTTATCGGCGACAAGACGAAGGAACCGCGCAAGGTGTGGGATACACCGGAAGCGCGCGAGTTGCTCGCGAAGTCCCTGCAAACCGACGACCCGGCCGTACGTCAGCCTATCTTCGACGAGCTCGACCGCCTGTTTCGCCGCGATGTTCCGGCTATCGTCTTTTACAATTCATCGCGCATTGCCGCGACACGCAGTAACGTCCTGGGCTACAAAGGCTGGGTTGCCAACGAGCAACGCTTTTGGGATGTCGGGCTGCAGTAATCAAACGAGAGTGGCAATTCGGCCAGAGGCTATTTTGTTGCCGGCTTGGAGACAGAATCGAAGTAGGCAAATGTTTCGCTCAACGCTTTCAGGCTCGCGGCCCGCGTAGCGTTCGGCGTAGCACCCAGCCATCCGTGGTTCGCCCCTTTCAGCCATAAGATCTTCACCGGAACACTCGCGCGATGGAGGGCTTCCTCCATCTCTGTCATCTCTTGTGGCGGAGCCGTTGTGTCCGCAGTGCCGTGCAGAAGGAACATTGGCGGAGTGCTCGCATTCACGTAGGTGCGCGGGTCGGCCCTACGCATGGCACTCGCACAACTATCCCCCTCACAGCGCAGGTAAGTCCGCACCATTGCCGGGTCGGCAATCGTCAGATCGTAGACTCCGTACCATCCGACCGCACGCTGCACGCAGTCAGAAACTGTCGCATCGTCCGACTTTGCATTTGCCATTTCCGCATGGGAGAGCCGTGCTGTCGAAGGTTGCGGCTCAAATTCAGTGACGCCGCACGTCGTTGCAGCGAGTATCGCCAATTGCGCGCCCGCAGATCCGCCCCAGACAAATACTCGTTGCGAATCGATCCCATACTGGTCCGCATGGACCCGAAGAAA
>WNGR01003109.1_pt1 | contig 19174 bp, 20 predicted proteins | sample 5407581 | NCBI WGS metagenome assembly WNGR01 (sample SAMN13153383, study PRJNA577476) | soil metagenome | isolation source: 80 cm soil or saprolite under Garry oak tree replicate 2 | place: USA:California | collected 2016-06-15 | reverse complement strand
CGGTGATGGGCCATTCGATGGGCGGTCACGGCGCGCTGACGGTGGCTCTGCGCAACCCGCACCGCTATCGCGCGGCAAGCGCGTTTGCCCCGATCGTGGCGCCGTCGCAGGTGCCGTGGGGCATCAAGGCGCTGACTGGCTATCTCGGGCCGAACAAGGATGCCTGGCGCAGCCATGACACGGTGGCGCTGATCGAGGACGGCGCGAAATTTTCGGGCTTTCTCGTCGATGTCGGTGAGGCCGATAATTTTCTGAAGGAGCAGCTGAAGCCGGAGCTGCTGCAAGCGGCCTGCACCAAGGCCAACATCCCGCTGACGCTGCGGCGCCAGGCGGGATATGACCACAGCTATTATTTCATCTCGACATTCATGAGTGATCATCTGCATTGGCATGCGGAGAGGTTGAAGGGATGAGATCTCGCTCTCTCCTCCCCCTCTCCCCGTTCTTACGGGGAGAGGGTTGGGGTGAGGGGCTGCTTCGGCAAAGACGGTGAGAGTTGGACTCGCGGAGACTCCCCCTCACCCGGAATTTGCTGTCGCAAATTCCGGCCTCTCCCCGCAGGCGGGGAGAGGCGAAGACCTCACGGCTTCCCGTAATTCGGCGCCAGCAATCGATTGCGGATCAGATAGCTCATCGTCCGCGTCCAGGATTCATCCGTGTTTCCGCGCATGTCGGCGCTGGCGGCCGTGATCATGTTGCCGGTCTTCACGTCGCGCAGATAAATGTTCAGGTTGATGATCAGGTTCGAGACCTTCTGCACCATGCCGGTGATCTCGACGTCGGCGCCGAGCTGCCCCGCAAGCTTGAGGTCGCAGCCGCCGCAGACCTGCAAATTGCTGTGACGGGCGGCATCCCTGACAGGCGCGATGTCGAGCAGCTGGAACCTGCCTGAAGCTGCCAGTTCCTTGCGCAATTGCTCGCTGATACGATCGAGCCGCGCCTCCTCCGGCTTCGAGCCGTAGAACTCGCCGGGCAGGCTGGTGTCGATCAGCTCGAAATCAAACACCACAAGCTTCGGCGGATCGGCGAACGCGGCCGACCCCGTCAACAGCAAAGCCGCGAAACATATCAGCGCTCGCATGATCGTGATTCCCGGCGTCGCGCGCGCGAGGACGAAATGCGGGGTTGCAAGCCGGGCCAAATCGGTCATGCTTTAGCAGAGACAATTCTCCACCGGCGGTCAAGCCGGGGAGATCGTACGGAGGAAGCATGATCCGATGGTTGATCGGCCTGTATCTGATCGGTTTGAGTCTTGCCGCGACGCAAGCGCTCGCGGCCGACCCGGTCACGATCGGCGTCGGCTATCTCGGCGTCGCCGGCACCAGATCGACGCTGTCACTGGTCGAGCAGCCCGCGGAGAATGACGGCGTCGCCGGCGCGCGCCTCGCGATCGAGGACAACAACACCACCGGGAAATTCCTCAACCAGCGCTTTGCGCTGGAAGAGCGCCGCATCAGGGAGGGCGAGGACGCGGTGCAGGCCGCGACCGACCTCGCCGCGCGCAGCGGCTTTATCATCGCCGACCTGCCGGCCGACGCGCTGCTGAAGGTCGCCGACGCCTTGCGCGATCGCGGCACGCTGCTGTTCAACGCCGGCGCGATCGACGAGCGGCTGCGCGAGGCCGATTGCCGCGCCAACGTTATTCACGCCGCGCCGACGCGGTCGATGCTGGCGGATGCGCTCGGCCAGTATCTGGTGTGGAAGCAGTGGAAGCGCTGGCTGCTGGTGGTCGGCTCGCATGACGAAGACAAGCTGTTCGCCGATGCGCTCCGCCGCGCCGCGACGCGATTCGGCGCCAAGATCGTGCAGGAGCGCAGCTTCGAGGACACCGGCGGCGCACGCCGCACTGATTCCGGCGTGACGCTGATCCAGCGGCAAATGCCGGTGTTTACGCAGCAGGCGCCAGCCTATGACGTGCTGGTCGCCGCCGACGAGAGCGAAGTGTTCGGCGCCTATTTGCCTTACCGCACATGGGATCCGCGGCCGGTCGCGGGCTCGGCCGGCCTGGTGCCGCGCAGCTGGGACGCGGCACAGGACCAGTGGGGCGCAACCCAGATGCAGAACCGCTTCATGAAGCTGAATTCGCGGCGGATGACCGCGCTCGACATGCAGGCCTGGACCGCGGTGCGCATGATCGGCGAAGCCACCTCGCGCACCAATTCAGGCGACATCAAGAAGGTCACCGATTTCATCAGGGGGCCGGACTTTTCCGTCGCCGCCTTCAAGGGCACGAAGCTGACCTTGCGCGACTGGAACCTCCAGCTTCGCCAGCCGATTCTGCTGGTCGACGGCCACATGGTGGTGTCGGTGTCGCCGCAGGAAGGATTTCTGCACCAGGTCTCGGAGCTCGATACGCTCGGCTATGACCGCCCGGAGAGCAAATGCAAGCTGAAGTGAGTGTTTGCAAAATGAGATCGAGCTGCAACCTTAACCGTGCTGCGCCCCCTCCCCCGCTTGCGGGGGAGGGTTGGGGAGAGGGTGTCTCCACGAGCGATAGTCACCAAGAGGAAAGAGCCCTCACCCGCATCGCATCTTGCGATGCGATGCGACCTCCCCCGCAAGCGGGGGAGGTGAAACCAACACGCAGTGGGATGTTGCGCATGTGGCGTGTTGGATTGCTCTCCGGACTGGCGCTCACCGCCACGCCCGCGCATGCGTTCATCGCCTATGTCTCGAACGAGAAGAGCAACACGGTGTCGGTGATCGAGACCGACACATGGACGGTGACAAAAACCATCAAGGTCGGTCAGCGCCCGCGCGGCATCGAGTTCACGCGCGACGGCAAATTCGTGATGGTCGCGGTCGGCGACGACGACACCATCCAGGTGATCGACGCCAAGACGCAGGCGATCGTGGACACCCTGCCCTCCGGGCCGGACCCCGAGCTGTTCACCCAGGATGCCGCCGGCAAGACGCTCTATGTCGCCAACGAGAACGACAACACAGTGACCGTGATTGATCTGGAAAAGCGCGCGCGCCTCGGCGACATCCAGGTTGGCGTCGAGCCCGAGGGCATGACCATCAGCCCCGACGGCAAGACGCTGATCAACACGTCCGAGACGACCAACATGGCGCATTTCATCGACACCTCGTCGCGCCAGATCGTCGCCAACGTGCTGGTCGATGCGCGGCCGCGCTTTGCCGAATTCAAGCACGACGCTTCCGAATTGTGGGTGTCGTCCGAGATCGGCGGCACAGTCTCGATTGTCGATCCCGGCAAGCACGAGGTAATCGGCAAGATCAATTTCGACATCCCGGGCCTGCGCCGCGAAGCGATCCAGCCGGTCGGCATCGGCATGACCAGGGACGACAAGACCGCCTTCGTCGCGCTCGGCCCCGCCAACCGCGTCGCCGTGGTCGACACCGCCACGCGCAAGGTGACGAAATATCTGCTGGTGGGACAGCGGGTCTGGCACATGGCGTTCACGCCGGATGAAAAGTACCTGTTGGTGACCAACGGCGTCTCCAACGATGTCTCCGTGATTGACGTCGCGGCGCAAAAAGTGATCAAGACGATTCAGGTGGGCGAGCTACCCTGGGGCATCACGATCGCACCATGACCAGCCCTGCTCCCATCACCGAGACACGCGAGGCCGCGCCAAAGCCGGATACGGCCGCGGTGCCGGCGCTGTCGATTGATGGCATCAGCCATGCCTATGGACCGCGGCGGGCGCTGATCGATGTCTCCTTCAACGTGCAGCCTGCGAGCTTTACGGCGCTGCTCGGCCTCAACGGCGCTGGCAAGAGCACGCTGTTCTCGCTCATCACGCGCCTGTTCGGCATCCAGGCCGGACGCGTCGGCATCTTTGGCCATGACATCAGCAAGAACCCCGGCGAGGCGCTGCGGCTGCTCGGTGTCGTATTCCAGCCGCGCACGCTCGATCTCGACCTCTCGCTGACGCAAAACCTGCTTTATCACGCCGCGCTTCATGGCATCAGTCGCCGTGAAGCCGCCGCACGCAGCGCCGAACTGCTCGGCCGTATCGGGCTTTCCGACCGCACCGGCAGCAAGGTGCGCGATCTCTCCGGCGGACAGATGCGGCGGCTCGAGATTGCGCGCGCGCTGTTGCACCGGCCGCGCCTGTTGCTCTTGGACGAGCCGACCGTCGGCCTCGACGTCAAGGCGCGTGCCGACATCATCAGCCATGTCCGCCAGCTCGTCACCGAACAGGGCATTGGCGTGCTCTGGGCCACGCATCTGTTCGACGAGATCACCGCCGGCGATGATCTCGTGGTGCTGCACCAGGGCAAGGTACTGGCCAAGGGCCCCGTCGGCAGTGTCATTGCGGAAGCCGGCGCGCAGGACGTCAATACTGCCTTCATGCGCCTGACGGGCGGGCAAACCATGCCGGGAGGCGGCGCATGAGCAGCATCACCGCCCACGACACGCCGCGCGGTTTCTCGTTTTCGGAGTACATGACCTGCCTCACCGGCATCGTCTGGCGCGAGGGCCTGCGTTTCCTGCATCAGCGCGAGCGCTTCGTCTCGGCGCTGGTGCGGCCACTGGTGTGGCTGTTCATCTTCGCCGCCGGCTTCCGCCAGGTGCTCGGCATCTCCATCATCCCGCCCTACGAGACCTACATTCTCTACGAGGTCTTCATCGCGCCCGGGCTGATGGCGATGATCCAGCTCTTCAACGGCATGCAGTCCTCGCTCTCGATGGTCTATGACCGTGAGATGGGCAACATGCGCACGCTGCTGGTGAGCCCGTTGCCGCGCGGGTTCTTGCTGTTCTGCAAGCTGCTCGCGGGCACCGCAGTGTCGCTGCTCCAGGTCTATGCGTTCCTGCTGATCGCCTGGTTCTGGGACATCACGCCTCCACCGATTGGCTATCTCACCGTGCTGCCGGCGCTGATCCTGTCGGGGCTGATGCTGGGCTCGCTCGGCATGCTGATCTCCTCGGGCATCAAGCAGCTTGAAAGCTTCGCCGGCGTCATGAACTTCGTGATCTTCCCGATGTTCTTCGCCTCCTCTGCGCTCTACCCGCTGTGGCGGGTGCAGGAGGGCAGCCCTTATCTCTATTATGTTTGCCAGGCAAATCCGTTCACCCATGCGGTGGAGCTGATCCGCTTCGCGCTGTACGGACAGATCAACTGGATCTCGCTGGCGGTGGTCGCGACCTGCACAATCGTCTTCATGATCGGGGCGATTTTCGCCTATGATCCGTCGCGCGGGCTGGCCCGGCGCGGGCCTGCGGGAGGCGAAGGATGATGGTTCGGATCGTGACGATGGCCGCTCTGGCGCTCGCGCTGTCGGGCACGGCCGCGCGCGCGGCCGATCCGCGCTACCCCGATTGGCCGTGCACACAGGCCAAGGTTCCGGACATCTCGCTTGCCGCGGTCTGGGCCGGCCCGGCGCTCGACGATGCCGAGACAAAGTGGAAGGACGACGCAAAAGTCAGCGCGCTGGTCTCAAAGCTGTCGGCGCGGAAGACGCCGCTGGATGAGGCGGAGAAGTCGGTGAAGGAATTCCTGACGGGCTCTCCTTCCGACAAGACGGTGAACGCAAAGCTGTTGTTCGCCGGCCTGTTCGACACGCTCAACGCCCAGCGATCCCAGGTCATGGGCGGGCTCGAAAGGGTCAGCCGCAAGCAGCGCGAGGCCGCCGACAAGATCCGCGACGAGACGATTCAGCTCCAGGCGCTCCAGGGGGCGACGCCGCGCGACGACACCAAGGTCGAGGCGCTCAGCAACCAGCTGCTCTGGGAGACCCGCATTTTCGAGGACCGCCGCAAGGTGGTGCGATTCGTCTGCGAGGTTCCGACCGCGATCGACCAGCGCCTGTTCGCGCTCGGACGCGTGATCCAGCAGGAAATGGAATAGCGGCAGCCTCGCTGACGGCTTCCGAAGAGTTCCCGTTATCTCCTCGCATTCGTTAACCTTTGCTGCGCTATCTGCCGGAACCAAATCGATCTAGAATGGCTTGTCGAAGTGAAGCTCGAACCCGGGAGGCCTCGATGGGAACAGCAAAATTTATCTTCGCAGGCGCTGCGGCCATCGGCATACTCGCATCCAGCGCGTTTGCTGACGATATGACCGGAATGGTCACCAGGATCGATCGGCTCAACAACACGATCTCGATCCAGCAGGTGCAGAAGGGCACGGTCGGCGGCGGCGCGGGCGCACTCCAGGAGTACAAGGCCAAGGACGCCGCGATGCTCGACACCGTCCACGCCGGCGACCGGGTGAGCTTCACCGCGACCAACACTGACGGAACGGGAACACTGACCAAGTTGCAAAAGCAGTAGGCGTCGGTTCACCTCTCGCCGCTTGCGGCAGGGGACTCGCATATGAGCTTTCGCTAGCTATTGCATCGTAGGGCAACACCGATTCTGAAGACGACCCGGAGGGGGTCGGATGAAGAAGTTCGAAGGCCTTTCGGCGGTTGCCGGACTCGCGCGCGGGCAATGCCTGGCACGATCTGTTGGAAGTGCTGTTCATCGCACGGGCGGTGATGTTGTGCGGGGCGGAATCGTGCTCGGACATGGCGGATTTCGGGCAGTCGAAGGAGGAGCCGTTGCGGCTCTTTCTTCGGCTGGAACATGGCATCCCAAGTCGCGATACATTCAGCCGGGCGTTCCGCCTGCTCAAGCCGCAAGCCTTTGAACGCGCATTTCGTCGCTTCATGGCGGCCCTTGCCAGCCAACCGCATCAAGTTGACTGGGGTGGTGAAAGCCCGCGCCAAAATGGGCCGCGCCTATCCCGCCACACCCAAAGAGTCATAATCACTGTGGCAAGGTACTAGCCCTGAGGTCCAGTTCGTTGATGAGCAAATCGACTTGCGCGCTGAGTAAGGCAAACTCACTAGCGATCGCGTCGATAACCCAAGTGTGCGTCACTTTGATTGAGATATAGAAAAACGACGAGGTGTGGCGCATATTGGGCGGATGAATGTACCAACCTACAAGGTCGTAAGAGGCAGCGGGGGCGGATATGCCGTTGAGATACACGTTGCCGACGGTATGGTCGTGCTCAGAGATGGTTTCGCCTCAGAGGAGGCTGCCCAAGAGTGGTCGATTGAGCAAATGCTGATGACCGCGGACAGTTGGAACAGGACAAATATAGGGCACATGCACCGCGATGACTGACCGCCACCCCAAGCGCCCCCCGCGCCCCCCAACTAGCTCGCCAAGTCGATCATAGACATCGCGACGGGCAACGGAGACGGCGCCGGAAAGCGGTCTGACGAAGCGCGCGCGGGCGGCCGTAAGGGATTGGCAGCACGCTCTGCTGCTCTTACCCCGGGACAACGTTCCGAGATTGCAAGGGCGGCAGCAGAGGCGCGTTGGAAGAAGAGTTAGCCTGCCTCCTCGGAACCTTCGTCGTCGGCCGCTTTGCGGAGTTCTACGTCAACGGTCAGGTCGAGAGGAAGCTAGATCTGTTCTTCGCCGGGATTGGCGCCACGGGATCGCTTGATAGGCGCGGTATGGCTTGCCTGTCTGTTTGCCGTATCGCGGTTCCGCTTGAGCATCATCGGCGAGCAGCTTTGCCAGCATGTCCACATCAGAGGGAGGCGTTGGCATTGGCCAGCCCGTGTCCAACTCTTGGCCAATAAACGCGTGTGGACGCGAGCGCAGCGGCAGCAAAGCCGAGCTGCGTGAGATGGAGCGTCTTTGCCTGGACTGGGCGAACGATGCGGATCTCGTTCTCGCGCATGATCGACTGATCGCTCTGGCTGCCGCCTACGGTGCTGCGGCTGACGCTTTCGGGAGCTCGTTAATGTCGTGCTGATGTCGCCCCATGGGCCGGTCAGACTCCCGATCTCCGCCGGCCGTCAATACCCCCGAATTTCCGAGCCAGCCCTCTGCACAAGCTGTCTGAAGTAGGCTAACCGTTCCTGTCATTCCGATTTCCGCGGCGGGAGTTTTCGATATGCCTCGCTCGCCGTCCATCGTCCCGCAAGATGCAAACCACGACACCTACATCGTGCTGGACGCCTCCGGCATTTGGGTGGGGCGCGCCTGGTGCGACGATGAGGATGACTACGAAACACTGATCCGCGACCTCTTGGCCGGCCAGTATAGCTACCCCGTGCGCATCGTCTGTTTCAACACCAGCGAGGGATGGTCGCGCGTTGTAACGACAGACATCGCCTCTGAGCTGCAGCTGCGCGGGACCAAAGGGAAAGCTCTTCCAGCCTCTTTGCAACATTTGTTAGAAATGGCCATCGCCGCACAGAAGCGTCGCTGATCCCGCAGTTTCTTGGCGCTGGACCGCGCGAAGTTCACGCGACGAGTACCACCAAATGGGTACCCACATGGACTCTATCGCGCGACCTGTTGCGATTGAATTCGCGGGCCGGAGCATTTCATTCGATTTCATTGTCAGCTCGGAAGGCCGCTGAGAGATGATCGGCGGCCTTTTTGCTGAGCCTGGAAATTAAGGATTGTGGCATTTCGCCCCGTCGTTTCTTAGCACGACTTCGTAGTACAGTGACTTCATTGCGCGCGTGTGGGGGTTCTCTCGGCCGGGGTTTTGGGGGCTGGGACGAGAGCGAAAGTTCGACTCCTCGTGGGTGCTGCAGGGTTCAGGCTTTCTATGAGCAAATCCCTTTGTTGAAGTTGATTACCTCGCTCCAGTCGAGCCGGGTAAACATGGCTAGACCAAACAGTAAGCGCAAACCTATTTGGGGCTCCAAATCTATTTGGGGCTCGTTGCGGAGCTGTAGTATGGCACTGTTCCGTGTAGAGTTCGTCCGCGACTGGGACAAAGCGTCGGCGCGCTGGGACACCAGCGGCCACTGCACGAACTTTCAGCACAAGCACTGGCTCGACGCGTGGTACCGCACCTTCGACGACATAGACCCCCTGATTGCCATCATCTGCGACACGATCACCCAGCGCGACATCGCACTGGTTCCGCTAGTGTGCCGCAATCACCTCGGGGCGCGCTCGGTCGAGTTCGCCGATCTCGGCGTGAGCAACTACAACGCGCCGGTGCTGGCGTCTGATGCGCCGCGTGATTCCGCAAGCCTGCGGGCCATCGGTCACACGTTGCTGACGGCGCTGCGCCAATTGCCTGATCGTCCCGATCTGATCCGCCTGAAAAAGATGCCGGTTGAAATTCACGGGCGTCCCAATCCTTTGGCGGCGACCGAGTGGGCCGGATCCTCCTCGGTCAACGGCAACGTCGTTGATCTCGGTGATGATTTCGAGGCCTATCGCGCCTCGATCAGAAAAATACAGTTGTCGCGGCGCTGGCGCGTCTTCACCCGCCACCCCGGAGCTCGATTCGAGGTCGTCACCGGCGTCGACGAAGCGCTGCGGATTCTCGATGTGATGGATCACCAGCAGCACAAGCGCATGAAACAGTTGGAGCAGAGGTTCGTTCTCGACGAACCCCATTACGCGAAGTTCTTTCGCGACGTTGTCAGCCGCGGTCTCGCGGAAGGCTACGCCGTGGTTTCGGCGTTGATCTGCGGCGACGAGGTCGTGGCCACCACCATGGGGCTGAGGCACGGCCCGCACTATACTCTGCTGCGGAACAGCAACGCCGGGCAGCGATGGTCCAATTGCTCGCCGGCGTTGCTGTGCATCGAGCGGACGATGGCGGCCTTGCACTGGCAAGGCGTGCGGTACTTTGATCTCAGCATCGGCAATCACGATTACAAGCGGCGTTTTGGCGCAATCCCCCTCCCGTTGACGGATATCAGTATCGCCCTGTCCTGGCGCGGGATGCCCTATGTGCTGCGCGACCGCGCCATGCAGAGGCTGCGCCGCTATCCGCGGCTCGCCGGACAGGCGCGGCGTGCGGTCGCCCGTTTGCAGCGATATCGGCTCCGGGCTTCGCTCAAGATCGTTCGGGCGCCCGCTTCGATTTACGAGTGCCCGGATTAGGACAGCTCCTAGCGTGAGACGGGCGTAACCACCGACCCTGTTCGCACCGTCGCGAACGGGTGCGGCGCTGGATTTTCCACGCGCGCCGTCCCGAAGGGCATCACCGTCGCTCCGTCGAGCGCGGCGAGATCGGACCCGAACTATTCCGGGCGCTTGCCGGATGGGCCTAGAGGGCCCGGTTTCCAAGCACCGCGATTGGCAGTGGCTGGCAAAAGCGCTGGATTAAGGTGAAGAACCGTAGCCATCCTGCGCTGGAGCGCGAGCTATGACGGTCGGCGGCTCGGCACACTGCCCCCGCCGAAACGTGTGCCGAGCCTAGCCAGTCTTTCGCTGATCGATCGAATTCCCGACCGGCTGATGTCGATATTGTACCAAATAGGCGGTTTTGAAAATTGCCTGGCTGCAACACTCGCGGATTTTCAACAGCGCCACGGCGAGTAGTTTCGGCTTGAACGAATGGCGCCGTGCATTGCCGCCAACCGGCCGCAAGCGGGGCGAGAGAGCGCACCTGCGCTGGCTGACGCGGCTCGGTTCAATTCGCTTACTGCTCCGGGCGCGGCTCTGGCTGCGCCTCTTCGGTGGGAAGTTTTGCGCGCTCCCAACCGTCAGTGCCGTCGGGATACCAGCCGATGTTGGAGTGGCCGTCGGCCAGCGCGCGCTTGGCGGCGTTCCAGGACATCCAGCAATCGGCGAGGCAATAGATCACGAGCAACGCGGCCTTGTCGCCGCGCGACGCTCGCGCGAGGCCGCGGCGCAGATAGTCGTCCATGGCAGGCGGCAACGTGCCGTAACCGGTATCCGGCAGCCAGATGCTGCCGGGGATGTTCTTGCGCGGCGCATCGCGCCACACCGTGCCTTCGGGAAGATTCTTCGGCTTCGGCGGTCGCGGCAGCACATCGATGAACGCGCCGCTCTTCGTCCGCCAGATCGCTTCGGCTTCCGCTGTCGTGAGAACGCGCGCGCCTTCCAGCGTCGCCGGCACCGGCGCGCGGTAATTGTCGGTGCGAAATCCTTCCGGCTCGAACGGCTCCAGCTGCTGCGCGAATGCCGGCGCCGCCAGCATGGCGGCGACGATTGCAGCGGCAAGAGGCCACTTCATGGCGCCTTCTTGGCCGTCTCCGCACCGAGCGGCCGGTCGCTCTCGTCCAGCAGCGGCACGCCGAAGTCGATCAGGATCTTGTTGATCTCGCCCTGGTTCTCCTGGATCAGCTTGTTGAGCTGGCGCTTCCAGTTCTGATCGGCCGGACGCACGCCCATGCCGATGCGATAGACCAGCTTTGGCCCGGTGGTCTCCTTCACCAGCGGCGTAACGTGGAGCGAGCCGGCCTTCTTCGCGTAGAAGCCCGCCATCGGTCCCCACAGCACGCCGGCGTCGATCTTGCCGGCGGAGAGGTCGTCGATCATCGCCTGCGCCGAATTGTCATAGCGGGTGTCGATCATCAGCGGATACGGCTTTGCGTCGCCCATCAGGCCGGCGATCGCCATGTTGGTGGCCGGCGGCGTGCCAGCGACGATGCCGACATGCTTGCCCCTGAGCCTACTATCTTCGAGCGTGTCGACATCCTCGAGTCCACCGCCCACTTTCGCGACCAGCGCGTAGGACGTGCGGTAATAGGGGTTGGTGCCCTGCACGAGGTCATCGCCTTGCGGAAAGCCCATGATGACATCGCAGCGATGCGCACCCAGCGTCATGCGCACGAAGCCGGTGGCCTGCGGGAAGAAGACGTAATCGAGCTTCTTCTGGAGCTTGTCCGCGAGCAACTCCGCGAGCTTGTTCTCAAGCCCCTCGCCCTTCTCGTTGGAGAACGGCAGATTGCGCGGATCGGCGCAGACGCGCAGCACCTTGGGGTCGACCAGCTCGAATGATAGGTCGCCAGTCTCGCTCGTCTGCGCCATAGCGACATCGCCGACCGCGCAGGATGCGACCAGGGCCCATAGCATAATCAACCAGCGACGATGTCGCCCGGCCTCCGTCATCGCGCTTCCTCCATCTTTTGTCTCAATGCTATCCATGCAACGCAGGACGCACCATGTTTTGCCAAACTTCGTGTTGGCTTGTTGTGTTGCAGTGCAATGCGGCAAACCCTTTGAACTGAGGCGGAAAAGTGTCTCATCTCGCTTCAACGATCGCAGCTCTGGCCCTGCTGGGCTTCGCGACGCTAGCACGCGTTGGGGCAGCCGAATTGCCTGTGAGCGAAGTCGCGCCGGGAATCTTCGTACACTCCGGGACCATCGCCCTGATGACCCGCGAGAACGAGGGCGACATCGCCAATGTCGGCTTCATTATCGGCGAGGATGCGGTAGCCGTGATCGATACCGGCGGCAGCCTCCGTGAAGGCGAGGCGCTGCTCGCCGCGGTGCGGGCCCGTACCAGCAAGCCGATCCGCTACGTCATCAACACCCACGGCCATCCCGACCATGTCTTTGGCAATGCCGCGTTTGTCGCGGAAGGAACCAGCTTCGTCGGCCACAGCAAGCTGCCGAAGGCATTGGCGACGCGCGGGCCGTATTATCTCGACAATTTTAAACGCATCATGGGCGGAGAGCTGATCGATCCCGTGAAGATCGTGCCGCCCACGCTGCTCGTCACGGACACGCTGACGCTCGACCTCGGGTCGCGCCACTTGTCCTTGCAGGCGTGGCCGGCCGCGCACAGCGACAATGATCTGACCGTGTTCGACGAGACGACCAGGACGCTGTTCGCGGGAGACCTCGTCTTTCTCCGCCACATTCCGGTGATGGACGGCAGCATCCGCGGCTGGCTCGCCCTGCTTAGGGAACTTGAGACCATTCCAGCGGCCCGCGTTGTCCCCGGTCACGGCGCTGTGAGCGACTGGCCGGCCGCACTCTCCGATGAGCGGCATTATCTCTCGACGCTGCTGTCCGACGTGCGCGCGCTCAACAAGAAGGGCGAATCGATCCGCGCCGCCGCGGACAAGGCGGCCTCATCCGAGCGTTCCCATTGGGATCTCTTCGACGACTACAACGCCCGCAACGCAACCGCAGCATTTTCGGAAATTGAATGGGAGTAGCGGACGCGCTACGCTGACCTCGAGCAATGCTTCGTCCTCGCGGGACCACGACTATGATGGGATTTTCGCTCCGCCTGACCTTGATCGCCGCATTGGCCGGCATCGCCTTCGCCGCGCCGGCGCGCGCCGAGGAGGCCTATGATCCCTGGCCGGGCCTGGTGCAGGATATCTTTAGCAACCGCCCGATGAACGATGGTGCCGACGTGATCGGCATCGAGATGCCGTATCGCGCCGAGGATGCGGCGATCGTGCCGGTGACTTTGCGCAGCAAGCTGTCGCCGGGCGATGCCCGCCGCATCCGGTCGATCACGCTGGTGATCGACCGCAACCCGGCGCCGATGGCGGCGAAGTTCGAGCTCGGGCCCGACGCCAATGTCAGCGAGATCGCCACGCGGGTGCGCGTCAACAACTACACCGACGTGCATGCGGTGGCTGAGCTCAGTGACGGCACTCTCTACGTCTCCAAGACCTATGTGAAAGCCTCGGGCGGCTGCTCGGCGCCGGCGGGGAAGAACGCGGAGGAAGCCCGGAATCGTCTCGGCCAGATGCGCTACCGCCAGTTCGCGCGCGAGGAAGCGCCCGCCAGCCGCGTCCGCGAGGCGCAGATCATGATCGGCCATCCCAACAATTCCGGCCTCCAGATGGATCAGGTCACGCAGCTCTATATTCCCGCCTTCTTCGTCAATCAGCTGAAGCTGACGCAGGACGACAGCCCCGTTCTGTCGATGGAAGGCGGCATCTCGATCTCGGAAGATCCCAATCTGCGCTTCACCTACGTCTCAAACGGCGCCAAGCGTTTCCGCGCGGAGGCAAAGGACACGGATGGGCACGTGTTCCGCAATGAATGGGATGTGGAGAAGCCGGGGACTTGATTCGCGCGACTTGCGCGGAATCCCCTCTCCCCCTGTGGGAGAGGGTGGATCGCCGCGATAGCGGCGAGACGGGTGAGGGGTTGCTTCCGCGAGCACAGCTCTCACAATTGAGATTGCGGAGAAATACCCCTCATCCGGCGCTTCGCGCCACCTTCTCCCACATCCGCCTTCGCCAAGGCTTCGGCGGACATGAGGGGAGAAGGGAAGACAGCAGCGCAAGTATCAAAAACACCTCACCTCGGCCTCGGCCTGTGCCCGCCTCAGATCATTCACCGCGGAATTCGCCTGCTCTGACGTGCGAAACTGGACGCCGAGGTTGCCGCGGACCTGGGACATGCTGAGCGCGGTCTCGGCGGTGACGTAGCGCTCATAGGCGACGATCGAAGCCACCACGTCGATCGAGCAGGAGCATTGCTCGATCGCCTGCCGTGTCTCGCCATTGGCCTTCATGCAGCCATAGACATATTCGGCCCGCGCGGACGTCGGGTAGTCGTTCGCCTCCTCGGCGCGCGCCGCGTACACGGTCGCGGCCAGCACGGCCAATGCGGCGACAATCGGTCGTACCCGTTCCGCCAAACTCATGAGTGTCCTCCCGCTGGTTGCGATGGAAGCTATGCTATGCGTATTGTCCTGAAAAGCACTCCCTTCGAGGAACGGCTCACAAGGTGATGAGATTTTTAGGTCGTACATTGGCGCTCGCGATAACGCTGGCGCTGACGCAAATTGCTCCCGGCCACGCCGCCGATACCATCCGCCTTGCGGTCCAGAAGACCGGAACATTCTCCTGGGAACTGGCGACGATCCGCGCGAGCGGTCTCGACAAGGAGGCCGGCCTGTCGCTGGAGGTCACCGAGCTTGCGAGCCCCGAGGCCGGCAAGATCGCGCTGCGCGCCGGCAATGCCGATATCATGCTGTCGGACTGGCTGTGGGTATCGCGCGAGCGCGCGCTCGGCGCCAAGCTGGCTTTCTTTCCCTATTCCAGCGCGCTAGGCGCGGTGATGGTGCCGGCGGACTCGCCAATCAAGACGCTCGCAGACTTGAAGGGCCGCAAGCTTGCCGTCGGCGGCGGCCCGATCGACAAGAGCTGGCTGCTGCTTCAGGCGCGGATGAAGCAGGACGGAATCGATTTGAAGTCGGAAGCAACCATCGTCTATGGCGCGCCGCCTTTGATCGCCGCCAAGGCGCTCGACGGCGAGATGGATGCGAGCCTGAACTTCTGGAATTTCTGCGCCCAGTTGGAGGCCAAGGGTTTTCGGCGCCTCGCCGGCATCGAGGAGATTTTGCCAAAACTCGGCGCCAAGGGCGCGGTCTCCGCCGTCGGCTATGTCTTCGAGGAAAGCTGGGCGGCGAGCCATCGCGACGCGGTGGCGCGCTTCATCGCGATGACCCGCAAGGCCAAGCAGTTGCTGGTGACCTCGGACGCGGCCTGGGACAAGATCGCCCCGCTCACCGGCGCGACCGATGCCACCATGCTCAAGACCTACCGCGACCGCTATCGCGACGGCATTCCGCGACGAAACATCGCCGACGAAGAGGCGGATGCGCGCGTGCTCTATCGCGTGCTGGCCGAGATCGGCGGTCGCGACCTGGTCGGACCGGCGGCCGAGCTCGATTCCGGCACCTTCTATCACGCCGTGCCCGGAGACTGAGGTGCTGCGCCTTCTGTCGATTGCCCTGCTGCTTGCGATCTGGTGGACAGCCGCGCTGTTCGTCGGCGGGGCAAAACTGCCTGCACCGCCTGCGGTGCTCAACGTCATCATTGCGGAAGCCTCGAGCGGCGCGCTGTTCCTGCATCTCGGCGCCACGCTCGCGCGCGTCGCGCTATCCTTCGTGCTGGCGATGTCGCTCGGCAGCGCCATCGGCTATCTGATGGGGCGGGTGAAGCTTGCCGATCGGCTCGGCGATCCCTGGCTGATCCTGCTGCTCAACCTGCCGGCGCTGGTCGTGATCGTGCTGGCCTATATCTGGGCCGGGCTCACTGAGGCCGCCGCAATCGCGGCCATCGCCATCAACAAGCTGCCGACCGCGGTCGTCACCCTGCGCGAGGGCACCCGCGCGCTCGACCGTTCGCTTGACGAGATGGCGACCGTGTTCGCGATGCCGCGCTGGTGCGCGTTCCGCCATGTCGTGCTGCCGCAGCTCGCGCCCTATATCGCAGCCTCCGCACGCTCGGGCCTGTCGCTGGTGTGGAAGATCGTGCTGGTCGCCGAACTCTTAGGACGGCCGAACGGCGTCGGCTTCGAGATCGGCGTCGCCTTCCAGCTGTTCGACACGCCGCGGCTGCTTGCCTATTCGCTGACATTCGCCGCCGTCGTGCTCGTGATCGAGACGGCGCTGGTGCAGCCGTTCGAAGCCCGCGCAACACGGTGGCGCCCCCGTGCGGCTTGAACTCGATATCACAGGCAAGACATTCAAAAGTGCCGCGGGCGGAACGCACGAGGTGCTGGCGCCGATCAAATTCGCGCTTCAATCCGGTGAGGTCGGCGTGCTGATCGGCCCGTCCGGCTGCGGCAAGAGCACGATGCTGCGCATCATCCTCGGGCTCGACCGCGACTATCAGGGCCACGTTGCGCGCCCGCCGGAAGCGCGGATCGGAATGGTGTTCCAGGAGCCGCGGCTGCTGCCGTGGCGTTCGGTCGAGCAGAATGTGCGGCTTGCGGCGCCCGGGATCAGCGACGCAAAACTGTCCGAGCTGTTCAGGATCCTCGAGCTGGAGCAGCATCGCAGCCACTTCCCCGGCGAATTGTCACTGGGGCTGGCCCGCCGCGTCGCACTCGCCCGCGCCTTTGCGGTCGAGCCGGACATTCTGGTGCTCGACGAGCCCCTGGCCTCGCTCGACGACGCGCTGGCCGGCCGATTGCGCGACGAGATCGCGACGCTGGTCGCCAGCCGGCCCGTCACGACGCTACTCGTGACGCACAGCCTGGACGATGCGGTGCGCCTCGGCGATCGCCTGTTCTTCCTGTCGCCGCGCCCGGCGCGCATTCTGGCCGAGGTACCCATCGGCATCCCGCGCGAGGCACGCGGCGACGCCGCGATTGCCGCGATCAAGGCCGGGCTTGCGCGACGAGCCCAGGGTGAACAGGGCGGCGAACGCGCCGGGCGAGATGTCTCATAGGCAGCCGCGCGGCGCGTGTGCTAAACAGGCCAGCAGCGGAGCCTGACGATGAGACGAACCGTTGCTCTGACGACGCTTGGCTTCGCGCTCGTCGTGACCATGGCGAGCGCCCAGGACATGATGCGTGACGTCGACCTCACCTCACCCGCCATGGTCACCGCTGAAATGAGCCGGCAGGAGGTCGAGGCCGTACTGGCCAAAGCGAGCGCCGGCGCGCCCGCCGACTTCACCGGCACGCGCTTGTCGGGGCTCGATCTCTCGGGGCTCGACCTTTCCAGGGCGGTGCTTCGCGCGGCACGGCTCAACAAGACAAAACTCGGCGGCGCCCGTCTTGATCGAGCGATCCTCGATCAGGCGTGGCTTCTCGACGCGGATCTCACGGGCGCGAGCCTGAAGGGCGCCAACCTGTTCGCCACGCAGATGGCGCGCGCTCACCTCGACGGCGCTGATTTGACCGGCGCGCGCATCGCGGCCGATCTCAGCGGCGCGAGCCTGGTCGGCGCCTCGATCGCCGACGCGCATCTCGGCGCCGACATGCGCAACCAGTCGATGGGGTTGATGCGCGCCGTGCTGCGATCGGCCAATCTGGAACGGTTGAACGCGCGCAACGCCGACCTTTCGCGCGTCGATCTCGAGTTTGCCTCCCTCAGGGGAGCCGACCTGACCGGTGCGTCGCTGCGGAACGCCCAGCTCGGCGGCGCCGACCTGACCGGGGCGACCGTCATCGACACCGATTTCGAGGGCGCCGATCTCGCCTCCGCCAAGCTGATTGCACCGATCGGCCTTGACCGCGCCAAAAATTTCGACAAGGCAAAGAACCGCGAGCGCCTGATCAGGCAATAATGGCGTCGCCTTGGGAGGACGATTTGATGCGTTGGGGTCTGGTGTTGATCGCGTTGCTGGCGTTTGCCGGCGAAACCGCCGCACAAAGCAAGGGCAAGGGCATCCGGCTCTGGAATCTGACGACGGAGACCATTTCCGGCTTCCAGCTTTCGCCCGCAAGCAAGAACGAGTGGGGACCGAACCAGACCTTGAACGACAAGGACAAGGAGGTCGATCACTTCTCGATCGCCGACAAGGATCTGAAGGACTGCACCAAGTAACGGATCATGCCTTGTCGTTCGGGTGCGGATATTCGCAGCGCCACCGTACCGCCTGCCACTTCGGATGGTCACCGACCCATTGCGCGATATAGGGCGGGGCAGCCATTGCGCATTGCGTCGGCGACCCCGCATAGTTGAACACAATATGCTGCTCCTCGCAGGTCGCAGGCGAGAGCACCGCACACACAGTCACCACCAGGTCGATCGGGTTCATGCCGGAATCCTCGCGCAAGGGCGATCAAGGTTAGCATAAAAGGGCTACGTTCCAGATCACGGGAAGTTTCAATCTGGCGCGAGGTGGAACCCACACCGCTAGAAGTTAACGCCGAACACCAGCCGCGCCTGATGCCGCTCGAAATTGACGAGGTCGAGATTGGCACCTGATCCGGCCGAACGCCCCCAGGCCTGCATGCTCCAGCTCAGGGTGAGCCGCGAGCGCTCCGATATCTGAAAATAGGCCGTGGGCCCGATGAACAGGGCTTGCCCTGCGAACTCGCCGAGGCCGATGCCCTCATACTGGCGGAAGTAGCGCATCTCACCGCCGACCAGGACATTGGGGCGCACGCGCACCATGCCGGCGAAGGCGGCGCCGATCGTCGAGCTTTTCTCGGACAGCCCCGTCACCTCGAAGCGCGCCCATTCCGGTTGATAGATCATGTTGATCGCACCGATCGCAAAGTTCGGGACGAGCTCGCGGTCGAAGGCGAGCGTGAAGTCGGTGCCGTACATCCGTCCCTTCGCGCCGCTGATCTCGTCGATGCGGTCGCCATGGGTCTCGGCGGCGACAGTCAGGCCAAATGGCGCGGTCTCGCGATCGAGCAGGCGATAGCGAAGGTCGAGCGAGGCGCCCTGGAAATTGAGCTGGCGGCGGTCGCCGATGTCCGGGACGCCGGTGATATCGTGCAACGTCGTCGTGCCGCCGACCTCGATGCGAAAATTCGGCAGCGGCACGACTTCGATCTCGACCTCCTGGCTGAGCGCACGATAGGTGCCGGCGCCCTTGCCGAACCGACCCGTCGTCTGGCTCTGGAATTCGCGCTCGCCGACAGTGCCGACATCGCTGCCGATCATGAATCCGAAGATGTGCTCGGTATCAAAACCCTCTTCGGCGCTGACGCATGCCGGTGCAAGCGCGAGCGTGCACGCAATCGCCGTCCAAATTGTGTGGGCTCCAGTGCGCATCGCGAACACTACCACGGCTTCGACAGCATACG
>WNGR01011621.1_pt1 | contig 19176 bp, 18 predicted proteins | sample 5407581 | NCBI WGS metagenome assembly WNGR01 (sample SAMN13153383, study PRJNA577476) | soil metagenome | isolation source: 80 cm soil or saprolite under Garry oak tree replicate 2 | place: USA:California | collected 2016-06-15 | reverse complement strand
ACTTGTGTGTGGCCGGGTCTGGTCCAAAGGTGAGGTGGTAGCGCTCTGCTTCGTGGCGCAGGTCATCGAGAATAGTCCCCGGCTGCACGCGCGCCTGCCTTTTCTGGGGGTCGATCTCGAGAACTTTGTTCATATATTTGGACATGTCCATAACCACTGCGACGTTACAGGTTTGTCCTGCCAGGCTCGTGCCGCCGCCGCGTGAAAGGATAGGTGCGCCATAACGATGGCAGAGCGCTACGGTCTCGATAACATCATTGATGTCTTTGGGGATGACCACGCCTACCGGCACCTGCCGGTAATTTGAAGAATCCGTTGCATAGAGCGCCCGGCTTCCATCATCGAAGCGAACTTCCCCGCTGACCTGAGCGCGTAAATCTCGCTCTAGCTCACTAACATTGATCTCCGAGGTGCTCATCTCGCCGCCGCGCACATTGCTATTACTTACACGCGTATGCGCGTTTTCATTTCGAACCACCACGTGTTTCACCGGTTTTATCCCCTTTGCTTTCACCAGAAAGAAACTCTTCAGAACTGAAAATAGGGCTTACCTGAGATAACACTTATCAAGATAGATACGTGCTATACACCAGGAGTGAATACGAGCCACTCACTGCCAAAAATTCCCCGGACTACAAAGCGAGCCTGTCCACTTTTTTTCCATAGAGACGTGTATCCTATGAAGCCTCCTATAGGAGGCTACTCATTTCAGAAACAAAAGATGTTACACATTGATATAACCCATGAAGATATAAGGAGAAGTCTATGACGCAAAGTGAATCCCACCCCTCACAACAGTCACAATTTCAGCAACCAGTTACACGCGAGTCAGACATGCATTCGCAACCGGAGACACACGTGTCTAACTATCGAGCAAGTGGCAAGTTACAGGGCAGGGTGGCACTCATCACGGGTGGTGATAGTGGTATTGGTCATGCTGTCGCTGTGGCCTTTGCCAAAGAAGGGGCAGATGTTGCTATCGTCTACCATGATGCACATGAAGATGCCCAAAAGGTGAAGCAAGAGGTCGAACAGCAAGGGCGCAAGTGCCTGGCTATCGCGGGCGATGTTGGTGACGAGACTTTCTGTCAACAGGCTGTCAAGCAGGCAGTACAGGAACTTGGCAAGCTCAATATTCTGGTGAACAATGCAGCCGAACAGCACCCATATTCTGGTGAACAATGCAGCCGAACAGCACCCACGGCAGAGCATCGAAGAGATCAGTGCCGAGCAACTTGAGCGCACCTTCCGCACGAACATTTTCTCAATGTTCTTTATGACCAAAGCGGCCCTCAAGCATCTTTCTGGTGGAGACACAATCATCAATACTACTTCGGTTACGGCATACCAGGGGAATCCGCAGTTGCTGGACTATTCATCAACCAAAGGGGCTATCGTGGCCTTCACACGCTCGTTATCACAGTCCCTTGTTCAAAAAGGCATTCGAGTTAACGCGGTAGCCCCTGGACCCATCTGGACGCCCTTGATTGTACAAACCATGCCCAAAGAGCAGGTTGAGCAGTTTGGCAAGCAAGTGCCTATGCAGCGGCCAGGTCAACCTGATGAGCTTGCGCCTGCCTATGTGTTCCTGGCCTCGAACGACTCTTCCTACATGTCTGGCCAGGTTCTTCACCTCAATGGAGGCGTAGTTGTAAACGGCTAATCTGTGGTATTTGCTACAGACAATGAGGGGCAGTGCTACTAACCCCTGCTTTTTGAGCCAGGTGAACAGGAAATGCCGCCATTTGTGAGGGGGCACGGACCGAGTAATCCCAGCCCCCTTCGCCATCGGCTATGTCTTTGAGGGCAAACCCCATGACTACCTGCCTGATGCAGTGGGAATGTTGACGAACGGCAGGCTGTTCATCGCAGACCCGGTTTCCCTTGACCATGGCACTGATCTGCTCGAACGCTTCATCGGCAATGGTGATCTCCGAACCATACTCAAGTTTAACTCGCTTCATGTGCTCCTCCCTTCTGTGAGTTTGAACAACTGCAACAAGTTCTCAAGGTGCTACAAAACAAGCTTTGCGATTAAAGCTTCCTGGTAGTTCACCAGTGGAGAAAGAGTAGCAGGCAAGCAGTAAAAAGTCAACCAATAAACTCAACTATTCCATCTGGCATCCAGGAAGCTGCGATGAGGCAATCGGGGGAAGCGGAAGAAATACGACATTGACCGTGTGGTACACTCGCAGAGCGAAACGAGCTGGTAGCTGGTTTCCATCAGTCTATCCCCTCAGCTCGTTTCGGCGCGAAGCGCTTTATCACGCGAAGTCAAGGTGGAGATTTCTGGAGAGAGAGGGGGAGGTTCAATCCGGCGTCAGCTGTGCCTTTTTCATGCCGGTAACCATCAATTGTACGAAACTTCTAAAAGAGGCAGAAGTAGCATAGCTGTCATGACCACACAGGAAGGTAGAAGAAGCCTCAGTGGTCTTGATAAATGAATTACCCCATATAAGGCAATATCCAGGATTTAGTAACACTGTCTCCCGTGTATGTAAGCTGAACTTTCCATTTTAGCATTGAAGCGGCTTTTATTTGGCTTGTATCATTTAAAGTCAATTCTACACCTGGATAGTCGGAAGATAACCCTACTGTGGGAGTGGGCTTACTCACTTCGTCGAAAAAGAAGAGAAAGGGCAAATGAGAGACACTCTCTGCTATAGTTATGATTTCAAGAGATGGCCTATCAAAATAGACAGAAGGTTTGAATTGGACAGGATATGTTTTATTGATAGCCTCAACTATAGCATTCGATAGAAAATGATCTACCATGTAAAGATGCACAAAATGATAACGGAGATCGCGGTGGAATGATATGGCTCTATCCCTACCATGTATCTTTATGTCAGGCCCGACTGTTCCATGCTTATCAACCCCTTCAACAAAGTAGCCAGCTATTCGTTGCTGAGGATTCTGCGGTTGGTCAAAATTTCGCATCAAGAGAGCTCGAAAGCGTCCATGCTCATGCTTCATCCGATTCACAATGGGAGCAAATGTATCCCTATATGGTTTGATGAGATGCTTAAAACGCGCAACTGTAGGATGCTTTGCTTGTTCCAGCCACTTGTCGGCGAAAGGTACGGGTTTTGTCTTTGTCATTCGGGATGCCGGATAGAGAGCTTTGAGTATTTGATATCCATCGTCAATATGTGCCATAAGTGCATCAAGTAGTTCTTGCTGTGCTTTGAGAAGTGGATCTGAATTGAAATCTATATTGTCATCTTCCTTAAGTGGAGCATGATAGACTTGATCATTTTCAGCGAGAACATCTTGGAATGCCTGTGTTACTCGATGCAATGATATAGAATAAATACCGAGAGGATGACGCAAACCATGATCTCCATGCTGAAGAGCTATATCAGGGAGAGAACGCAAACAATTGTATGCTTCAGGATAGAGATTACCGCGCTGAGCAACCGCGTATGAGAGGATCACTGCTGTATTTCCTTTTAACCAATGAGTGAAGACTTGAGAATAGCACCTCGTTTAAAATAATAAAATGAAAAAGCAGTTTTTACTATAACGATTAACTTTATTTTCGTCAATGGTGTCATCAACTGTCCCTATTTTTTCTTAGCCTTGGAAATTTCTTCGTTGCTACCGGAAGGTCTATGGGTCGGCTTTAAAACCTTGTACGACCAGATCCTCTCATTATAAACTTAACTTGGAGTTCTAATTACCTAAGTTTGGCCCAAATTAATAGTTCCCGCATCGCAAACCTATTTTGTGTACAGGTAAAAGAAGATTTCTATTGTGATACTACCAAAGTTAGCACTTCGATCAACATAGTGGTTGTAGATAGTATCTTTGAGATCAAACACATAATGTTGCTTTTTGCCCATATCTTGCAAGATCGCATTCACATTGTCTGCTTCGGCTGTATCTACCCTATCATCAGTACCACCACCGAATGTAGAAACAAAGGCGGCTTTTCCATTGACATGCTTGCTCAAGTAGTCTTTAAGTTGCTTTTGTACCTCTGATTTGACCTGAGTGATTACAGTAGGATCATTATTCAATAGGCCATTGGAATCGACGGCAAAACTTACTGTTATTGGCGTCTTATTCATGCCTATCAAGCGGGGGGTCGGAGTAATTGCTTTACCCTGAACTTTGGGGGTATATGTGCCTACCGCTGATGCAATGAGAAATATCATCGTCATGGCTAAAAACATGTCGGCAAATAACCAGCCAGCAAGAGAAAACATATTTCGCTGTGTTCTCTGTTTTGACCGCATTGATATCTCCTCTCGTCCTATAATCAGGGTCTACGGAAGAACCTACGCACATCCCTCAAGCAGCGAGTAAGGATGGATGTGACATTTTGCATTAGACCGACCATAGCCACCTGCTGGTTCAATGCATCCTGAACTTGTTTCTGCTGTTGCTGTATGTGCTGTAGTTGACTATACGTCTCTTTTGCTAAATGGGCGACACCTACAGTTGCGAATGGTTGCGTCAATTGAACAACGGCATCGGATGATGCGATAACTGCGGTTGCTATTTTGTCGAGAGAACGAACTGCCTCAGATTGACTGTCCGCCACCTTCTGGCAACTATCAGCGATAAGTGGTACAGTTGCATTCAGTTTTTCATAGGTTTTCCGGCCATCTTCATAGATACCATTCAGATTGTCAACGGCAGCAAGAGCTTTGCTTACCGTCTCTCGGTCGCCATCCAATACCTTACCAAAAGAGTCAACCAAGGCTGTTACGTCTCTCATAACCTCTTGTAGATTATCAATAGACTTATTCACATGTGCGGCCCATTCTGGTGTGTCACCTCCATAACCTGGACCTATTGATCGTGCGTATGAGTTTTCACTGAGAATTTCACACTCTTCCCGCAACCATACACCTAATTCTTCAGCATCTCTGGTCGCTTGCATCTCTATTCGATGTGCCCGTAGAGTAAGAAATAGCAATACGATAAACAGCATAAAATCGAGGATCGCTACATCGCCAAAGGTAAAATAGTGCCACTGCCCTAATACTGTAGGTATGTGAAAGCCCCAGGCATTGACCTCGTTCAGTGTCGTGAAACCCTCGGCCCATTGCAGTAACAGAGGTTTCGCGATCAGCTTAGGATCTATGTCAATACTCTGTGTGTAGGCAAAACCCGCGAGACCGAGCGAAATCCATGTTACCATGATTGGTACAAGAATAAGGCCGTTACGCCAACCCTCAGTTCTTTGCGCCCTCTGAGAAAATTTTGCCTCGGCAGCCTGTGATATCGCTACTGGATTAAGCAAAAGGTAAATTTCATTAGGTGATGTTATATCGCACTCCGCACGGAGTGTCTTGAGCGTATCAACAATTTTGCCACCATCGATCTCAGCTAACTTTTCCGGATACTTTTGTCGAATAGATCTTCTACGTCGTCGTGTCTGCTGGGGCTTTGCTGTATTGTTTTGTGATGCCTCTTTGGAAGGTGGTGTTTGCGGTGGAGGGGGCGTACTCCCTTGTAGTTTTCCAACAGGTGTTACAGGCATTCCTCCTGTTCTCCCATTTGAAGGAGTTCCAAGTGGGACAGTTTGCTGTGGATTCGTTCTCCTAGGTGGCACAGTTTGCTGTGGACCTCTTGCCCCATTTGGGGGTAATCCTGGTGGGATATTTGGCTGTGGGCCTTGCAAGGATGAATTATTTTGCATTTTGTATGTGCCTTTCTTCGCACACTAGAGAATATTTAGTTCCAGGTCAATTGGCTGACCGTCGCGAAGGACGCGAAGGACAAGTGGTACACCGAGTCGCATTGTATCTAATGCATTTATCAGTTGTTTAGCCGATTGCACTGGTTGGTCATCAACCTCAATTATGATATCGTTAGGCTCCATATAAGCTTGCTCCGCAATGCTGCCTGTATCATAACTCGATACCGTGAATGCTATTCGATTGTTCACTCCCCACCTCTGGCGCTGTTTATCAGATAGCAGCATATAGACAAGCCATGCTCCAATACGAGCATTATAAAAAGGCTGGGATGTAGTGTTTGATAATGGTGGCAAGATAATGTGGCTACCAGTTATTGTGTTCTCGTCTGATGGCGAGTTCGTAGGAGAATTATTAATGAGAGGTTGTTGCTTGCCAGCAGGCAATGTATCGTTCCCGATGGGAAAACCAAGCAGCGGAGCGAACTGAGGATAACGACGTATAAGAGTTTCAGGCGGGACACCATCTTCAAGATCATTTAACATATTCTGTTTTAGACGTTTAAAAACATCATCCGCTAATGCTTGCCGACGCTCATGTTCCTTTTTCAGTTCATCTTGTTCTTGTTGAAAAGCTGCGTCCTTTCCCTGCTCGCTACGCTCATTTACGCCTTTCAGCCCCTGAAGTTCGCCACTGCGTTGCTCTTGTGTATATGCATTATCGGAATCAGCATGTATCTTTACCTCATTAACCATACCTTGCTGTTTGATGGCGAGCATTTCTGCCTGCTTAGGGTCCAGATAAATGTTTGATACCAGAACTTCCACGACTTCAAGCCCATAATTTTTGTACGTTCCCTGTAAAAGTGACATACGTATTTCATAACGCAAAGTACTATCATTAATATTATCGTGGTCACAACGGCGTACATAGCGTTTCATAGCATCTTCGATAGCCAGCTTCGTCAGCATTACTGGATCAGTTTCTTGTAGATACTGTAACGCGAAAAGATAGGGGTTATTGACAACAATTTTTACTACGCCTTCAAAGGGACGTACCCAACCATCACGCATTGCTAGCTGACACTTTATATCAAGAGTCCGGTAGCCGAGGTTGACTCGTAATATGGTATCGTTGTTACGCAACTTAAAGCGTTGGAAACTGCCTTTAGTATTGCGTGTGATTTCGTTTGAATTAATCGCACCGAGGTACGTCCTACCACGAAAAAGTTCTAAACTGAAGCCATTTTCAGCTGTATAAATGCGGTTGAAGATACCCCAGAAACTCTGTACTGAAATAGTCTCTACTATTCTCTTCTCATCAGTTAATGGATTATTTGCCATAGTACTACCTCATGTTATTCTAATCACCTATGTTTCAGATAGACCAACCTACGAAAAATTTAGAAATTCAGGCGTCTGGATACATCTTTCGCAAATGCTCCTAGTGGTTGAGGTGGAACACCACTTTTCCTGATCTGCCACTTTTGTAACATTCTTTTGTAATTGAGAGCAAACAAATCAGGCACATAGTACTCGCCAACTCCTACAAGACGTTGACACCATTCATTTCCTCTTTCCTCAAGCTCTAACATAAAGGCTATAAAAGCTTCACGCAGTGGAAGTCTTTGCTCACCCAACTCTTTCAATACTATTTCTGCCCATATCTTCATCAGATAAAAGGCACTCTCCGCATTCTTTTCAAGGATGGCACCACATAAGATTGTTATGATATGGTGACGCCAATCTGCCTCTTCATGGGACAAAATACCCGTCAGGAGCATATCTTTGCCTTCTTTATCTGGCAAAATAGGATGCTGCTCCAGTTTCATCTCTTGCTTGTAATTTCCAGGCATATTGTCTTTTACGCCGTTGAGTGATACGGCTGCAATTATAAAGAATATATGAAATATAACTTCCAACATTAAGCTACATTCAGCGCGATATTCACGACGCTCTTTGCCTTGAGGGGATTGTCGTTGATAGCAATATTTCTCCACGAGAGAGGCTAAATGCTGTAGTACCTCTCGCACATAACCAAAACGTGCTAGTGTGATATAGCTCCATGTGCCAGCAACAAACACGAAAAGCGGTATCTCTATATCTCGGTCGTCTTTACGTCGTAAAGGATAGCGTAGTAGTTTCTCCAAGCCTTCCAATGCTGGACTAATAGAACGTTGCCCAATACGTCCATATGCCTGTGCTACAGTACTTCCAACATTTACTTGAAATGATGCATGTGCATGCTTTGTCCAGCGGGCAAGCAAAGAGAGAACGAAAGAATTGTTTCCTTGATTAATCTGCTCTCCATGCTCAGCATATTCAACTTCGTAAGCCCCATCAAGCAAAGTTGCAGCCCGTCTCCAATCATCTGGGTCATCACTGCCTGCCCATTCGTTGAGAATACGAAGAAGATAATCCCTATGCAATTTTAGCCACACACCACCTAATGCACGTGTTGCTCGCCACGCACACTCACCAGAGAGAGTAGTGGACCATTTCTCCAGTTGCTTCAGAAAATGCAGCCCTTGTTGACTCGTCACTGATAAATTTGATTGCCTGACAATTATTGGAAGGAGACGCACCGCAAAAGTCGATAATCCATTGGTATTAGCATCGCTCCAGAAGAGGCGCTCTGCATATTGTGTATATACTATCTTCATATATAATCGTGTATGAAGAGTTTTTTCCGATATCCTTTGTATTGGTTTAGGTACTATGGTGCCATCAGCATTTATAGGTAAAGGATGATAGAGCGTCTCAGCCGCATCACGTATTTGATCTACTGGCGCCCCATGTAACACGACAGCCGCCTGCACAAAACATGTTTCCCACTCATTAAGTTTCTCGCAATACCATTCTTTTATCTGTTCTGGCGTTTCGTATAGTTCTGTTTCTGCCTCATGTGTATCCCCATCTTTATCTAATACAATTGCATCGCCTTTGGTCATCTGAGAAACAAACTCATAAGCATCGCCAAACTGATTTAAGCCATTCCCAATTTTTTTGATAGTGTCTTCGAAAGAACCAAAACCCTCAGAAGAGTTATGCAATATATTGATATTAAAGGTATTGTTGCCTTGCTGAAGATTTAAAGTTTTTCCTCTTATATCTCTAACCGTTTGTGAAACACCATCAGGAGTATGCGTTTTAGGCGAAGGTTCTTTTGCTTCCGCTCCCCCTTTAGCTTGCTGCTCTCGTTGTGCTGCGCGTAATTCCTCTTCCTTAGTCTCTATTAGAACGTCCTCTGGAGACTTCGCACTCTCCGGTATTTCTGCGTTATCTCTTTTTTCTGCCATCTTAACCTTCTTCGCATCCTCTTTCTTAGAAGAAAGATAAAATATTCAATTGTCTACACACCCAGCGAATTTCAGCTATCTGCTCTGTGCTGATAGAAATACCTTGTTCATTAATGTAATACATCATTTTAATGAACGATTCGATATCCTTGACAAGCATCAATTTACCGCTATCCAATGTTTCTTTGATTGAATCGATTACTTTTTGGCTATACCCTACGTAACTATGACTATGCTCGCTATTGATAGAATAGCTGCTTTGAAAATAGTTGAATGTTTGATTGCCCTGATTGATGATGACATTTTTCCCTTTGATGTCTCGTATAGAGTAAGACGCTGACTCGTTGGGGTTAGCTGATCGATCTTGCGATCTCGCATGATCATAAGTAGGTGAGGTAAGAGTAGGAAGTGAATCAAACTTATTCAGCAGGTCCTTTAAGAGATTCACTGGATCGCCTCTTGTGAAGTCACAGAGTTTATGTCCACTCAAAAGTAAGGGAATAGCGCAAGTACTGATTGGAGCTAGTACAACTGTCATCAGCCTTTTTTCCTCTAGCATCAGTGCCGCATTTATTTCTAAGTTCACCCAGTAGGATTGTAAAGCGTGTTCTGACAGAAGCAACAAAAAAAGATTACTTGTCGCAAGAGCTTTCTCAATCACCGGTCTGAATTGATCTAGCCCTAAATCATATTCGTCATACCAAACTTCCCGACCATATATTTTTAGCGTTTCCGCAATTAATCTTGCAAAGTTATTGTCGTTACTGGAATGACTTATAAATATTTTCTTGCTATTTCTCACGACTTTTTCCAGACGATCTATGCTTCCTTTTCACAAGCATTATAGTTAATGGAAGAGCTTTTACGGTGCATCCAGTTTGTGTCAATACTCCTTGTATTGCTGATACTATCATAACGATGAGGCTTGTTAATTTTGCAGGTTGCTCTTAATGATTGTCTTCCTTAAGTCCAGTTCTCTCCAATTACATGATTAAAATATCTGAAGTATCGCTCATCCTAACTCTCCTAGTGCCGCTTTTCATGAGGGTCTTAAACTTTATATTCATATGAACGATTAATCGACAATTTTGTCAAATATGGTGTGACTACACTTTCCGGCGGTTCTCCCTGGCTTCCCGCGCTGCAAGAGATGGCAAGGGAGCTGGTGGTGTGAAGTTGTATGCTGTCATACAGACGAAGGGATGAGAGCAGAAACAGGACAGGCTTCGGAGAGTCCTGGCATTTACTCGAATGCTTCACCAAGACGGGCATGGTGATATTCAAGGGTTTCCCCTAACTCGTCAAGCTCTGTCTCAATTTTTGCCAGTGCTGCATACGCCTCTTCAATGGTCTGCTCAAACGTTGTTTGCTGGCCTGGGTACAGCATGTCAGAGACCTTCATGTGACGCAGGGTCTCCAAACGAGCGTAGAGGGTTTGCAATGTCTGGATGGTTGCCTCTTGCTTACTCATAGTGGTCTTCCTTGTGATGTCAATTAATACACTTCTCCCTGAGGAAGAAAACGTTGTTAACCAGCCAAATTCCGTGAAATGCGGACGCATTTTCACCTCTTTTTCTGGTATACTGAGGACAGAAGAACGAATGTTTGAGATACGAAAAGGAGCTTGACTTATGAGCACGGATACAGCGCTGGTCGTCATCGATGCCCAGATTGGGGTCGTGGGAGAAGCCTATCACCACGACGAGGTGCTGGAGAACATCCAGTTGTTGCTGGGTCGTGCCCGCAGTAGCGGGACGCCAGTTCTTTATGTGCAGCACAATGAACGCAAAGGAGGCGAGCTGGAGCCAGGTACACCGAAGTGGCTTATTCACCCGGCAGTTACGCCGCGCGAGGGTGAGCCCGTCATCCAGAAAGAATCACCCGATTCGTTTCATGAGACGTGTTTGCAGGAAGAGTTGGAAGCGCGCGGTATCAAACGCCTGGTCATCACCGGGGGCCAGACGCAGATGTGTGTCGATACAACCGTACGCAGGGCAGTTTCTCAGGGCTACGACGTGCTGCTGGCCAGCGATGCTCATACCACCGAGGATAGCGAGACCTTGCCGGCGGAAAACATTATCGCGTTCTATAATGAGACGCTCAATGGCTTCTGGGCAGGTGACCGCAGAGTGCGGGTACAGCCAGCTAGCGAGATTCGTTTTGCTGTGCAGTAGAGCTTTCGCCGACAAAAGCTGACAAACACGTGAAAAATAGGATCAGCATTACACCAGGAACATGTTTCTTGGACAGAACGCCATTGATGGAGCCTCTGATTGGGTCAGCCGGGTGAAAGCCGATGAGGGCGGTGAGTAAGCGCTTTCAGAACTGCACCCGAATTGACCACTATTGATCTGGGTTCTTGGACACATTAAGTGTGCCTGCTCGCCACGTGAGACAACTGCCCCTCATCGGAGCGGCTGCGGGACGCTCGGCCTCCCTACCGTACGGGACCGCGGTTGTATACAGCTCGCGCCCAGAGGTACCCGACCAGGGTGAGGCCAGCGCACCAGGCAACGGCGAGGACCGCACTGTTGCCGATCGGGGTCCCCAGCAGCAGTCCCCGCAGTGTGTCGATGACGGGCGTGAAGGGCTGGTACTCGGCGAACCAGCGTACCCCGACCGGCATCGAGTCCGGGCGGACAAACGCACTGCTGGTGAGCGGTAGCAGCAGTTGAAAGATGAGGGAGAGGCTATTCGCTCCTGCGGGCGTTTTGCCCACCAGGCCGAACAACACCCCCATCCACGTGAGTGCGAGAGTGAACAGCGCGACGACGCCGAGCGCCGCGATCCAGGCGACGGGACCCGCAGAGGGCCGGAAGCCCATGAGCAGCGCGACCCCGATGACGAGGACGACGCTGATCATCGTCCGGATCAGGCTTCCGAGAACCTGTCCGGTCAGCACCGAGGCGCGGGAGATCGCCATGGTGCGGAAGCGGGTGATGATGCCCTCGCTCATATCCATACAGAGATTTATCGCAGTCGTCGCGCACCCGCTGCCTACGGTCATGAGGATAATCGCGGGCGCGACGTAGTTGATGTAGGCACCGCCGTGCGCCACGCCGCCAAGGCCAGCGCCCAACGTCCCGCCGAACACGTAGACGAATAGCACCAGCGTGACGATCGGCGTCAGCAGGCCACTTAGCGTCATCGAGAGGCGGCGCAGCGAGTGCCGGACATCGCGCCGCAGCATCGTCGCCGAATCGCGCAGGGCAAAGGAAAGATTACTCATCGCACAGTGCCTTTCTGGGTGTTGGAGTGGTCAGTGAGGGCGAAGAAGACATCATCGAGATCGGGGGTGTGAATCGACAAGTCATTGACCACGATTGATTCATCATCGAGCTGGTTGAGCAGGGCTTTGATTGATCGAACATTGCCATCGCTCGGGACCTGCAACGTGAGCGCATCGTCATCGCGCGACACCTCGCCCAGTGTCCGGGTGGCCGCTTCGAGTCCGTGCGTGTCGGCGAACTGGAGGCGGATGTGACCGCCGGGGATGCGGCGTTTGAGCTCGTCGGGAGTCCCCTGGGCAACCAGTTTCCCCCGATCGAGAACCGCGATCCGGTCGGCGAGGTGGTCCGCCTCTTCCAGGTACTGCGTGGTGAGCAAGATCGTGACGCCGCCGGCCGCGAGGTCGCGGATGATCTGCCACATGGTGTGGCGGCTGCGCGGGTCCAGGCCAGTGGTCGGCTCGTCGAGGAAGATGATGCGGGGGTCGCCAACCAGAGTCATCGCGAGGTCGAGCCGGCGCCGCATGCCGCCGGAGTAGGTGGCGGGCATATTCCTGGCCGCATCGACCAGATCGAAGCGGTCGAGCAGTGCAGCCGCGCGTCGCCGGCCTTCAGATCGGCCCAGGTGGTGCAGGTCTGCCATCAAAAGCAGGTTCTCCTCGCCGCTGAGCAGGTTGTCCAATGCCGAGAACTGGCCGGTGACGCCGATCGCGGCGCGGACCGCATCAGGCTCCCGGGCCAGATCGTGGCCGGCAACCCATGCCTCGCCACTATCGGCGCCGATGAGCGTGGACAGGATCTGAACCATCGTAGTCTTGCCAGCGCCATTGGGGCCGAGCAGCGCGAATATCGTCCCCGAAGCCACGTCCAGGTCGATGCCGTCGAGCACCACGTGGTGGCCGAACGATTTGCACAATCCCCGTGTTTCAATCATCATCATGACACATGCCGCCTTTCTATGCTATAATAGAATTCACTGAGCTGTTAAGTAAAACATCAAAAATTTATCTTAGTTACTAAGTTAAATTTAATATACACGGAGGGACAGAAATTGTCAAGTGGTTCTCAGGAAAAACGCGCGGAGGGCCTCGGAGAGCTTGCGCGGGAGCTCCGGCAGTTCACAGGACTCGGCGCCTCCTTCTTCCGGGCGGCGGCGGCTCGCATCGGGATGACCGTCACGGATATGCAGGTCATTGATATCCTGGATATCACCGGTCCAACGACTGCAGGTCAGCTCGCCGATCTCACTGGGCTCACGACCGGGGCGATCACCGGGATGCTCAACCGGTTGGAGGAGGCCGGGATAGTGCGCCGGGAGCGCGACCCCAACGACGGCCGCAAGGTCATTGTCCGGCTCGAAAGAGGCAAGGACGAAATGCACGAGATCGGCCCCATTTTCGCTTCCCTTGGGAAGGCGTGGGATGAAATAGCGTCGCACTACGACGATGAGCAGATTGCCTTCCTCCTGGAGTTTCTCAAACGCAGCAACGCGCTCTCCAGGAGAGAAATTGTCCGGTTGCGAGAGGCGCCATCGGGCGAGGAGGGGATCTTCTCCGCTCCACTGGGAGATCTGGAGAGCGGTCGACTCGTCGTCTCCTCCGGGATCTCCCGACTGACTTTACGCACGGACGACAGAATGGCTAAGCTCTACCAGGCCCGCTTCGAGGGACCTATGCCGGATGTGAAGGCCAAAGATGGGATGGTTACCATCCGCTATCCACGACGCCTGTGGGTTCTGGGCGGGGAGCAGCGCGTGGCGGAGGTTACGCTCAGTGTTGCCATCCCCTGGCGAATCGTGATACAGGGTGGAGCATCGGAGATCACCGCCGAACTGGGCAGTCTCGATCTCGCCGCCCTCGAGGTCAAGGGGGGACTCAGCATGATCCGCCTGCAGCTCCCCGTGCCCTCCAGCGTGGTTCCCATACGGATCAGCGGGGGAGCATCAATGGTCATCGTTCGACGCCCGGCAGGCGTCGCCGCCCGAGTCCACCTCAAAGGCTGGGCCTCCCAATTTGTCTTCGACAGTCAAACCTTCAGCGATGTGGGCAACGACGTGCGGCTGCAAAGTCCTGGCTACGAAGCGCCTGCCCCGTGCTACGACATCGAAGTCTCCAGCAGCGCCAGCATGGTCACCATCACCTCTGGTTGACTCAGAAGACGAGCGCGAGTTCGCCTGCGACCGCCCGGTTAAGGGTCATGGAAGCCGTTCATTGTCAAATCACAATGGGACGTGTTATGCTACTGCCAGAATGAACCGAGTGCGCCAGCTGCGCGGTGGTACCTACGAAAGGACCAATTGAGGTATATGCACACAGACAATGAGGATCTGAAGATCCCCGAGGAGATTCGTCGTCTCGTCAGCGGCGCGAAGGGGCATCACTCGATGAGAACGCCCAAAGTTCGGTGGGGCTGTAGCCGTATGGCCCCTACGATGCAACCATGACTACGGGTGAGGCAGACCAACCGCCGAAGGATTCGCCTCCCGACCTGAGCACTTCGGTGAGCAAACCGGTGACTCGCTGGCTACTAGGACTCGGTGCAACCTCTTTCGTTGCTCACATGCTCGTCGCCGGGAACTACGGCTACTTTCGTGACGAGTTGTACTACATCGCCGACGGGCATCATCTCCAAGCTGGCTACGTCGACCAGCCGCTTCTCATGGGCTGGCTTGCCGCGCTCGTGCGCGTAACGATCGGCGACAGCCTGGTGGCCATCCACGTTATCCCGGCACTCGCGTGCGCCTTGATCATCGTCGTCACCGGCCTCATCGCACGCGAGCTGGGTGGTGGCCGGATGGCCCAGATTCTGGCGGGCGTTGCAGCCATGTTCTGCCTCGACTTCATGGCAACCGGGTCCATCTTCTCCATGGATGTGCTCGATCAACTCTGGTGGGCCCTTGCCAGTCTCATCGTGGCGAGGCTGCTGCGCCGCGACGCGCCCCGCCTGTGGCTGCTGGTCGGTCTGGTCGCCGCGATCGCTTTCCTGACCAAGCTGACAGTGCTCTTCTTCGGTCTCGCGCTGTTCCTGGCGCTGCTCGTCACGCCCGAGCGGCGCTACCTGCGTACACGGTGGCCATGGTTGGCGGGCGGCGTCGCGTTTTTGGGCCTGCTGCCGTATCTCATTTGGAACGCGCTCAATGGCTGGCCCACATTTGAGTTCTGGCACCACTACGGCGGCATCAGAACCAGTCCCCTCGACTTCTTTGGATCGGAGCTCACCCTGATGAATCCGATCGCCGTCCCTCTGGCCGTTGCCGGCCTGGTTTTCTACTTTCGCAAGTCGGGCGCTCGCTTTCGTCTTCTGGGCTGGACATTCGTCTTCGTCTATCTGGTGCTCACGCTCCTGGGCACGAAGCCCTACTTTCTGACTCCGGCCTTGCCCATCCTGTTTGCGGCCGGAGCGGTGATGTTCGAGAGATGGATACCGCGCCCGCGGCTCGCCTGGGTCCGGCCCACGTATGTCGCTTTTCTCGCTCTCGTCGGAGTATTTCTGGCGCCGGATGTCATGCCCATCCTTCCGCCCGCCACGGCCGTGCACATCTACAAGACCATCCCGCAAGCACTCGAAGATCGACTTGGCTGGGATAGCCTCACCAACACCGTTGAGCGGGTCTATGCCGGTCTGCCGCCGAAGCAGCGCGCACAGGCGTGTGTGGCGACCAGCAACTACGGTGAAGCGGGCGCGCTCAGCCAGCTGGCCTCTCCCAGTAGCCTTCCGCCCGTCATCAGCGGACATAACAACTACTTCTTGTGGGGGCCAGGTACATGTACCGGCCAGGTATTCATTACCGTCGGATTTTCGCCTTCTGACTTTCAGCACTCGTATGCCCACATCACGCTTGCCGCCGTCCAGAGGTGCGCGTACTGCGTGGACTTTGAGAAAGACGTGCCCATCGTCGTCTTGTCCGACCCGAGGGTGTCGAACATCATCAAACAGTGGCCTTCGGTCAAGCACTACGACTGAGCGCATAGCGCCGTACCACCAGCATGACCCTCCGCGGCGAGAGGGGGATAAGTTTAATTTTGGGATTTACACCCTGTTTGAGATCACGTACAATTGTTATTATTGCCATCCGGCAAAATTTTTTGGGAGGGTAACTATGCCAACTCGTTCAGAGATCCTGGACACTCTTGCTGCCTCGCAAGAGAAAGTCACTGCTTATTTTCAGGGGCTGAACCCGGAAGAACTTGAGCGTCCATGCACGGCGAGCGGAGTTCCTGGTGAAGCACCCTGGCGAGCTAAAGATCACTTTGCCCATCTGGCAGAAAATGAGCGTAATATCCAGATATTGCTGCGCCTCACGCTCAATGGCGAGACGAGTCTGCCCGGCAACCTGGGCGCGATGAGCAGAGAGGAAAGGCTGGCGTTTTCAAACCAGCGTAATCAAAGCTACGTAAATGCTCACCACGACGACAGTATGGAGACGCTTATAGCGGATTTGGCTGCAGCGCGCCAGGAAACGCTGAATCTCCTTGAGCAGTTCACAGATGAACAATTGGCCGCGCATGCCTCTATATCCCTTGCAGCTGACAGAACTGCCGGTGATCTGTTCGCCGCGAACGCTCAGCACGCGGCAGTGCATATTACGTGGAGTCAGTTACCCCATGTCGAATGACAAGGGGCTTGTGTCTATGCTCCACCGCAATTCGGCATATCTTTGCAGACGTGCAGCTTTGGCTTCATCACACGACACATCGGGGCAGACTGACAAGATACCCGTCCTACTCCAATCTTGTCGGAGAAGGAGCGTTCGCATCGTGATATTTCTTGCAGCGATCAAATCGGCATGGAGAGTATAGTGACAATGCTGACAGACAAAGAGCAGTCCCTTCTTCGGACGATTCTCCTCACCGGTATGCCCACACATTGGACACGCTTGACTGCTATAGTGGGCATCGACTTTGACGGCCATACTGGTGTGCCGAGTGGCTTTGTAAGCAATCATGCTATGTAGCTCGGCAAAGCTCCACTTGGAGTGGACCGCGTTCGCTTTCCGTTGCTTCCTGCTTGCCTTTTTGCCCTTCCGGCTCTTTGTCCGTTCACGAATATGGGTCAAGTCTTCCAAGCCGATTAGACTCTGGGGATGCTCTTCAACGATGCGTTTGGAGACCACATGAGTAGCGTCTTGCTTCAACCGTCTCTCCCGTCCACTGATAGCTACCAGTCTCCTGGTAGCAGAACGGGTGCCTTTTTTCTGAAGACGCTTTCTCAGTCTCGCATAGTGATTGGCCTGGTGAACAATGGCCTTGCCGCAATAAAAGGTACAGTCTCCTTGCGTGGTGGAACTCACCGCCAGATAGCGCATCCCTACATCTATCCCGACCACATGCTGATGGGTTTCAGGGGTTGGATCTGCCACCTCAAGTTCCAGGGATACCAGCAAGTAGAACTGCTTCTTGGGTTTGTCATACCACAACTTAGCAGCACCGATGTGCGCACCGTGTTGGAGAAGAGCAACGTGTTTATTGTACCCCTCATAGGAGAGGATGAGGCGACCCTGCAAGGTGAGGACACTGACGTGCTGGTGCGTCTTGAAGCTGTAGTCGCGCTGGTAGTTGTAGGTGAGCGTGGGCGAAACGTACTTGGGTGGGTTGTCCAGTCCCTTGTAGCGTTTCTTGGTTTGACCAGTCTGACGCAAGGCTGCATTCTGCTTCACTTTTGTCCACAGCGCTTTGTAGGTAGCTCCCACCTGCCTGGGGATATTACAGGCCATTTGGGCTGGCAAGTGGTACGTGAGGCGGATATCGTCATAGGTAGCCCGTTGCAAGGCTTGCTGATGGCTCATCTTGCCATGCTCGTAAGCATAGCGGGAGACAGCATTGAGGGCATCACGATAGGCCAGTTGGGTCTGTCGCAATGCAGCAAACTGTTCAGGAGTAGTATGCAGTTTGAGCTTAGCGGTGAGCATGTGTTTCATAGAACAAGTATGCTCTAATTCACAGAATTTGTCAATCATGAGTGCGTGTGAACATGTACGCCGCATTCCTCACCATGCATGAATGCAGGGAACTCCTGCGGCGCCCTGGTTGAGGAAGGATTCCGCCAGGGTCTGTAGAGAAATACTTGCTTCCCCAGGGTGTAATAGAGTAAGTCAATAGCATGGTACAATGTCGAAGACAGGCCAATAGGCCAAACCTGTGAAGAGAGCTGTGAAGCAAGGCCAATCTGTCTACAAAAGAGATCGAGCTTACAGCCAGTACAGAAGTTTTCTGCTCTTCTCTCATGCTCAGAGGGTGCTAACAGCAAGGCACTCGTCGAAGTGCGCCCAGGCACAGAAAGGGATACACCCCATATGGATGATCAAGAATTAGCCAGGCATATCACCTCGTTACAAGCCAGGATGAACCGGATGGAAACACTCATGCAGCAGTTGCTCACTACCCTGACAACTTCTCGCGCAGATGGAGAGCGAACCATGCTAATGCAAACCATGTTGCAGGAGTTGCGCCTCAGCCCGGGCATCCACACGGCAGGCAGCAACCCGGCAGTGGCCACGCCGCAGGAGCGGCCAGAGATCGGAGCCATCCGCCAGGCGTTGCTCTCGGGCGACAAATTCAAAGCCATCAAACTCTACCGCAGTGTCTATGGCGTTGGTCTGAGAGAGGCCCAGGAAGCACTCGACGCCATGTAGGGAAATCAACGCGGATAAAAAGGGCCAATGGGTGGACATCCTCGACCCAGAGGCTCTTTTCTTTAACCCTGGTTCGCTTTGATTATCCATAGTTTGCCTCCGAAAGAGGCAAGTTATGTCTGGATGTTAGAATAGGACTATTGACTAGTATCAACGGTAGAAATTATAATTAAGTTAACCTTTAACGGTTATTTGCTTACTTTTTCAGTTTCCGGTGTATTTCAAAGTTAGACGCAATTCGTGCTAGTGCCAGGTGAAATTAATCATTGAACAAATTCTCTTCAGATCCGCCACTTGAGTCTTCGACCCTGCTTGAACTCCTTCGCCGGAGAGCGCTTCACCACCCTGAACGACGGGCTTTTACCTTTC
>WNGR01010325.1_pt1 | contig 19180 bp, 26 predicted proteins | sample 5407581 | NCBI WGS metagenome assembly WNGR01 (sample SAMN13153383, study PRJNA577476) | soil metagenome | isolation source: 80 cm soil or saprolite under Garry oak tree replicate 2 | place: USA:California | collected 2016-06-15 | reverse complement strand
TGTCCCCGACTTGACCGAGAAAACGATTGCAGTGATCACACAGCAGACCGCGCAGCCGGCCCGTCGCGTGGTCGTGATCGATACAGAGCGTCGACGTTCGTCCTCTCGGAGAATGCCGGCATATATCGCAGACGCTTTCTCGCTGTCGTCGATAGAGCTCAGTTGCTTCCTCACGAGAAACGCTATATTCACGGACGATTCGATTGATCCGAATATGCTCTCGATTCTGAGCCGCCCAGCGATCTGTCGCTGCTCGGGATTTTTCCTTGTTCTCTCTATAATACCGCCGCGACATTTCACGATTTCGGCCAGGATTTCGCAACCGCCACTCACGTGAATACTGTCTGATGCGTTCGCGATTATTTGTTGCCCAGGCGCGCTGATATTCTCGCCGTTCCTCGGGCGACTTCACAAATTGACCGTACCCACGATGCGAACTTGATGAACGGCTCCCGCCGCGTAGGCGACGAAGTTGACGCCCTTCAACACCCGGGCCTTTTTGTCGATCGGGTTCGCGTTCCCCACGAGCGGGAGGCTCACCGACGGCTGGAACCCGTCCTCGCCCGAGAGGAACCCGGTAGCGACGGCCGCCTGGAGCGCCGCGCGGACCTGCCCGCCGACCTGCGAGATACCCGCCTGGGTGAACGGGACCTTCGGGTTCGAGATGAGCAGGTTGTAAATCCGGGTCTGGATATCGGCCGCGAGCGCGTCGATTCCCCGCGTGATGTCGACGAAGAGGCCGCTCGAGGCGCGGCCGAAGAGCGCGACGTTGACGCCGGCAACGTTGATGTAGTAGTTCGCGTTCTCAGTGTCGAGGTTCGTGAGCTGCGTCGGCGTGAGGCTGTCCGCGGTCAGGCCTGCAACCGTCTTGTACGCCCACGTGTCCGAACCCGGATCAGCGGTGAGGCGCTGCGCCAGCAGGCCGAGCACGCCGTACTGCGCCGGCGTCCCCGTGTACTGGATGTACGTCCGCGTGTAGGCCGCGTCAGCGAGCACGTCGGTGATCCCACCCTCGGTATCAACCAGCGCCGAGTAATCGGTCGTCTGTGCGACGAAGATCTTCTTGTTCGCCTCGGTCCACACCGCGACGTTAGCGATGTTGTTGGCGTCAAAGTCCTCGATCGCGAGCCCGTACCAGTCGTTGTCCACTGCGATCGCCGCGGTGAGGTCCACGTCGGGGTGCGTCGCCGCGAGCGCCGTGGTGTCGGCGAACTGCCCGCCGAAGAAGTCCGACGGGTAGAAGATGTTGCCCGCCGCGGTGACCGTCAGGGTCACGGTGTCGGTGCCGCTATTCGCCGCCGAGCAGCCCGACGGGGCCAGAGCGACGATCGCGGCCGCGATCTGAATCGCGGTCTGCCCCGCGGTGTTGACGTGCCGCATGTCCGTCTTCGTGCCGTTCGCAGCGTTGGTCACCTGGAAACCGACGTTGTCGCCGGTATTGGTGTCCGTCACTTTGAACGTGAACACGTGCGCCGGCGCGGCGGTCGCGCGGATGACCTTGAAAGTCGGCGGCCGTGGGTTCTGCGAGACGATCGCCGTCGCCATTAGATAGGCGGGCTCGGTCGTCGAGAAGCCGTCGGCCACCATGCCCGCGAGGTCTTGGTACGTCCTCACCAGATCGGTATTGTGGCTATGGTAGGCGTAGACCGCCGGCGTGCCAAAGTTCGGCACCGACGGCGTCGCCGACGTCGCGGTGATCGAGACGTTTACAAGGGTATCGAGCTCCGACATCGAGAACTCCTTCTGTTTTCTGTGGCGTCCTGGACGTCAGGCGGGGCTACGGGTCGACGTCCGTCGGGCCTGAATCGACGTCGAGCGAGATGCTGCCGAGTGCGGAACCGTCGGCCGACTCCTTCACGGAGGCGGGGCCGAGCTTGACCTCGTCGACGAATCCGCCGGCGTCGAGCGTGTCATCGACGTCGACGTCGAAAGCGTTGCACTGGACGTCGAGCACGTAGCACTCGACGTGCTTACCCTGCTCGACGTAGGGCGCGTACTGGATCGCCTCCACCTGTGCGACGGCGAAGGCGCCCAAGTCCGACAGCCTCTGCGCCGTCGAGGTCCGGCGGAGCCGCACGGCGAGGCGCTCGAGCACGACAAGCGGGTGCTGCGCGCTCGCGAGGTCTGTGGTCGAGGACTCGCAACGAATCGACAGCGTGAAGCCCCTGCGCCCAACGACGGTGACGGCCATGTCGTCCGTGCCCGAGCCGGGCGCGTCGTCGTAGAACTCCTCATCGGTACCCTGCTGCCGCAACGACGCGACGCGAAGGTAGACGATCGCCTGATAGCCGTAGGTCGGCTCGCGGACGGCGTCGCGCCATTTCACGCCTGCGGGACCGAAGCCCGACAAGTCGGCCACGAGCGCCGCCGCCGTGGACTTGATGTTCGTCCAGTCCACGACGCCTCCTGCCTTAGGTGGCGGCAGGCAGGCGGCCACCGCGCCCGGGCGCGGCTGCGACGTCTTCTGCTCAAACGGGCCGGGTCACGGTCTCCGCCGCGCCGCCGACCGCGCTACCTACCGCCGAGCTTGGAATATCCTGGCGACTTCACGTCGACAACCTCGCCGCTCACCCGCGCCTTGACCGCCTCAACGAGCTGCCCGGTCGCGTAGAGAGCGGGGCCGGTGCGGACGCCCGCGCGGCCCCGCGCCGCCTTCGTGGCATCGGCAAGCGGCGCGTAGAGGTCCGCCGCGCCCTGCTTGATCAGACCGCGCAGCTCCTCGGCCATTCGCTGCGCCCAGGCCGTCACGTAGTGCCTGCGGACAGCGTCGGCGAGCCCGGAGCGCATCTGCTCGACGCGTAGGTCGAACCAGCCGCGAACGACGCCGCGCTCGGGTATCGTGTCCGTGCCGTATTCCTGCCAACGCGCGACCTGGCCGAGCGTCGCGTCGGATTTCGTGCCGTCGTACCTGAGCGCCGGCTTGTCGGCGTCCTCGCCTCCGACCCCGACGGTGACCGTCGCCTTCTGGTCGTAGGCCTTCGCCTTGTCGCGCAGGCGCGCCGTTACACGCGCGACCGCGCTTTTGTTCACGTGCGAATACACCCGGACGCGCACTACAGGACGACCTGCAGGGACGCGCTGGCGGTGAGACCGCGGAACCGAGCGCGGACGACGGTCGACCCGGCGGCCGTCGCGGTCACGACGCCGAGCGAATCGACGGCTGCGACGCGCGCGTCATCAACCCACCACGCGACGAGGGGCGTGATGTCGGTCGACGACGCGTCCTCGAACGCGCCGACTGCGGACATCTGCAAGGGCCCTCCGGCGCCTTGATTGAGCGATGCAGGCGACGGCGCGAGCGAAAGGCCCGTGATCATCACCGGGCGCCGCTCGGTCCGCTGCACGATCATCGAGTAGCTGAGCGCGCGATCATCCGAGAGGAACACCTGCACGCACTCACGCGCCTGCCCGTCGTCCCCGACGAGGATCACGACGGGATCGACGTTCATCGTCTCAGCCTGCCGCCGCGCGCGCAGCTCCTGCGGCGAGTAGCCGCTGAACGGCCCGCTAGCGTGCTTCGGCGTAATCGGGCCGATCTTGTAGAACTCCGTCGTGGCCTGCGAACCGGTCACGAGGATGTCGATCATCTGCCTATCCGTCGCCTGCAGAACGCGCACGCGCGGTGGTGGCAGGACCGCCGTGTCCTTCACCGTCACCGCGCCTTGGCCGACCTCGGGGCCGTCGTAGATGCGACGGCGGACCGTCACGGCGAAGCGCCGCAGGCCAAGGTCGCTCGGGATCGCGCGCAGCTCGTCGGCAACCGGGAGCAGATCGTCCCGCAGCGACATGTTCAGTAGACCTCGACGGACGAGGACAATGAACGCATCCGCGCGCGGGGGACTTTGAGAGTTTCCGCGAGCCGATCGAGAAGCCATTCGCGCAGGCGCACGTACTTCTGGTGCATCTGCGGGTCGACCTTCACCTCGCCGTCGATCTCCGTCGCCACGTACTTGGTCCGCGCCGCGAAGATGTCGGTCTCGACCTGCCGGATCTGCGGCAGCAGCTGGTCGCGGACGTAGCCCTCGCCGAATGCGTCGGTGTTGTTCTGGACCACGGTCTCGAACACGAGCGCGACGTCGATGTAGGGGAGCGCGAGCGCCGTCAGGTTGCCGTACCCGAGCCGATTCTTAATCTCCTGGATTTCCGTCGGGCGGAAGCTCATCCAACACCTCCTCGGCGCCGAACGGCCCGGAATTATCGTGCAGCCACTCGTGCAGACGCTGGTGAAAAGCTGACCCTCCGGCGGCGGCGGCGGGGAACGACGCCGGAGGGTCGCGGTCGACCACAGGAGTGGTCGAGGGGGTGTACTTCTTCCAACGGGCCATCAGACGCTGGCGCCGCCGGCATCTTGCCAGCCGAAGCGGATCGCCAGCGAAGAGCTGGTGACGGTGCCCGTGCCGGTGGCGGTGCAGCGAAACTGCTTTGCTCCCTTGCAGTTCACCGCGAACGCCTTGTTGCCGTCCGCGGTGAGCGTGAGGGTGCCCGGATCCGTGACGTCTGACCAAGTGGAGCTGGTCCCGTCGTTAACCTGAGGTTTGATGATGACGTTCGTGAGACTCCCGAGGGTGAAGTCCACATAGACCTGAATCCACCCGTCGATCGTGTTCTGAACGTTCTGCACCGCGGTGGCGACGGCCGAGTTGGTGAGGACCACAGCCACTCGAGCAAGGTTGCCTCGGCAGTGCTGCCTGCTGGCGTTGAAGGACATTTCTCATCTCCTGCGGCGGCCGCGCGCGAAAAGCGCGAACGGTACTGAGGGCGCCGCCCGCGCCCCGCCTGGACATGACGCCCAGGGCTTTCACCTGACAGCCAGGCTTAGTCGGTAACGAGCACCTGGTAGAAGCGGTCGTCGAGCAGTTGCAGCGCCTCGTACGCGTTCCAGCCGAACTCGTTGTTGCGGCCGCCGTCGTCGTTCCGGTTGCGGAGGACCTGGGCGTCCTGCGCGAGGCCCCAGCCGTAGGCGCCCGGCGCGCACAGCACGCCCTGCTGGAGCGTGGTGTCGCTGTTGACACCCTTCGAGGCGAGGGTCGGCAGGCGGGTCGACTCGATCACGATCGCGCCGTCCACCGTCTTGACGTAGCCGGGGAACAGCGGGTTGAAGCGCTCGTGTAACGCCGACAGCCGCTGGTACGCGGGGTCCAGCTTGAGCTGCGCCACCTGCGTGGTCGAGAGGACGAGCGGGTAGAACGGCTCGCTGTTGAAGCCGGGGATGAAACGATCCTTCATCGCCTTCACGCCATTGATGATCATATCGACGGTGAAAGGCTCGTTGCCTGCGGCGGTGAATGTCGCGTTCGAGGTCACGCCCTGGGGGAAGGTGACGTAGCCAGCGGCGGTGGCGCCGTTGATGACGTCGTTCTGGTACTTGTCGTCGATGAAGCGATAGCGGTCGCGACGCAGCTGGTACCCGACGTCCACGAGCAGGTCGTGGGCCGAGCGGTGCTGGGTGAAGCGCGGCAGCGAGATGGGCGCCAAGGTGCCGCCCGCGGTCGCTGGACCGAGGTACTCCACGATAGTCATTGCCATCTGCTGCAGGGTGATGGGCTGGCTGTTGGTACCGAACAGCTTCGTGGTCGGCGAGCCGAGACGGTTCGCCGGCGTGGTGTCCCCGTTGAGGAACACGGGACGGTTAACCTTGATGACCTCGCCGGGCATCTTGGCCTCGCGCACTATGCGCGCCATGTCCGGGTACTGCATGTCCTGCCACATCAGCGAGAGCGGGCCGCCCTGGCCGGCGCTCATCGCCTTGGCGAGCTCGGCCTCTCCGCCGCCCGCGCCCTTGGCGAGCCGGCCCTCCAGCATCTGGATCTTGGCGAGTTCCCACGCCGCGGGATCGGCCTCAGCGAACGCGTCCTGCATCGCCGCGGCGTACAGCCAGCGCGCGAAGATGTATTCGGAATCGGGCTGCACGAGCAGCTGCTCGCTCAGGCGGTCGTTGAACTCGGGGGCGATGATCTGCGGGCTGGTCAGGTCGAGGGACATAGGTCACTCCGTTGTGGTCGTCCCGGCCGGCTTCGCGGACCCGGGCGCTGTTGTGGTCTTGCCGGCCGGCTGACTGGCCGGGTCACTTCGCTTGGAGCGCTCGCTCGATCTGCTGACCGAACGTGCGGCGGAACTGCGCGGCCGCCATGCGATTGGTTTTCCTGAGGTCCTCGTAACGCTGCAGGTAGCTCTTCTCGTCGCCCGGTGCGGGCGACTTCGTCGACGGCCCCGGGGGGGCGGCGGTCGTCGGGGCGGGCTTCTTCTCCTCGGTGGCGACCTTCGCGCTCGACAAGGCGTCGAGGAGGCCGCTCGCGCGCATGGCGTTGATCTCGTCGAGGATCGCCTCGTGCTCCTTGACGCCGCGACGGGCGAGTTCCTTCTGCACGACTTCGGGGAGCTTGGCATACTCGGTGTCTGCGACCTGCTTGAAGTAGGTCTGGTGCTTCTCGACCTTCGCGCGGAGCCCTTCGACCTCTGCCGCCGCCTTCGCGATCTCGTCGTAGCTCTTGCCGCCCTCTTTGGGCTTCGGCGCGACGACGTACTCGCCGGACTTCGACAGGACCTCGTCGCGCTGTTCCTTCGGCACGCCGAGCGCCTTCAGGGCGGCCTTCATGCCCGCGGAACGCTCCTCGTCGAGCCGACCCTTGAACTTCTCGAGGGTCATGTCGCCGAACGCCTCGCGGAGCTTCTTGACCTGCTTCGCGATCGCGCTGGTGTCAGGGGCGCCCGACGGTAGAGGCGCAGGGATGCTGGAGGTCGTAGTGACGGACTCGCTCATGGCTCTCTCCTACGTCGGATGACGCGCCGACGACGCGAGTGGAGTTGTCTCAGGGAGGCGAAGGACGATTACGCGCCGGTGATGGTAAGGACTGCGATGAACGAGAGATAGCCGCTAATGGCCGTCGCGTTGGTGACCTCGGTGCCGCCGGTATCGCCATCGGTCGCGCCCGAGTCGAGCTCAAACGTCACGACCTTATTGTGCGTGCTCGAGAGGACAATCTCAGAGTTGTCGGCGGTGTAGACGTTGGTCCCGTCGTTGTAGTCTTGGAACAGGGTCACCGCCTTGACGTTGATGTCCGAGACGCCCTCGTGGCACAGCGACTGGAACGCGGCGAGCAAATCGAAGCTCGGCTGGGTGGCGGTCAGATACGAACCGGTCACCTGCACGACGACCTCGTAGCAGTGGAGGTCGCCGCCGGGGTGCGGGCCCTTGAGCTGGTTCAAGGCGACGACGGTCTGGGTGCTCATGGAGTTTCTCCTTCTTGCGGTGCGGTTTGTTTGTCGATCGCCGCACGCAAGGTGGCGGCGCGCTGCGCTTCGATGATCCGGTACAACCAGATGCGCGGATGGACCGCGAGACGAAACAGGGGATCGCGTCCGTGATCGAGGGCGATCATCCGACCATCCTCAGTCGCTCGCGGATGTGCAGCCGCTCGAGCCCATCGCGATCGTCGAGCGTCGTGTAAACCACCCGCTCGCCCCGCCCGGGAAGGAGGACCGACGGCAGCATGCCGGCGGGCATCCAGCACATGCGCGGGTGCTTCAACGACCGCCCAACGGGCTGGATCGGGTGGACCTGAAAAGCCAACTCGAGGCCCTTCCTTGACCGCCACGCGGCGACGAGCGGGCCGACGTCGACGCGCAGCTGCAGCTCCTCGTCAATCTCCCGGACGAGCGCATTCTGCGGCGACTCGCCTCGCTCGACCTTGCCGCCGTAGAGGCGCGGCCCGCGCTTCGTCTGGTGCACGAGGACGAAGCCGTCCTCAACGAGCACGGCTCTGACACAGAGACGCATCAGGCCGGGTACGCGAGGGCGCTAACAGTAATCGTCTCGCCGGTCTGCCCCGCGCCGCCGGTAACCTTCACCTGCGTGCGGAGGAGCTTGAAGCCCGGCGGCACGTGCACGCTGTTTGCCTGCGTCGTGCCTGCGACCCCAAGGTTGAAGGATTGGTCCGTCGCCAGCGGATTGGCCCCCGCCGCGTCGCCCGCAGCTACCGACTCCCAGACCAGCCCGTCCTTCGAGGCCTGGACGTTGATCAGGACCGCGGTGATGTTGGTGCCACCGATCGTCACCAGCTTGACGGTGAAACGCGTGTACCCGCCGGGCGAGACGACCGCGCTCGAGTTTCGATAAGCCGTCGTGATGCCGGCACCCGTCAGCGTCTGGACGACGCCTAGATCCACTTGCCTGTCGTGCGCCCTGGGCGTCGCCATTTCAGTTCAGCCGCTCGATGACTGCGGACGCTTTGGTGGTCGTCTGCGCGGTCGTGCTCAGACGCGCCACGATGCTCGTCGCGGCCGACGCACGAATCAGGACCGAACCACTCTTGAAGCCAGCCGTCGCCGAATCGGCGGTGAGCGCGGTGCTCGCGATGACGGTCGCCGTCGACGCGACGCCAGTCACGGCGTCGGTGTAGGTGACGTCGCCGACGACAGTGTCGCCGTTCGTATGCGCCGAGGCGACGATGGTCACGCGGTAGAGCCCGGTGGCCGGCGTCGCCTTGGTAACAAGGTTCGTCGACGAGCCGAGCGACGCGACGTCCTGCGCGACCGCCTCGATATAAGACTGGCCGACACCCGCGGTCGACTCGTTGTTGTACTTGGAGACGACGCCCGTCGCGATGAGGGTCGTATGCTTCGTGCCGACGGACGTGTCGCCGCCGAGTACGTTCGCGCCGGTCGACGTCTTGAAGCCACCGGTCGAGGTGCTGAAGTCGTTGTCGCCCGAGCCGGACGCGGTGAGTCCGCCGGCGATCACGGGGGTCGTGATCGTCGAGCTAGCCGCTATTGTGCCACTCGACTGCGAAACGACGAGCGGGTTCGCCCCCGTGCCGAGCGCATTCTTACCGTCGGTGAGGACGACGCCGAGGAGCTCTTTCGCGAGCTTCGAGATGCCTGTGAAAAGACCCATGGGCTCAGCCCTGCGTTGACCACGTCGTCCAGCAGCTGCGCGAGACGCGCGGGCTGCTGCGGCGACCACTCGAGCAGCGTCACCTCATGCCGGATCTTCATGCGGACCTCAGTTGTCGTTGTAACCGAGCGTGTACACGGCCCGATCTGCGTCGACGCGATACAGCGACTTGGCCTGCGGCCGCGCCTTCTTCACTTCGGCCCACGCGTCGTCGGGGAAGTCCCCAAAGGCCCGGATGATGGCGTACGCGACGGCGGGGCTACGGTGCACGCCGTTCCAGCAGTGCACGAGCACCTTGCAGTCGGGATGCGACGCGAGATGCGAGAGCGCGTACTCGATCGCTCGGCCGAACCAGGCGGCCGGCTTCGGCTCGCCGTCGTCGTGCTCGGGGTTGAGCAAGTAGTCCATCCCAATCTGATGCCAGAGCGCGACCTCGTCGCTGATGTGCTCCGGGTGGACGTCGCCCGCGCGCAAATTGATCACGTGCTTGATGCCCGCGGCTTGGATCTCTCGGGCGTCGCGCAGCGATTCACCGACGAACCGGCCGAGTCCCCCGTCGCTATAGCCTTGCAGCGCCACGCCCCCGCGTCGTCGGCCACGACGTCCGAATGATAGGTCCCCAGCGAGTCGCGGATCACGTTCGTCTGATCGCTAATGGAGCCGTTGGGACGCTTCACGCGGAGGACCACGGCGGACGGATCGAACAGCGCGCCTGTGCCTGTTCGCCTCGTGGTGATGATGATGCTGAAGGAGTCGCCGAGAGTAAGCATGCCGCCTCCCTGACTAATCTCAACGACGACCGACTGGACGACGGCTGCGCTCTCGACCAGCGAGGTGCTTACGAAGGCCTCCGAAAACGAGGCGGCGACCCATCGTAAAAGTGATCTGAAGAGTGTCGGTGCTTACGAGCGCGCGCTGCGTGAAGGCCAGGGCGTGGTTCATATTGCCGACGCTCGAGGCGTCGAACAAAGCCGCCTTCTGGGCCGACTGCGCGCCGGTCGCGGTGAAGGTCTTGTCGACGGTCGTCTGGTTGCCAGCTCCGATCGGCAACGTCACGGTGCCCTGCGCGCGGGTGAGCCCGTTCGCGGCGATCTCCGTCGAGAGCGTGGTCGAAGTCGCGGTCTCGGTCAGCGCGTCGTTCGAGAGCGCGATGAAGTTGAAACCGTTCGTCGGCAGGCCGGACGTCCCATACCCGCCCTTGTGGAGCTGGATGCGGCCGACGTTCGTGATCACGCTCCAAACGATCTCGGACTCGTCGACGTCCGCGTATATCCAAATGCCACGGGCCTCGTCGAAGTCGACCCGGCGCTGGTGACGAACCAAGGCACACGCGCGGCCGCCCGCGAACTTGTCACTGAGCTGCATCGGTCGGCTCCTTCTTTTCGAGAGGCGCGACCTTCGTCGCGACCTTCGGCGTGGACTTCAGCTCAAGCATTCGCTCGTGGGACTGCTGCGACTGCTCCGCGTCGGCCTTCTCGGCCTCGGCGTCATCTTTCTCGAGGGCCTCGACTTCGGCCTCGGGGTTCTCGACGTCGAACGTTCGCGCGAGCGCGCGCACTGCGGTCTCGCGTGTGATGACCTTCGCGGTGAGCGCCGCAACGACGGACTGGACGCGCTGCAACTTGTCCTGCTCGGTGTCGCCGAAGAAGCCCGGCCAGCCGAGCGTGATAGGCAGCGGCAGCCAAGGGCCCGCCTTCTGCGCCTTCGTCAGGATTGACTCAATCTTCGTGGCGCCGGGGACCCAGAGCTCGCCGCCCCGCTTCTGCACCGCCGCTACGACGCGCAGCGCGGTGTCGAGTATCCCGACGTAGCCGACGTCGCCCATGTCGTAGCGCAGGTCGGAGCACAGCGTCGTCATCGGCTGGTAGAGCATCTCGAGCGCGATGCCGGTCACCGCGCGCGCGGCCATCTCCGGTCCGGCGTCGACGATCCCGACCACCTCGCGTAGCACCTGCTCGAGCTCGTGGATGTGCTCGCCCGCCCGCTCGGCCCCGGTGCCCGAGGCCTCGAGGAATCCCACCTCGACCTTGCCCCCTTCGGACGTGTCACCCGGGAGGTCCCACGTGGTGCCGGGAGCCTTCTCGAGGTCTGTGCGCTGGTCCTCCGTGACGCCCTTACGCCACGGCTGAGGATCGGTGCCGTACTCGACGGCGCGTTGCTTCTGGCTGACGGTGTAGCTCACCGCGTCGAGCAGCGGATACAGCGCCGGGTCGATCACAGGCTTCCCGTCGACTAGGTCGTCGCAGTCGGGCAGCGTGCGGAACCAGACGACCGGACAGAAGCCGAAGCCGTGCTCGACGGTGCGCGCCGGATCCTCGACCCACTCGGGCTCGCGACCATCGGAGCGGACGAGCTGCTCGGCGTAGGTGACGTCCCGCTCGGCGTCGAGGTAGCGCCGGTACCAGTACCACACCGTGCGTGTGGTACTGGACATCGGCGAAACCTGCTCCTCCTTCGGGAACTTGTACCTGATATCCAGGGTCGTGACGCGCAACGGGTCGTAGTCCTCGAAGGTCGGGGCGCAGTCCTTGCCGCCGCGGACGTAGTACCCGAGGCGCCCGTTGCGAACGGTGACCACGACAGCCGCGGAGGTCGTGATGATCGCCTTGTTCGTCGCCTCGCGCGCCGCGCGCAGGAGGCCCCCGACGCGCACCAGCCGGACCAGGAAGTCGGTGACATCCTCGGCGTCCTGCTCGGAGAGCACGGGACCTACGTTGTCGTCCACACCCGCAGTGGTCTCGACCTTGAGCGACGGGGCCCGGTTCCCGGACCACAGCCAGCGATCGAGCGTCTCAACCATCTTGCGGTAAAGGGGCACCACGATGCGGGGCCGCCGCGCGCGCAGCGGCACGGACTTGTCGTGCCAGGGCTTCTTGTCGTCGTGCTGCTTGGACAGGTAGTACAGCTCAGCCAGCGTCGCTTCCCGGTAGCGTTCGGTGTCTCCGAGCGCCACGCCCTTCTTCATGAAGCCGTCGGCGTCGCGCGACGTCGACAGATTGCCCGCCGGGGACGCCACGTCAGGCCCCGACGGCCTGGTTGATCTCGAGGAACGAGTCGGGCACGACCTCGTCGCGTCCACCCGAACCGTTCGTGCTCACGACGTCGTAGACGTACGTGCCGAGCAGCTGACGCGTCGTGGCGCCGGGCAGGGTGAACGTGCAGACGCCGTGCGTAGGGTCGCTGATAACCGCGGCGATCGACGCTATCGGGATGCCCCCGACGGAGGCGGATTTCACGGTGAGACGGAGGCCTTGGTACGCGGTGAGGTCGACGGCGGCGCCCGCCTGGTTCGTAACCGAGAGCTGCACGGTCGCGTCCATGCCCTGCGGTAGGCTGATCGCCTGCCCGACGGGGGTCGCGGTGCCGGAACCGTCGACGAGGATGCCCTGAATCTTCACGAGCATGCGGGGCGCCTCCCTAATGGTCGAGCCACGCGCTCGAGCTGGCCCCGGCGCGCTGGTTCCCGCGGCGGAGGTGGTGCATCGCCGCCGCGTGGCACCAGGCCAGGGCGGAGCAAGTGTCGTCGTGCGCGCCTTCGCGGTTCGGGGCTGCGATGGCCAACGAGCCGTTCGGGTTCAACCGCTCCTGCAACTCCACCAGCTCGCGAACCAGCGCGGGGTGCGGCGGGATCGACGCCCGGCGTGCGTAGAAAGTTTCGCGCAGGCGACCGTAGTGGCGCGCCTTGGAATTCTGCGATGCCACCTCTTCACGTAGCGCGAGCCCGTGGCGGCGGAGTTCAGAGGCGACAAGGGGCGCGGACCACTGATCGCCCCACAGGTCCCGAGCCCCGTAGGATTTCGCCACGGCGGCGAAGTCGGCGATGACCAGAGGCAGGTCGAGCGGCTGGCCCTTGGAGGGGGTTCGGCGCTCGACGCGGTCGACGACGAACCGGGGCAACGAAGGGACGCCCTTCGCCTGGACGCGACGCTCGAGCCGCGCCTCTCGGGTCACCGGGTCCCGTACCTCCACGAGCTCGACGGGGCCATCGTCGACGGCATCCTCGAGATGAGCAACGACCAGCACGCTGGAATCGCGGCGAGCGGCGAGGTCGATGCCGACGAAGTGCTGGCCCTTGGGGAGCCGGGGGAGGGGCTCGAGGTCCCGGCCCTTCGTGGCGTCGTCGACCGTGGTGCGGTCGATCCAAGGGCTGATGCTGTCGGCGAACTCCGCCAGCACCTCCCGATCGTATTTCTTCGGGTCGCGCTGCCGCTCGCCGTCGAGCCAGTCCGAGGAGATGTTCGGATTGAAGGTCTGCGTCGAGCCGCGCGCCACCAGCACTGGGGCGTCGCGGCGGCCGTGGTACCTGCTGAAGAGATCGTAGACTAGGCCGTACTTGGCCGCCGGCGACGTGATGGAAATCAGCCGACGCTTGGGCGCACCAACGGGCGGCGCCATTCCGTACTTGATCGCGGAGTAAATCTCCGAGTCCTGCTCGGCACTCTCTTCGTCCTTGCCGCCGACGAAGGCCAACTCGTCGAGGATGGCCCCGACGATGGTGAACCCGCGGACGCTCGACTTGGAGGCGGGCAGAACGCTCAAGCTCATGCCGTTCTTGAAGCGCAGTTCGCCGCCCGTCATCTGCTCGAGCGGCTTGCCGTCAAGCAGGTCGCGGAGCTCGGGGTTACGCTCGGCGACCTCGCGCGCGTAGCGGTAGACCTGCAGGGCCTGCCTCTGCGTGCGCGACACGACCACGACGTAGCCGCGCTGCCCGGGGGCCAGGAATTTCGCGTGCTCGGCCCCGCGGACTAGGCACTCAAACAGCGCCACCAGCGCGATAGTCTCGGATTTCCCGGCGCGGCGACCCGCGACGACCAGCCCCTCGGAATAGCCCGAAGGTAGCGGCGCGTCGAAACCGCAAATCAGCCGGAGGCATTCCTGCTCGTCCGGCTGGAGGACGAGCCCGTAAAGCGCGGCGAGGTAGGTTCGCCACGCCAACGTGACTTCGTGAGCGAGGTACTTGCGGCACCAGGCCAAGATGTCGGTCGGCAGACCGGAAGCCTCAGGAGCGACAGGCTGGAGCTCGCCGGATGCCGCTGGAGCGACGTTCTGGGGTCCGGGAGGCTGGGAGACCTGCCTTGCTACGCGCGCCGCCTCACGCGCCACGGTGAGCGCCGGGACACGCGCTTCGGCCCGTTCGGTGAGGAACGACTTGCGCACTTCCTTGCGCTTGCGGGGCTTTGAATCCTTGCGACCCTTCGGCCTCCCGCCCGCGTGCTTGGGCTTCGGAGGGGGCTCGGCCGCCGGCGGAGAAACTCCGTCGTCCGTTATCATATTGCCACCGTCCGAAAAGTGCTATAGTATGTTTTCCAGACGGGCCGTTTTCCGTCGAGGAGCACCATGGAAACCGCCGCCTACATCCGCGTCAGCAGCAAGTCGCAGGACCTCGCGATGCAGCGCCACGCCGTCGAGCGCGCCGCCGGCGCCCGCAGCGACGCCGTCGGGCAATGGTACGAGGAGAAGCGCTCGGCCAAGTCGATGGCGCGGCCGCAACTGGATCGCCTGCGCGCCGACGCCCGAGCTGGACGGCTGCAGCGCCTCTACGTGTTCAAGTACGATCGCCTGTGCCGCACGGGTGTGCGCGACCTGTTGAACGTCCTCGAGGAGCTCAAAGCGGCAGGCGTCGAAGTCATCGCCGTGGCTGACGTCGTCGACCTCAGCGGCCCCGCGGCGGAGATCATCCTGGCCGCGCTGGCGTTCGCCGCCCGCCTCGAGCGCCTGGCCATCTGCGAGCGCATCAGTGCTGCCAGGCTGCGCGTCGAGGAGTCCGGCGGTCGCTGGGGGAGGCCTCGCCGCCGCCTCGACGTGGAGCGCGCACGGCGGCTTCAGGCCGAGGGGCGTAGCCTACGTGAGATCGCGGTCGCCCTAAAGGTCCCGCGCGCCACGCTCGCCGACGCGCTCGCTCGCGTGTCCGAAAATACTGCCCCCGCCGACGTCGCGTAACTCCCCGCAGGCGACGCCCAAGTGGTCACGCTCGAGAAGCACCCTTCTCGGACAAAACGTCTATGACAAAAATGTCGCTATTGCGAGGGCGCAGCATTGCGGCTCTGGGTTCCGGGGCGTTTTTCGGACGTCGCGTAGGGGCGACGTAAGGAGATTATTGCGCGAATACTTTAGCTTTTCTATTACAGTCTCAGAAATCTGAGGGCGAGTCTCAGATTTCTGATGGTTCAAGCCCGGCTTGAGCTGCCTTGCGCAGCTGTTCAATCTGCTGCTTATACTGACGCCGCCGCCGCGCGTTGTCCTGCGAGAGCGTGCGCTGCGTATCGAAGATGTCGCGTCCGCTGCCTATGCCCAGATGATCCCGCACGAACCAGGTTGGAATCTCGACCTGCTGAATCCAGTACGCCGGCGAACCGCCGCTTCGCGAGGATCCGCGAAGTGCGGCGAGCAGCTCGAGGCTCGGGAGCTCCCCGAAAGACTCCCGCAGGTGCGCGAGCGCGACGCAGGACTCGACGCGGTCCCACGTCTGGTCGAACTGGGCTGCGACGCGATACTCGAGCCAGAGCGCTTTCACCCGCTCGTCGTGGTGGCTCACTTGCGCTCCTGATCTTCTTCAGAAGCCCCAACTACCCCCCCACCTTCTAATGAGTTTCTGAGAATCTGAAGAAACTCTCCGTGGTTACGCTCCCAAAAAAAGATTACATCACGAACGTCGCGACGATCGCTACCAACCTCCGAAGCAATTTGCCGAGACGATAGGCCCGAGCAGTACAGACGCATGATCTCGATGCAGCGCTCGGTTTCGTACGGCCCGGGTCGGTCCAAAACGGGGGCAAATGCAGGCATGACGTCATCGAGGCCATACACCTCCCACGACGGTGTCGACCTCCAATCTCGATTCGCTGGGCTACGAAGACAGCGGGCACAGAGGCGTGTCGTTTCGTTGGTCCGGTTGCACACGGCACAGAGCACGGGAAGCCTTCCTTCGTCCCTGGACGTCAGGATTGACGGCCTAGTACGAAGCGTGCGCTAGGCGCCCGTACGAAAGCAACTGTTGCGCATGGCGAAACCTCTCAATTGCCCGGGGGCTTCTCCAGGTTGCGGCGGTCGTAGAGCGAGGATAGGAACTCCTCCTCAGCGTGCGCTGCGTCCTCGAGCCCGCGCCTCGCGAGCTCGGCCGTAGGTCCGCCCGCGGCCACAACCTGCTCGAGCGCTCGCACGCACGCGTCGCGCTGCGCCTTGAACGCGTCCCGGTTAGCCAGGATGTCCCAGAGCACCACGCGAGCTGGCGAGTCCTTGACCTCCTTCTCGACGCAGTTGGAGCAGCGTCCGCACACCATCTCGTCCAGCTGTCTCCGACGCCCGCACTTGGTGCACCGAATCATCATACGGTGGATACCTTAGCACATGATCGACGCAAAGCCAGTCCGGACACGTGGTTACCCGGGCCCCGATCCTGAAATTCTAGGGGGCGTCAATTGAGTTACCTAGTGTCCTCGACGGGGCGCGACGGACGGCCAAATTCTGGGGGGCGTCAATTGACTTAGCTGGGCTCCTCGACAGGACCAGAAACCCGGGCCCCTCCCGAAATTCAAAGTGGACCGCAGCAGGGACCAAGTCATGTGGGCCAGCATAACTACACGCAACAATTGTACTTTGTGACGAAAAAAAGGGCCGTTTTTCTTGGACCACGTCATTTCAACGTATAAATATACGAACGTGTAGTATGCATTACCTCTAACCGTTATATGTAATATCAACTACTATATACGCCTTATAGGTATCTACTACTACAATTATTCTCCTATATGGTAGTAAAGTAATGTGGTCCAGGGTTGTTTCCGTCCGATCTCCGCGCCCTCCGCGGGGTTAGCTGGATCACATGGCATACGGTCCTGCGGTCCAGCCCCTGGTCCAATGAAACGAGTACAGGCCAGGGCAGCGGTCAGGCGATCACCCGATTCCGAGGGGCGTCAATTGAGTTAGCTCGGTTTCCGACCTCGCGGCCGATCACCTAATCAGCAGTTTCTAAGTGGTTATATGTAGTTTCACTATGCGGTATTGCACTATTTACGTTGCGCTAGAAACCGCCCTGAGGCAATGTTGTTCTCACGTGCAGCGGATCCCTGATCGTCAGGTCGAGTCGCTGTGGTAAGGGGGGCCTCTTGGCGTCGCTTGTGCTGACGGCGGATCAGGTGGTTGAGATTCGGCGCCGCGCGACCGCAGGCGAGTCGTTCTCGTCCCTGGCCCGGGCGTTCGAGGTCGACAGGGCGACCATCAAACGAGCGGCGTGCGGGCTCACGTGGAAGGGCCTCGACGGGTCTTTGTCGGCGACGCCCGCTTGGGGAACCGTTCTGACGCCGGAACACGTGGTCGACGTCCGTCGGTGCGCGGCCTCGGGCGAGAGTTTTGCTGACATCGCTCGGCGTCACGGGGTTTCGCATAATGCCGTTCGGGCTGCAGCGCGCGGGTTCACTTGGAAGGACGTGCCGGGGGCGCTGCCGGCGCTGCCGGCGACGCCCAGACGTCGGGGTCCGGCACCGTTAACAATGAAAGGAGCAAGTTGATGCAGCCGATCACCGCCCAAGTACTCCTGGATCCCGACCGCCGGCGTCTCGCCGAGGCGATCGAAAGGCACGGCGAGCGCACCGTCGCCGAAGCGCTCGGCGTCTCGCGCTTGACGCTCCCGCGTTTGATCGCCGGGCTCCGGTGCCGGCCCGCGATCGTGGAGATCGCGCGGCAGCGGCTCGAATCGCTCGAGGTCGAAACGCTGACTCGGACTATTCAGGTGACGGCGGCGGATATCAAAGCAGGTATCCCTTGCAACGAAGACAGCTGTCCGGTCGCCTTGGCCGTGAAGAGGGAACTCAGCGTTTCAAATGTTCAAGCTTTTGACGGCGGCGATATTGACGGTCGAGCACGTATCTTTGTCGACAGCGTTGAATTCGATGACTTGTCACAAGACGTTCGAGAATTCATACGCGCCTTTGATCTACAGCAGCCGGTTGAGCCTTTCTCCTTTGAATTGCCCTGGACAGAGTGATGTCGACGAAGAACGTGAGGGTTAGCGTCGGCGGAGTTCCCGTCACGGGCTTCTTAACGACGCCGGAGCCCGCCGACGATGTCAGTCCCGACCGTCTCGCGGCGACGCTCGAGAAGTACGTCGAGACGCTGCTGTTAATAGGGCTCGGAAACATCCGGTATCCGCGAACGCCCGTCAACGAGGCCCACGCGGCGGTCGTGCTGCTCACCCTCGGGCACGCGATGGAGGAGTGCGCGGAGCACGCCGCGAAGGTCGAGGATGTAGAGCGGCGCGCCTACAACGTGCTCGAGCGCTACGTGGGGAAGAAGGTGCCCTACGACCGGCCGTGGGTTCAGGTCGAGCGCGACATCGGCGCGGCGCTTCGCGCCGAGGTGCCCGAACTCGTCGTCGAGCGCATCTCGTTTAATGAGGCGGCGTCCGTTCCAAAGACGAGCCCGCACGGGACGGCGGTTCCGCCGAAGACGTCCCCAGCTCCGACGGCGCCGCCCGTAGGTCCGGCGCGCTGCTATGCCTGCGGGATGTCCGGGCAGGACCTGCGCCTATCGAACGGCGGGCAGCGCGTGTGTGGGCGTTGCTGGGGTCTCGCGGTGTGGAGCGGCCTGTGACCTCGGCGTCGTTGACCCGCGCGGCGTTGCTGGTCGCGCTCCTCCTGACGTCCGGTTGCGCGCCGATACGCCACGCCCTCGATTTGCGCTGGGCCGGCGTCAGGCTGCGGGCCGGGGCGATGGGGAGGATCCGATGAACTTTCGGCTGTACTACGTGGAAGACGAGAGCACGGAATGGATAGAGCGTTTCCGTCGGTGCGGCTGTCGACGTGCTGAACCGTTGACGATACACGCCGGAGTAAAAGCATATCCGGATCTGATTGAGTGCGGGGTCTGCGGCGCCGTGTGGATGTATTGCATGGACGATCGCCTGAACTACTTTGGCTCGCGCGATGAGACCGGCTACCTCGTGGAGTTCGCCGTTGCGACCGCCGAGGAGCCGAAGTGACCCGGGACCCTGGACCCAGCGCTGCGTTCCACGCCGCCCTCTTCGGAAAGGCGCCGTCGGGGACGCGCTTGTCCCTCGTCGGGATTCAGGTGGGGCGCATTTGGTGCGAACGTGTGCCGGCCGATCTCGCCGACGCCTTCGCGGCGAGCGTCATGAAGTTCGACGCGAACAACCAGGACGTCTACGTAGGCGTCTGCCCGCTGCGCGCCGATGCGTCGCCGGCCGGCCGCGGGACGAAGAAGGACACAACGTGCGCGGTTGCGCTCTGGGTGGACGTCGACGTCGCGGCGCCGGAGGGTGTGCACAATGCC
>WNGR01002775.1_pt1 | contig 19181 bp, 14 predicted proteins | sample 5407581 | NCBI WGS metagenome assembly WNGR01 (sample SAMN13153383, study PRJNA577476) | soil metagenome | isolation source: 80 cm soil or saprolite under Garry oak tree replicate 2 | place: USA:California | collected 2016-06-15 | reverse complement strand
TGAAGCAGGCCCTCGTGGTCGGCAAGTACATCGTCACGCAGAAGCTCCGGGGGCGGAAGCGGTACCCGCTCGTGCTGATGCTGGAGCCGCTGTTCCGCTGCAACCTGGAGTGCGCGGGGTGCGGCAAGATCCAGCACCCCGAGAGCATCCTCCAGAAGCACCTCACTCCCGAGCAGTGCTGGGCGGTGGCCGAGGAGTGCGGCGCGCCCATGGTGAGCATCGCCGGAGGCGAGCCCCTCATCCACCCGGCCATCGACCGCATCGCGGCGGGCCTGCTCGAGCGCGGCAAGTTCGTCTATCTCTGCACGAACGCCATCCTGCTCGAGCGCAAGCTCGACCTGCTGGCGCCGCACCCTGCCCTCACGCTGAACGTCCACCTCGACGGGGTCGAAGCCCGCCACGACGCCTCCGTCCAGCGCGCCGGCGTCTACCGCGCCGCGGTCCAGGCCATCCGCGCCGCCAAGCAGCGGGGGTTCAGGGTCACGACGAACTCGACCATCTTCCTCGGCCACGATCCGGCCGACCTGCACCGGTTCTTCGACGACATGACGGAGCTCGGGGTCGACGGCATGACCATCTCGCCGGGCTACGGCTACGAGCGGGCCCCGGTCCAGGACAAGTTCCTGCACCGCGACCAGACCAAGGCGCTGTTCCGCGAGGCGCTCGCCCCCGCGGCGACGCGCAAGTGGAGGTTCAACCACTCGCCCTTCTACCTCGACTTCCTCAAGGGAGACCGGGAGTACCAGTGCACGCCGTGGGGCAGCCCGAACTACAGCGTCCTCGGGTGGCAGCGGCCCTGCTACCTGTTCAGCGGCGCGCCGTACGCCCGGAGCTTCCGCGAGCTGATGGAGGAGACGGAGTGGGACCGCTACGGCACCGGGCGGCACGACAAGTGCGCCGACTGCATGGTCCACTGCGGGTACGAGCCGACCGCCGTCGAGGACAGCATGGCCAGCCTCGGCAACATGGTGCGCTCCATCCGCGGCACGCTGGGCTAGAGCATGGCCGACCTCGATCGCAAGGACAGCCACCTCGCGCTCTGCCTCGCGGAGCGGGTGGAGTTCACGTCCGCGGGGGCGAGCGGCTTTCGCGAGCTGCGCTTCGAGCACGACGCGCTGCCGGAGATCGACAAGGACGCGGTGAGCACGGAGGTCCGCCTCCTCGGCAAGCGGCTCGCCGCCCCCCTCGTGGTGGGGGCCATGACGGGGGGGACGCCGCGCGCCGGCGAGCTGAACCGGCGGCTCGCGCTCGCGGCCGAGGCGTGCGGGGTGGCCTTCGCGCTCGGCTCGCAGCGCAAGATGATCGGGGATCCCTCGACGCGGGGCACCTATGCGGTGCGCGAGGCGGCGCCGCGGCTGCCGCTCCTCTTCGGGAACGTGGGAGCCGTCCAGCTCAACTACGGCGTGGGCGTGCCCGAGCTCCGCCGCCTCATCGAGGCGGTCGGGTGCGACGCGTTCTTCTTCCACCTGAACCCGCTGCAGGAGGCGATCCAGCCCGAGGGCGACACGCGGTTCTCGGGCCTCGTCTCGAAGCTGCGGGCGGTGGTGCCGGAGCTGGGCGTCCCGGTCCTGTTGAAGGAGGTCGGCGCGGGCATCAGCCGCGCCACCGCCCTCAAGATCCGCGAGCTCCCCGTGGCGGGCGTCGAGGTCTCGGGCACGGGCGGCACCTCGTGGTCGAAGATCGAGAGCCTGCGCACCACCGACCCGGTCCAGCGCAGCACCGGCGAGCTGTTCGCGCGCTGGGGGATCCCGACCCCGGAGAGCATCGCCATCTGCCGCAGCGTCCTGCCGGACCGGGTCGTGATCGCCTCCGGAGGGATCCGCAACGGCATCGAGGTGGCGAAGGCGCTCGCCCTCGGCGCCGACGCGGCCGCGCTGGCGCTGCCGTTCCTGCGCGCGGCGGACGAGTCGGTCGAGGCGGCCGTGCTCGCCATCCGCCGGGTCGTCGAGGAGCTGCGCACGACCATGTTCGTGACGGGCTGCCGCACGATCCCGGAGCTCGCGCAGCGCACGCTCTTGCGCGCCCCCGACCCCACGGCGGACGAATGAACGCCGTGGCCACTCCCTCGCGATACGACGCGATCGTGGTGGGCGCAGGCATCGCCGGGCTGGTGGCCGCGACCGATCTCGAGCGGCGCGGCCACCGCGTGCTCGTCCTCGAGCACAACCACCAGGCAGGTGGTCTCATGTCGGGGATGTGGCGCCGGGGCTTCTACTTCGACGTCGGGTGCCAGTCCTTCGAGGACATGGGCATCGTCTTCGCGCTCCTCGAGCAGTACGGCCTCTCGGACCTCGCAAGCTTCCGGCGCGCCCGCTACCGCCTCGTCATGCCCGGGCTCGACACCGTGGTCGAGTCCTTGCCGCAGACGCGGCGGGCCTTCCAGGAAGCCTTCCCGGAGAGCGCGACCGGGTTCGCCCGCGCGTTCGCGCTGCACGAACGCACCTCGCAGCTCGTCCAGCAGCTCTTCACGCCCGAGCGCGTGCCTTACGTGCAGGACGAGAGCCCCCTCTCGGTGGCGCGCTGGGTCGCCCGGGCACTGGTGGCCGGCTCCGCGACCGCCTCGCCGGCCGGCGCGCTGCGGCGGCTCGACGATCTCCGCACGTGGCTCCTCGGGGACTTCACGGCCTGGTACGAGCGGCAGCTCCCGCCGTCGGGCGTGCGCGATCTGCTCTCGCGGTGCGGGTACTCCCGCATGAACGTCTTCGTGGCCTCCGCCTTCTGGCACCTGTGGGCGCACGACTACTGGTACCCGGAGGGCGGGCTGCAGCCCTGGTTCGACCGCTGGGTGGCGCGGCTCCGCGAGCGCGGCGTCGACTTCCTCTTCAAGAGCACCGTGACCGCCCTGGAGAAGCGCGGCGATCGGGTCACGGCCGTCTTGACCCGGAAGGGCGGCCGGTTCGAGGCCCAGGAGATCGTCTACAGCGGCGATTACCGCCAGGCCGTCCACCAGCTCGTCGGCGCGGAGCGGTACCCGGCGCGCGAGCTCGCGCGCCTCGACGCGACGCGCCACTCGGACGCGATGGTCTCGGTATACCTCGGGCTCGACCTCCCTCCGGCCGAGCTGCGCGACCGGCTCCAGACCTCGCACGTCTTCTTCTTCCCGAGCTTCGCTTGCCAGACGGCGCTCGACCCGAGCGATCCGGAGGCGCACCGCAAGGCGTTCCTCGAGGTGACCGCGCACGACGTGGTCGACCCGGCCCCTGGCCGCGCGCGGTCGGCGGTGGTGCTGCAGGCGTTCACCCGGCACGACTGGAGCGGCGGCTGGGCTTCGGGGTCCACCGGCGATCCGGCCCGCGAGCGCGCGCCGCCGCCGCGGCCGCCCGACTATCGCCGCCTGAAGCGGGCCGTGGCAGACCAGCTCCTGACCTCGTTCGAGGAGCTCGTGCCCGGCGTGCGCGACCGCGTGGCGTACCTCGACGTGGGCTCGCCTTCCTCGGCCTTTCGCTTCACGCGCAACGCCTTCGGCGGCACCTGCGGCTTCGAGCTCAACTGGCGGAACTTCCCGTTCGCGAACCCGCTCGCCCATGTGGCGACCCCGCTCGAGAACTTCCACACGGCAGGGCACTTCACGGTCTGGCCGGGCGCCGTCCCGACGGCAGCGCTGTCCGGGAAGATCGCGGCGCTGCGCGCGGACCAGCGGATGAACCGAGGGACCTGAGGGGGGACCCATGCAGATCGCATCCACCGACTCGACACCCCGACCCCGTGATGGCGTCTCCCAGGCTGCCCTGCTCCAGGGCTGGGCCGAGTGCTGGCAGATCCTGCGGGAGAACGGCAAGACGTTTCACATGATGGCGCGCGTGCTCGGCGGCGAGCGCGGCAACGCCATCGCCGCCCTGTACGGCTTCGCTCGCGTCGCCGACGACCTGGTGGACGAGCCCGCCCCCGGCGATACCGCCGCGGGTATCCGCGACCGCCTGCGCTGGATGCAGCAGGAGCTCCGCCGCGCCGTCGCCGGCGAGAGCCACGAGCCTCGCTTCGCCGTGCTGGGCGAGACCGTCCGCCGCTACCGGCTCCCGCTCCAGCCGTTCGACGACCTCGTGGCCGGCGTCGCCATGGACCTCGAGCCGGCGCCCTACGAGACCTTCGCGGACCTCGAGCTCTACTGCTACCGGGTGGCGGGCACGGTCGGGCTCATGATCACGCCGATCGCCGGTTACCGCGCCGGCAGTCGAGCGCTCGAGCACGCGAAGACGCTCGGCACGGCCATGCAGCTCACCAACATCCTGCGCGACGTCGGCGAGGACCTCGCCCGCGGCCGGCTCTACCTGCCGCGCGAGGACCTGCGCCGCTTCGGCTTGTCCGAGGCCGACCTGGGCACGGCCCGCGTGGACGGGCGCTTCCGCGCGCTGATGGAGTTCGAGATCGAGCGCGCGCAGGGCCTCTACCGGCGGGGGCGAGCGCTCATCCCGCTCCTCTCCGGCGCCCGGGCGCGCGTGGCGTTCGAGTTCGCCGTCGAGGCCTACTCCGGGATCCTCGGAAAGATCCGCGCCGCCGGATATGACGTCTTCCACGGGCGCGCCCACCTCGGCTTCGCCGCGAAGCTCGCCCTCATCCCCTCCTCCGCTTGGTGCGCCGCCACCTCGGGCATCGCGCTGCGGAATGGGGGGAGTGTTTGAGCGCGGCGCGGCTCGAGCGCGCATCCCCCTCGCTCGCGGCGCGCGCCCGCCAGGCGGCCGCCTCGGCGCAGGACTTCCTGTTCCGGATCCAGCGCCGCGACCACTGGTGCGCCGAGCTCGAGTCGAACACCACCATCACCGCCGAGTACGTGCTCTTGCGCCACGCGCTCGGGCTCGAGCTCGCCGGGAGGAAGGACGGCATCGCCCGTTACCTGCTCTCGCGCCAGCGGAGCGACGGCAGCTGGGGCATCGGCGAGGGTCTCGCCGGCGACGTCTCCACCACCGTCGAGACCTACCTGGCGCTGCGCCTCCTCGGCCTGCCGCTCGAGGACGAGCGCCTGCTCCGGGCGGCGCAGCGGATCCGGGACCTGGGCGGGATCGCGGCCGTGCGCGTCTTCACGCGCATCAACCTGGCGCTCTTCGGGCTGTTCCCGTGGGCCGCGGTGCCGTCGATCCCCCCGGAGATCGTGTTCCTGCCGAGCTTCAGCCCCATCAACATCTACCGGCTCTCGAGCTGGGCGCGCAGCACGATGGTCCCGCTCTTCGTCGTGACCCACCACCGCCCGGTGTTCGCGCTCCCCAACGGCCGCTCCCCGGAAAACGACTGGCTCGATCACCTGTGGCTGGAGCCGGCGCGGAAGAGCGTGCCGTACCGCCCGTCGCTGCTCACCTCGCTGCGCGTGGACGGCCCCGGCTGGAAGGCCTTCTTCAACGGAGGGGACGCGCTCCTCCGGCTCCACGATCGCGTCCGCGACCTCGCCCCCCTGGCGCGGGCGCGGCGGGCGGCGCTGCAGGCCTGCGATCGCTGGATCCTCGACCACCAGGAGGAGAACGGCGACTGGGCCGGCATCTTCCCGCCGATGGTGAACGGCGTGCTGGCGCTCCACCTCGCAGGCCACGCGCTCGACTCGACGCCGGTCCGGCGCGGCCTCGAGGCGATCGAGCGCTTCGGCATCGCCGACGAGGGTGGCTTCCGCATCGAGGCGTGCCAGTCACCGGTGTGGGACTCGGCGCTCTCGCTCATCGGCCTCGCCGACTCGGGCCACGACGGACGGGACCCGCGGCTCGCGACGGTGCGCCGCTGGATCGAGGGCAAGCAGATCCTCGCCGAGCACGGCGACTGGCGGATCTACAACCGGCAGGGCGAGCCGGGGGGGTGGTCATTCGAACACGTCAACACGTGGTACCCCGACGTCGATGACACGGCCGCCGTGGTGCTCGCCTTCCTGAAGGGCGACCCCGCCTCACGTCGGACCGAGGCCATCCGGCGGGGGGTGGCCTGGATGGTCTCCATGCAGAACCGGGACGGCGGGTGGGCCGCCTTCGACCTGGCGAACGATCGCGAGTACCTGAACCAGATCCCGTTCTCGGACATGGACTCGCTCTGCGACCCGTCCTCGCCCGACGTGACCGGCCGCGTGCTCGAGGCGCTCGGGCTGCTGGGCGACCGCGCCCACCGGGCGGTCGCGCGCCGCGGGCTCGCTTACTTGCGGTCCTCCCAGGAGCCGGAGGGGAGCTGGTTCGGGCGGTGGGGCGTCAACTACGTGTACGGGACGTCGAACGTGCTGTGCGGGCTCGCCCGGCAGGGCGTGGCCGCGTCGGATCCGATGGTCGTGCGCGCCCTCCGGTGGCTCGAGTCGGTCCAGAACGCCGACGGCGGTTTCGGCGAGGGTCTGGCGTCCTACGCGGACCGCGCCTCCATGGGGCGGGGCCCGTCGACCGCGTCGCAGACGGCGTGGGGGCTGATGGGGCTCCTCGCCTACCGCTCGCCCATGGACGAGGCGGTGGCGCGCGGCACGGCCTGGCTCCTCGATCGGCAGCTCGCGTCCGGACCGGAGGCGGGGTCCTGGGCCGAGGCCGAGTTCACCGGCACCGGCTTCCCGCGTCACTTCTATCTCCGGTATCACCTGTACCGGCACTACTTCCCCCTGATGGCGCTCGGCCGATATTGCGCGGCGAGCGGCGCCTAGGCGGACATGACGGCCCCGGGGTTCCTGCCGCTGCTCTGGGGCACGGTCCTGCACCGGCCGTACGTCTACGCGTTCTTCGCCTGCTTCCTCGCCTTCGGCGTCTACCAGCTCGGCTGGAGGCGGACCGCCACCTTCGCGCTCTCGACCTGGCTCATCGCCTTCGCCTGCGAGTACAGCTCGACCCGCAACGGCTTCCCCTTCGGTCCGTACCGCTACTTCGACGCGACGCGCACCCGCGAGCTGTGGATCTCGAACGTCCCATTCTGGGATTCGCTCTCCTTCGTCTTCCTGTCGTACTTCAGCTACGTCCTGGCGGCGGCGCTCCTCTCCCGGCCCGAGGCGCTCGCGCGGGGGGACTGGCCAGCGCTGCGCCGCCCCTCGACCCCGCTCGTGGGCGGCCTCGTGATGATGCTGCTCGACGTCGTGATCGATCCGGTCGCGCTCCAGGGCGAGAAGTGGTTCCTCGGGCAGGTGTTCGCCTATCCGTACCGCGGGTTCTACTTCGGGGTGACCGCGGCCAACTTCGCGGGCTGGTTCCTCGTCGGCGCGGCGAGCCAGTGGGCGTTCCAGCTCGCGCTGCGGGCGCTGCCGTGGTGCGGGGCTCCGTGGCGGCGCGTCCACCCGCGCTTCCTCTGGGCCGTGTACGCCGTCTACGCGGGCGTGTTCGGCTTCAACCTCGTCATGACGGTCGTCATCGGCGATCACGCGCTGGCGGTCGCCAGCGGCGCCGTCATCGCCGTGACGCTCGCGTCGCTGGCCTGGCGCTTCCGCCGGAGCAGCCTGGCATGATCCTCGTGTGCGCCGCGACCGGCACCGAGGCTGCCGCGTGCCGCCGCGGGGTCGCCGATGCCATGGCGCCGGGCATCGAGGTGCTCACGACCGGGGTCGGGCCCGCGCGCGCCGCGGCCGCGCTGGCGGACCGGCTCCTGGCCTGCGGCGGGACCTCGCCCGAGCCGCGCCCGGCGCTCATCGTGTCGTCCGGATTTGCCGGGGCGCTGACGGCCGGACTCGCCCCGCTGGCGTGGGTGACCGCCTCGAGCGTCCACCGGCTCGTCGAGGGCCGCGCCGTCGAGGTCGCGCTCCCGCGCGGGCTGCTCCGCGTGGCGGAGAACGCCATGGCCTGTCAGATGGTGTCGGCCGACCACGCCGTCGCGCACGGCGTCCTCGGACTCCCGGAGCCGGCGGCGGTGGACATGGAATCGGCGGCGCTCGCCGAGGTCGCGGCAGCGGCCGGGCTGCCCTTCCTCGTCCTCCGCCTCCTGACGGACACACCGGCCCGTCCCCTCGCGACCGTCGGGCGCTCCCTGGCGGCCGCCCTCGCCGCCGCCGGGCCGGCCACTCGTGCGGCGTACGGCGTGCGCGCCGCGCTCGACGCGGCCCGCGCTCCGGTCCGGGCCGCCACCTTCGTGCGCGATGCCCTGCGCTGGCGAGCCGAGCTCCGCGCGGGCTGGCGCGGGCACGCCCACCGCGGCGTGCCAGCGCACCCGCTCGCCTGAAGGGCGGAGGGCGGCCCAGACCACGCTCACACGATGGCCCGCACCACCCCGCCATCGACGCGCAGCGCGGCGCCGTTCACCCCCGAGGCGCGCGCGCTGGCGACGAAGGTGACGAGGCTCGCGATCTCCTCCGTCGTCTCGAAGCGCTGGAGGAGCGAGGTCGGGCGGGCGCTCTGGAAGAAGTCGCGCTCCACCTCCGCGCCGCTCCTCCCCTGCTGCCGCGCCAGCGCCTCGACGAACTGTCCCACCCCCTCGCTTCGGGTGGGTCCGGCCAGGATGCAGTTCACCGTCACCGCGGTGCCGCGGGTCAGCTCGGCCAGGCCGCGGGCGAGCCCGAGCTGGGCGGTCTTCGTCACTCCGTAGTGGATCATCTCGGCCGGGATCTGCAGCGCGCTCTCGCTCGAGATGAAGAGGACGCGTCCGAAGCCGCGCTGGAGCATGCGCGGCAGGTGGTGGCGAGAGAGGCGGACCCCGGAGAGGACGTTCACCTCCAGGAAGCGCGTCCAGTCGGCGTCCGAGATCTCGGCGAAGGGCTTGGCCTCGAAGATGCCGACGTTGTTCACCAGCACGTCGAGATCCGGCGCCGCAGCGATGACGCGCGCCGCACCCTCCGCGGTGGCGAGATCGGCGGCGATGCCGCGGACCTGCGCGGCTGAGCCAGAGGCCGCCTGCACCAGTCGCACGGCCGCCTCGACCCGCGCCTCGGTCCGGCCGTTCACCCACACCGCCGCGCCCTCGCGCGCCAGCTCGATCGCCGTGGCGAGACCGATGCCGGCGGTCGAGCCGGTGACGAGGGTGCGCTTCCCTTGCAGCCCCAGGTCCATGGCGCACGTCCACGGGAGCGGGAGCGCCGTGCTGGCGCTCCCTACCCGACCGACGGACGTCCCGGTGAGGGGCTAACGGGCGAAGAGGGCCGAGCTGCCAGCCGGCTCCTGCTGGACGGGCGCGGTGACGACCGGCCGCGGCTCGATGCGCTCCCCGTGGGAGAGCATCTTGAGGGAGAGGGTGAGCAGGCTCGAGATGAGCTCACCGGACCCGGAGACGTCGAGCTTCCGGTAGATGCGCTTCCGGCGGGCCCGGATGGTCTCGGGCGAGACGCCGGCCGCCGCGGCGGAATCCTTGCAAGCGAATCCTTGCGCCATGCGCAGGACCTCGGCGCGCTCGGCCGGGGTCAGGGTGGAACCCTCGAGGAACTTGGCAGCGAACGGGGCGAGAATCTCGACGTCGATATGGGGCATGGGAGCGTCCTTCTGACGTTCGGTTGGGCTGCTAGCCCAGTCTGTTGGCACGGCCGTCCGGGGGAGAGGGCCTCTACTGGCCCACTGTCCGCTCGGTCGCTTACTCCGGAAGTTAGGCACGCCCCCTCCGGTTGCAACCCCCATCGGGTACGATTTTCCTACCTACAAGTCGTACAACGACATACCAACCCTTTTTAGACCCCGCTCGCCGGCGAGCACGTCCAGGTGGAGGGTGGTCCAGTCGGCCAGGAACACCCGCTCCTCACCCTGCCCGAGATAGGTCTTGAGATACCCCTGACAGCTCTCGCAGCTGTCGATCCGCACCCGCGGCTCGCCCTCGATCTCGAGGGCGCCGAGCCGGTCGAGCGCGACGTTTCCGCAGAATGGACAGCCGGAGCGCCGGAACTTCCACGAGGTCCCGCAGCAGCCGCAGGCGAGCTTGCGCCAGGGCGCGTCCTCGGGGCCGCCGAGCTGGTTCAGCGGGGGGAGAGCGCCGCAGGTGGGGCACTCTCCGTGCATCCAGCGGTCCTCGCCGCCGCGCGCCTCGTCGCCTCGCCAGGCCGCATAGGCGGCGAGCGTCGGCGCGAGCACCCGGCGCAGCGCGGTCCACCCCAGGAACCGGAGCAGCCCGGCCTGGTTCGCTATCTCGTCGGCCGGCCCATGGCCGATGAGGAACGCGACGATGGCGCGCCCCCGCTCCTCCGGCGAGCGGAGCAGGACGTCTCGGAGCGCCTGGGCCTCGGCGTGGAGCTGCCTCGGGAGCTGTGCCGCCGCGGCGCGCTCGACGATGCGCTTGAGCGCCTCGCCACCCGGGCCGGAGAGGTCCACCCCCGACGCCTCGCTGTGCAGGAGCGGCACCCCGGCCGCGTGATCCGCCGCATAGGCCTCGAACCGCGGCGGGGGGAGCGCCGGCGGAGGGTCGGCCTCGGCGGCGGCGGTCACGGTCGCCTGGAACCGGGCAAGGCCCTCGAGGTAAGGATGCGCCGCGATCCAGCGCTTCAGGGCTTCGTCCATGGTGGTCCTCCGGCGAGTGAGAAAAAGCTCGGGCCGCCATCCCCTTCCCTATCGCGGGAAGGCGGATGACGGCCCGGGAAACTGCTCGGCGCGGGCCTGCGGCTAGTGGCTCGCGGTCTCCTCCTTCGGCAACACCGGCATGAGTCGCGCGCCGAGGCCGAAGAGGAAGATGGTGGCCGCGATGAGGCCCACGGAGACGCCCCACTCGAAGACGCTCGGCATGTAAGCCGACGGCTCGTAGGTGGGCATGGTCCCGGGGAGCTTCATCGCGAAGATCACCACGTTGATGCGGTTGAAGACGATCCCGCCACAGGACAGGGCGGCGCCGAGAGCCAGCAGGCCCGGGTTCCGGCGCAGCTTGTCACTCGCCAGGAGGGCGAGCGGCAGGAGGCCACCGAGGAGGAGCTCGGCCACGAACAGGCCGGCCTTGGGGCCGGTGAAGGCGCTCGCCAGCTGGCCGCGGACGGCCAGATCGCCGAGGCGGAAGGCCTCGTAGACCACCAGCGCGAAGAAGGCGACCTTGCCCATGGCCGCGAGCTGGGTCGTGCGGAGCTGCCGCTTCCAGGCCTTCGCGATCCACATCTCCACGAGGACGATGAGGGCCGTCCCCGCCGCGATGGACGAGAGGAAGAAGTTCACCGGCATGACCGGCGACCACCACTGCGCGGCGAGCTTGTCCGGCATGAGCAGGAAGAGCGAGCCGAGCGAGCTCTGGTGCATGGTCGACAGCGTGACCGCCGCGATGGCGAGCAGGATGGGCTGCGGCTTCTCACCGTCCTTCGTGCGGAAGTTGTACGCGAGGAAGGCGAAGGCGAGGAGCGCCGCCCCGGCGTACGCCACGCTGCGGGAGAGCAGGTAGACGAACAGGGTAAGGGCGAACACCACGTACCAGGGCGAGTACTTCTTCCAGATGGTCATCGCCTTCGAGAGGCCCCACCGCTCGAACGGCACCGGCAGGAACTCCGCCAGGAGCACGGTCACGTAGAGACCGACGCACCAGGAGACCTCGAACATCGCGGAGTGCTCCGGCGCCTGCAGGCCGAGCTGGTAGAAGTGCCACGGCAGGCCGAGGTCGGCGAGCAGCGTCACCGTCACGAAGGAGTAGGAGAGCAGGCCCATCAGGACGGCCGACCTGCCCATCGAGTACAGGTCCTTGCGCTGGAAAACGTAGATGAGGCCGGCCGTGGCGAAGGCCCCGGCGGCGACCGCGATCCAGACCAGGTCGAAGACGATCCAGAGACCCCAGGCGTAGGTGTCGTTGAGGTTGGTCGCGCCGCCCAGACCGAGGGCGAAGCGGGCCAGGAACGACACGGCGCCGAACGCCATCAGCGCTGCGAGGACGATGTTGGCAGGCGTCCAGAGCTTCTTCTGGAGGGGGGCGAACTCGACGTGGTGGTCGCGCTTCTCCGGCTCCGCCTTCTCCACCTCGAGCTTGCGCTTCGAGATGGCGTAGGCGCCGCCGAGCGCGAGCCCGACGCCGACCACCGCCGGCGGCACCGCACCGAGCGCGACCCTGGTCGGGGCCGGGTAGCTCTTCGTCCCCACCTCGGGGAACCCGAGCTCCTTGAACGGCACCGGCGACAGATACAGCATGCCGGTCCCGCCCGCCTCGTGCTCACCGTAGACGTGGTCCACGTACTTGCCGGGCGCCGCCGCCATGCGGGCGCGGGCCTCCTCGAGGAGGGCCTCACGCTCGCCGTACTGGAGCGCTCCGGCCGGGCACTGCTTCACGCAGGCCGGGAGCGCGTGCGCCGCGGCGAAGCGCTTCCGATCCTCGTCCGAGAGCGCCTGACCGTTGCGCTCCTCGGGCGCCGGCTGCGAGAGCCGGTCGAAGCAGTGGGTGCACTTGCGGATCTTCGGCGCGAGCGAGTTCCACTCCGCGGTGGGCACGCCGAACGGGCAGGCCCACATGCAGTAGCGGCAGCCGAGGCACTTCGCGTCGTCGTAGACGACCGGGCCTTCCTTGGTCTTGTGGAGGGCCGTGACCGGGCAGGCCGAGGCGCACGCCGGCTCGTCACAGTGCATGCACTGGCGCTTCGAGAAGACGTACTTCAGGCCGCCCGGCGCCTTCGCGTCGTCCACCTCGGTGGACTGGATGACCACGAAGGTGCTGGCCGAGAGCTTGCGCGGGTTCTGCAGCCCGAGGCCGGGCTGCAGCGCGGTGTTCTCCGCGGGGAGGTCGTTCCACTGCTTGCAGGTGACCTGGCACGAGCGGCACCCGATGCACTTCGTCGTATCGATGAGGGTAGCGTTGGACATGGTCGTTTTCCTCGCGAGCAGCTAGCGCCGCGCGACGGCCTCCGCTCGCTCGGCACGCACCACGTTGACGAGGCACGCCTTCGTCTCCTGGGTTCCTGCCCCAGGGTCCACGGCGTCGATGGTGAGGTAGTTCGTGCTGGGGCCCGTGCTGAGGCCCTTGAACCCCCAGTTGTACGGCATCCACACCACCGTCACGTCCTGGCCGTTGATCTTCATCACCTGCATGCGCTTCGTGACCACGGCCTTCACCACCACCTCACCGCGGGCGGAGGAGACCTTGGCCTTGTCGCCGGTCTGGAGCCCCACCTTCTTGGCCAGCTGCTCGGGGATCTCCACCACCGGCTCGGGCGCGAGCTCGTTCAGCCACGGCACGTTGCGGGTGGTCGACCCGGCGCACCAGTGCTCGGCGATGCTCGACGTCATGAGCACGTATGGGAAGTCCTTCACCGTGCCGATCGGCTGCTTCCCCTTGACGCGCGGATACTTCACGCAGGGGTTCACCTGCACGTTCGGGTGGAGGACGTTCACGACCGGGCTCTCGATCGGCTCGTACATCTCCGGGAACGGCCCGTCCTTCGGGGTGTACGAGGAGTCGCGCGGCAGGTCCTCGGGCTTGGCGCCCGGGTCCTTGTACGGGCCCGCCAGGAGGCGGGCCACGCCCTCCCCGTTCATGCGGAAGGCCTTCTGGCCGTTCGGCGTCTCCGGCCCGTCGGTCGGCACCGGCACGTCCGGCGTGTCGTTGCCCTTCCACTTCTTCTCGCCCTCGTCCCACCAGATGACCGGCTTCGTGTTCGGCCAGGGCTTGCCGTTCGCGTCGCAGGAGGCGCGGTTGTAGAGGATCTTCATGTTGCCCGGCCAGGTCCAGGCGAAGCCCGGGTAGGTCCCGAGGCCGCTCGCGTGGTCCTTCATGTCGCGGCGCTTGGTGAGGTTCTTCCCACCCTTGAAGCAGCCGGCGTAGATCCACACCCCCGACGACGTGGAGCCGTCGGGCTGCAGCTCGCCGATCCCGCCGATCATCTCGCCCGTCTTGAGGTTCGTGCCGTTGATCTCCTTCAGCACGGCCTCGGAGCGCCCGTCGGCCGGGTAGTTCCACACCGCCTTCAGGAGGGGCTCGTCCTTGGGATCGGTCGAGCCACGGTAAGCCTCGCGGACCTTCTTGAAGACCGCGTCGAAGATCTCGATGTCGGTCCTGGCCTCGCCCGGCGGCTTCACGCCGGCGTAGCGCCACTGCACCAGGCGGCCGGAGCCGCTGATGGTGCCCTCCTTCTCCATGAAGTAGGCGGCGGGGAGGAGGACGACCTCGGTCTGGATCGTCTTCGGATCCACCCCGGGGCGCTGCCAGAAGGCGGCCGTCTCCGTCTCCCACAGCTCCTGCACGACCAGCATGTCGAGCTTGCCGAGCGCGTCCTGGACGAGCGACAGGTTCGGGTTCGTGACCATCGGGTTCTGTCCGACGGTCCAGAGGAGCTTCATGTTGCCGGCGAGCGCCGCGTCGAAGATGCCGAAGAGCGTGTAGTCCTTCTTGGCGCTCTTCTTGGGCAGCCAGGCGAAGCCGAAGTCGTTGTCGGCCGTCGCGTTCTCGCCGAACCACGCCTTCATGCCGTTCACGGCGAACTTGGCGCGGAAGGTGCCGTTGTTCTTGGTCCAGTCCTTGAGCGTCGGCTCGTTGTGGTTCGGGTAGTTGAGGTAGCCGAACATGTAGCCGTTCAGGACGGACATGTCGCAGGCGCCCTGGACGTTCGGCTCGCCGCGCAGCGCGTTCACGCCGCCGCCGGCCTTGCCCATGTTCCCGAGCAGCATCTGGAGGATGCCGTAGCAGCGGATGTTCTGGATGCCGACCGTGTGCTGGGTCATCCCGAGCGCGTAGAGGATCGTGCCGGGCTTGTTGTTCGCCATCAGCTCGGCGATCTCCTTGATCTGCTCGGCGGGCACGCCGGAGATCTCGGAGCCGACCTGCAGCGTGTAGCGGCTGAAGTGCTTCTTCAGCTTGGCGAACACGGTGCGCGGGTCGTCGAGGCTCGCCGCCTTCTGCGGCTTCGAAGTCTTCTTGTCGGTGGCGTACGACCAGGACGCCATCTCGTACTTGTGCTTCTCGTGATCGTAGCCGGAGAAGACGCCGTCCTCGAAGCCGAACGCGTCGTTCACCGTGAGGAGCGCGTTCGTGTGCAGCTTGACGTACGCCTCGTCGTAGAGCTTGTGCTCGAGGATGTGGTTGATCATCGCCGAGAGGAAGGCGATGTCGGCGCCGGGTCGGATGCGCGCGTACACGTCCGCGATGGACGAGGTGCGGTTGAAGCGCGGATCGACGTGGATGATCTTGGCGCCGTTCGCCTGCGCCTTGCGGATCCACTTCATCGCGATGACGTGGTTCTCGGCGGTGTTCGAACCCTCGATGAGGAAGACCTTCGCGTGCTGGAGGTCAGCCCAGTGGTTCGTCATCGCGCCGCGGCCGAAGGAGGCCCCCAGACTGGGGACCGTGGGGCTGTGTCAAAGCCTGGCCTGATGCTCGACGTAGGCCGTGCCGAAGAGGCGGCCCATCTTGTTCCAGAGGTAGCACTCCTCGTTGGTGTTCTGCGCGCCGCCGAGGAAGCCGATGGCGTCGGTCCGGTTGACCGGGTACTCGACGTCGCCGTCCTTCTCCTTCGCGACCCAGGTCGCCTCGCGGACCTGCTTCACCTTGCCGGCCACCTTCGCGATGGCCTCGTCCCAGGAGATCTCCTGCCACTTGTCCGAGCCGGGCGCGCGGTACATCGGCGTCTTGACCCGCCGCTCGGAGGTGTGGGTGGCGATCATCGCGCTGCCCTTGGCGCAGAGCGAACCCTGGTTGATGACGTGATCCGGGTCTCCTTCCAGGTTCACCAGCTCGCCGTTCCGGACGCGCCCGACCATGCCGCAGCCGACCGAGCAGAAGTTGCAGGCGGTCGTGTACTCCTTTACCCCCTGCAGCTTCAGCTTCTTCGCGGCAGCGTGCGCCTCCGGCATGCACACCAGCTCGCCGAGCGCCAGGCCCGCGCCTCCCCCGGCGGCCAGCTTCATCCAGGACCTACGTGTCAGGCTCATCCGCTCCCTCTCCCTTCCAGCCGCTCTCGCGGCGGTGGCGATCCGAGTCCGCGCCCCGGTCGTTTGATCCTGCGCATCTCTATCGCGTCGCTCACACCCTCAGTCATTCGAGCGCAGAGTTTGCGAGCGATCCGATGCCCTGTGGGCGCGCGCCGGCCACGCATGCGGAATCCGGGCCAGTATCGCGGCCCTCGCGCCGAAAATTCCAGGGAGTGTCCATTTGACATCGCGCAAAGTTTCCGATCAGTGCGTGTGACGAAGTGTACGTCCGGAGCCTCCGAGAACTCGCATGTCACCGTTCCCTGCGTCACCATGACGCGCTACCCTGCGCTTGCGGTGCCGTCTCGCCCGCGAACTTCACTCTTCTCGCCGTCGGAGGCCCACATGCCGCAGCGCCTTTCACCATCCGCCCGCTCGCTGGCGCCCCTCATCGGCCTGGCGCTGCTCGCGTCCGCCTCGCCCGGCCGCACCCAGGCGGCCACCGGCGTCACCGATGGTGAGGTGGTGTTCGGCATGAGCGCCCCGTTCTCGGGCTCGGCGCGCGAGCTGGGCCGCCAGATGAAGGTCGGCGTCGAGCTCGCCTTCGCCGCCGTCAACGACGCCGGCGGCATCGCCGGCCGGCGCCTCCGGCTGGTGGCGCTCGACGACGGCTACGAGCCGCCGCGGGCGCTCGCCGCCGTGAAGGACCTCATCGACAACCGCAAGGTCTTCGGCATCGTCGGCAGCGTCGGGACGCCCACCACCGCCGCCGCCCTGCCGTACGCCCTCGAGAAGCAGACGCTGTTCTTCGGCGCCTTCACCGGAGCGCGCCTGCTGCGCAACGACCCGCCCGACCGCTTCGTCTTCAACTACCGGGCGAGCTACGCGGAGGAGACGGCGGCGGTGGTGCGCCACCTCGTCGAGGTGCGCCGCTTCAAGCCGGGCCAGATCGCCGTCTTCGCCCAGGAGGACGCCTTCGGCGACGCGGGCTTCGACGGCGTGGCCAAGATGATGCGGCGCTACCGCTACGATCCGGCTCACGTGCTGCGCGTGGGCTACAAGCGCAACTCGCAGGACGTCGCGGAGGCGGTGCGCACCGTGAAGGCGAACGCGCCCCGGCTGAAGGCGGTGGTGATGGTCGCGACGTACAAGGCGGCGGCCAAGTTCATCGAGAAGGTGAAGGAGGGCGGCACGCCGCTCGTCTTCACGAACGTCTCCTTCGTGGGCTCGAACGAGCTGGCCGAGGAGCTGTTGCCGCTCGGCGCCCGCTTTGCGGATGGCGTCGTCGTCACGCAGGTGGTGCCGCTCCCGACCTCCAGCGCGAGCGCCATCCTCAAGTACAAGGACCTGCTCTCCCGCCACGCGCCGGGTGAGCGGCCCGACTTCGTCTCCCTCGAGGGCTACATCGCCGGGACGCTGCTCGTGGAGGGCCTGAAGCGCGCCGGGAAGAACCTCACCACCGACACCCTCATCGACGCGCTCGAGGGCGTTCACGGCCTGGATCTGGGGCTCGGCGTCCCGCTCTCCTTCGGCCCATCCGAGCACCAGGCCTCGCACAAGGTCTGGGGGACGGTGCTCGACGGAGGCGGCGCCTACCGCAACCTCGACCTCGAGTGAGCGGGGGTCCGCTGCGGCTGGCGGTGGTGGGGCACGTCGAGCACGTGACGCTCGGGCGCGTCCCTGCCCTCCCGGCGCCCGGCGGCATCGCTCATCTCGCCGGTCCGCGCTGGTTCCCGGGCGGCGGCGGCGGGGTCGCGCTCCTCCAGCTCGCGAAGAGCGATGCGGAGGTGCACCTCTTCACCGCGCTCGGCGACGACGAGGCCGGCCGGCAGGTGGAGGAAGCGCTCGCCTCGACCAGCGCGCGCGTGCATGCGGCTCACCGGCGCGAGCCGCACACCCGAGACGTGGTCCTCGTCACCCCGGACGGCGAGCGCACCATCGTCGTCGTGGGGGAGCCCCTCCACCCGCGCGCGGAGGACGCACTGCCGTGGGAGCTCCTCGCCGGGTGCGAAGCCGTGTACTTCACGGCGCAAGACCCGGAGGCGCTGCGCGCCTGTCGCGCAGCGCGGCGGCTCGTGGTCTCGGCGAGGCGTCGGGAGGCGCTCGCGGTCTCGGGCGTCCTCGCCGACGTGGTCGTGGGGAGCGCGCGCGATCCGCGGGAGGCGAGCAGCCTCCTTGACTACCCGGTGCCTCCCGGCGCCCTCGTCATGACCGAGGGCGCCGCGGGCGGATACGTGGAGACGGCGGCCGGGCTCACCCGCTTCGCCGCGGCCCCCACTCCTCCCGTCACGGGAGCCGCTTACGGAGCGGGCGACAGCTTCGCCGGCGCGCTGACCTATTACCTCGCGGCGGGCCTGCCCGTCGTCGCCGCGTGCGCGCGGGCGGGGCCGCACGGAGCGGCCGTGCTGGCCGGGCTCGACCCGCGGGAGACTCAGCTCCCGCTGGGCGGAGCGACCCTCAGGCCCTGACGCTCATCCGGCCGAGGTCGAGGTCGGGTCGCTCGCCCCCTCGCCCCGCGAAGCGGGGAGAGGGTCGGGGAGAGGGGCCGGTTTCCGAGGTCGCTCACCGCTGCGGCGGCGGCTGAGCGGGCGCGCACGCGAGGGCGGTGCCGTCGGGTCCGGCGCGGCAGGTCCCGGCCACCTGGAAGCCATCGGGCAGCGTGAAGCTACAGCTCGCGTCGATCTGCGCCCCGCTGCACGCCTGGCGCGCCTCCGGCGGCGGGCCGTGATGCCCATGATGGGGTCCGTCGGGCATGCAGGCCGCCGCCTCGCCCTGCGGGCCATTGCGGCAGGTGCCGCTCACCTGGCGGCCGTCCTGGGCCGTGAAGGAGCATGTGGCCCCCGCCTGGGCGCTGGCGCAAGCCTGCAGCGCCTCGGCGGGCGGTGCCGGCGGGGCGCCGTCCGCGCCGGCGCGGGCGTTCGCGGACAGCGCGAGCAATGCGGCCACGGTTCCAGCCAGCCAGACCTTCGTCTTCATGTCTCACCTCGCTGCGGCGGGAAGGGAACGACGTGTCCGCCGCGAGAGGCAGGATGCCTCCGGCGCGACCCCGGCATGTGCCGAACCGGTGACCGAATGTGCCGAGCAGGGGACGTGCCGGATTGTTACGGCGCCGCCGACCGCGAGACGCCCTCGCCGTTCGCCGGCAGGGTCACCGTCATGGTCGTCCCGATCCCGGGGGCACTCTCAGCCGAGAGCGTCCCGCCGTGCGCCTCCACGATGCGCCGGGCGAGGCTGAGGCCGAGACCCACGCCGCCGGTGGCCCGGGTGCGGCTCTTGTCACCGCGGAAGAAGGGGGTGAAGAGGCGGGCCAGGTCCTCCGCCGGGATCCCCTCCCCCGAGTCGATGACCTCGACGACGATGTCGGCTCCTCGCCGGGCGGCGCGGAGCCGGATGGTGGAGCCGGGGGGCGAGTACTTTCGGGCGTTGTCGACGAGGTTGTCGAGCGCGCGGCGCAGCAGGCCGGGGTCGCCCTGGAGGCCCGGCAGGTCCGGCTCGAGCTGCACGTCGATCCGGAGCCTCGGGTGGCGGTGCCGCAGCCGATCGGCC
>WNGR01009574.1_pt1 | contig 19185 bp, 23 predicted proteins | sample 5407581 | NCBI WGS metagenome assembly WNGR01 (sample SAMN13153383, study PRJNA577476) | soil metagenome | isolation source: 80 cm soil or saprolite under Garry oak tree replicate 2 | place: USA:California | collected 2016-06-15 | reverse complement strand
AACAGTCGGTCGCGGTCAAGACCGCCGCCCCCAAGCCATGCAACAAGTCGGCAAAGCCCTCATCGCCGAAGCGGGCAACAAAGCAGCATCGGACCTAAACCTGCAAGACATTCGCCGCGCCTTCACCCATTGGGACAAGCTCGCTCGGTCCACCCGCTACCGTCGCGCAACACTCATGCGCCGGATGCTCAAAGACTTACGCGAGGCGCACGGCATCCCTCGCCTGTGGGAAGCCGTGCCGCGCGTCAAAGCTGCACCGCCGCGCGACGTGACGGCCACCGACCAAGAGCGCTCGCAACTGCTCCTCACCGCGCCGCCCCACATGCAATGCCTGATCATGCTTTGCAGTGACCTCGCCATCCGGTCAGGCACCGCCGCGCGCCTCACCCCCGCCAACTACGACGCACGGACACGTCGCCTCACCTTCACCACGAAGTACGACGCGCGGCTCTCACTCCCAGTCACGGATCGTCTTGCTTTCCTGCTCGACGAGTGCGCGCCATTCCCACACACACCCTTTGTTCACAGCCTCAACCCGCGCGGTCATGCCCACGTGCACAATCTCCGCGCCGCCTTTCGCCGTCTCTGCAAGCGGGTCGGCATCCTGCGCCGCCTCACCCTGCATGACCTCCGTCGCACAACCGCTGTAAAGACAATGGACCTCACCCACGACATACGCATGGTGCAAGCCGTCCTCGGACACTCCAACCTCCAAAGCACTCTGCATTACCTCGATCACCGCATGACCGAAGTGCCGCGCTCGCTCCTGCAATCTGCCAGCGAAAACGACACCCCGCGCACCATTCAGTGAAAGGAGCACACCGCGTGAGACACGCCCTCATCGCCACACCTAACCTCAGCAGCGTCGCCTTCGTCACTATCGACGCGCAAGCCGCGCCCCCGCGCGACCGCACCAGCCGAACAGACAAAGCCCTGGCCCACTGTAAAGCCGAGTGGACACACGCCTATAACCTCGCCCAATCCAAGGGCCTCACCGCCTCCAAAGCTCTCCGCATGGCATCCGTCGCCTACATGCCCAAAATGGACAGTTTGCCAACCATCCGCGCCGCAATTGCCTGCATCGCGCAAGGCATCACTCTCGAAGTCTTCGACGGTCGCGACGGCTCGCAACTCCTCTACGCCGCGCAAGTTGCACTCTCCGTGCTCAAACAGAAGGGAACCAAACAGTGACCACCCCCACCCCTACCTACCCGTCCGCGCCCGCCAATTCCACCCGCTGCCCTACCTGCGCCTGCCTCCACCCGCCCACCGTCGAATACCACACGTTCTGCCTCTTCGCGACCATCGCCCGCGCCCTCTGGCCCAAGGAGCTAAAAGCATGACCACACCCACCCGCGCCCAAGTGCGACCCACCGCCGCCTGTGCAAGTCAACGGCCAATCGACGGCACCATCACCGGCACCGCCGAAGAGCAAGGCCCGCTGGTGCGGCAACCCGCGCCTGCGGCGCGGCTTGCCCGCATCCTCCACCACTCGGCAACCGACCTTTGGGACGTTTGCACCCTCACCGATTCCGGCTAAATGTGGGAAGAGGCGCGCGCCATCGCCTCACGCATTCTCGCCTCGTGCCCGGGAGCCTGAATCATGCGGACACTCACCAAACGCAAGGTTCAAAAAGTCGTCATCGTCAAATGCCCGGTCTGCGCTCGCAAGCACACGCCTAGCGTAGACTTTGGGCCGTTCTGCTGCGCCTCCTGCCTTCAGACCGTAATCCGGCCTCTCATCGTCACTGTCACAGTGACATAACCCCAACCTCTAGCGGTGTCCATCACTGCGCACCGCTAGGGATTGTGTTACATTGCCCTCCGTGGACCCCGCTGCCGCTCTCGCCTCCATCGACAAGCCCACCCGCGAAGATGCCACCGCGCCCGCCGCCGCGCACTGGCTCACCAATCCCACGGACACCACGAAGCGCCCGCCTACCCAAGCAGAACGATGGGCCGCGGAGCCAGCGTGGACAGAGGAGCAAGAGCAGTGAGTTCATCCCGCCTCACCCCAGACGAAAATCTCGCAATCCTGCGCATCCGGCAATGGTCGACGGACCGCGCAGCACTCCACTGTGCCAAGGTCACCGAATACCAACGGCACGGATGGACAGAGCGCAGGGCGCGCGATGCGGACGCGCGCCTTGTGCGAGTGATCGATTTTGAGCGCGCCCTCGGCCAACTCACCGACGAGCACCAAAGCTTGCTCATGCTCACCTACCGTGAGCGCCAGCCCTGGGACACCGTTGCGCGCCTCACCGGATGCAGTGTCCGCGCCGTCGCCTACAAGCTGCCAGCCGCCCGTAAAGCCCTCGCCGCCATCCTCGATAGGCTCGACCTCCTGTGACTCCTGACGTCTTGCTCTTACTCGCCGCCATCGCGTGCGCCACCTTCGCCGCCCTCCTCGAACGGCGCGGCAAGTAGGCGCAAAAACGGCTGCGTGGATCTCGCACGCCAAAAGTTGCCTCCGAGATCCGCGCGGCCATTTTCTGCGGGAGAGTGTCAACTGTCGGGCGCTCCCCCACTTTTCGCCCTCAGCTCAGCGACACAATCGCCCCAGGACGCGCCGCCAGCATCCCCGACGATCTATCCCCACCCCGGAATTCCCACGCGCGCCATCACCCTGGCACGGAAGCCCAAAGCATAAAGAACCATAGATAAACCCAACTGTTTTACTCGGTGCTCGGCGCTCTCATTGGCTCACACGGCGTCGCTGCGCTCCTTGCGTTCGCCAAGCGCCTCGGGCCTGATTGCCCGCCCGTCGGTCGCGCTCGTGCGCCAGGGCGCACTCTATCCCTTCGCTGCGCTCGGTCAGTGCCAGCGCTCCCCGGTGCTCCGCCTCACGGCGGCGCGGCCCACCGCCGTCGGGCCGTGCTTCGCACTCCTCCGCTACGCTCCGGCCCTGCGCTCCATTCGTCGCGCCCGGCTATCCCCCGCGCCGCCCTCGTCTCGCTACGCTCGCCTCGCGCATCGGGCGGAAAAGACACCCGCCCTCGCCGTTCGGACCGCAAAGCCATAAACGACAAAGGCAACCGCAACCGCAAGAGAAGGCGCGCTCCGCGCGCCCTCGCACGCATCCGGGAGCGTGTTCCCCGGGTGAGTGTCATTGTGCCTCGGGCTGTAAAGGCTCTCCGCTTCGCTCCGCCCGCTACGCGGCGCTGCGCGGCCTTGACAGCCCGAAAAGACAGCCACTAAGGGGGAACACGAAATGAAATTCACCTACCATTGCCACTTCTGCGGCTCGGCCTGTGAGCCGGTGTCCATTCTCGTCTACATCCGCAAAGGCGCTGCGGGCCTATGCCGCAAACGTCTCTGCTCGGTGTCATGCCTGCGCGTGTGGCTCGGGCCGGGTTAGCACCCGGACACTGCGCGGCGCTGGCGCGCCGCGCATCTACCACATCTGCAAACTTTTGCATGGTGACGACGGACACAGAAGGATGGTAAATTCAATCACACTCGGAGGCGCGCCGCCGTTAAAGCGAAGGTGTCCACTTTAATTTGGACACCCCACGGACACCCCTGCTAGCATGGGTGAAACTCCACAAACCCGAGGTCATATACACTCGGGCATAATTGGCTCTCCTTCTATAAATTGTACGGGGAAATGAGATTTCCGCCCAGCTTGCCCCATCCAAAGGCCGATTCATGACATTGTGATGTCGGAAATCGCTGCCATTCTGGTACATTTCGGTCACGCGGTGAACCGATGCCGCGCAGGAGAGGTTCTATGCACGGAAATGCTCGAATCCCGGTCCGGATCGCTGGCTGCGTTCTCACCTGTTGCCTGGTGACTGCAGCAACCACGATCGCCCCTGCCCAGGCCGCGGCTCCCGCGAAGCCTGCCGTCGGCACAACGATGTCCCCGTCTGAAACCTATGGGAAGCTTCTGGGCATGGTCGAAAAGGAGTTTGTCGGAGCCGCCGAAGCAATGCCTGAAGACAAGTACAACTTTGCACCGCCAGCCACGGCAGGTGAATTCAAGGGCGTACGAACCTTTGCCCAGCAGGTAAAACACGTTGCCGGTTCAAACTATTATTTCTTCGGCGGCGGTAGCGAGGCCGACGCAAAAGCCAAGGAAGATGCAATCGACAAGCTCACAAGCAAAGCCGAGATTGTGCAGGCATTGAAGGATTCGCTCGCGCAGGCTCATAAGTACGTGGACGGCATAACGGCCGAAAACGCGTTTGTGACGACGGGGAGCGGCACGCGAGGCGGAATGACCAGTTTCGGCGTGTTGCACATGATGGATCACTACGGGCAGATGGTGATTTATCTGCGGATGAACGGAATTGTGCCTCCTGCGAGCCGCGGCGGTATGTAGACGATTTTTCGACGAAGCCGCCCCAGGCGTTTGCAAGGGATCGGTTGCAGCTTGAGATCAGGAAATCCGGCGACCCTAAGTATCTTCGTCGGCGTGGGTTGCCGGAATCCTGAAATCGGGATTTGCCGAGTCTATTTCTGCTTCGCGGAGCGTTATGAGCGTCTTTTTAAAGAACCAGGCCGCTGCCAAACCACCCGCAAGGGCAGTTCCGGCCGCAATGGCGCTTACTTTGAGCCACCTGGGCAGCGGTTCCCGGAGTTTCTTTGAAAATGGCTCTGAAGACGAAGAACCTGAAGGGCTTGTCATATGCAGGTTACATGGTGCTTTGTCAGTATAATTCAAGGCAAATAACGCGTTTTGCCGATCTTGCGCAGGAGTGCGCCGAAAGAAGCTCCGGAACAGCGGCAAAAAATTTCGATTTTTGTATTTGCATTCTCTCGAATCTATAGTAAGGTGTATATATTCCAGTGATGGAGACGGTAGATAACCTACCTCTTCAGAGCTGGAAGTAGTTTGCGTCACTGGCCTCCCGGCACGAACAGCTAGACCGTTCGTGCCGTCTTTTTTTGTGCGGCCGATTCCCGTCGCCGCAATGGGCAGCTTGGGACGCAAGGCTGGGTGGTCAGTCGATTTGGCTACTTTAGCTGATGGCAGTTTCCGTCTACAATCGAATCCAAGAGAGCGGTGCAATGAAGAATTGGATGACACGACGTTGGGTTCTTGGCCTCGTGATTACCGCCGCAACCGCGGCCAGCTACGCGCAGTGGTCGAATCCGGCCGATGAGATTCCCGCGTACCACCCCTCAGCCCCGCTGAAGGTCAGCGCTCTGCCGCCAATTTTGTCGGGCGCGAAGCTGGCGGGTGAGAACTTCCGGTTTCCGTGGCAAACGCACGTGTATCAGCAGGCAGCAAAGATAGGGAACGTGATTTACCAGCTGCCGTGCAATTGCCGGTGCGACCGTGCGCTGGGGCATACGAGCCTGCGAAGCTGTTTTGAGGGAATGCATGGCACCGAGTGCTCAACCTGTGCGAAGGAAGGCTTTTACGCCTACCAGCAGACCAAGCTGGGGAAGTCGCCCGCCCAGATTCGCGCGGCAATCGCGCGTCACGAATACGAGAGCATCGATCTCGAGAAGCAGTAGGGGCGGTAAAGCCCAAATCAGCGTAGAATGGTAGTAGCAGCACGAGCCAGTTGGCCCGGCTCGCACCCGGCCTCTCGCATCCAGCGATGGGCCATCAGATGGGGGCGTCACGGTTTCGACGGGATCGATTGCGGCTTAGGAGGCATGTCGGGGTGTGGGCACCCGTAATCGCCTGCAAAACAAAAGTTGCCAACGATAATCTGGCACTTGCAGCTTAATTAACTAAGCTGCCGTCTTTCGCGGCTTCGCCTATGGGCTGCGAGTAAGACGTCATTCAGTAGGCTGGTGTGAGTGGCTCGGTCCGTGTCACTTGCGCGAGATCATCGGACTAGCTTCTGGCGTATTTTGTCCGTTCTGAGCGCCAGCTGCGAAACTTCCGGAACTGGACTGAGCATGGATTCTCCTGGCTGACAGCGATTTCGGACGCGGGTTCGACTCCCGCCGCCTCCACCAGTAACATGTTTATTTTCAATAGTTTACGAGAGAAAAGCATATAAATAGCGAAGAATATTGCCACGCATAAGCTATTTAGGATCAAGTAGATCCGAATATCGATCTGTCAATCTGATGAACCGCCTCCAGGAAAAACAATCAATAATTTCGTATGATACGAAAATATGCGGATAATTGGATTCGGAGGCAGAAAATGCAGACCGCAATTGAATCTAAAGAACTGGTCGTCTGGGCGCCACACAAGTCGCTGGCGGAAGCCAAATCCGTTTTCGCTCCGTACTTCCCGAAATTTCAGAGCGTCCCGTGCGAATTGACAGCTTTCGGAAAAGCCACTGTGAGCGTTCTGTATCTGTCGAACCCTGAACAGGACACCACAGTTGAGAACGCACTGGTTGCACTACGACATTGCAGAGTGTCGAAGTTGCTGGTCTACACGCCGCGCCATTCTTCAGATTTCGCGTTCCGCGTGGGAACAATGGTCGGACGTCGGAAGTTCACCGAGGCTGAGTGGGCTTTCAATTGGCCACACCTGCGACAGCTTTTGAAAGCACGGAACATCCGGACTCACGCTCGGCACGGCAGAGATGAAAGTAACGACTTCGCCCTCTTTGAAGCGAGACAAAGGCTCGGACTGAGCCAAGGCCAACTGGCGAAAGCCCTGAATGTGACCGCGCGAACGTTGCAGAATTGGGAGGCCGGCAAGGGAACCAGCCAAATGGCAAAGAGAATAGGAGACTTGCGCGAGTTACTCTCCCGGATGGATGATTATGTCGTCGCCCCTATGGAGAAAGAATGGCTGTCGTCCCCACTTGAGGCATTTGCTGGACGTTCTCCACGAAGGTTGATCACCGAGGGCCGAATCCGGGATCTGGTCATCGAGTTTGACAGACTGCGAGCAGGGCAGCCAGTCTGACCTTCGATGCCAAGCAGCAGGTCGTGATCAAGTGATAGGTGCCAACTGTGCGCGTAAAGCGCTGCCTGTCCCCAATCGGACAGCAGGTCACTGATCAGCCGAGGCGAAAAGCCTCCAAACGTACGTGAGGAAGGCTGCGCCAATCCATTAAGAACTTCTGCCCTGTCACGCAGGAGGCCGCGGGTTCGAGTCCCGTTGCTCCACCATAATTGCACTCACCGAGATCCGAGATCTCACCTATCATCGGGCGTCATGATTCTGAGCAATGGGTGTCCATTCACATTCTCAAGCGGAAAATAGACGAGATGAGATTTCGGATCTACAGACACCGTGTGAGCATGAGGAATGTGGAATTGGCCGAGCGAGGTCAGGATTCTTTTCTCGAAGGACTGTGACGGTGCCTGATTCTGCTGAGACGTAAAGACGTCCAAGGCCGGCATCGAAGGCCAGGACGTCCGGATCTTCGCCGACCTGGTGGACTGAAAGCAGCTTCATCGATTCAAATCGAATACTGCCAGCGCGTGATTCTCTTCGCCGGCAATGAAGGCCAGCCGATTCGCCTGGTCAGCGCGATCCCATGTGGGTTTTCAATACCAGGCAATTTGTAACGGCCGATGATCTTCATTGCCGCGGGATCAATCGAGACGAATTCGTTCGCCCCGTGAACCGCCACCAGGATGTGACCCGATCCGGAATCGTAGACACAAAGATTCATAACAAAACGAGCTTTCGCAGTCGTCCATGACCCGCGACCGTCGCTCATAATTTTCTAGAGAAAGTGATAGCTCAGTAGAAATGCTTAAGCGCAGGCTTGGTAACAGCACACGCTTGGAGTTTCGGAGTTGAGCTTCGGCACTTGGCTCACTGTCGCCGGCGGTATTGAGCGGCAGCAAGCCATCCGGTGCATCCAAACAGCTTTCGAATCCGGAATCAACCTATTCGACACTGCCAATCAATATGGTGCCGGCGAAGCAGAACGACTTGTCGGCGATGCCCTGCGGGGGTATCCACGCGATCGGTATCTGATCACAACCAAGCTGTTTTTCCCTGTCGGCGACGATCCCGATCATGGACTCTCCGCGGCACAAGTCGAGTAGCAACTGGATAATTCTCTCCGACGGATGAAGCTCGAAACCATCGACCTGTACCAATGTCATCGGTACGATTCCGAGACACCACTAGAAGAGACACTCACCGCGCTCCATCGCGCTGTTCAATCTGGTAAAGTGCGTACCATCGGCTTCAGCGAGTGGACGGCTGAGCAGGTCAGCTCGGCTATGAACCTTGCAGGGGCTGGAATTCTGACTCCGTTGGCTTGCAATCAGTCGCAGTACTCAATCCTATGGCGCAAACCCGAATTGTCAGCGCTCAAGCTTTGCTCTGAGAATGGCATCGGCTTTCTCGCGTTCTCCCCGTTGGCTCACGGGGCGCTCAGTGGAAAGTACACTGCCGGCAAAAAGCCCCCGCCAGACAGTCGCGCTGCAAACGCAGACATGGGCAAATTCATGGAGACGGCCGGCCGCAACTATCGATCCGATCACGTATTGGAAGCAGTGGCACAACTCAAGCCCATCGCAGCCGATCTGGGGATGACGATGGCTCAGATGTCGCTGGCATGGGTACTACGGCGACAAGACGTGACCTCAGCGATCATCGGTGCGTCGCGGCCAGAACAAATCGCCGAGAATGTGAAGGCAATCGGAGTCAAGTTGCCCACAGAGGTCATCGAAGCAATCAACCATATTACAGATGACGTGGCGGTCTGGAAATGATTCATCTCAAGCGTTGAAAAAACCGCCATGATGCAAGAGCCTTCCGTAACGGGAGAGCCTCGCAAACATATCAAGGGCGCTTGCCGCCCTCGCTGCGCCAGATCGCTAAAGATTTCGACAGCATCTCTCTCTTCTTCCGTGGCCTACTGATCGTGGTCAGGGTGGATAGAAGCTTTCCAGCCTCAGAGAGGATGACGATCGATGAATCGGAGAGAGTTCATTCGCTTAAGCTCCGGAGCGGCGGCATTCGCGACGCTGGGTGCAACAGCCGGTGGAACGTTCGGAATGGCGGAGTGCCGTTGCAAAGAGATGACGGCCGCGGAGTTTCATTCCGCTAGAACAAGTGTCGCTACAAATCAGGGGCGCATCTCCTATCTCGACATCGGGGAAGGTCCTGCGGCGCTGTTTCTGCATGGGTTTCCCCTGAATAGCTTTCAGTGGCGAGGCGCGATTCCGCAGCTTTCCATGATTCGGCGGTGTATTGCTCCCGACTTCCTAGCACTTGGCTACACGGAAGTGAGCGAAGGTCAAAGCGTGGGCCCGCAGGCACAGGTAACAATGCTGGCACAGCTTTTGGATAAACTCTCCATTGCCGACGTCGACATTGTTGCCAACGACAGCGGCGGCGCCATCGCGCAACTCTTTGTTACGCGTTACCCCAAGCGTGTGAGAAGTCTGCTGCTCACAAACTGCGACACGGAGCCGGACAGCCCACCGCGGGCAGTTCTTCCGGTGATCGAACTCGGGCGGTCCGGGAAATTTGCCGACGAGTGGCTCGTTCCATGGCTCGCGAACAAAACCCTCGCGCGTTCGGAGACTGGTCTCGGAGGTCAGTGCTACGCAGACCCAACCCACCCCACCAATGAGGCGATTCAGACCTACCTGGCGCCTCTCGTGAGTTCACAGAAGCGGAAGAGACTGACGAACGCTTACGCCGCCGCTCTGGATCCCAATCCCCTGGCTGGTATCGAATCTGCTCTCAAGAGTTGTTATGTGCCAATGCGGATTCTGTGGGGCGCAGAGGACAAGATCTTCTCGCAGGAGAGCGCGGATTATCTCGCTCGCACCGTGGCAAATTCATTGGGGGTTCGGCGCGTGCCGCGAGCCAAGCTCTTCTTTCCCGAGGAGATGCCCGAGCTGATTGTCGAGGAAGCGCGGTTCTTGTGGAGTCTCTGAGGCGGATTTTCTAGCTGTGTTCTGAAAGGGGTTCATCAATGTACGAGGTTTATAGGAAGCGACATTGGATTACTCAACTTGTCCTTCTTGCGGGGGCGATGGTCATCGTTGCTCCACTTAGGATATGCGCATAAATAACTTGAACATATAAGAAGAAAGGTGTACGCTTTTCTCATGGGAACAGCGTTGGCCGTTGTGCGGAAAAAGTACCGGGTGCTGCGCGACCTTCTAGACGAACGTGGACGGCGCTTGTGGGCGGCTGCGGAGGCAAGTTCTCTGCCCCGTGGCGGGGTATCGCTGGTGGCTCAAGCTACCGGTCTGTCGCGAACCACGATCCACGCCGGCATCCGCGAATTGCAGCAGCGCAAGGGAAAACCCCTGGCGACGGGACGAAGCCGCCGAGCGGGAGGGGGGCGTAAGCCGCTCACCTTTCATCATCCCGATCTGCTCAAAGCCTTGGAGCAACTTGTGGAGCCTGTGGCGCGGGGTGACCCGGAGTCGTTCTTACGCTGGACCGCGAAAAGCACACGCAAATTGGCCGCCGAACTCAAGCGTCAGGGATATCGCATCGGCGACCGCAAGGTAGCCGAACTGCTCCATCAGATGGGATATAGCCTGCAAGCCAACACCAAGACTCTGGAAGGCAGACAGCATCCGGACCGTAATGCTCAGTTTGAGCATGTCCACGCGCAGGTCAAGGAGTTCCTGGAGCAGGGCCTGCCGGTCATTTCCGTCGATACCAAGAAGAAGGAATTGGTGGGAAACTACAGCAACCGCGGCCAGGAGTGGCAACCGCAAGGAGAACCGCAAAAGACCTTGGTCCATGATTTCCCGGACAAGGAATTGGGCAAGGCGATCCCCTATGGGATTTACGACTTGGGACGCAATGAGGGCTGGGTAAGCGTGGGCATCGATCACGACACGGCCGAGTTTGCCATCGACAGCATACTCGCCTGGTGGAAGCACATGGGACGCAAGGCCTATCCCAAGGCGACGAAACTGCTTATCATGGCCGACGCAGGCGGCAGCAATGCCAGCCGGTCGCGGCTCTGGAAGGCGGGGCTGCAACGTTTGGCGAATCTCACCGGCCTGCAACTGCAGATATCACATTTTCCGCCAGGAACCAGCAAATGGAATAAGATCGAGCACCGCATGTTTTCCTTCATCACACAAAACTGGCGGGCAAGACCGTTGGTCAGCTATCAAACCATCATCCATCTGATTGCCAACACCAGGACCACCACGGGGCTCAAGATCAAGGCAAAACTGACACAAAGAACCTATCCCACCGGAGTCGAGATCTATCCCACCGGAGTCGAGATATCGGCCGCGGATATGGCGAAACTCAACTTGAAACCAGACCCATTCCACGGCGAATGGAACTACTCTCTTCTGCCCTAATGACCACCACTCTGTACAGACTATTTATGCGCTCCGCCTAACACCGGAATCTACGTTGTTCCCGCCCTTGGCGGCCCTGAAAGAAAATTACGCTCCACCCGAATGCCCGGGCCTAACTTCACAGTTATCAACTTCAGTCTTATCAGTTGGTCGCCGGACGGCAAGTGGATCGCCTTCGCAGATGTGGTGCCAGAAGACGAACATGCAAGGATCCATCTCCTCTCAACGGAAACATTGGAGACCAGGCAGATTCCGATCAGTCCAATGTGCATTGGTGAAGGTCTGCCAGCGTTCTCCCACAACGGCGAGTACCTCGCATACTGGTGTTTGCGAGGGGGGTTCGACGCCGTTCTGTATTCCTTACCAATTCCGGGTGGTCAGCCGAAAACGATTTCATCATTTCGGGCTTTTCCAAATGGGTTAACGTGGTCGGCTGACGACGAGAAACTCATTTATTCCCTTTTTCCCCTTGGAAATGGGTTCTCAGATGAACTCGGTGAAGTTACTGTCGAGAATGGGTCGACGAAACAGCTTGCCTTCGCAGGAAGCGCAATGCTGCCCACAGTTTCCGCGAAGGGCAACAAGCTTGCCTACAGCTCTCTTTTCACTAACTCAGGCATCTGGCGTCGAGACCTGCTTCAGCCGGAATCTCCGGCCGTAGAACTCATCCCTTCCTCGAGGGCACAGTTCGACGCTCAATACTCTCCGGACGGGAAGCGCATTGCCTTTGGGTCTTTACGATCTGGCCTGCAAGGAGTTTGGATCAGCAGTGACGATGGCAGCAACCTGGTGCAGATCTCAAATCCCAATTATGTGAGTGGCAGCCCGCAATGGTCGCCAGACGGAAACAGGATCGCGTTTGACTCGTTTCCCGGGGAGAACTGGGAAATATATGTGGCCGACGTGGCCGAACGGAAGCCCAGAAAACTGATCACAAATATCTCCGACGTAACTCGACCTCACTGGTCCCGCGATGGAAAGTGGATATATTTCAGATCCAACGAACCCGGCAGGATGGGAGTCTATCGTTGTCCCGCCTCCGGCGGAGACGCCATTGCACTAGCCAAAGATACCGATGCGATTAATCCGCGAGAGTCTTTGGATGGGAAGACAGTATATTTTGCGAGCAACTACGAGAGATCGACGCTGAAGCAAGTGGCTCTACCGGCGCAGCCCGGTACGGAATCAGAAGTGGATGGGTTGCCTCGCCTGAACAACGCCGACCTTTGGACCCTCTCTCCCAGCGGTATCTATTTTGTTCCTGCCGAGGCGCCCAAATCTCTCCGCTACTTTGATTTCGCCACCAGGCAGATACGCCCAATTTTTGAAGTGGACAAGGATTTCGCTGGCGGCCCGTCGGTCTCGCCCGATGGCCGTTGGATACTCTATTCACAAGCTGGCGATATGACCGGCGACATCATGCTCGTCGATCACTTTCACTAGCAGATCTCCATTCAATGTGACGTCCGTTCTTTCAACAGTCTTTGCTTACCCGTGCAATCAACACCCAATTGGAGAGCAGTTCGTTTCCGCCGCCATGGTCCCCGGAAAACGGGGTTGTCGGTAAGTTCGATCCCTGAAAAGCAAGTATTGGATCGACCCCAACCTTTGAGGCCCATGTGGCCCACTCTGTCGCGAATCGCTGCCATACCCGCTTACGGCCGCTAGCCCGTCCGATTCGATGGTCGAGGTCGCCTGAATCCTTAAGCGAGTTTTCTGTTGCTCCCCAATACCCCTAGCCCATTTTGACGTAAAACCGGCTTGCGGCGAATAGAGTCCGGGCCGATTCCCCCGAAACCAAAATGGACGCACAGCCGACTTTTCGGCCAAGTGGTTCACTATCGAGCCATGGACCGAGTGCATGCGTCAGATCGGTGAACACTGCCCGTTCACAGGACCTATCGCCATCTGCGCCGAGAAAGCGAGACCTGGGCTCAGATGGATGCGTGCATGGCCTGGAAGCAACAATGGACAAACATCGATAACGGCGGTTGTCCGAATTCCGGGCTTAGGACGCTAGTTGTTAGTTCGAGCTGATAGTCAGCCATATGAAACGATCGGGCCGTGACGTGCACAAATCGTATCAGATGGCCTTTCCTAATTTGCGTGAATGGCCCTACTCGGCCGCGTTTCGAGCGGCTTTCATTTCCGCCCCAACGGAGGTCAATAAAGAGTGGACATCAGAGTATCTCAATCCGGGATAGCGACTCTTCAATGCAAGGCCGTTTCTGTCTGCGTAATTGCGACTCAATTCAATGAAAGAACTTACTGGAATCCATCCGTTCGTTGCCGAATGACAGAAATAGAAGGAGGATCAGATGCCGCGCCCAAAGATACCCAACCAGATTCAAATTTCGAATGTGCCTCTGGGAGGTAGCGCATCCGGATTCGGTGGCGTATATGCCACGGAAGACGCCAACGTGACCGTCCACATGGAAGGGGATACCAGCGGCGCCTTTCAGGTAGTGGAAGTTGAAACGGATGATGTTGTGAGTGATCCGGATTCGCCGCCCGGGCATCCTCCATTGTTGACCCTGCAGGTCGCGTTGAACGTGAAGGGTCCGGGTCCGATCCAGGTGTTCGCGGGCGAGGCGATACTCGCAACCGTTCAATTCACCTGCCCCGCCGACCCGCCGCAAGCGAAATTCTCGGCGGTTGCTGTGATGGACGGACCCGGCCTGACCAAGCCTATGAGAGTGCCGGTAACTGCTACCGCGAATTTGGGCACCATCGAAGGGTTCACACTGTTCACGCAACCGATCGTTCCAGGTGGAAAGCAGACCTATGGCTTTCAGTTGCGTTCTTCCATGGGCCACGACGTACCCGTGGCGGTGCAGTACAACGCATCGTTTGAAAAACACTTCTCGGCTCCGACCGCGTTTGCCACGGTTCCCGCCGGCGGTTCAGTCAATTCGTCTGTAACGTTGACATGCGAATCGGGAACGCCTCCCGGGCTATACAACGTCATTCTCCAGATCCTCTCCCAGGACCTCACAGTGGATTTCAGCTCTATCCAATTCGTGGTCGAGGTGATCGTGGCGCCTCCACCGCCGGGCCCGGGAACCGACGATACTATACAGTGGTCGCAGGCGGGCACGACAGCGCTCGCCATCAATAAAGACCAGAACATCTGGCACTCCGGACACGTGAACGCGATCGTTCCGTTGGGCGGCGGTGCCATCTTGGTAGGTTCCGATACGGGAGGCGTGTGGAGCGTCACTGCAAACGGCGATGCCCTCCCTCTCAGCGATGACTGGGACAAGCCTGATATCTCCTGCATGGCAATCGGTCCGGACTCTCCCAATCACTTTTACGCAGGTGCGGGCGCCAATGGTGTGGGTGCGGTGTACGTATCGGAACCCGACTCGGTGTTCCTCAATTTCATCAAGTGGCATGAGGTTCCACTGGTCGACTCCGCCGGTAACCCGCTGAACACGGGCACGGTGCAGTGCATGGTCGTTAGTAGAGCCAACAGGAAGCTCGTATTAGGTTGCGACCGCGGCGTTTTCTGGGCGGATATCCCTGCTCTCGGACAGCAACACGTCTTCACACAAACGGCGTTCCTGCCGGCAATGGGTTACAGCGGTGCGGCTCTCGGTCCCAACGGCATCGTCGTGCTCGCGACCAACGGCGATGGCACATCGCAGTCAGGAATCCTCTTTGGTTCTTGGTCATCCGGAGACCTGTTGTTTCAGCGGGCAACCATCACTGGGGCGATCGACGCTTCACAAATGCATCGCACATCGTTGGCGTCCTGCGATGGCCAGCTGCTTGTAATGTACGCTCTCTCGGCTGCCGCGGACTCTTCGATGCTGGCCGTTCTGAAGTCCACAGACGGCGGGCAAACCTGGAGTCGACTGCAGACAACAGCGAGGGGTTCGAAGGGGAAAAACCTCCCTCTCGAGACGGTCGAAGTAACCGGCCTGCAGGGTGATTACAACAATTGCATCATGGTTTCCCCAACGGATTCGGCGAAAGTTCTTGTTGGCTGGCGGAACGGACCATGGATATCGCAGGACGGCGGCATGACTTGGGATGCGCCGCACCTCAACGACGATGATCCTCATCTTCACGAAGATCTGCACTCTCTGGCGTTTGACCCGTCGGACCCCTCAGGCCAAACGTTCTATGCCGGAAACGATGGCGGGGTCGTGGTGACGCGAGATCTTGGCGCGTCCTACACCAATGAGCACAACCAGCATCTCCACACTCTGCAGTTCGAAGGCAATGGCCGCGAATTCTATGGAGTTTTCACGCCCCACACGCGGGCACCAGGGGTGATTGGCGGTGGATTGCAGGATAACGGGAACGTCTATGCCGCAATTGATTCGGGTTCCGATGAATTCCGGCAAATCGAAAACAGCGACGGTCATGTCATGGCGTTCCTCCAGACGGGCCATGTCCTCCACTACAACGGAAATGACGTGAACAAGGTGACTGCCCACCGCTGGGACGGTACACAACTGGTCGAAGGAACGATCGTGCCGGTGAACACGCGCGGTCCAGGGAGCACGGATGTCTCGAATGGACTCCCAGACGCAGTCGTCGAGGTTGTTTCCGTTCCGACGTTTCGAAGCCCCGATACCGAACAGCTCATGTACGCGATGGCAACTGCCTTCGGGAGCGGCGATGTCTATGGCCTGTTTGCCAACGACGATGGCGGTAACATGCATTGGGATTACGTCGGCACCGTCCCGATCAGTGCTCAGAATGGAGACGTGTGGGCGCTTGCCTCGTTGCGCGGAGACAACATCTTTGTGGGCACGCAAGACGGGCGCATCTTCTCCTTGAGCCCGCGCAGCAAACAGCCGTTCGAATTCGGCGTACCTCTTCGCGGCACCAACCCCGGAGAGATCTGGCGCATTTGCATACTGCGCGATGGTGTGGGCTACGCGATCTACAGTTCTCAGGGCCAGGGTTTTCTACTGCAATCGAATTTCTTTAGCTGGGACCAGCTTGGCAGCAACGACAATGTCGCCAGGGGAGTAGACTTCCCCACCGATGAGGGCCAGATCTACGGGTTCGATATCGACCGTGCCGCGCAGCCCCCCACCTTGTTCGCGTCGACTGATACCAGGGTCTTCGTAAGCCGCGACCAAGGAGACACGTGGAAAATCGCTACCAAGGGACTTCCCCGGCGCGCGCACTGCACCGAGTTGCGCGCCGTGGCCCACGACAACGGTCAGCGATTCTTGTATCTGAGCACGTTCGGCCGCTCCGCTTGGCGAGCGCCCCTGGTCTCCTGAAATCGTCGAACCGCTTGACGCGATCGCAACATGGCGCAGCAGCACGGAAGTTGCGGCTGATTGACACTGCGGCGCGGGTCAGGCGACGCTATCGTCGAAACTGTCCCGCGCCGGTCACACAGTCGATAATGTTGGGCAGTAATTCCAGACTGGAATATGGAATGGGAAGTCGGCAAGCGATGACGGTTGTTTCCGAGCAGGTCAGAATAGACAGAGCGACCGGTTGATTCCCGATTCCGTTTCCCGCGAGGTGTGAATTCGGCTGTTTGAGACCTGCACGGTTCAGGTCGCGACGCGCATGCTCTATATGCCGCCAAAATCTCCACGAAAGAACCCGAGCAAATGGGATCGAGCTTCGTCGGAGGCCGGGAGTTTGCCGGCAACACGAACCGCCACGCCGAGAGATTCCATGAGTGGGGTAAGGTGGTCCTTGAGCTTCTGGCTGCGCACTCTGACCTCCCTGGGCAGTGCGCGGCTCTCTTGAATTGCTTTGAGAAACACCTTTGCAACTGTGTCTCCAGCCGCGACGCTGGAATCGGCCACTTCCGGCGCAAGGATCATTCCACTCTCCGCATCGACAGCCATCGCAATCGCGGCGCAGGAGTTACGTTCGCCCTTCTTTCCAATGGCTGCACCGCTGTAAGTAAGGTCAAGTTCCATCACTCCGCGCACGGCATAATCCTGGCCGCGTACGGCCAACAGAGTCTCTTCAGCCAGCCGCGCCGGCGCAACAGCCGGTTCGGGGGGAAGGATGGATTGGAACATTTCCACGTGGTATCGAGGCTCTGGTCCCTCGGTGCGGGTGGCCATCGGATAAGTGTCGGCCCGCTCCCAAAACTTCATGCTCTCCTGGCTAGCCACAGCAGCGCGGATTACAATCACTCCGCGAATGCACTCGGCCAGCGTCCGGGCCTCATCCTCAGTGACAAACCAGGGGAGAAAGCCGGGGCGCATGGTGCGGAAGATGGGCGAGGCCAAGCCTCTGCCCTGCAGATGCCCCAGTGCGGCAAGCAACTCCCGATCCTGCCGCCGCAACTCAGCTCTGGCCACGAACTCCACATAAACGCAATGCGTGGACGGGAAGAATTCGCCGGGATCGGCGATCTCTTCAGCTTCCATCTTGCGAAACTGGCGAAGTCCCTCTGCCCCAATGTAGGCGTGCATGGAAAGAACTTCGCCGAGCGCGCCCATGACCGCATGACGACCGAGCCCTCTGGATGAATGACACCGAAACCGCCATTGATTTTCTGTTGCGATCCGCAACCGAGCGTCGGCCGCAAGGCCAGTCCTCCGCACTTAACAGGGACAAGCTGAAGCGGTCAGCGATCGATCTTCATGGAGAGTTTCGAACTGTTTACGAGAGCCGGCGCCGTGAGATGGAAGCGGCAGTTCTGGAAGAGTTTGGAATGTATCTAGCGAAGTCAGCGAATATTCGGGAAGCCGGGTAGATCGATGGAATGCCCTAAATTCGACCGAGCGACGCGTTCACGCCGCAATCATTGGCCCTAAATTGGGCTGCTTCTCCGACCATGGAGACCGAATCAATCACGCTTTTTGAAAGCACGAGATTCATCTGTACGTGTACGACAAGGATTTCTTCCTAGCGACAAAAAAGCGGAGGAGTTCTCCTCCGCTGCGGCAGCCGGCTTAACCGGCCACCTCGTCGCGAGGAAGACTTGATTCACGCTAATCGATTCTGCATGGACGGTCCAGCCCTGACGTCTTCTATCCGTTCTCTTCGGGAGAACCGGCTGACCGTTCTCTCATAGCACCCAGCGCGGTGCCGTCTGACATAACGTTGTCGTCTGGGCTTCATCTCGTCCGTCCCGGTTTCCAGGCCCCACCCGAAGCACGGTTCACCGTGCCCCAAGGGCCCCAGCGCACGGCACCCACCGCCAGTTTGTGTTCGCTACCGTGTACGAATCCCGCCTCGAGGTCATTGCATCTCGCGCCGGAACACCAGTTCACCGGCACCAACAAGGCGGGGGGTAACCATGCCTTCAGGCGCTTCAGGAACACATATCTCCGCGATCGCACCGGATGCCCCGAGGGTCTGTTGAAGTTTTGGATGGGGCACGCCGACGAATCCATGTCAGCTCTCTACGACAAGATCAAAGAGGACGTTGCGTTCCGTGGAGAGTGGGCGGAGAAATGTGGTTTCGGTTTCGAATTGCCGTCAGTTGGACCGAATGTACCGAAAACCGACGAAAATTAGAGTGTTTCAAAAGCGGCGTAAGTTGTTGAAGATGAAGAAGAAATAATGGTCGGGGAGAGAGGATTCGAACCTCCGACCCCCTGGTCCCGAACTGGAAATGTCCTTTAGAATCAGTGGCTTGTGAATCACAATCGTGGTGCTCCAATCGCATAAGTCCTTCTGAATCTTATTTGTATTCTTCAGCCATTCTCGAATGGGAACCCCAGCGTGGGAACCCTAGTAGGATACGGCGACATTCAAATGCGCGCGGTCTGCAATTCGTCTCCCGGGAGCTGTGAGTGGTCGATTTATTGAGTGCTTAGGTCTGTATCCAGCTGTCCAGCCATCATCGTTGCTGGGACGGATTGTTGACTGCCGCTCACCGGTGCCCTTCACATTGGTTTGAAAGCCAAGCCCTCGCACCTTGCCGGAGAGTTGAGTGCCATCCTGCTTCAGTTGAAATAGCGCCTTTTGCTGTTCCCCGTTTTCAAGAGCCTTGCCCGTTGCCGCCCAGGTTCCCGTCAGGCTCTGCTGAGACTTGCAGGCTGTAAGCGTAATCGCCAA